>Ga0208244_100464_pt1 | contig 39202 bp, 36 predicted proteins | sample SubbioCR12Aug_5A_FD_184828 | JGI IMG/M metagenome (GOLD analysis project Ga0208244, IMG submission 184828) | Serpentinite rock and fluid subsurface biosphere microbial communities from McLaughlin Reserve, California, USA - CR12Aug_5A (SPAdes) | ecosystem: Environmental > Terrestrial > Deep...
GAACAGCCCCTTGTTCCAGTTCGAGGCAAAGGCCATGCCCGGCTTCAGCAGACCGGCAGCCATCGCCACGCTCACCGCGCCGGCGGCGCCAGCACCCTTCAGTACGTTTCTGCGCAAAATATTCATGCAGTTGTCTCCAATATAAAAAATGATCCAATTTATGCCCGCCCTGTCCGTTTCACTTTGCAGAACCGAACAGCACGATGACATCTCAACGAGCACTTATAAAAACGCCACTCAATCCTTCGCGGTGCACACCGTGGCCTGATATTTTCGACCTAGTGGAGCCCATTACAAATAGACGATAAGGCGGCGCGAACATTGACATGAAAACAGTGTATTTGTCACCGGTACTTCGCGAATTCATCGCTTAAAAACAAACGGAATTGAATCAGTTCAATTGTATTCGCGTGCCAAACGGCGTGCGTGCCTTGCCCTTGACCAGCCAGACCACGGGATACGCCGGCTCGCGCTCGGGAAACTGACCTTCGGCGTCCGTGAAGTAAACCAGCAGATCCGGGCTGAGGTGTTCACGCGTCACCCATTCGAACACCGGCTGGAAATCCGTGCCGCCGCCGCCTGAAATCTCATCCGGCAAGCTCATGGCCTCCCACATTGCGTAACGCCAGGGGCCGCCGGCAGCCAGCTTGTCGTCGCAGGCATGCAGGGTGATCTCGGCGCGCACCTGCGCTTTGAGCGCATCGATTTCGCTGAGAAATTCACGTAACTCATCCTGGGTAACGGATCCGCTGGTATCCAGCACCACGATAACGTTGACGCTCTGGCTGTAAAGACGCGGCATCATCGCATCGCCGGGGTTGCCAGCCGAACGGCGCGAGGTGCGCTGGAAGCTGTAGTCATCGCGCGCGGCGTTCATCATGAATCGGGCCAGCAGCGCCCGCCAGGGCAGTTGCGGCGCCAACAGGTTGTCCACCAGACGCATCATCGACTGGCTCAACTTGCCGGCCTGCCGCGCCGCTTGCGCGGCGGCGGCCAGGCGACTCTTCCACTGTTCGTCGAGCTGGTTCGGGTCGGCGGGCGGAGGTGGCGGCGACTCGGATTCGCCAGCGAACTGCGGTTCGCCGGATGGCTGTCGACTGTCACCCTGGCCCTGGCTGTCCTGCTGTTGATACGGCTTGCCGCCGCCGCTGTCGCCTTGAGACGGCTGCGACTTTTCGCCCTGCCCCTGACCTTGCTCGGCGTCGTTCTGTTCCTGCTGTTCGCCTTCGCCGCCCCCTTCGCTGGGCTCGTTGTCGAACAGGTGCATGTCCTGGGTTTCCTCCGGCGGGTCTTCATGCAGCACCGGATAGATTTCCTCCGCAGTCAGGCCGCGATAAGCGGCGTTCATCAGCGCATTGTCCGGTCCGCGCATGCGCTCTTCGTCGAGGATCATGTTGACGGCATAGTCGCAGGCGACATCCCAGCGATGCTTCTGGCGATGGTTGCGTCGATTGAAATGCGACAGCGCGCAATGCATCGCCTCGTGCGCCAGCACGAACTGGGTCTGTTCCAGCGTCAGACGGCTGATGTAGTCCGGATTGAAATAGAAATTGCGCGCATCGGTGGCGGTAGTCTTGCACCACTTCGGATCCGCCGCCTTCAGCGGCAAATGCATCACCAACGCACCGAGAAACGGCTTTTCCAGTATCAGCCGCGTGCGCGCGGCGGCCAGCTTGGTTTCCAGCCGAGCAATATCCGACTCCATCGCCCCGTTCATCCCTTCACCTTTCACCTTTCACCAGCGGCGCAGCCGCATCACCCTTCACCCTTCACCGGCTTGAAGTCGTACAACATCAATTCGGCGACGCTGTTCGCCCATTCGACAAACTCCGGCACCTTGAACAGCGGTTGCCCGACGGCGCGATGCAAATCGGTGACCAGCATCACGCCCATCTCGCGCTGCGGGTAATTACGCGCGTATCTCAGGATATTCGACAGTTTTTTCACGTCGCCGGCGCTTTCCCTGGCGCGCCGCACCAACGCCGCCGCGACGCCATATTGCAGATCGATGCCCCTGGGCACTTCGGATACGCTGCCATCGAGTATGCCGTCGATATCCGGCAGGTTTTCCAGGTTGTCGATGAACGCCTTCAGTTCAACCCCGCAGGACTGGCCGACGCAGGCCTGCAAGGCATCGGACAGCAGATCGGGACGATCGCCGAATTTCTGCAACGCCCGATGCGCGTATTCCCAGGACCGCGGGCTCGGGAAGGCCACCGGGTTGTGCGCCGCGTCGTAATGGAACAGCAGATCGGGACGAAACCGCAGGAATCCGAGAATGCGCGCGTCGATGCCGCTGTTCAGCGCCCAGTTCACCCAATCGTCCAGATTAGCCTCGACTTCATAATGCGTGAAGCGATTCGCCAGAGGCGCCGGCATGGCATAGGTCACGCCGCGATCACCCTGCCGATTGCCGGCGGCGAAGATGGCCCAGCCATCGGGAATCACGTACTCGCCGAGACGCCGGTCGAGAATCAACTGATAGGCGGCGGCCGACACCGTCGGCGGCGCAGCGTTGATCTCGTCGAGAAACAGGATGCCGGCCGGACCATGGCGACGCGCGTCTGGCAACATCGACGGAATCGACCATTCGACATTGTCGTTGTTGCGAAACGGAATACCGCGCAGATCGGTGGGCTCCATCTGCGACAGCCGCAAGTCGATCAATGGCACGCCACGCAGCCGGGCAATGCCGGCGATGATCTGCGACTTGCCGACGCCGGGCGGCCCCCACAGCATCACCGGGGTGTGCTGGCCGGCGTTGCAACTGATGAATTCGCGGTCGAGGATGGTTTCGATATGGGAGGGACGCATGATGTTTTCTAAAGCCTTGATTACCGGTTATCCGAGTTTCGTAAAGTCGTCCTGAACGCCGCCGGCCTGCGCCTGTTCAAGACACGCAGCGACCAGCCCAGCCCGTATCAGAGCCGGATTGACCATGCTTGGCAACAAATGCTGGACGCGCGTCAACCATTGCGGTTTTTCACAAGCCTGCAGCTCCAGCCGCGCACGGGTTTCCAGGCTCAAACGCGGCCACAGCAGCAGCAACGGCGCAAGCCAGCGATGATAATCGCTAATAACCAACTGTTCCAGTCGACTATTGCCCGTTTCGCGCACCAGCAGTTCCGGAAAAACCTTCGCGGCCAATTCACGCGAACGCCATTCATGGGGCAGGCGCAGGCCGGCCATGCCTTTGCCAACCCCGTCCTGGCCGCGCAGAAACCATTGCGTCATGGCATGCGGCCGGGCCGCCTGGTTCACCAATCGCGCCAGGAAGTCGCGATGGGCATCGCCGGCATTGCGCGTCACCGCATCCCGCTCGGCCAGTGCCGGGGATAAAAACCCGGTATAGGTCTGCACGAAGGGAAACCACTCGCTGTCGCTTTTCTCGGCGCCCTCGATGCCGCCGCGCCGGGTGGCCAGCAGCGCCAGCGGCATGCCGGTCTCGCGGTCGAGCAGCCAGAGTTCAAACGTGTCGAAAATCGGAAAGGGCAAGGCCGGCCGGGTTTCCAGCGCGGCGATCAAATCGCCCAGACCGGCCGCCTGACCCAGCTTGAGGCCGAATCCATCCTGCCAGACGCCAACCGGACGCACCCAGCCATAACCGTCATCGGCGCGCAGATGCCAGCTAAGGCCATCGAAGGTATGCGCGGTGGCTTCACCAATGTCGACGGTGTGCACCACGCCGCGATAAGGATTGACGCGACGCAGCGCGTAATAACTCGGGTACACGTCGGGTTCAGGCTGAAAGTTCGTTGACCAGCACGGTCAGCCGTCGTCGCGCCGAATCGAGCAGTTGTTCAATCAGTTCCTGACCCGGCCCGTCGAAGGCATCGTACTGGTCTTCGATGCGCTCGATGATGTCGCGAACCTGCATCGGGTTGCGCGCCTGACGCAGTTCCTGATTCAGGTCGGTCAACCACTTGTCATGTGCCATGCTTTGCCTCGTCACGTAGTTGCTGCAAACTTCGCCCAGATTCCTCATCGCGTCAATCACGAGCGCGTCAAACATGAACTATTGTTCCCACTGCGGCACCCCGGTGCGCATCGAAGTTCCCGCCGGCGACAACCGGCCGCGCCATGTCTGCTCTGGCTGCGGCGCCATCCACTATCACAACCCGAAGATGGTGGTCGGCTGCATACCCGAATGGGAAGACAAGATTCTCCTCTGCCGTCGGGCCATCGAACCAAAATATGGCCTGTGGACGCTGCCCGCCGGCTTCATGGAAAACGGCGAGACCACCGCCGAGGGCGCGGCGCGCGAGACGCTGGAGGAAGCCGGCGCGCGCGTCGACGTGCTGAATCTGTACAGCATGATCAGCCTGCCGGACATCAATCAGGTCTATCTGGTGTTCCGCGCCAAACTGCTGCATCTGGATTTCGCGCCCGGCGAGGAAAGCCTGGAAGCCGGCTTGTTCAGCGAAGCGGAGATACCCTGGGACCAGCTCGCCTTCCGCACCATCGAGCGCACGTTGCAGCTGTATTACGCGGATCGCCGCAACGGCGGAGGTGACGGCGGGAGTGACGTCCATTACCCGCTGCACGTCGGCAACATCTTCCACAAGCCGCGATGAAGTCGCCGGAGCTCCTGGCGCCGGCCGGCTCGCAAGCCATGCTGGAAACCGCCCTCGCCTTCGGCGCCGACGCGGTCTACGCCGGCCAGCCGCGCTACAGCCTGCGCGCCCGCAACAATACGTTTCGCGACGAAATCGCGCTCGGCATCGGCATCGACTACGCGCATCAACGCGGCAAGCAGTTCTATGTGGTCAGCAACATCTTTCCGCACAACGCCAAGCTGAAAACCTATCTCGCCGACATGGCGCCGGTGGTCGCCCTGAAACCCGATGCGCTGATCATGGCCGACCCCGGCCTGATCGACATGATCCGCACCACCTGGCCGGAGATGCCGGTGCATCTTTCGGTGCAGGCCAACACCGTCAACTACGCCGCGGTGAAGTTCTGGCGCAAGCAGGGCATTTCGCGGGTGATCCTGTCGCGTGAACTGTCGCTTGATCAGGTCGCCGAGATCCGCCAGGAATGCCCGGACACGCAGCTCGAAGTATTTGTACACGGCGCGCTGTGCATCGCCTATTCCGGGCGCTGCCTGCTGTCCGGCTACTTTAATCACCGCGACCCGAACCAGGGCACCTGTACCAATTCCTGTCGCTGGGAGTTCAACACCCGGCCCGGCAAAGTCGGCCCCGATGGCGACGTGTTTCTGCTGGAAGAACCGGAAAAACGCGCCGGCAGCCACATGCCGATCGAGGAAGACGAGCACGGCACCTACATCCTCAATTCGAAGGATTTGCGGGCCATCGAACATGTGCAGCGGTTGACCGAAATTGGCGTCGATTCGCTGAAGATCGAAGGCCGCACCAAGTCGCCCTATTACGTCGCGCGCACCGCCCAGGCCTACCGCCAGGCGATCGACGACGCGGTCGCCGGCCGGCCGCTCGACCCGACCTTGCTGCGTGAACTGGATGGTCTGGCGAATCGCGGCTACACCGGCGGTTTCTTCGAACGCCACCCGGATCGCGACTACCAGAACTACCTGCGCGGCCATTCCGAATCCGACCGCAGCCTGTATGTCGGCGATGTGCTGACCTACGACACCGCCGGCATGGCAAAAATCGAGGTCAAGAACAAATTCAGTGTCGGCGACCGGATCGAACTGATCCACCCGCAAGGCAACCTGCAACTGACCATCGAAGCCATGCGCGACCAACACGGCACCTGCGTCAACGTCGCCCCCGGCAACGGCCACCAGATGCACATCCCGTTGCCGGCCGGATACGAGGGCGCCTTCATCGCACGTTTCGTGGCGCCTGACGAGTTACGCGCAACCGCACATCGGCTGTGATTCTCCAGTTCGGCAAGCTGGGCAAGCTCGATCGTAGCCGCCAGCATTGCCCAGACACGGTTTCAGGATTCAACCAGGATGGTCGCCTCCCTGCTCGAACTCCGTGTTCTCGGTCGGCACTTTGTAAGATTCATTGGCCCAGGCGCCCAGATCGATCATCTTGCAGCGCTGACTGCAGAATGGGCGAAACGCATTTTCCGGTCGCCATTCGACATCCTTGCCACAGGTCGGGCAGGCCACCTTGGTGAATTTTTCCGCCATCTCACTTTCCGGCACAAGCAATGCAAAGGGCGGCCTGAGCCGCCCTTGCGGTGAATCTGAAAATCAGACCGAGAAAGAAGAACCGCAGCCGCAGGTCGACGTGGCGTTGGGGTTCTTGATCACGAACTGCGCGCCTTCCAGGCCTTCGGTGTAATCCACTTCAGCGCCCATCATGTATTGCATGCTCATCGGATCGACCAGCAGCGTGACGCCGTTCTTCTCCATGATCATATCGTCTTCGTTGGTCACTTCATCGAAGGTGAAACCATACTGGAAACCGGAGCAGCCGCCGCCGGTCACGAATACGCGCAATTTCAGTTCCGGGTTGCCTTCCTCCTCGATCAAGGCCTTGACCTTGTTGGCGGCGCTGTCGGTAAAGTTGAAGGGGCTCATTTCAGTAGCGGCATTCATCAGGTATTCCTTTCAATTGAATTCGGTATGCAAGGCATTATTGGCGTCGAACGGGACACCGTCAACCACGCCGTAGGTGGGGATACGCATCAAAAAATCAAGGCATTACCGGAATCTGGGTCAGCGCCATGGTTTCCGGCTGATCGAACATGATATTCATGTTCTGTATCGCCTGACCGGCGGCGCCCTTGACCAGATTGTCGATCACCGAAAGCACCACCACCGTGTTGTCGCCGGCCAGGCTGCCTTGCGGCCGATGCACGGCGATCCGACAGATGTTCGAGGCGCGCACCGAGCGCGTTTCCGGATGCGATTTGGCCGGCATCACGTCGACGAAGGATTCGTTGGCATAGCGCGCTTCGAACAAGGCCTGCAAATCGACATCCTGGGTCAGCCGAGCGTACAGCGTCGCTTCGATGCCGCGAATCAACGGCGTCAGATGCGGCACGAAAGTCAGGCCGACTTCGCGGCCGGCCATGCGCGCCACACCCTGGCGAATCTCCGGCAGATGCCGATGCCCTGGTACCGCGTAGGCCTTGAACGAATCCGACGACTCGGCGAACAACGCGCCGATCTCGGCCTTGCGGCCGGCGCCGGAGACGCCGGATTTGCAGTCGGCCACCATCCAGCCGGTATCGATCACGCCGGCTTCCACCAAGGGCAGTAATCCCAGTTGCACGGCGGTCGGATAACAGCCCGGATTGGCAATCAGACGCGCGCCCCTGATCTGCTCGCGATTGATTTCCGGCAAGCCGTAGACCGCCTCGGCCACCAGGTCCGGACAGGCATGCTCCATGCCATACCATTTCGACCATTCAGCGACATCCTTGATCCGAAAGTCGGCGGCCAGGTCGATGACCTTGACGCCGGCATCGAGCAATTCCCGCGTCTGTTGCATCGCCACACCATTGGGGGTGGCGAAAAACACCACGTCGCAGGATTTCAGCGGCGCTTCATCCGGCGTGGAAAAGGCCAGGGACACCCGACCGCGCAGCGACGGGAACATCTCCGCCACCGGCATGCCGGCTTCCTTGCGCGAGGTGATGGCGGTCAATTCGACATTGGGATGCTGTGCCAGCAACCTGAGCAATTCGACACCGGTATAGCCGGTGCCCCCCACTATCCCTACCTTGATCATGTGATTTCTCCTTGAAGAAAACAAAAAGCCGCCTGAAAAGGCGGCTTCCTGGATACCAGAACCATTGATCAGCGCTTGGAGAACTGCTTGCGCCGACGGGCCTTGTGGAAGCCGACTTTCTTGCGTTCGACTTCGCGTGCATCGCGGGTCACGAAGCCGGCTTTCTTCAGCTCGCTCTTCAGACCTGCATCGTATTCGATCAGCGCACGGGTGATGCCGTGACGAACCGCACCGGCCTGGCCGGTTTCGCCGCCGCCGTTGACGTTGACCATGATGTCGAAATTGGCGACACGCTCGGTCAGCACCAGCGGCTGACGCACGATCATGCGGCCGGTTTCGCGCGAGAAGTATTGATCAACCGGCTTGCCGTTGACGACGATGTTGCCGGAACCCGCTTTGATGAACACGCGCGCCACGGAGCTTTTGCGACGGCCGGTGCCGTAGTAGTAATTGCCGATCATGGTCGGGTTCCTCAGATTTCCAGAGTTTGCGGTTGCTGCGCGGCGTGCGGATGTTCGCCACCGGCGTAGACCTTGAGTTTCTTGATCATCGCGTAGCCCAAAGGACCCTTGGGCAGCATACCCTTGACCGCCTTCTCGAGCGCGCGACCGGGGAAACGGTCCTGCATCTTGGAGAAGTTGGTTTCGTTGATGCCGCCGGGATAACCGGTGTGGCGATAGTATTTCTTGCCTTCCGCCTTGTTGCCGGTGACGCGGATCTTGTCGACGTTGACCACGACGATGTAATCACCGGTATCCACATGCGGAGTGAAGATGGCTTTGTGCTTGCCACGCAGACGACGGGCGATCTCGGAGGCCATACGGCCCAGCACTTTGTCGGTGCCGTCCACCAGGTACCAGCCGTGCTGGACCTCGTGGGGCTTGGCGGAGAAGGTTTTCATGTTGCGATCCAAAAGGGGACTTCAGAAAAGCCGTGGATTCTATGGTCGTCCGCGCAGGCTGTCAAACAGACAAACACTCATGCATGAAATCAGACGTGAGCACCCACCATCGGGCCTTGATCCTCGGCGTACTTTTCCATGAATTTCATGATATCCGGCACAATGGACAAAAAAATGTCGGTCAATTCGGGATCGAAGTGTTCGCCGCGCTGCCCGCTGATCCAGGCGAGCGAGGCTTCCACGCTCCAGGCGTCCTTGTACGGACGTTTGTTGGTCAGCGCGTCGAACACGTCGGCCAGGGCCACGATACGGCCGAACAGCGGAATCCGATCGCCCTTGAGCCCGTTCGGATAACCTTCGCCGTTCCATTTTTCGTGGTGCGTCAACGCGATGCTGCGCGAGCTTTGGAACAGCGGATGCGCGTAATCGCCGATGATAGCGGCGCCGTATTCGCAATGCCGCCGCATCAACGTCCACTCGTCGGACGTCAGCTTGGCTGGCTTGATCAGAATCGAATCGGGAATGCCGATCTTGCCGACATCATGCATCGGCGCGGCATTCAGCAACAGCGCCGCCTCTTCCCGGCTCAAGCCGGCGGCCAGGCCGATACTGTAGGCGTAATGACTCATGCGGATGACATGCAGGCCGGTTTCGTTATCGCGGTATTCCGAAGCGCGACCAAGACGATGGATCACCTGCAAGCGGGTTTGCTCCAGTTCCACGGTACGTTCCTGGACTTGTGTCTCCAGACCGCGATTCTGGTCGTACAGGGCGAGATGGGTCTTGATCCGATGCTTGACGATCGGCGGGCTCACCGGTTTGGTGATGTAATCGACGCAGCCGACGGCGAACCCGCGGCTCTCGTCTTCCACCTCGCCCATGGCGGTCACGAAGATCACCGGAATCTTGCGGCTGGCCAGGTCGGCCTTGAGCTCCCGGCACACTTCGAAGCCGTCCATGCCCGGCATCATGACATCGAGCAGAACCAGATCGGGCGGCATTTTCTTCACCAGACTCAGCGCGGACGGGCCGTTGGTAGCCGCACGCACGCGGTAATCGTCCTTGAGTATGCCGGTCAGGATATCGATGTTCTCCGGCACATCGTCCACCACCAGGATGGTCGGCTTGTTCTGGTTGTCGCTCATGCTCTCCCTAGCCCTCGATAAATTGGTCATTGCAACCGCGCCGACAAACGCGTCAAACAGGCTGCCGCCGCTGCGAAATCATACCGTCCCAGCACGCTTTCCAGTTCATCCCATGCCGGATCATCCGCAGCGCCGGAGGCTGCGCGCGCCAGACTGGCATCGTCCAGCGCAGCGGTATCGCAATCCTCGACGCTGCGCCGCAAGGTGTTGAACCGCTCGGCGTAATCGGCGGCGGCGAGCGCTTGCGGAGCGGCCGTCGCCCCCGCCTCCGGCGACGCGGCGAACAACGCATCCAGCCCGGCGCACAATTCTTGCATGCACTGGCGCGCCTGTTCCATCGCCGCGTCGGCGTCATCGTCTTGATGCCGATCGATGGCGGCTTCCAGCTCGGCCAACGACGCATACAGAGCCCGCGCCGAGAGGTTGCCGCTAACGCCCTTCAAGGCATGCGCCGCATCACGCGCCGCCTGACGCTCGCCGCGCCGCCAGGCGGCATCGATGGCGTTCAGGTCATCGGCATGATGGCGGCGGAATTTGCGCAACAAGCGCAGATACAAACCTCGATCGCCGCCGGCACGGGCCAGACCGCCAGGCAGATCCAGACCGCTCACGCCGGCCTGCGGATCTTCGGCTACGGCGGATGCATCCGCCACTGCGCCTTCGCCTGCCTGACTCTCGGCAGCATCGGCCAGCCAACGCCGGAGGGTGGCGAAAAATGCCTCGACATCGATCGGTTTGGCGACAAAATCGTTCATCCCCGCCTTGATGCAGTCGGCGCGATCCTTCGGCAACACACTGGCGGTCATCGCGATGATCGGCAACCCGGCGTAGCGCGGATCGGCGCGCAGCCTGCGCGTCGCGTCCAGACCGTCCATCACCGGCATCTGCACATCCATCAGCACCAGCGCGTAGGCATCGAACTGAATGCGATCCAGCACTTCCTGACCGTTATTGGCAATATCGACCACGAAGCCCGCCTGTTGCAGCAATTCACTGGCCACTTCCTGATTGATCTCGTTGTCTTCCGCGAGCAATACGCGAATACCGGAAAAGCTGGGCGCAACAGCGCCGCGCGACTTGCGAAAATACGCGGCAGTCCGATTGCCGCCATCGGCGAACGCGGCCATCAAGGCATCGAACAAGGTCGAAGGATTGATCGGCTTCAACAGGAAGCCATCCAGTTCGACATCCCGCGACCGTTCGAGGACATCCTCGCGACCATGCGCAGTCATCAGCACCACCTTGGGCAGCGGACGCAGCAACGCGTCAGACTGAATCAGGCGAGCGGTTTCGATGCCATCCAGGCCGGCCATCTTCCAGTCCAGCAGCACCACGTCATACGGCGCGCCACGATCGATCGCCAGGCGAATTTCGGTCAGCGCCCGGGTGCCGCTGGGCACCACCGCAACCTGGAAACGCAGGGACTGCAAGAGCTCCGACAGGATTTCGCGGGCGCTGGCATTGTCATCGACCACCAACACCCGCTTGCCGGTCAGGTCAAGCAGCGCAGCGGGTCTGGATTGCGAATCGCCTGGGTCGCTCCCCACTTCGATGCTGAAGGTGAAATGGCTTCCGACGCCCGGCGCGCTTTCAACCTGGATCGAGCCTGACATCAACTCGACCAGGCGTTTGCAGATCGCCAAGCCCAGGCCGGTGCCGCCGAACTGGCGGGTGGTCGATGAATCGGCCTGCTCGAACGGCTGAAACAAGCGCCCCTGCTGCTCCAGGCTGAGGCCGATACCGGTATCGCGTACGCCGAACCCCAGCACCCACCGCGCGCCATCCTGGCTGACCCGCCGCACATCAACGACGATTTCGCCGGCGGACGTAAACTTGATCGCATTGCTGACCAGATTCAGCAGCACCTGGCCCAGGCGCAGCGGGTCGCCCAGCAGCACGCCATTCAGGCCGGGCTGCATCTTGAACAGCAGTTCCAGGCCTTTTTCCTGCGCCCTTTGACCCAGCAGGCTGGCGATATTGTCGAGCACATCGCCAAGCTGGAAGCGGACCGCCTCGATGCTCAGCTTGTCCGCCTCGATCTTGGAAAAATCCAGCACATCGTTGACGATACGCAACAAGGTGCGCGCCGCCGCGTCGATCTTGCTCAGGTAATTTCGCTGCCGACCATCCAGCTCGGTTGCCAGCGCCAGATGCGTCATGCCGATGATGGCATTCATCGGCGTGCGAATCTCATGGCTCATGTTGGCCAGAAATTCGCTTTTCGCCTGGTTGGCGCGATGCCGTTCGGTAACGTCGAACAACACGCCCAGCATGCCGGCCGGCGTGCCGTCGGCCAACTGGAATGCGGTAATCATGTAGATCACCCTATGCTTCGAGGTATCCGCGTAGACGATGTCGATTTCCCGCTGCGCGCGTCCGCGACTGGCAATGATCCGCTCGTCCTCGGTCTGAAACGCCTGACGTTCAGCCAGCGGCAGGTAATCCAGGTCGAGCACGCGCTTGCCGATGAAATCTTCGCGCTGCACCCCGAACGCCGCCTCATAAGCCTGGTTGCAGGCGGTGAAGCGGGTGTCTTCGCCCTTGACGAAGATTGGATACGGCAAGGTCTCGAACAGCGCCGTCAGGATCGCCGTGCGGCGCGCGACACGCTCTTCCAGCGCCAGATTGAGTTGTCGCAGCGCCAGCGTCTGACGACTCAACTCGGCTTCGCGCTCAGTCAACCGGTTCGCCATGCGGTTGAACGCATCGGTCAACTGGCGCACCTCGCGCGGGCCGCGCACCGCCACGCGCGCGCCGGTGTCGCCTTCCGCCAGCGCGCTGGCGGCGCTGGCCAGTTCCTCGATCGGCTTGCTGATGCGCCGCGCCACCAGCCGCGCGGAAAACGCTGCCAGCAAGCCGCCGCCCAGCATCAGCGCCAGCATCTGCAGCAGCAGCAAGTCGCTCCACGGCGCGAAGGCGCTCAACGGCGAGTAAGTGACAACCCACAGGCGTTTGTCACCCAGATTCAGCGGCATAAACTCCGCCAGCCAGTCGCGGCCGGCCAGCGACAGATGCAGCGGCGTTTCTTCCGGCCGGCCGGCCGCCAGCCATTGCGTGTAAGCCGCTGCCAGCGGCGAATCGCGCAGCGAGGTGACCGGCTTGAACAGGCTGGCCGCATCCGACTTCGTTTCGCCCGGCAGTCCAATGATCTCGCCGGCCTGGCTCAACACCGCCACCGAACCGCCGGCGCCCACCTTGAGGCCGCGCGTCCGGCTGGACACGGTGCTCAGCAGCACATCCATGCCGATCACCCGGCGCGCCCCGGCATCGCCCGGCCAGGCGGTCGATAGCGTGATGCCGGGCTGACCGGAGGCGAAAAATACATAGGGATCGGTCCAATAGAACCGGGCCTGATCCGAGAGCGCCATCGCGCCGCTGAACCATGGCCGGGTGCGGCTGTCGTAGCCGGTCTCGCGCCAGGTCTCGGAAATCAGATTGCGCGCATCGCGCCAGACCAGGAAACGCGAGCGCGCGCCCCAGGCTTGCGGATGCGTGATGCGATTGGTCCAGGTGCCATCGCCGTTGCGCAGCAACAGATAACCCTGACCGCCGGCATCGGCTAATATGAAGGCGGTGACATTGGGATTGGCGATCAGCAACGGAATCAGCCGCTGGTTCAAGGCCTGGATGCCGGCATCGGCAAGCAGATCCTCGGCCTCGCCGAGCACCAACTGGCGCGCGCCGGACAAGGCATGCTCGAGGTCGACGAATTCGTCGCGCAAACCCAGCAACAGCGGCAGGCCGGCATCGCGCATGCTGGCCTGCGCCAGCTTGTCCAGGCTGGGCCGCAGCACCAGCAGATAACCCGCGACGGAGAACAGCACAAAACACAGCACGACCAGCGTCGTCATGCTGCGCATCAGTGTGCGATTGATCGTCAAGGTGGGGTGTTCCCGTGCAAGTTCATCACATCTCCCAGGCAGCCGCTGTTTCCGGCCAATGCGCGGATTTTTTCGACAGCATAAGTCCTCCGGACGCGACAGAACAGGTTTCCATGATAATCACGCCATGTCCTTGTCCTATCTGCTGACCAATTTCATTGCCGGATTGCTGTTGCCACCGGTCTCGCTGATCCTCCTCGGCGGGCTCGGCCTGGCAGTCCTCAGGCGTCGCCGCCGGCTCGGCCTGAGTCTGATCGTCGGCAGCCTGATTTCGATCTGGCTGCTGTCGACGCCGCTGGTCTCCGCGCTGCTGCTCGACAGCCTGAAACCGCCGCCGCGCGCCTTGACCGGAATGGAGGCCGACGCCATTGTCATCCTCGGCGGCGGACGCGTGCGTGATTCCATCGAGTACGGCGGCGACAGCCTCGGTCGCTTCACGCTGGAACGACTGCGTTATGGTGCCTGGCTGGCTAGAAAACTGGGCAAGCCGGTATTGGTCACCGGCGGCGCGCCGGACGGCGGCGTGCCGGAAGGCAACATGATGCGCGACAGCCTGAAACATGAATTCGGCATCAAAACGGTGCGCTGGGTGGAATCCGCGTCCGACAACACCCGTGAAAACGCGCGGCGCTCGGCGCAGTTGTTGCGCGCGGACGGGATCGAACGCATTTATCTGGTCACCCACGCCTGGCATCTGGCCCGCGCCGTGCCGGAATTCACCGCGCAGGGCTTTCAGGTCATTCCCGCCGGCACCGGTTACTCGCTGGCATCGCCCTACAGCACGCTGGACTTTCTGCCGAACGGCAAGGCGCTGCAGGAAAGCTGGCTGGCCCTGCACGAATGGCTGGGCCTGCTCTGGTACCGTATCCGCAACTGAAACGAAGGAGAAAGTGCAATGAAATCGCGCGTCAAATGGGTTGAAAACGTCTGCTTCATGGCCGAATCCGAAAGTGGCCACGCCATGATCATGGATGGGTCGCCGGACATCGGCGGTCGCAACATGGGTCCGCGACCGATGGAATTGCTGCTGATGGGCGCCGGCGGCTGCACCTCGGTGGATGTGGTGATGATCATGAAGAAAAGCCGTCAGGACGTCACCGGCTGCGAGGTGGAAGTCAGCGCCGAGCGAGCCACCGACCACCCGAAAGTGTTCACCAAAATCCACATGCACTTCACCGTGCGCGGCCGCAAGCTGAAACCGGAGATAGTCGATCGGGCGATCAAGCTGTCGGCGGAGAAATACTGCTCGGCCAGCATCATCCTGGGCAAGACCGCCGAGATGACCCACGACTACGAAATCATCGAGGAACCCTCCGGCCCCGCCGAATAGCCGTTGACGATCGCCGGGCCAGCAGCCCACCCGGCGCGCATCAATCCGTTTCCAGCCACTCCAGCGCCAGCGACGGATCGTCGAATACGCGCAGTTCGGCATCGACGAACAGGCGGTTCAGCCAGGAAATCCAGACCATCCATTCGTCCTGGGTAACGACCGCGATCTTGCGGAAATCGTAGCGGTGTTCGCGCGAGAAGCGGATCTCCTCCCACACCACATCCAGCGTGTAGCGCACCATGTCGCGCAAATCCAGCAACAGTTTGACGCCGCCCTCGAACTCGATGCTGTACTCGACGTGCTGCTCGAAATCGCGGTAGTCAGTCAGGGTGAATTCACCCATCACCGAAGCGGAAATCAGGTTGTCGCGGGTCGTGATGGCAATCATGTAGTCGTCCTTTCGTTGAGCCGCGCCGCCAGAACACCCGCCAGCACGGTGATGCAGATACCAGTCCAGGCCATTATCGGCATTTCCACCTTGAAGATTAAAACATCCAGGAAGCTTGCAAACACCACTGTGCTGTAGGCAAAACTGGCCACCACCACGGTCTGTCCGGTGCGATAGGCGCGGGTCATCGCCAGTTGGCCGAGTGTGGCGAACACCCCCAGCGCCAGGAGCAGCCCGACCTGATCAAGACTTTCCAGCGGGCTCCAACCGCCATCGACGCCGGTGAGCAGGGCGGCGCCGATGCCGCAGACCAGCGCGAACCAGAATACCGTGCGCCATTCCGGCTCGTGCAAGCGCCCCAGCTTGCGCACATGGATATAGGCGAATGCCGCCATCACGCCGGAGAACAGGCCGAACATACCGGCCAGCAAATCGCTGGCCGGCGTTTGCCAGGGACGCAGCAGCAGCAGCACGCCGACGAAACCGATGGCCACCGTGGCGTATTGCGCGCGCCGGGGACGCTCGCCAAGTTGCCAGGGCATCAGCAGCGCCAGGAACAACGGCGAGGTGTAGTTCAAGGTCATCGCCACCGCCAGCGGCAGCCGGGCCAGTGCATAGAAGAACGTCGCCAGCGCCAGAAAGCCGACCAGACCGCGACGAATCTGCAAACCGGTATGCGGACCGAAAAACCGCATTCCACCGCGCCAGCCCTGATGCAGGGAAATGCCGCCCAACATCAGCAGCAAGGCAACCAATGAACGATAGAACACCATTTCGTGGCTGGAAAACCAGGCCGCGCCGAATTTGACGAACACCCCCATCAGCGCGAAGCAGCCGCCGGCGAGCAACATCCACGCCGAACCCATGTCAATCGCCGACGCGCGACGGGGCGTCCAGTTCCGGCGCCCGCGCCTGGCGGGCGGCCTGATCGACCGTGGTCAGCGGCGGCAGCGACTCGCCCTCGGGTGTCACCCGCAACGCCTCGAACTTGCGCGCCGTGACCATCACCCGCGTTTCCAGCGAACCGGTGGCATCGTTATAGGCCTTGACCGCCTGACCGAGGTTCTTGCCGACGCTGTTCCAGTGTTCGCCGAGCTTGCTCAAGCGCTCGTAGAGCTGCGCGCCCAGCTCGCTGACCTGACGCGCGTTGTCGGCCAGCGCCTCCTGTCGCCAGCCGTAGTAAACCGCCTTGAGCAAGGCCAGCAAGGTGGTCGGCGTCGCCAGGATCACTTTCTGCGCGCTGGCGTATTCGATCAGTTCCGGATCCTGCTGCAACGCGGCGCTGAAGAACGCCTCGCCGGGCAGAAACATCACCACGAATTCCGGCGCCGGCTCGAACTGCTCCCAATAGCGCTTGCCGGCCAGTTGCTGGATATGCGTGCGCACATGCTGCACGAAGCGCGCCAGGGCGCGGCCTCGCACTTCCTCGTTATCCGCTTCCACCGCTTCCAGATAGGCCGACACCGGCGCCTTCGAATCGAGCACCACGGTCTTGCCGCCGGGCAAGCGCACCAGCATGTCCGGCCGACGTCCGTCGTCGCCGGTCTCCTGCTCGAAGAAATCGCAGTGTTCAAGCATGCCGGCCATTTCCACCACCCGCTTCAACTGCACCTCACCCCACCGACCGCGCACCTCGGGGCGGCGCAAGGCGCTGACCAGACGGCCGGTTTCCTGGCGCAGTTCACGCTGCGCGCCGAACAGATTGCGGACCTGTTCGCTGAGCTGGCCGTAGCTCTCGGCGCGCGCCTGCTCCAGCGCCTGGGTCTGCCTGGCCAGCCGGGTCAGTTGCTCGGACAACGGCTGCACCAATCCCGCCACCGCCTGCTGCCGGGCCGCCAGATCGCCTTGCGCGGCGGCCTGGTATTGCGCCAGATTCTGCGTCGCCAGATCGAGAAACGCCTGGTTGTTGCGCGCCAGCGCTTGCGCCGACAAGGCGCTGAAGGCATCCGCGAATTGTTTTTCCGCCGCTGCCAGCGACTCACGCCGCGCCTCGCCGCTTTGCTGCTCCCGCGCCAGTTGTTCGTGCATGCCAGCCAGTTGCGCGCGCAACTGCGCGGCTTCGGCCAGCCAGCGGCCGCGCTGCCAGAACCACATCAACGCTCCCGCCGCCAGCCCAGCCAGCGCGGCAAACAACATGTCCATTCGAGTCTCCTGATTTTCAACAGGATGATACCTGCCGATCAGCCGCATTCGTGGCTTGAACTCGCCGCCAACCTCGGTCAGGATGCACGACCTATGCTCAAATCTGCCAACGTGTCCGAACACTACGATATCGTCATCCTCGGCGGCGGCCTCAATGGCGCAGCGCTGGCCAGCGCCCTGAAGCACGGACCGCACAGCGTCGCGCTGGTCGAGCCGCATCCGCCCGCTCCGCTTGGCGCCGATTCGATCTGGGACAGCCGCATCTACGCCTACAGCCCGGGCAACGTCGAGTGGCTGAAAAGCCTCGGCGGCTGGGGCGACCCAGTGCGCGCGCAAGCCGTGCAGGCGATGAAGATCCACGGCGATGCCGGCGGTCGGCTGAGCTTCGACGCCATCGACGCCGGCTTGCCGGAACTGGCCTGGATCGCCGAGAACGGTCGGCTGCAGACTGCGCTCTGGCAAACCCTGAGCGAGCAACCCAACCTGCGCCTGCTGCATGCCCAGGCCAGCGCCGTGACCTGGGGACAAGAACCGCAGCCACGCCATCGACTGCACCTGAGCGATGCCGGCAGCATCACCGCCGACCTGCTGATCGGCGCCGACGGCGCGTTGTCCTGGCTGCGCGCGCAAGCCGGCATCAGCTTTGACGAGGAGGATTACCGGCACATCGGCGTGGTCGCGAATTTCGAAACCGGGAAAGCGCATCGTGGTCGCGCCTTCCAGTGGTTCCGCGCCGACGGCGTACTGGCCTATCTGCCGCTGCCGGGCCAGCGCATCTCGATGGTCTGGTCGACACCGCCGCAACACGCCGCCGAACTGCGCGCGCTGCCGGTCGCCGAACTTGCCCGACGCGTCGCGGCAGCCGGCGACCACGCGCTGGGCGAATTGAACTGCATCACCCCGGCCGCCGGATTTCCGCTGAAACGCCGACGTGCGCATGAATGGGTGCGCCCCGGCCTGGCGCTGATCGGCGATGCCGCGCATACCGTGCACCCGCTGGCCGGCCAAGGCGTCAACCTCGGTTTTCGCGATTCGCGCCTGCTCGCCGAGGCGCTGGCCAGCGGCGGCCATGCCGGCGAAATCGGCCGACTCACCGCCTATGCCGCGCGACGCATGGAAGATGTCGCCTCGATGCAATTCACCACTGGCGGCCTGAAGAAACTTTTTGCCCGTGACGACAGCCTTACCCGCAATCTGCGCAACTGGGGCATGAGCCTGGCCAACCAGATTCAACCGATCAACCAGGCGTTGACCCGCCACGCAGTCCTTTAACTTCAACTGGAGTCTTCATGAAAATTACCCTGACCGCCCTGCTGCTGGCGCTTATTTCCAGCGTCACGCTGGCCGGCGAGAGCGACATCCGCAAAGCCATCGAAAGCGCATACCCCGGCGTCAAGATCAGCCATATCGCCAAGTCGCCGATCAACGGCATCTTCGAAGTCTCCACCGACGGCCCGCAAGGCCCGCTGGTGGTCTATTCCGACAACATGGGCGAACATCTGTTGATCGGCGACCTGCTGAACATCAAGAACAAGCGGAATCTGACCCGCGAACGCATGGACAAGCTGACTGAAGTCAAATGGGACAGCCTGCCGCTGCAAAACGCGATCAAAGTGGTCAAGGGCGATGGTTCGCGAAAAATCGCGGTGTTCTCCGACCCGGATTGCCCATATTGCAAGAAGGCCGAAGTCGAACTCAACAAACTCGACAACGTCACGGTCTACAACTTCGCCTATCCGCTGCCGATGCACCCGGATGCCGGCCGCAAGGCGATTCTGGTCTGGTGCAGCAAGGATCGCGCCAAGGCCTGGCAGGATCTGATGCTGAAAGGCATCGTGCCGAGCGGCAAGGCCGACTGCAAGAACCCGATCGAGGACAACCTCGCCCTGGGTGAAAAACTGCGCATCGATGGCACACCGGCGATGATCTTCCCGAACGGCAAGCGCATTCCCGGCTATGTCGATGCCACCCGGCTCGAAGCGATGCTGAATACGATGAACGCCAAGACCGCGAAAAGGTAAGCCTGCGCGGTCGCGCCGGCCATTACGCCGCCGTGACCGCGGGGATAGTGCGAGTCGATCAGTACCAGTCACCCTGCGGCGCTTCCTCCCGAATCAGCTTGTCCGCACCGCGCGCAATCGCGCGCATCACGGTGGTCGCGGTCTGCATGCCCTCCACCGCCAGATTGCCGACCACCGGCGCCAGCTTCGCGGCAATCTCCTTGGCATCCTGTTTCAAACCGCAGGATTCGCCGCCGCCGGCGACGCGATCCATTCCCTGCTGCCGGTTGCCCGACATAAATCCACGCTGGAACTGCATGGCCTCCCATTGCTCGCGCATCAATTTGCCGGCCTGCGCCGGCGACAACTGGCCGTTGCGCAGCCCCTGCTCGATGCGTTCCATCTGCTGATTCATGCGCGCTTCCATGGCGCTCATCATTCCCGCGCCGACATCGCTGTTGTCGACGCGCGGCGCAGCGGAAGGCGGCGTAGCCGAACCGAACAGGCAAGAAGCGTTATCGGCCTGCGCCAAACCGACATTCAAGGACACGGCGACCAACGCCGCCAGACTCAAGGATTTGATAGTGGTTTTCATGACATGACTCCTGAAAGAATCCCGTTTGCGGGGTGCTAAGCGGGTGAAGCCAGTGTGGACGTCGCCTGTAAGCGCGGCGTTTGCAGTTTGTAGTAGATATGTAATGAGATGTTTCAACCAAAAGCCTGTATGCACTGGGAATTTCGCGGAGGCGTGGTGAAGTTATTCGTACGCCCGACTGAGCCGGGTCGTTGCCGCTTCAGCGGCATTACGAATGCGGCCTACCCCTTGCGGGTGGAGATAAACTTTCCAGTGCAGACAAGGGGCCAGCGAGGGCGCGCGAGTATTCATGAAATATCCGGGTTAGATATCTTTTATGCCACCTGACATTACCGGTTCCAACGAGCGAATCATTGTCCGAACAACTCTGCGCCAGGCCATTCATGCCGATCACGACCGGCTCAACCGGCACCCGCTGCTGCGCCGGCTGACCCAACCCGATCTGACGCTGCCGCAATATATTCAGATCGTCGAAGCCTACGCGCATTTTTATCGCTGCATCGAAAAGCGCATTCTGCAGGCCGCGCCGGTACCGGGTTTTTGCTATGAATCACGCCGAAAATCAGCCTGGCTGGACACCGATCTGAAACAACTGGGCAGCCTCACCCCCGGACCGCCGCCGCTGGCCGAACAACACTGGGATATCGGACCGATCAACAGCATCGGCGAACTGGCCGGCGTGCTCTATGCCATCGAGGGTTCAACGCTGGGCGGACAGGTCATTGGCCGCCATCTGGCCCGGCATCTGCACCTTAATGTCGATTCAGGTGCGCGCTTCTTCAACGCCTATGGCGACGAAACACAGGCCCGCTGGCAGGCTTTCTGCCTCTGGCTGGAGACATTGAATGCACAGACCGATCAGGTTGTGCATGCGCAAGCCTCCGCCCGCAAACTCTTTCGCCATCTGGAGGCATTGCTCAATGCGTACGCATAAACAACGCTCGCTTGCCGACCACCGACGCCTGCTTTGCGGCAATCTCCAGGAATGGGTCGACTGTGTTCGCTGACGCACTGAAGTAATTTCCGGCTAAACGTATAAGTCAGGCGTTGTTGAATCAACATCACCCCCGCCCAACTCGAATGGAAATTCAAGCAGAGGCCTCGGCCAATCGCTTTCCGTACATATCAGAAAGGAATTCGCATCATGAAAAACCCCATCAAGCGTTTCACCAGCCATGTACTCATCGTCAGTATTTTGACCCTTGGATCACCGTTGCCTTATGCCAATGCAGCGATGGTCGGCACTGCGCAAGTCGCGACGGAAAACGCGCAGTCGGATCGCGAGCGTGTACTCGCTTTTATGGAACGTGACGACATGCAACAGCAGTTTCAGTCGCTGGGTGTCGATACACAAACTGCCAAACAACGGGTTGCCGCCCTGAGCGACGCCGAAATCGCAAGCATCGCCGGAAAACTGGATATGGCACCAGCCGGCGCTGGCCTTGTTGGCGCAGTGGTCACCGTCTTCGTAGTATTGCTGATTACCGACATCATCGGCTTGACCCGGGTTTTCCCCTTCACCCGCTCGCTACGCTAATTGATGTTAACCCGGTTGCAAACAACGCCCATAGCAATCACGCTGGCGTTGTTGCTGACCGCCTGCGCCGCGCCGCAAAGCCGTAATCTGCTGCGCGACCAGCCCGCGCACATCCCTTCGCGCTTCGAACTGACGCAGACGCCGTTCCATCCACAGGAACGCTATCAGTGCGGACCGGCGGCACTGGCCATGGCGTTGGGCGCTGCCGGTGTGGACATCGAACCGGAGCAAATCGTCCCGCAAGTCTACCTGCCCGAACGCCAGGGCAGTCTGCAAGTGGAAATGCTTGCCTCGGCGCGCCGCAACCAAACGATTGCCTATGAACTGGCGCCCGTTATCGATGATCTCCTAACCGAAGTCGCCGCCGGCAACCCGGCGGTCGTGCTGCAGAATCTAGGCTTGTCCTGGAGCCCGCGTTGGCACTATGCCGTCGTGGTCGGTTATGACCTCGCGGCAGGGGAAATCCTGTTGCGCTCGGGACTGGAGCAACGCCAAATCATGCGCCTGCACAATTTCGAACATACCTGGGCGCGCAGCGGGCACTGGGCGATGTTGACGCTGCCGCCCGGACAGCTTCCGGCCACCGCCAAAGAAGAAACCTTTACTCAAGCTGCGGTGGCTTTCGAGGCGACCGGATTCAACGCATCCGCACGCGCCACCTACGCCGCCGCCCTGTCGCGCTGGCCGAAGAACTTCACGGCACGCATGGGGCTGGGCAACACCGCTTATGCGCTCAATGACCTCGACGCGGCTGCGGCCGCCTTCCGCCAAGCCGGCATCGATCATCCCGACGCCACAGCCGCCCACAACAACCTCGCCCATGTTCTGCATCAGCAACAGCATTTTGAAGAAGCGCTGACCAGCGCTCGCCAAGCCGTGGCGCTGGGTGGGCCGCTGGAGGACACGGCGCGTGGCACCCTGGCCGAAATCGAGGCATCGATGACCACCCACTCCATCCAGCAGCGGGCCAGATAGTTCAACCTGGAATCCTCTGTTGGCCGTCTGGCGGCTCCAGATCGAACCCGCACTGCGCCCGTATCTGTCGACGGCGCACCTTATGTTGCAAGTGCACATCACCCCCGGGACACACACAAGACTGTCCATGTCTGCCATGGACAAAACAAAACAAGGGTTACTAGAATCCGCCCACCAAATTAAAGACATCAATATCTTTTATGTCGCCTTTGTACTCGATTGGCAGCGTTTCGATCGAAACCGGAATCAACAAGGAAACCTTGCGCAAGTGGGAAACCCGCTACGGCTTCCCGACCCCGGCTCGCTCCAGCGATGGTCGACGCGTCTATCCAGCCGAGCAGGTTGCGCAACTGACCGAGATGAAGCGATTGATCGACAGCGGCATGCGCCCATCGCAGGTCATGCAAACCCCTCCGCGTCGAGCAGGAGTTGATCCGGCCAAGCAGGCCAATACCGTGCCGCAGACCAGCCGGACCGAACTGGTCACCCGCGCGATCGCGGCGTTGCGCAACCGGCAATTGCCCGAATTCAGGGCGCTGCTGGAGCGCGACCTGACGTCGCGGGGCTTGCGCGCCTTCATCGAACAAACCGTGACCGAACTCAACTGGGCGGTCGGAGAAGCCTGGTCCAGCAAAGAACTACGCGTGTTCGAGGAACATGTCTATTCGGCCATCCTGAACGATCTGTTGGCACAAAGAACGCGGTGCTTGGACATGGCATCCGGCCACCCGCGCGTGCTGCTCACCACCCTGCCCGGGGAACTGCATACGCTGGGGCTGGATATGGTGAAGGCCTGCTTCATGGAAGCCGGCGCGTATTGCCTCAACCTGGGCGCGCAAACCCCGCCAACGGAAGTCGCCGCCGCCGCCCGGGCCTACGACATCGAGGTCGTGGCGCTATCGATCAGCGCCTGCTACCCGCAGCGCCAGGTGACCGGGATACTGCAGCAACTGCGCACCCTGTTGCCGTCGACTTGCCAACTCTGGGCAGGCGGCGCGGGCGTCGGCCATGTGAGCCAGTCGCTGGACGGGATTCGGGTTTTCGCATCGATCGGCACGGCACTGACGGCCATCGATGAATTGCAGCATCCTGTCAGCACCACTATTGTCCAGCATTGACATGGACAACCCAGTCGATGCTGACGTGTTGCAGCGTGATCATGGCAGCGTCTCAAGCGAGCAGATCGATCTCCGCACCATCCTGCGCCAGTCCACCCATGCCGAACACGTGCGGCTCAACCGGCATCCGCTGCTGCGCCGGCTGACCCAACCCGATCTGACGCTGCCGCATTACATCCGGATCGTCGAGGCTTACTCGCATTTTTATCGCTGCATCGAAGAACGCATTCTGCAGGCCGCGCCGGTGCCGGGTTTCAGCTATGAACCACGCCGAAAGTCGGCATGGCTGGACAGCGATCTGAAACACCTGGGCAACCTCACGCCTGAACCGCCGCAGCTTGCGCAACAACACTGGGACATCGGTCCGATCAACGGCATCGGCGAACTGGCCGGCGTGCTCTATGCCATCGAGGGTTCGACGCTGGGCGGCCAGGTCATCGGCCGCCATCTGGCCCGGCATCTGCATCTGAATGCCGATTCCGGCGCACGCTTCTTCAACGCCTACGGAGACGAAACACAGGTCCGCTGGCAGGCATTTTGCGTCTGGCTACAGACCCTGAACGAGCAATCCGACGAGGTTGCGCATGCGCAAACCTCCGCCCGTCAACTTTTTCGCCATCTGGAGGCATTGCTTGATGCGTACACATGAACAACTCTCGCTTGCCGATAAACAGCAGCTCGAAGCCGCCCTGCAGCACTGCGCCGGCGAGCCGATCCAGCGGCCGGGGCTGATCCAGCCGCACGGCGTGTTGCTGGCGCTGGCGGCAAGCGATCTGAGCGTGTGTTACGCCAGTCAAAATCTGTCCGATCTGTTTTCGATTGAAGCCGAGGCCGCCCTCGGACTGCCGTTCGCCCATCTGGTTGGCGAACACCAGGCGGAACGGCTGCGCAACCTCAACGGCATCGGTGAATGGCGCGATGCGGCGGTTACCAGCTTCGATATCGAGCACGATGGATGCTCGACCCGACTCGATAGCCGGGTGTCGCGCAATGGCGACTTCTGGCTGGTCGAACTCGACTCACTGCCGGCCAGCGAGCACGACCTGTTCCACAACCTGTTCATCCCGATCCGCGATGCCCTGTGGCAGCTCGATGCACTCACCGACATGCAGGTCTACGTCGACCGGGTGGTCGAGCAGATGCGGCTGTTGAGCGGCTTCGACCGGGTCATGATGTACCAGTTCGACACCAACTGGGATGGCGAGGTCATCGCCGAAAGCAAGGGTGACGGCTTTGAATCGTATCTGGGCAACCGCTTCCCGGCCTCCGACATTCCGCCGCAGGCGCGCGAACTCTATACGCGCAACCTGATCCGCCTGATTTCCGATGTCGAGGCGGAACCGGTGCCGCTGATCGGCACACCGGACATGCCGCCGAGCAACCGTCTCGATCTCACCCATTCGGCGCTGCGCCACTTTTCGCCGGTGCATCTGGAATACCTGCGCAACATGGGTGTGCGCGCCAGCATGTCGATCTCGCTGATTCAGAACAACCGGCTGTGGGGGCTGATTGCCTGCCATCACTCGCAGCCGATGCACATGCCGTTCCGCATCCAGGAACTCGACGAATTCATCGGCAAGACGGTCTCGCTGAAGCTGTCCAACATCGCGCACGAGCGCAAGATCGAGTTCAACGACCGTATCCGCCTGCTGCTGAACAACCTGACCTGGCAGATTCGCAAGCACAGCGACATCGACCAGGCGGTGCAGCAATACCAGCATGAACTGCTCGGCCTGGTCGGGGCCAGCGGCGCCATCATCTCGCTGGCCGGCAGCCATCATTTCTTCGGCGAAACCATTTCCGAACCGCTGCTGCAGGGCCTGGAATTCTGGCTGCGCAGCCAGCCGGAAGTCGCGGTCTTCCACACCGACGACCTGTCCGGCCTGTTCCCACCGGCCGGCGAATATTCAGACACCGTCAGCGGCATCATGGTAGCGCCGCTGAATGCGCGGATGCAGGACTACATAATGTGGCTGCGTCCCAGCACGCTGCGCCAGTTCAAATGGGCCGGCAAACCGCACAAGGCGATCATCGTCGGCCAATCCGGCACGCCGCAGATTTCACCGCGCACGTCCTTCGCCACCTGGATCGAGACCTATCGCGCCCGCTGTATCCCCTGGCTGCCGATCGAGATCGATGCCGCCAATGCACTGTCCTTGTCGATCATCGAAGTGCTGACCCAGAAGGCGCTGAAGATGAGCGAGGAAAAATACCGGCTGCTGGCCGAGCATTCCACCGATCTGATCGCCCGCGTCGACCGCGCCGGCTGCTTCATCTTCGCCTCGCCCGCCAGCCTGGAGGTATTCGGCATCGCCTCCGAGAACATCATCGGCCGATGCATCGAACATCTGGTGCATCCCGAAGACGCCAGGCAACTGAGCGCGACCTTGCACACGTTGGCCGACTCGGGAGAACCGAAAACCCTGTTGCTGCGGGTGCCGCGTGAACAGCAGCGCACGGTCTGGATCGAAGCGACGCTGAATTTCATCGGCAATCTGCTCAACGAAGACGAGCAGACCATCATCAATGCCCGCGATGTCACCCAGCGGCACACCTACCAACTGGCCATCGAGGATCTGCACCGGCGTAACAGCCTGATCCTGGAATCGGCCGGGGAAGGTCTGATCAGTCTGAACCAGCAGGGCTATGTCGTTTACGCCAACGAGCAGGCAGCGCATATCCTCGGTCACAGCGTCGACGGCATGCTGGGAAAATTCTGCTGCACCCTGCTGGCGCCGAAGGAAACGCTGGCGGCAAAGGGCGCTTCCTGCCCGATCCTCAACACCATCTCCAACAATGCCAGCTACCAGAGCCAGGATGCCAGCTTCCGGCATCGCGATGGCCACGCGGTACCGGTGCACTTCGTCTCGACGCCGCTGAATGATCAGGGCGCGGTGACCGGCGCAGTGGTGGTTTTTTACGAGCGCAGCGAAGACTCGCATCTCAGCGCCCAGGTCAAAGCCCAGGACCGCATCCTCGACGAAACCCTGGAAGCGATTCTGCTGTCCGACGCGAACGGCTTCATCACCTCGGTCAACAAGGCGTTTACCACGATCACCGGCTATAGCCAGGAAGAAGCGCTGGGCCAATCCACCAAACTGCTCAGGTCCGGCATCCATACGCCGACGTTCTACCAGACCATGTGGCACGACCTGCACCACAACAACCACTGGGTCGGGGAAATCTGGAATCGCCGCAAGAACGGCGAAATCTATCCGCAATGGGGCAGCATCAGCGCCATCCTCGACGAGTCCGGCAAGGTCTCCAGCTACGTCGCGGTGTTTTCCGATATCTCGCGCGCCAAGCAGGCGGAACAGAAACTGTTCTTCCTGGCCAATCACGACACACTGACCGGGCTGCCCAACCGCGCCCACTTCAGCGATCGCATCAATGGCATCATCGCGCGGGCCAAGCGCAAATCGCAACGACTGGCGCTGCTGTTTATCGATCTGGATCACTTCAAGATCGTCAACGACACGCTCGGCCATGAGGTCGGCGACATCTATCTGCAGGAGATTGCCCAATGCCTGAAGAAGATCACGCGGCATGAAGAATCGCTGGCACGCTGGGGCGGCGACGAATTCATCCTGTTGCTGGAAGACTTCAGCAACAACGCCGAAATCACCCAGACGGTGCAGCGGCTGTTCAACAGCCTGTCGGCACCGATCTACATCGAAGGCCACGAATTCACGCCCTCTGCCAGCATCGGCATCGCCATCTACCCGGACAACGCCAACAACAGCACCGAATTAATCAAGTTTGCCGATACCGCGATGTATCGCGCCAAACAGCACGGGCGCAACAGCTTTGAGTTCTACAGCGACTTTCTGGCGGAAGAAACCCGGCATCGCTTCGAAGTCGGCCACGAACTGCAACGCGCCCTGCGCAACGACGAACTCTGCCTGCACTACCAGCCGCAGATCGATACGCGCAGTCAGCGCATCAACGGCCTGGAAGCGCTGATCCGCTGGCAGCACCCGGAACGCGGCCTGCTCGCCCCGGGCACCTTCATCCCGCTGGCCGAAGAACTCGGTCTGATCGCCCTGCTTGGCGACTGGGTGTTGCGTGAAGCCTGCCGCCAACTGGCCGTCTGGCGCAGCAGCGGCCTGCCCTGCCCGCGGGTGGCGGTCAACGTCTCGCCCAGCCAGCTTGATGCGCGGTTCCCCGGCAAGGTCTCCCAGATCCTGCACGAATTCGACATTCCGCCGTACATGCTCGACATCGAGATCACCGAAAACGCGCTGGAACGCAAGGAAGACATGATTCCCACCCTGCATGCCCTGAAAACCCTGGGCGTGAAGCTGTCGATCGACGATTTCGGCACCGGCTATTCCTCGCTGTCCTACATCCGGCACTTCCCGATCGACTGCTTCAAGATCGACAAGTCATTCATCGACGGCATTCCCGACAGCAACCAGGACATGGCCATCGTCCGCACCATCCTGGCGCTGGGCGACAGCCTGAACATTTCGGTGCTGGCGGAAGGCGTGGAAAACCGGGAACAATTCGACTATCTGGCCAGCCTTGGCTGCGACGCGATCCAGGGCTATCTGTTCGGCAAACCGATGCCGCCGGAGCAGATCGAAGCGCTGTTGCGCGAGCGCGCCGGAGAAGTGTGATGCCGTGTTGGCACGTCCGTATAATCGCCTGTTCATTGGTGCATGCCGGTGGAGCGGGCGCAGGATAGAGCCTGACTTTTATCCAGACGGTCTGCTTGCATGCGCCTTAACCTACCAAGAGTCAGGCCCATCATGCTGCTGATGATAGACAACTACGACAGCTTCACCTACAACCTCGTGCAGTATTTCGGCGAGCTGGGCGAAGACGTGCGGGTGCACCGCAACGATGAAATCAGCGTCGCCGACATCGAGGCGATGCGGCCGGAGCGCATCGTCATTTCACCCGGGCCGTGCACGCCGAACGAGGCGGGTATTTCGGTGGCGACCATCACCACCTTTGCCGGCCGCATCCCGCTGCTCGGCGTCTGCCTGGGCCATCAGAGCATCGGCCAGGCGTTCGGCGGCAGGATCGTGCATGCCAAGCAGTTGATGCATGGCAAGACTTCGCCGATCCATCATGCCGACATCGGCGTGTTTCGCAGCCTGCCCAACCCGTTCACGGCGACGCGCTACCACTCGCTGGTGATCGAGCGCGAAAGCCTGCCGGATTGCCTGGAAATCACCGCCTGGACCGACGACGGCGAGATCATGGGCGTGCGCCACAAGACGCTGGCGGTGGAAGGCGTGCAGTTCCACCCGGAATCGGTGCTGACCGAACACGGCCACGCGCTGCTGAAGAATTTTTTGACGGAGACCCGCTGAATGAAACCCCAGGAAGCGCTGCTGCGCATCATCGAACACCGCGAAATCTTCCACGATGAAATGCTGTCGCTGATGCGCCAGATCATGGCTGGCGAAGTCACCCCGGTGATGATCGCGGCGCTGATCACCGGTCTGCGCGTGAAGAAGGAAACCATCGGCGAAATCACCGCCGCAGCGATGGTGATGCGCGAACTCTCGACCAAGGTGCCGGTCGCCGACCGCACGCATCTGGTCGACACCTGCGGCACCGGCGGCGACTCGGCGCACACCTTCAACATCTCCACCGCCGCCACCTTCGTCGCGGCCGGGGCCGGCGCGCGCGTGGCCAAGCATGGCGGCCGTTCGGTGTCGTCCAAGTCGGGCAGCGCCGATGTGCTGGAAGCGCTCGGCATCAACATCAATCTGTCGCCGGAACAGGTCGCCGTCGCCATTGCCGAAGTCGGCCTCGGCTTCATGTTCGCACCCAACTATCACAGCGCGATGAAACACGCCGCGCCGGTGCGCAAGGAGCTGGGCGTGCGCACGCTGTTCAATATCCTGGGACCGCTGACCAACCCGGCCGGCGCGCCGAATCAGGTCATGGGCGTGTTCCATCCGGATCTGGTCGGCATCCAGGTGCGGGTACTGCAACGCCTGGGCAGCGACCGCGCGCTGACCGTGTTCGGCCGCGAAGGTCTGGATGAAATCTCCATTTCCGGCGAAACCCTGGTCGGCGAACTGCGCGACGGCGAAGTGCGCGAATACGTGGTCAGCCCGGAACAGTTCGGCTTGAGCACGCATGACATCCGCGCTCTGCGGGTGGCGACCGTCGAGGAATCGCGCGAACGCATCCTGAAAGCGCTGAACAACGAACCCGGCGCCGAGCGCGATGTGGTGGCGCTGAACGCCGGTGCGGCCATCTACGCGGCCGGCATCAGCGACAGTCTGGCCGATGGCGTCGAGCGGGCGCAGGCGTCAATGGCGTCCGGCGCGGCGCTGGCCAAACTGGAAGCGTTGCGGGCGTTCGACTGATCGCTCAGCGGTCAACGTCGGCGAAAAAATCCAGCAGCCGCTGCGGCAGCCAGTCGTAACCGCCCGGAAACGGGCCGGTAACGAAGCCGACATGGCCGCCCTGTAGCGGATAATCGAGCGTCACTTGGGCCGAGACCTGGGTCGCGTCAGGCAGGACATCGGCCGGCATGAACGGGTCGTTGCGGGCATTGATGACCAGAGTCGGCACCTGGATATGTGGCAACCATGGCTTGCTGGCGGCCTGCCGCCAATAGTCGGCGGCATCGCGGTAACCATGCAGCGGCGCAGTCACCAGGCTATCGAACTGTTCGATGCGCGATGCGGCGGCCACCGCTTGCCGGTCGTACAAACCGGGAAATCGATCTAGTTTGGCCAAGGCTTTCGGTTTCAGGCTGCGCAGGAAATGCGCGCTGTAGATTCGGCTCAAGCCGCGATCCAGCGCCGCGCCCGCCGCCGGCAGGTCGAGCGGCGCGGACACCGCGGCGCAAGCCCGCGCCACCTCGCCCGCCGCGCTGCCCTGCTCGCCCGACCACTTCAATAACGCATTGCCGCCCAGCGAGACACCGGCGGCATAAATCCGCGTGGCACCGACACGCAGCCGATTCAGGATGTAGCCGACCTCCGCGCTGTCGCCGGAGTGATACGCGCGCGGCAGGCGATTCGGCTCGCCGGAACAGCCGCGAAAATGCGGCACCACGCCGCGCCAGCCGCGTTGATGCAGCGCCGCCATCAGATAACGGGCATAGACGCTATGCGAATTGCCTTCCAGTCCGTGGAACAGGACGACCAGCGGCGCATCCTGCGGCGAGTTGGCCACCCCGTCGAGCCAGTCCAGATCGATGAAGTCGCCATCCGGCAATTCCCAGCGCTCGCGCCGATAAGCCACCGCAGGCCGCGCCAGCCGCACCGCGTAAAGCGTTTGCAGGTGACCGCCAGGGAGCCAGAACGGGGCGCTGTATGAAGAAACCATCGAATTCGCCATCGCAACAATCATGACGGAAGTGTGCGCCCTTGCTCAACATACAATATGGATATACATTTCAAGCAACACGTTTATCCAGAGCAACAACCATGCAACTGACCCTTTCCCGCTGGGGCAACAGTCTCGCCGTGCGCATTCCCGCCGAGCTTGCCCGCAGCCTTGAGTTGGAGGAAGGGTCGCAAGTCGAATGCGCCACCACTGCAGCCGGCACGCTGGAACTCATTCCCGCCGGCAAAAAGGCACGCGCCGACTGGTTGCGGCATCACTTCGAACAGGTCAATGCACGTCTGGCGAATCAACCCCTGACCACGCCCGGCAGCCAATTACTGCGCGAAGAAGAACGCTACTGAGCGATGCGCGTCTATCTCGACACCAGCGTCCTGGTCGCCGCGCACACCCGCGAGCCGCATACCGCCCTGGCGCAAACCTGGCTGGCCGAGCAGAGCGGCAGCGATCTGGTCATTTCCACCTGGGCGCTGGTCGAATGCGACAGCGCCCTGGCAATCAAACGCCGGCGTGGTGAACTGGACGAAGCCAGCCAGATGGCCGCCAGAGCCGATATCGAGCACTTCGCCAAGCGCGTCGCTCCCCTCGTTACGGCACAGGAATACGACTACCAGCGTGCAAGGGAACTCTGCCGCCGCGCCGCCTCAGGTCTGCGCGCCGGTGATGCGCTGCATCTGGCGGTAGCGCTTGGCCTGGAGACAACGCACTTTGCCACGCTGGATAAAGTGCTGGCCGACAATGCGGCCAAGCATGGCATGACACGCGCGATTACGATACCGCCCTGAACTCATCAATCCCCCTTCCCGCCTTTCACCTCAACCGGATCCAACCCATGACCTCATACACCCGCGACGACCAGCTCGCCGTCCAGCCCGAAACCAACGTCGGCGGCAAAATTGAAACCTCCGGCGCCTATGTCGGCCACTTCACGCTGGCCAAGGAAAAGATCGCCAAGACCGGCACCAAGGGCATCGAATTCAATTTCGAGGCGGAAGACGGCCGCACGGCGCGGTATCTGTCACTGTGGCTGACCCGCGCCAACGGCGAGAAGATCGAGTACCCGTACAGCCTGCTGTCCGCGCTGATGGCCTGCCTGAACGTCAAGACCATCGCATCGGAAACGGCCACCATCGACGAATGGAACACCGCTGCCAGCATGATGATGCCAACCGATGCGCAAACTTTCCCGGATCTGATGAACCGGCCGATCGGCGTGCTGTTGCAGCGCGAGGAACGCGAGTGGGAAGGCAAGACCTACATCAGCATGCGGATCGCCCAGTTCTTCGACCCGAGCGACCGCAGCACGCCGGCCGAGATCATCTCCGGCAACCGCGCCGGCCATGCGCTCGACAAGCTGGTCGGCAACCTGCGCGAAACCGTGGTGCGCAACGACGCGCCGCCGGCCGACGCAGTGCCGAGCGCCAGCAAGCCCGGCAGCGGCAACGCGAATCCGTTTGCCGCCATCGACGAGGATGATGTGCCGTTCTGAGGCGGGATTTATTTTAAAGTGTTAACAACCAGCCCGCACCCCTTATTGGTGCGGGCCTTACTTTGACAGCCACTTCAGCAAAGCCTCGTAAAGCTTGTCCGGATCGACCGGCTTGCTGATGTGTTCTTTCATGCCCGCCGCGATGCAAATCTGGCGATCCTCGTCGAAGGCGTTCGCCGTCATGGCGAGAATGGGGGTGGTCTGATTGAGCGAATCGGCGCAAATCGCTTGCGTGGCTTCGACGCCGTTCATGTAGGGCATCTGCATGTCCATCAGGATCAGGGCGTAGCGATTGCTGCGGGCGAGTGCGAGGACCTGCTGACCATCCTCGGCAACATCCACCACCAGTCCCACATCCTCCAGCAAGCCGCGCGAGACTTCCTGCGTGATCGGTTCGTCTTCCGCCAGCAGGATGCGCGTGCCAGCGTATTCGGTTTGCAGGCGCTGTCCCGCCGTGAGGGTTGCAGCAGTCGGTGCTGGCGGCATGGCGCCTAGTTCCCGCTTCAGCAGGGAAACGACGAACCAGAAGGTGCTACCCTGACCGGGGGTGCTTTCCACGCCGATTTCGCCGCCCATGAGTTGCACCAGCCGCTTGCAGATGGCCAGCCCGAGTCCTGTACCGCCGTACTTGCGGGTCATGCTGTTGTCGGCTTGTTCGAAGGACTGGAACAGGCGTTCTCTGGTTTCACCATCAATGCCGATGCCGGTGTCGCTGATTTCAAAGCGCACTTGCACGGCCTCGGGGCTTTCGCTGACCGAACGGGCACGCACAATCACGCCGCCCTGCAGCGTGAATTTGATGGCATTTCCAACGAGGTTGAAGAGAATCTGGCCGAGCCGCAGCGGATCGCCCTTGAAGGGAGCGTGAGCAAGTTCGGCGGGCAGGTCGGTCGCCAACTGCAGCCCCTTCTCGGTGGCTTTGTGGCCGAGGACGCCGGCGAGGTTGTCAATGGTGTCAACCAGTCGCAATGGCACATCCTCGAGCACCATGCGCTCGGCTTCGATCTTGGACAGATCGAGGATGTCGTTGAGGACCCCTAGCAGGTTGGTGGCAGCGGTCTTGGCTTTGCCAAGTTGGTCCAATCCTGTTGGGTCGGTCATGTGTCGTTTGGCCATGTCGATCATGCCCATCACGCCGTTCATCGGCGTCCGGAGTTCGTGGCTCATGTTGGCAAGGAAGGCGCTCTTGGCTCGGTTGGCGGCTTCGGCGGCTTCCTTGGCGGCGGCGAGTTCAGCGGTGCGCGAAGCAACAAGATCTTCCAGGTGATGTCGGTGATGCTCGAGTTCGACTTCGATCCTTTTGCGTTCCCGGATGTCCTGATGGATGCCGGTGAGGCGCAGTGCTTTCCCGTTGGCATCCCATTCGACGATCTCCCCGATTGATTGGATCCATTGCCATTCCCCCGACTGGTTGAGTCGGCGATATTCCATTGTTGCCGGTCCGCCTGTCTGCAAAAGAGACTGAAATGAATGCATGACCCTTGCCGCATCGTCCGGGTGAACACTGTCCATCCAGTTCTGCACGCTGCTATCGAACAACTCGGGCTTGTAGCCAAGCAGGCGGGGATATTCGTCACCCACCTGCACTTCCCCACTTTGCAAGTTGGCATCAAACCAGCCCTGGTGCGCAGCGCCAAGAGCCAGTCGAAGGCGTTCCTCGCTATAGCGCAAAGCCAGTTCGGCCTGCTTGCGTTCCGTGACGTCCAGCACAACTCCGACAGAACGAACCGGCTTGCCGTCGGAATCGAAGAACGACTCGCACTGCTCGTGCACATACTTTATTCGCCCGTCAGGCATCAACAGCCGGTGGGTAATGTCATAGGGCTTTCGGGTTGCCAATGATTCCGAGTAGGCGGCACTTACCGCTGTGCGATCTTCCGGATGGATAGCGGCCAGAAATGCATTGTAGGTGGCATCAAAGCGTGTCTTGTCGATCTCGAAAATCTGAAATATCTCATCAGACCAGACTAGTCTGTTGTCCATGAGGTCGAGTTCCCAACTACCCAACCGGGCGATACGCTGCGCTTCCTTTAGAGCTTCTTCGGTACGCTTGCTTTCGGTGACATCGCGAGCGATACCGTAGAGGCCAATGATTTCCCCATGTTCGTTGCGGATCGGATACTTGCGGTTGTCTACCCAGCCTTTTCGGCCGTCCTTGCTCAAAAACATCTGAACTTCATGGGCGACAGGAATACCGGCGTAAACCTGCTTTTCGAGTCGGTAGTAAATATCTGCGTATTCTTCGGAAAAGACATCGTAGTCTGTCTGGCCGATTAGATCGGTCCAGTGATCGGCGGGGTCACAGAGTGACACCAGCGTCTGGCTGGCCCCGGTAAAAACGTGATTGCGATCCTTGAAATAGATGTAGTCGTCGGTGTTTTCCATCATGGCCGTGAAATTGACCATCGTGGAAGCATCCGACATCGTTCGGCTCAAGTTTTTTGCGTCCTGCAGCAGCAAGTCGAGCACGACGCCTTTCGGACCGGACGCCTTGCTGTACTGCCCACGGATACAGCGGATGCGGCCGTTGGCATGCCTTATTCGAATGTTGACGACGCCGGCGGTGCCGGGATCGCCAGACGAAAAAAGCCTGTCGGCAATATCCGAGTCATGCGGGTGAATTTGTTGCTTCAGGGAAACGCGTGCGGACAGATAGTCGTCCGGTGTGAAGCCGAGCAGTGCTTCGATACTGTCGCTGACCGACAAAATTGGCAACCGACCCGCCAAAGCCAGGCAGATTCTGGTTTCAGGCACGCCGTCAGACATTGCTATTGTCGATTTGATAACTTCACCTGCGTAATACTACTCCGACCTGTGCAATTGTTTAATCGGCGGATGGACAACTCAAAGGTAGATTCACAGGGTGTCGGTTAGGGAACGAGCAGCTTGACAGGGTGTTGAAATTCACTACGTCACCCCGCCCCGGATACAACCATTCCGGGGTGACGACCAGGCCGGGGTCCAGTGCAGTGGGCTAAATATAATCAACGGACGCACGACCCCGGCATCCGCCGGGGTGACGGTTTTACAGAGAATTTCACGTTTTTTGACACACTGTTAACCGCCAGATTCATTCGAATATCAGTGGATTCTTAATTTGTTCAAATAAATCAATGATTTATTGATTTCGGTCAAAGTGATTAGCGCCGGTGCATACATACCATGACAGGACGTATGGGATTGACGTACGAGCCTGAGGAGACGCATATGAATCTGACGCGACGTGACTTTCTGAAATCCAGTATCGCCGCCAGCACCGCTGCCACGGTCGGCCTGCCGTTGAGCAAGGAGGCCGCAGCGCAGGCGCGGGCGATCGAAAAGGACTGGCAATGGGACAAATCGGTGTGCCGTTTCTGCGGCACCGGCTGCGGCATCATGGTGGCGACCAAGGACGGCCGTGTGGTGGCCACCAAGGGCGATCCCAAGGCGCCGGTGAACCGCGGCCTGAACTGCGTCAAGGGCTATTTCAACGGCAAGATCATGTACGGCAAGGACCGGCTGACGCAGCCCCTGATGCGCATGACCGACGGCAAGTTCAACAAGAAGGGCAAGTTCGCGCCGGTGTCCTGGGAGCAGGCCTTCGACGAAATGGAGCGGCAGTTCCGCAAGACCTACGCGGAAAAGGGCCCGACCGGCGTGGCCATGCTCGCCTCGGCGCAGAAAACCATTCAGGAAGGCTATGCCTTCAACAAGCTGTTCAAGGCCGGCTGGCGCAGCAACAACATCGACCCCAACGCGCGCAACTGCATGGCCAGCGCGGTGGCGGCGTTCTACAGCGTGTTTGGTACCGACGAGCCGGCCGGCAACTACGACGACATCGAATACACCGACACGGCCATCCTGTGGGGCGCCAACATGGCCGAGATGCACCCCATCCTGTGGTCGCGCATCACTGACCGTCGCCTGGGCCACAAGAACACGCGCATCGTCAATCTGACCACCTACCGCAACATGTCGTCGGACATCGCCGACCTGGAGATCATCTTCAAGCCGCAGGCCGACCTGGCCATCCAGAACTACATCGCGCGCGAGATCATCGCCCGCAACGCGGTGAATTGGGATTTCGTCAACAAGCACTGCGTGTTCGTCACCGGCCCCTACGACATCGGCTACGGCATGCGGCCCACCGACAAGTTCGCCTTCCCGGCGGAGAAGGACATCCAGGCCAAGGAACTGCGCGTCAAACTGGACCGTGACGAGGCCATCGCCCAGCGTCGCACAGAGGGTGAGATGGTGGAGCAGAAGAACACCGGCAACCCCGCCGCGCACTGGAAGATCAGCTTCGAGGATTTCAAGCGCGCGCTGGAGCCCTACACGCTGGATTTCGTCGCGGCGATGTCGAAGGGCGATGTCGATGAGCCGCTCGACCAGTACAAGGCCAAACTCAAGCAACTGGCCGACTACTACATCGACGCCAACCGCAAGGTGGTGTCGTTCTGGACCATGGGTTTCAACCAGAGCGTGCGCGGGACCTGGGTCAACGAGCAGTGCTACATGAACCATCTATTGCTGGGCAAGCAGAGCCAGCCAGGCAATGGCGCCTTTTCGCTCACCGGCCAACCCTCCGCCTGCGGCACCGCGCGCGAGGTCGGCATGTTCTGCCACCGTCTGCCGGCCGACCGGCTGATCCCCAACCCGGTCCACCGCGAGTACACCGAAAAGCAGTGGAACCTGCCGGCCAAGACGATCAATCCTCACATCGGCTCGACCTACGGCAAGATCCTGCGCGATCTCGAGGACGGTGGCGTGAAGTGGTTGTGGGTAGCGGCCAACAACCCGTTCCAGTCGCACCCCAACATCAACCACTGGCTGAAGGCGGCGCGCGAACTCGACAACTTCATCGTCGTCTCCGAAGCCTATCCAGGCGTCTCCGCCAAGGTTGCCGACCTGATCCTGCCGGCGGCGATGATCTTCGAGAAGTGGGGCAGCTACGGCAACGCCGAGCGCCGCACCCAGCACTGGCGGCAGTCCGTGCTACCGCCGGGGCAAGCGCGCGGTGACATGTGGCAGGCCATGGAGTTCGCCAAGCGCTTCAAGATCAAGGAGTTCTGGGGCGAGCAGAACGTACCGGGGCTCAAGGTGGCCGGCTACGAGGACGGCAAACTGCCCAGCGTGCTCGACGAGGCGGTGAAGCAGGGGTATTCGCCGGAGGACAGCCTGTACAAGGTGTTGTTCGCCACGCCCGGCAATCTCAAGGTGAAATGGCCCGACGCCGTGGCCAAGGGACGCGGCAATCACATCGCCAACCTGCTCGGCGACGGCTGGTTCCCGGAAAAGGCGATCTGGCAGGAATACACCGTGTTCGGCCGCGGCGTCGGCAAGGACCTGGCCGACTTCGACGTCTATCACGATGACGAAAACCGGGGCCTGAAGTGGCCGGTGGTGAACGGCAAGGAAACGTCCTGGCGCTTCAACGAGCAGTACGACCCGTATGTGAAGAAGGGAGCCGGTTTCCAGTTCTACGGCAAGCTGTTCAAGGCGATTCCCTCCGGCGATCTTGACAAAGTGACCGATGCCAAGCCGGTCAGCGTCGCCGACAAGGCCAAGATATTCTTCCGGCCCTACGCCGCGCCGGTGGAAATGCCCGACGCCAACTACGACCTGATGTTCTGTACCGGCCGCGTGCTGGAACACTGGCATACCGGCACCATGACCCGGCGTGTGCCCGAGTTGCACCGTTCCGTCCCCGCCGCCGTGATGTGGATGCATCCCGAGGACGCGAAGAAACGCGGCCTCAAGCGCAACGACCTGGCCTGGCTGGAGTCGCGCCGCGGCAAGATCCAGATCCGGGTGGAAACCGGCGGCCGCAACACCATGCCGAAAGGTACGGTGTACGCCGCGTTCTTTGACGAGGGGGTGCTGGTCAACAAGATCTGCACCGATGCCGCTTGTCCGATTTCCAAGGAAAGCGACTACAAGAAGAGCGCAGTCAAGGTGTACAAGGTTTGAGAGCCAGGAGAAAAATGATGAAACATAAATTCATGTGGGTCGTCGCCTCTCTGGCCGTGTTTACTGTCGGTACCGCCGCCACGGGGGATTTCGCTGTCACCGACGATAGCCTCGGTCTTTCGCAGACGAGCGTATTTGATGTGGAAACGCCCGCCGCCTTCGAGTACCGCGATCTCGATCCCAAGGTGGCGGGTATCCTGCCGCGCGCCTGGGAAGACGCGCCGCCGCAGATTCCGCACCGCGCCGAGCGCTATCTGCCGGTCAACGCGCAACTCAACAAGTGCCTGGAATGCCACGAGGAACCGGACAAGATCGGCAACAAGGAGAAGGGCAAACCGACGCCGATGTCCGACACGCATTACGTCAAGCTCGACAAGGCGCTGCTGGTGTCGAACAAGCACTATGTCTGTACCCTGTGCCATGCGCCACAGACCGATGTCAACGTGCTGATGGGCAACACCTTCAAGGGCGACCTCTAACGTAGCCTAACGCCATCGCGTTGTCGTCCGGTTACAGTCGCCCGCAGCGATTGCCGGAGTGTCGAGTCCGCTGGCCTGGAGAAATGCCAGCCGCCTCGCACGCCGGCCTGAGTCGCATCGGCTTCTTCACCCAACCCGAAGCGACGCACTGAATTGTTAGCCCATCTTTAACACCCCGCCAAACATTCTCTTAATAAACATGATGTTGGATCAATCAATTTCCCCGAGTGTCACTACACGTGGATTTTTCGGGAGCTGATGGCTCAAGCGATGACCTTCTTCG
>Ga0208244_100465_pt1 | contig 39188 bp, 27 predicted proteins | sample SubbioCR12Aug_5A_FD_184828 | JGI IMG/M metagenome (GOLD analysis project Ga0208244, IMG submission 184828) | Serpentinite rock and fluid subsurface biosphere microbial communities from McLaughlin Reserve, California, USA - CR12Aug_5A (SPAdes) | ecosystem: Environmental > Terrestrial > Deep...
AACCAATACTGAAAGAGTCGAGATGGTGACCAACCACGATCATATGTGTGTGTTTCCTGTCTCAAAAAAGTTATCCCGATGAATATTTTTGCACAAATACCGGCTTTTTCAACAGCCTGTTAGGTAGCTAAAAGTTCGGCTTCTTTCAGGGAGAAGTCAAATCATCGATGTTATAGCTGCCTCCATCTGAAACAGAGACAGATCGTATCTCATGAATAACATCGCAGTTATGGTCTCTAAAGAAAACGTAAAAGGTGGTTGTTCCGATGTTTGAAGGAAAAGCGTAGAGGAGGGGTCCGTAGTCCGTGTAGACCGTTCCTTGGCCTGTATTAATGTCAATCCGCCGGTTTGGATTCGTCGTGTCACATTGATTGTTTGGCGAAACGACAAGATGACCCCAATCGGTGATGACGGATTGTCCTTGTATCCAGATACCGAGAAGTCCAATCCCGGAACGATCAACACCTGCTGGATGATCCCATCCTCGTTCCAATCGAAGGGATCGCCCGAGCCTTGGTAGTTGTCAGGATCGAAATAGTACGTGACTTCGTTCGATTTCACTCCGGAGTTGTTTGGATGTTCAGCCCAAACCTTGTAGGTCCCGATACCGTTGGTCGGAAGATACCAAGGTGTGGATTGAAACGCTCCATTCCCGATAACGCCGTTGCCTGGTTGAGCCGCGGCAGTATAGCCTAGCAGGACGGGACTGGAATTTGGTGCTTGGCCGTACACATTTAGCGTAACGCCAAAACCGCTGGCTCCCAGCCATGCTGTCCCTTGAGTGATCCGTATGTCAGCCATATTGTCCTCCGTGATTATTGAGTTTGTGGAATACAGATGTTATTTGGAAATGCAGATTCACTTCGCCTCTGAATGCTGCCCAGTAACCTCTGCAAAGGCTGCGTGGCGTCAACACGCGGAAGCACGCAGATTAAGATCCTCAATTTGCGTGTATCCGTGCCTTTTCCGCGTCTATCCGTGGTCTGTTTCTTCTTTCAACTCCGAACCCCGCTTGCCGGTGCGCGTAAGCTTGTGACCCAGCAACACACGTTCGAGGTTTGCCGGAATTTCGAACAAACGCTTTCCGGTTGCATTATAGATAGCGTTCACGATCGCCGGAGCTGCCAGTTCATTCGTCGGTTCTCCGACCGACTTTGCGCCAAACGGTCCTGCCGGATCTTCATTTTCGACGATGATCGTCTTGATCCGAGGAACATCCATCGACGTCGCGATGAGATACTCATCGAAGTTCAGTTGTTTCGGAACACCATCTTCAATCTCGAACTCCTCCAACAGGGCGTATCCGAGTCCCATCGCCACACCTCCGCACATCTGACCGATCACCATCCCCTTGTTGATCGCCTTCCCAACATCATGGACAGACGCGAAGTCAACAACATTGACCTTGCCGGTTTCCGTGTCCACTTCCACCTCAACGCCGTTCGCACCATACACAAATGTGAAATACGCGTCCCCCTGTCCATGTTCTTCATCCCACGATGTTGGGGGTGAATGATGCCAGCCAAGCCCCATCATCGGCTTTCCCTGCCGGAAACACTCTGCACAGAGCTCGGCAAACGATGCAAGTCGTTCGTTCGTTATCGTGTTGATCAGGTGATTATCGGCGAGATCGAGGGAAGCAACGTCACATTCAACCATCCCCGCACCGACCTCGAGAAGCGTCGCCCTCACCTTCTCTGCCGCGTTCTTGGCCGCCGATCCCCCCATGATTGTCCCGCGGGAAGCTACGGTCGGACCTGAGTCGGCAACCCGGCTGGTGTTGGTGTTTAGAAATTGGATGCGGTCCATGGAAATTCCAAGAACTTCAGCCGCGATCTGCGACATCTGCGTCTGCGCTCCCTGGCCCATATCGGTGACGCCGGAAGAGACTATCACACTCCCATCGGTCTGCACCGAAACAATCGTTTCGGCGGCATCGGTCCCCTCCGCCCCAAGTGAGGCGCCACGGTAACTACACGCAAGTCCAACACCATGTTTCTTTTCCCCGCTATTCACCTCACGGTATTTCTTCCACTTCTTTTCGAAATCGATCGCATCTGCTGCCTTTGTCAGCACTTCCTTCAGACTTACCGTGTGCGTCAATTTCTGACCGGTTGCCGTCACGGCTCCGGCTTCGAATCCGTTTTTCATCCGGATCTCGAGCGGACTGACACCAACCTTCTCCGCAAGTTCATCCATCATTGACTCGATCGCGAAATTCACCTGTGGCGAGCCAAATCCACGCATGGCCCCTGTGTAGTTGTTGTTCGTGTAGACAGCGTAAATGTCCGTTTTGACGTGTTCACAATAGTAGGGGCCTGTCGCCTGCACCACCGAACGCCATGTTACAAAAGGACTCATGGAGGCATAAGCGCCACCATCGGCGATGCATCGAACCTCCATCGCGGTAATGCTCCCATCGTTCTTCGCGCCCCACTTGTAGTAGAGCACGTAAGGATGACGTTTGTAGCTTTCGAGCATCGATTCTTCGCGAGAATTCACCATCTTGACCGGCTTACCGGTCTTCATCGCGAGTATCGCCGCCCGACAACACATCGAGGTCATCACCTCATCCTTGCCGCCAAAAGATCCCCCAAGTGTTGACTGGACGATCTGAACGCGGTTCAGAGGGAGGTTCAGCGCATCGGCGACAGAGCGCCGGCTCGAGAAAAGGTTCTGCACCGAACCGGTGACATGCACTCCCCCTTGCTCAGAGGGTTCTGCGAGAACTGCCTCGGGCTCGATGTATGAATGTTCGACAAACTGCGTCCTGAACTTTCGTTCGAGGATGAAATCGGCTTCGGCGAATCCTTTTTCTACGTCTCCCCTGTGCACTCTGTGGTGGACGAACTCATTTTTGTCGCCATGGATCACCGGCGCATCGGGTTTCATCGCGTCTTCCGGATCCGTGACGACCGGGAGCGGATCATACTCAACCTTGATCAGCGCAAGCGCCTGCTCAGCAATTTCCCTCGACCGTGCGGCCACGAGCGCCACACCATCACCAAGATAACGGACGCGGTCTTCACAAAGAATCTGTTGGTTCTTCACCACCACTCCGAAGACTTTGCTTCCCGGAATATCGTTCGCTATCACAACAGCCTCGACACCGGCAAGCTGTTCGGCTTTCGACGTGTCGATGTTCAGAATCTTCGCATGGGGATACTTGGAACGAAGCGCTTTTCCCCAGAGCTGGTGCGGCGCGCTGTGATCCTCGGCGAATTTCGCCCTGCCGGTCACCTTTCCCCAGGCATCGACGCGGCGTTCGGACTTACCAATGATTTTGTGCTTACTTGCCATTCAATCGCTTCCAAAGCTTCTGTGCCACTTTACGCGCCTTTTCCATCACCACTTCTTCATCGATGCCGACCAGCTGCTTGTTCCAGACAATCCAGTTTCCATCGATCATGACATGTTGGACCATCGTCGAGTTTATGCCGAAGATGAAATGGCCCAAGAGATTGTTGGACGTGAGAGGAGTGGGTGGGACATAGTTAAGGACGACAAGGTCGGCAGGACTTCCTTTCTTCAGGGTTCCAAAGGGGCGTCCGAAGAATTCCGACGCGAGGTGCTGGCCGTTGTGGAGCATCATTGGAAGTCGCGTGAATTCCGCGCGGAAATCCGATTCGGCATTTCTGAAGTACCCGTACTTCGTTTCTTCAAACATATCTGCCGGAAATCCGTCTGTCCCAAGAGCGGCACGATTGCCAAACCAGTTCAGCGGTGCATACCCGACGGCGTTGTTCATGTTCGATCGGGGATTGTGTACCATCCATCCGCCGCCTGAGTTCACATTCGCCAACTGCTTCTTCGAGAGATGGACACCATGAGCGAAGATCGATTTCCTTCTCAAGATCCCGAACCTCGTCAGTCTGTCGACGATATCCATCTTATGTTTGTTTTGCGAGTGCGTCACATCCGCCTTGTCTTCAGCGAGATGGATGTGAACGCCGCTGTCGTACAGTTCTGCCAGTTCGCTCAACCGCAAAAGCGAGTCATCGCCCAGCGTGAAGGATGCATGGGCTCCGACTGTTCCCCGAAAATGGTGATTGCTTGTGTTTTCCGTGAGGAAGCGTTCGTTCTCTTCCAGGCCCTGATCCCGGCGTTTCATGCCTCCCCGATCGGTCGTCTCGTAGCACAGGATTCCCCGCAGTCCAACCTGAATCATACCGCTCTTTATGAGGTCCAGCGAGCCGCGGATGTGGTTCGGAGAGGCGTGATGATCGATCAGGGTTGTCGTCCCGAATTTTACAGCATCAATCGCACCGACAAGCGCACTATAATAGATCGATTCTTCATCGAGCGCCTCATCCAGCTTCCACCAAACCTTCTGAAGAATTTCGACGAAGTTCTTCGGAGCAGATTTCGGCGCGGGCATTCCGCGCGCAAGAGCTGAATAGAGATGCGTGTGCGAGCAGACGAAGCCCGGCATCACATAGCTGCCGTTTAGATCGACGACCTCGTCGTCTGGTCTTCGCTTCACCTTACTCGCCCGTTCGACGATTTCCCCATCGACAACGCGGATATCGCACTCCTCGATCGATGGGGGTTCAAAGCCAATTGCTCTCGCGTTCTTAAGGTGGAATCCCATGATTTTCGATTCTAAATGATGGACAACTTCCTCAAATGTTTTGCAAGAACATCAGATTTTGGCTCAATATCAATCACATTTCCCGCGGCTCGACTCGCAGAATCAATGTCTTTGAGTCCGTTGCCAGTAATGACGACAAGGGCTGATTCATCCCGACCGATGATTCCCTCCGTAACAGCCCGTTTCAAACCTGCGACGCCTGTGATTCCGGCGGGTTCGCCAAAAACGCCCCCGAGCCGAGCAGTGATACGCATTGCCTCCACGATTTCTTCATCCGACGCCGCAATCATTGTCCCGCCCGACGCCTTCACTTGCTGGATTGCGCGTCTCCAGTTTCGGGGAGTTCCCACCGCAATGCTATCTGCGAGCGTATTTGGAATTGATGGGACGAGATCGGTTCCGTTGACGAACGCATCAAGAATCGGTCGCGCCCCTTCGGCCTGTACTCCGAGCAACCGCGGAACCCGATCGATGAATCCAAGCCGCTTCATCTCCTGCAATCCTTTTCCGATACCGCCGACAGTACATCCATCCCCTACGGAGACAACCACCCAATCCGGAAGATCTGAGCCGCATTGCTCCGCGATTTCCAGTCCTGCCGTCTTCTTCCCTTCCACGAGATAAGGATTTGTCCCGCTATTACGGTCGTACCATCCGTAGGTTTTGCATGATTCGCGGCAGAGGTCAAATGCCTGCTCGTACGATCCCTTTACGCGCACCACTGTCGCTCCGAAGATCAGAAGTTGGGTCACCTTTGGTTCGGGAGCTCGCTGTGGAACGAAAATGACGCTTTTCAGCCCGACAGCTGCGGAGAGGCCGGCCAGTGAAGATGCAGCGTTTCCCGTGGATGCACAGGCAATCGTTTCGAAGCCGAATTCTTTGGCCTTGAGAACGCCGATTGAACTCGCTCGATCCTTGAACGAGCTCGTGGGATTTCTCCCATCATCTTTCAATCGAAGCTCCCCAATTCCAACCTCAGCTGCAAGACGAGGAACGTCATAGACAGGCGTCCAGCCAACGTGCAGATGTGGCAGCTCACTCTCCGGAGAAACCGGGAGCAGTTCAAGGTATCGCCAGTGATTGGATGGACGATGTGCAAGGACTTCCGGCGTCAGCGTCGAAGCGATCTTGTCGTAGTCATACTGTACATCGAGAATGCCCTCAATCCCGCACTTTTCGCAGGTCAGGTGGTTTCCGTATTCATACGGTTCGTTACAGACAAGACAGCGAAGCCCCGTGACAAACGAGGTGGAGGTCGATTTCATAATGGAGCCTGAGGAGATGCTACGATTGCGGACCGGTGTTTCAGTTTGTCAATTGAAAGGAGGACAACTTCGTTCGTGGCAGGAAGTGAGAATTCCGGTTCGATTTCATGATTCGCTACGGCAGAGACTGCATCCTTGATGGCCAACCAAGCGCTGATCCCGAGCATCAACGGTGGCTCGGCGACAGTTTTGCTGCCGCGAATCGCGTTCGGATTTGTGGCGTTCGCGAGCAATGCAACACGGAAATCGAGCGGAATATCTTTCGACGTCGGAATCTTGTAGGTGTCGGGCGAATGCGTCATGAGGTTGCCGGAGGAATCCCACTTGATCTCCTCAGTGGTGCACCAGCCCAATCCCTGAATGTACCCTCCTTCGATTTGTCCAATGTCAATACCGGGATTGATGGAGTCCCCTGCGTCGTGCAGGATATCCGTCCGGAGAAGCGTCACTGCACCGGTCAGGACATCAACGAGCACTTCCGAGACCGCCATGCCGAATGCATAGTAGCGGAACGGTGTTCCTGTGCCCTTTGTCTTGTCCCAGCCGATTCCTGGCGCGCGATAATAGCCGGTGGCGCTGAGACTGATCTGGCGCATCACCATTTGAGGCATCGCATCGGCAAATCCAATGCGACGATCGGGGTGCAGAGAGTCAAAGATCTCGTCATTCTCAAACCGGATATCCTCCGCCTTGCTCTTCGGGGATGCATTCTTCTCGTTGAACATGGCGGCAATCGATTCAGCAATTCTTGACTTGAGTGTTTCTATCGCATACCCGACCGCCATACCATTCACATCGGTGCCTGTCGATGCGGCGGTCGGAGAGGTGTTTGGGACCTTTGAAGTGTTCGTTGCATTAACACGGATGCGATCGAAACTAACGCCAAGCTCGGCTGCGGCAATCTGCTGAATCTTTGTGTGAAGTCCCTGCCCCATTTCGGTTCCGCCGTGGTTGACAAGGACCGTTCCGTCATTGTAGATATTGACCAACGCGCCGGCCTGGTTCAGGAATGTTGTGGTGAATGAAATGCCGAATTTTACCGGAGTCAGAGCAAGACCTTTCTTGAAAAACTCATTCTTGGAATTGAATGCGTTCACCTCTTGCCGGCGTTTTCTATAGTCAGATGATTTTACCAGCTGGTCGAAGATAGTATGAAGCCTGTTCTCTTCAATAGTCTGATCGTAATGGGTGACGTTGTTGTTCTTGAGACCGTAGAAATTCTTCTGTCGGATATCAGCGGGATCCCTATGAAGCGTTCTCGCGATCCGATCGATGATGGTTTCCATCGCGGCGATTGCCTGAGGTCCTCCAAAACCGCGAAACGCCGTATTTGAGGGAAGATTGGTTTTCCAGACCTTCGCCTCCACATGCACGTTGGGGACGTAATAGGCGTTGTCGCAATGAAGCATGGCCCGCTCCATAATCGCGTTCGACAAATCGGTTGCTGCGCCAGCATCGCTATTGAGTTCATACTTTACTGCCAGAAGCATTCCCTCGTTGTCAAATCCTGCCTCATAGCGAATCAGAAACCTGTGGCGCTTCCCTGTCATGATCATGTCGTCATCGCGGAAGAGGCGGATCTTCACAGGTCGACCCGTGGCATGAGCGAGCAATGCGCTCCAGCACGCGACGTGGTTTCCCTGCGTTTCCTTTCCGCCGAACCCACCCCCTATTCTCCGAACTTCGACGACAACATCCTTCTTCTTCACTCCCAAAACTTCCGCAACGAGGGTTTGGGTCTCGGAGGGATTCTGGGAGGAGCTGTACACCATCATCTCATTCCCTTCACCCGGTACGCTGAGGGAAGTTTGCGTTTCCAGATACCAGTGCTCCGCGGCGCCGGTTCGAAGTTCACCTTTGATAACCTGCGGTGCGCTCTGAAGCGCCATCTCCGCATCTCCTCTGCTCATTGTCCGGGGGGGACCGAGAAGACTATTCTTCGAAATTGCATCCTCGAGGGTCAGAATCGGTTCAAGCGGCTCATACGTGATTTTGATCAGCTTTTCGGCCCCGCGGCATTGCATGTCGGTTTCCGCCGCGATGAGGAAGACGGCTTGCCCGACGAACGTGACTTCCTCCGTGGCCAGGCAGGGTTCATCTTTCACGACCGGTCCCATCTGATTATGGCCGGGGATGTCGCGTGCCGAGAGGATTGCTGCAACTCGCGGAACCTTCATTGCCTCCGTGAGATCGAACGAGATAATTCGCGCGTGGGCATGCGGGCTGTAGACTGCGCGTCCGGCCAGCAAACTGGGACTGGATGGGATGTCATCGATGTACAGGGCTTCACCGGATACGTGTAGCTCTGCACTTTCATGTGGTATTTGTTTTGTCATAACGATTTAACCGCGGATGACGCAAAAACTACGCCGATGTACACGGATTGAGGACCTCAATCTGTGTTTGTTCGTGCCTCTTCCGTGTTTATCCGTGGTCCATCAATCTCGCTCCAGAATTTGAGGAGCAGGTTACGAGCCGCTACTCTGCGGAACTCCGCGCTGCCACGAACGTCAGAAATAGGGCTGAAGTCCTTGTCGATAAACTCTTGCGCTTCCTCCACCAGAGATCGCGTCCATGACCTCCCTTTGAGGAACGCCTCCGCCGAACTTGATCGTTTTGTCCGATCAGCCATTCCGCCATACGCGAGCGCGACGTCACCAACGGATCCCCCTTCATCCAAATCCAGTCTGAACGCGGCCGAGACCGTCGCGATATCGAGGTCTCGTCGCTTCGACACTTTGTAGGCGCGAATCCTGGAGCGTGGAGAGGGACGGGGAAGGAGAATAGCGGTGATCAATTCGTCGGGACGACGCTCTGTCTTTCGGTACCCTTTCACAAATGAATCTGCCGGAATGGTTCGTGTCCCTTTGCTGCTTTTCAATTCGATCGACCCGCCGTACGCAATCAGCACGGGGAGAGTGTCTCCTACTGGCGACGCAGTTCCGATATTGCCTCCAAGCGTGGCAACGTTGCGAATTTGCTGAGCTCCGAAAACCGCCAGCATCTCATGTAGCGCCGGATAATCGTTTCGCACAATGCTCATCACCTGGCTCATGCGAACCCCTGCGCCGATTGTCAGCGTCTTCCCGTCATCCTTCACTTCGCTTAATTCGCTGATGCGCGAACAATCGATGATATGTGGCAAAATTTCAAATTTCTTTGTCGCCCTGAGCGGAGCATCGCTCGCGCCATTGATCAGAATCGCATCGGGCGCTTCTTTGAGCAGAATGAGACATTCTTCCAGTGTCGCCAGTTGGTCATATCTCTGATTTCGTGTGGAAATCGAGACACTCTCCCGGGAGATCGAATTCAAGAGATCGACAACGTTGGATTCATTTTCCGTGAAATGATCCTTCCCATCCCCCTGACAGGCTTTCTCAGCCGCATCGAGAATGGGGCGATACCCGGTGCACCGACAGAGGTTTCCTGCCAGCGCATCGGCAATCTCCTCCCGAGAGGGCCTGCCGCTCTTGTAGAGAGAAAACAAGGTCATCATAATTCCGGGGGTGCAGAAGCCGCACTGACTCCCATGCTCGTCGACCATGGCGCGCTGGACGGGATGAAGCTCACCCGAAGGGCTCCTGAGATTTTCCACCGTAATCAATTGCCTGCCATGAAGCATCGGGAGAAAGACCAGGCACGAATCGAGAGCGCGGTATCGCATTCGCCTCCCCTCTCCGATCTCTCCCACCACGACAGTGCACGCGCCGCAATCGCCTTCTGCGCATCCCTCTTTCACTCCTCGATGATACGGCAGGCCGCGAAGGTAGTTCAACACCGTCGTCGTCGGACTCAACCTCGATGAGGAGGAAAAATCAACTTCAATAATCCTCCCATCAAGCGCGAACGCAATAGAATTTGTCTTCATCTGTTCTGACAACCTGATCGGCTTCCTTTGTAACGCGCCCGGAACCAATGGGCGGAGAGCGCAGCAGCGCGAAGTCGCGATGATATAATGATATGAAAAATTACAAGACAAATGCCTGAACTGCAAGGAGAAACACGGGAAAGAGGAGAGGGACTAAGGAGAGGGAGTCGGTCGACTATGCGTCATATCTGCATCCACAACCAACTATGGGGGATCCAACCCCCAGGTTTCATCATATCACACGATGCCGGTCAAACAGAATTGATCTCTACATCACCGAGCGAGAGCTATTCGGATTTCTGGAATCTCCGATGTTCCAACTCACAATGCCCGCCTCAGAGAATCAGATGAGGCAGACGGGCGCATTTCGCTTTCCACATTCACGATTTCCTGCCTATGCGTTTCGGCGGAATTTTCTGGGTCAGGCCAGATTCATCATTCCCCAATCCGCAATTCCACCCTATCCTCCAAACATCCGTGGGGCCTGAGTTACAATACTCCTCAGATTGTAGGTGAAGGTCAGGATGACATACCGTTGCAGAAGATTTGTACGCGTATCCTCGAAATAGGTTTCTGTCACGTTTCGCTGGATGTTGGTGTTCTGGTTCAGGACGTCGAATACTGAAAGTCGGATTTCCGCGGCGTTGTTTTCGAGGAATTTCTTCCCTATCCCCACGTTCCAAATCACTGAATTCTCTTTGTAGTTTGTCGAGAGGTTCGATGAGTATCGGTGGAAGATGTTCGATGAAACGACAAACCCTTCCCCAAATATCCATTCGAGACGAAATCGCGTTCGCTGGTTCAAGTAGTCGGTGTCGAGCCCGGGTTGCAGCGTGTTGCTGACCGTGATATGGCTCGTTTGGGAAGAGATCGTGAAATCGATCTTCTCGCTGATATTGCTGCTCACAACAACTCCACCGCCAAAGGTCGGCGTGGTGGAATAGTTGGATTCACCGTTGATCCGGCTTGGCGTGCGACTCAGGCTGATGGAAGCATTGAGATTGATATTCGATTCGATCGGCTCCCACCAGAAGCCGTATGTCGCAAGCGACCGGAATGCAAATGCGGCGTCGAGGTTTTCCGGTTGCCGAACCTGTGATCCGGAAGGAATGAAGAGATTTCCCGACAACACCGTGTCCCGGATCGCCAGAATCGTATTGTTGCCGATATGATTGCTCGTGTACGTCCCGCCGAGCATGACAAAGAAGTATTCCGCCGATCCCGGATTGGCCAGAGAATAACGCGACGTCAGGATGTGTTGATATTGCTCCCGGAGGGCAGGATTCCCGACCGAGAGCTGAATGGGATTCGAGTTGTCGATGACATTTTGAAGCTGATCGATACTGGGCGGCGAGGTTCGCGCCTGGTACATCACCTGAAGGTTTCTGTTGCTCGAGAACCGCCATCGCAAAGAGGCTTGGGGAAGAACATTTTGATACGACCGAGTGAGAGTTGCGGACATGGGGAATTCCTGATCACCGCTCAGCGTCGCTTTCTGGAATGAGGCACCAATCATCAGTTGCATCTCCTCACCCTGGAATCGATACCCAGTCCCCAGTGCGTGGGTTTGGTAGCGATTCGAGTACGTATTGGTGAGAGAAGTATCGAGGAGATCGTATTGAGAGGTGATGAGGGATTGATTGTACGTCCATTTTTTGGAATCATCAGACGTGAGAGCCGTAGCGTACGTGAACTGAAGCAGCTGGTTCAATCCGAGAGGTTCGGTGTACACTGCATTCAGGCCGATCGACGATCCGTTCTTCTTGAGATTGGAAATCTGATCGAGCGAATCGATGGTTAACCGGGGGACAAAGAACATCGAGAGCGATTCGAGCTCGCTGTCACCGGAGTTCTTCCGGTAGTTGTTGCTCAGGCTGAGCGAGAACGTCCGGCCGCGTGTCGCAAAGCGATACCGATAGAGGATCTCGTTCGAAACGTTCATTCCACCGAGGTCAGACGACACATCGCTTCCCGCTTGCTGGAGAGGAGTATTCCCAACCAGCGATGTGGCAAAAAGTCCGGTGCTTCCGTCGTTCTGTTGAATGGATACTCTCGGTCGCACCAGAATCGAATGAGACGAATCGATGTGCCACTCCATTCTCATGTTGAACCGGTGATTGACGTTCCGGCTTGATGTTTTCTCGGCTTCAGTGTATGTCTGCTCGGCATCCGACGAAACGATGTATGTCCGGAAGAGGTCGCTCTGCTCGTTTGCATCGCTCAGGTTGAAGAAATAGCTTCCCGACAAATCGACGGTGCTCCCCCACTTGTTCGAATAGTTGATCCCTGCCGCATGCGTGGTGGAGATTCCGCCCCGCGGTGTCACGAGAAAATCGCCCATCATTGCTCCACCGAGCATCCCTCCGAGTCGTGACGCGACATCTCCCAACGCACCCATCAATCCACCGACTCGTCCCTGCATCCCTCTCATTCCGCCGCCTCCCCCCCTCGCGCCCCCACCCCCGAGAAACTGTCTCGCCATACCGGCACGCGGTGCGTTGATGGCACCGACGAGATCCTCCATGGAAAAGTTCTGCTCGTTTACGTTGTTCGAGTTGACGAGAAGCGTGATTCTTTCATACCCCTCAAAACGATTGTAGATTCCCCCTGCTTTGTAGTGATCGTCAGGCCCATAGCCGGCGGCGAATCGGCCGAATTGCGCGTCACGCATCCCCATACGCGTGATGAGATTAAGGACACGATATTCGTTTCCATCGCTGAATCCCGTGAATTCGGCCTGTTCGGATTGCCGGTCAAATACCTGAACGCGGTCGACGATTTCAGCGGGAAGGTTTCGCAACGCCGCATTCGGGTCCTCACCGAAAAATGGCCTGCCATCGACGAGTACTTGTCGCACCGTCTCCCCTTGTGCTTGCACTTTTCCATCTTCAACCGTCACTCCCGGAATTTTGGATACCAGATCTTCTGCGCTCGCATCGGGGGTTGTCTTGAATGCATCGGCGAAGAATTCGGTGGTATCCCCCTTCACAACGGCGAGGGGAAGCTTTCCCTGCACTTCGACCTCTCCCAGCGGAATACTCTTCTCCTCGAGTTCAAGCTTTCCCAAATGAACTCCTTCCCTTGTAAGAACGACCACGGCCTGCAGCGGCGCGTATCCAACGTGGGTGATTTTCAAAACATAGTTCCCGCGCGCGAGTCGGTTGAACGCGAAGCTCCCGGTTGCCGAGCTGACTGTTCCCAACTGAGCGGTGTCGGGAATTTGCATGAGGATGACATGCGCGTTCTGGATCGGATTTTTGTTTGATTTGTCGACAACGGTACCCTGGATGGAGAGTGTCTGTGCGTGCAGGTGGACGATGAAAATGCCAGGCAAGGCAATTTGACAGAGGAAACGCAGGGGGATTTTCTTTTTCATAGGGTCCTGATCATGAGAGTATAGATGAGCGTGCGGCCTTTTGGACAAAACGGACGGGCGGGGGTTTAGTTTCGCGGAAAGAACTTTTCGATCATCGCCGGCACGGTTGAAGACGAGAACCCTGAAAAATCAACCGCAAAGGTCGCGGAGGAACGCAGAGAAGAATGGAAAGGCAATGTTTTGCCGTTTCATCTCCAAAGATGTATATTTCAAGCCAGATTCATTCCACATTCATCTCTCCTCACGAACACACAAGGACCTATGAGCCAGGAGCGAAAACGAGCCCGAACCGAACTGGAAAAGCTCGTCCGCTTCTTCGAGCAGAACCGCTACCAGCTCAAGACACAGAGCTTCAACGAGGCGCAAACGCGGCAGCAGCTCATCGACCCGTTCTTCGAAACGCTTGGCTGGGACGTTTACAACCGCGGCATGAAGCCGCTCTACCAGCAGGAGGTTATTCCCGAAGGCCGCGTCAAAACGACGACTGGCAAGGAGGTCAAGGAACAGCAGGCACTCTTCGAGGCGAAAGAGACCCTCGGCAATTCACACCGGGAATATTCATCCATCCTCGACTACATCGCAGAAGACAACTACAAGGCGAACTCGAAGGAAGCAATCAAGAAGCCCGACTACCGCTTCCGGATCAAAGGGCAGACGAAGTTCTTCGTGGAAGCAAAAAAGCCATTCGTCGACCTTTCGAAAAGTGCTGAGGCAATCTTCCAGGTGAAGCGGTACGGTTTCTCCGGCCGCGTCCCTGTTTCGATCCTTTCGGACTTTGAAGAGTTCCGGACATTCGATTGCACGCACAAACCGCAATACGACAAACCAAAGCTCGGCATCATCAAAGAGCTCGATCTCACCTATCTGCAGTATGTCGATCAGTTTGATCGACTCTATGACACCTTTGCGCGCGAGGCGGTCGAAGCCGGTTCGCTTGATACGCTCACCCGCAAGTTACTGCAAAAAAAGACGGGAGATTTCGCCCTCGACAAGCATTTCCTCGAAGATCTTTCCAAATGGCGTGAAGAGCTGGCGCGCGACATTGCCAAGCACCCACGCAACCGGCGGCGCCTCAACGACTACACCCTGAACGAATCGGTGCAGCGGATTCTCGACCGGATTGTCTTCTTTCGTGTTTGCGAAGACCGCGAGATCGAAGTCGAGAACACACTGCTGGCCATCCTGCAGATGTGGCAGGGCCGTCCCGGCATGTCGCTATACTCCCTTCTCAATGACCTCTTCAAGCAGCGCCGCGCATTGTACAACGGTCTCCTTTTTGCGCCCCACGAATGCGAAGAGCTCGAAGTCGGGAACGAGGTGCTGATCAGGATTCTTGAAGGACTGAATTATCCCTTCTCGCCGTACTACTTCAACGAGATCGGCGTTGAGATCCTCGGGAGCATTTACGAGAAATTCCTCGGCAAGACGATCCGCCTCACGGCAAAGACGGTCCGTGTGGAAGAGAAACCGGAAGTGCGGAAGGCCGGGGGCGTTTACTATACGCCTCAGTATATCGTCAATTACATTGTGGATAATACCGTTGGGAAATTGCTCTACGAGACAAAGGAACGCGTCATTGCGAGGAGTGAGTCCACCAGTGGTGGACGAACGACGAAGCAATCTGCAGGAGCGGAGGCTCGAAACGTGCTTGCCCACGAGCAGACTATTTTGCACAAATCGCTCGCAATGACACCCAGACAAGTTGCGAAGCTGAAAATCATCGACATTGCGTGCGGCTCCGGCTCGTTCCTGCTCAGCGCATTCCAGAAGCTGATCGACTACCACATTGAGTGGTACACGAAGCGACCGAAGGATATCCAGACGGTCAACAACGTGGCGGATGCCTACAGAGACGCGGACGGCAATCTCCACCTCTCGCCCCGGAAGAAGCGGGACATTTTGTTGAACAACATCTACGGCGTCGATATCGACCGGCAGGCGGTGGAGGTGACGCAGATGTCGCTCTATCTGAAAGTGCTTGAGGGAGAAAACGCCGAAACGCTCAACCCGCAGATGACGCTCGCGTTGAAAGAGGTCTATCTTCCCGAGCTGACCGACAACATCAAGTGCGGCAATTCGCTCATCGGAACCGACTACGCGTCGCAGGGAAGCTTGTTTGACGACGACGCGATACGGAAGGTGAATCCATTCGACTGGGAGATGGAGTTTCCGGAGATTTTGGCTGGCAAACCTTCCGAAGGTTCCGAACCTTCGGAAGGTTCTGACGCGCGCGGCTTTGATGCAGTGATTGGGAATCCGCCGTATTTGAAGATCGAACACATCGAGGATGATCATAGAGAGTACTACTCCGTTCATTTCAAATCCTTTTTCAAGCGCTATGATACCTACGGACTCTTCATTGAGAAAGCGTTGTCAATTCTTCGGTTTGGAGGACTATTCGGCCAGATAGTGCCATCCACCTTGCTAAACAATTTGAGCTTCAGTGAACTGAGAAGACTTCTCATCGAGAATACGTGGGTTCATAGATTAACAAATCTTGGAGGCAAAGTTTTCGAAGGCGTGAACAATGATACCCTTATTCTACTATTTTCAAAAGGAATGCCAAGGGACAACAGAACGCAAATCTCTGATGTGCAAAAGTATGGTGAGAAGATTCACACAGCCGTCGAAACAGGACAGGTAAGCTTGAATAAAATCGCAGTCCCTCCTCATTATATGTTCCAGCTTAGAGTTTCAGATGAAGTAGGCAACTTGATTTCAAAAATGAACAACGTGGGAATTCCCCTTGAGAGAATCTGTTCTTGTTTTCAGGGATTTGTTACAGGCGGGAACGAAGCCTATATCGTTGATGCAAAGACTATCAGCAAAGAAAAGATTGAGAGGGAGCTTTGCAAACCTGCGGTGTTCGGAGATGAAGTCAAACGGTATGCACAGCCTTTATGGAAGAACTGTGTTATCTATTTGACAAGAGATTCTCAGCTTGATCGCTATCAAAGAGCTAAGCGAAGATTGGAGCCCTTTAGGACGGAGCTACAAAAGAAGCGAGAAGTGAAATTGGGGAGGCAGCCTTGGTACTCATTACATTGGCCTAGGGTGCGAAGCAATTTTGAGCGAGAACAAAAGATTCTGGTACAGGCAATCAGAAATCTTTCACTACCCCGACGCATAGTAGCGACTTTGGATGATCAACAGCTTTTTGCCGATCACACCCTTAATGTGATCTTCACAGAGCAAGAAGAATATGATCTAAGGTACGTTCTGGCGATCCTCAATTCCGCGCTCACAAATTTCATTTTCTCAAAGAAATACATCGACATAAATATCAAAGGTGTTTATCTCCTGGGTCAGCCCATCCGCACCATCGATTTCAGCAATCCCACCGAAAAAGAAATGCACGATGAGCTCGTTGCGCTCGTGGAGAAGATGCTCGAACTCCACAAGCAGCTTCAAAAGGCGAGCTTCGCGAGTCAGCAAGAGCCAATCCGGCGCCATATCGCCGCAACTGACAAGAAAATCGATGAGCTGGTGTATAAGCTGTATGGGTTGACGGAGGAGGAGATAAGGGTGGTGGAGGGAGGAACCTAATGAAAAGACAAAGGCTCAAAAGAGCCTCAGAAATATGGCGAGATTTACTGACGCCGGAGGAGTGCCTTGACCAATTCAAGAATCGGCTCACTATCAAGCTTCGACATCCATATGCTTACATTACAAACCAATCCGCAGTCGAAGATCATTTTGCATTGATATCTGGATATCCTCTTCCCCCTCGATCCATCCTCGATGGTCTTGACAGTACAGATTTTTTCACTGAAGCATTCGACCGCTCACTTGTTAAACATGCGCTTGAGAAATCCCCGAATCTTTCAAAGGTTTGTTTTGTCCTAGAGTGTTTACTAAGCTCGGTGCAGAAAGGGAGTAGTCGAGAACTGGCGTCGCTCGAAAGAGCGATTCGCGACGCAGTAGACCTAAGCCCCGGGATCAGGATCAACATCTCAGTTCGTTCTAAGGAAATCAGCATTAGACCAGAAGGGGATCAGCTTCTCGACAAACATGTGGTGGATGAAGTGCTTGTTTTTCTGGAAAAGCACGCTAGCGTTTCGAAGCACTTCAAAGAGGCTTTAGGAAGAGATAAAGATTGTGGAACAAGAACGGTAGCACAATCAGCCTGATTGTGCTACCAAGCCACTCGTGAAGAATATGTTCATGCTCCACAAACAGCTTCAGAAGTGCGATTTTGAGAGCCAGCGGGAGCCAGTCGAGCGCCAGATCGCCGCAACGGACAAAGAGATCGATGACCTGGTGTACAAACTGTACGGGTTGACGCTTGCCCGCCATCTTTCTGGCGGGGAAGAAGAGATAAAGATTGTGGAACAATAACGGTAGCACAATCAGCAGCCTGATTGTGCTACCAACGTACGCAATGACAAATATCTACTTCCGCCGCAATCTCCCCCATATCCAGCCTCCCAATTCCACATTCTTTGTCACTTTTCGCCTGGCCAATTCACTTCCAAAAGAAGTCGTGCTTCGCCTGAAAGCAGAACAACAGGAGGCGGAGCGAGGGCTGCGAGCGTTGAAGCAGCAGGATCCACTATCGTATCTAAAAGCGTTTTCTGATCAGCGTAAACGGTACTTCGGAAAATTTGATCAATGGCTGGACAAAGCAGGGACCGGAGAATCTTGGTTGAACGATAGCCGCATTGCTCAACTTGTCTATGATGCAATTCTGTATCGAAACGGATCGCAGTACGATGTTATCTGTTTCACGGTCATGCCAAACCATGTGCATATGGTTTTTTCTGTGCTCGAGAAGAAACCATTCGTTGAACAACCAAACCGACCGCCCAGCAAGCGAAGGTCAGCCAAGTATCTCCTCTCTCCAATCCTGCAATCGCTCAAGTGGTACACGGCGCGGGAAGCGAACAAGATCCTCAAACGAACAGGCTCATTCTGGCAACATGAGAGCTACGATCGCGTTGTTCGCGATGAAGGAGAGTTGCGAAGAATCGTTGAATATGTCATGAACAACCCTGTCAAAGCAGGATTGGCAAAGCGTGCCGAGGCATGGAAATGGAGCTATGTGAAAAGTGTTGGGAAATGAATCGCCCAATCGTCGCTACTAAAAAATAGCATCACGGTAGCACAATCAGGCTGATTGTGCTACAAGGAACTCCAACGCGGGCGATGACGTTCTGAATACCAACAGAATTCATGATCGTCCGAAAGGTGAATTCAGATGAAGACGTTGACCGTACTCTTTGTTCTCCTCCTCAGCACATTATCTCTCACATACAGCCAAACCAAAAAGAAAATGACCTATAACCCCCTCACTCCCGAAGAGGAACGCGTCATCGTGCAAAAGGGAACCGAACGGCCGTTCACCGGCGAATTCAACAATCATAAAGAGGCTGGCACGTATCTCTGCAAGCGATGCGATGCGCCCCTCTACCGGTCGGAAGATAAATTCGATTCACACTGCGGCTGGCCAAGTTTTGATGATGAGATCAAAGGAGCGGTGAAGCGCATTCCTGATCCGGACGGTATGCGCACGGAAATCGTTTGTGCCAACTGCAACGCCCATCTTGGTCACGTCTTTCTGGGAGAGGGGCACACGAAAAAGAATACCCGACACTGCGTCAATTCCATTTCGATGAAATTCGAACCCAAGGCGACAACTCAGAAAAAGAAATAGCCATTGAGACTGTCTCAATACCCCTTCTCAGGAATTGTCATTCTGATCCCGTTCCGAGCTGGAGATGGTCCCAGCGGGACGGGAGAAGAATCTGAACTAAATTCGAGACTCTTCGCTCCGCTCAGAGTGACAACAACGACCGTTCACACAGTCTCCATCCCCATGGGATCGGGTTCATCGGATTTCCCGGACGTGTTGGAATGCCCCCCGAAATCACAGTGATCGAATTGCAGAACTCCCCGAATCTCTACGAGCAATCAGCATTGCCGGCAACGCCCGCCTTCCGATATCTCTGATTCTTGTGTGGATTCATAACGCCCCACATGGTAGATTGCACATAACTACTAGCACATCACCCTGGAAGTCATCATGTGTACTTCACACCGAATGATTCTGCCCGCAGCGTTCATGGCACTCTTCTCTCTGACCATTCAAGACGCCGTTTCTCAGTCTACTCGATCGGATACTCCCTGGACATGGTCAACCGAAACTGTGCTGCAAATTGTCAATCAGGTTCGGGCTGGAAAACATCTTCAACCCGCCACATGGCCAATCGGCGCAATAGTGGACCCTGCGGAGCCAAGCTGCTCAACATTCTACCACAGTTACGCAACACCGAATGGTTCCGGGTACTGACGGGCACAAATGAGACGAATGCAGTTTAACCAATTTGTGAGTATCATTATCGAAGATAGTTCGGAAGAGAATGATTATGACGCCGTTGAATACCGTAACCGACCGGAGTCCGGGGAGAGTCATGTCCCCCCGGCTCTTACTGGCAATCACTCTTGTTGGCCTTATCGTGGTTGGCGTCCTTGTGATTCTTGAATACCAGTCGAGGCAAAAAGACTTGCTCCAACTACTCGGCAACCAGTCAAAGCTGTTTATCCGTACACTCTCGAGCTCTGCACAGAATGCCTTTAGTGCTGCCCAGGAATTTGAGAATGAGATGAACTTCAGAATCATCTCCACTCTTGGTGTTCTCGAACGACTGGATCGACAATCACCCTTGACAAAGAATGAAGCTCTCGAGATGTTGCAGATTGCCGATGTCGATGAAATCCACCTTTACGACGCCGACGGCACGCCGGTCATCAGGGTTTCATCCCTCAAGAATGTTAGTAAACCAATCCCCAGGAGTATTTTACAGCCTCGCATCAAGAAATCTTCCGAGAAGCACATTTTTGCCGTCGACGACTTTCCTCAATCGGGAGAGGAGCGAATTGTCTACCTTGTTCCGCAACATCGAGGGGGTGCGATAGTGGCGCTCATGACGAGAGCGCGCATTGAAACGATTCGGAGGATTCTGGGCTTCGGGTATTTCCTCAAGCGATTCCAGGCGTCAGAAAACGTTGAATACGTTGTTCTCCAAAACACCGAGACGATTGTTGCCGGCAGCTTTGGGGACTATGCGCTGTCGTCCTTCTCGACAGACACGTTTCTTGGTCAGACTCTCGCCGAAGACACTATTCGAACAAGAATACTAGAGTATGACGGGCAGCCTGTCTACGAGGCCGTCAGCCGATTCAGTTTGTTCGGTGAACCGATCGGAGTGTTGCGCTTGGGCTTGTCGATGAAGGAATATCAGCAACTGGCAGAGGATGCTCAGCATCGCTTGTATGTATTTGCCGCAGTCTTGTTTGTCTTTGGCTTGGTCTTTGTAAACTTCATACTCAGCTATCGGCTCCGGCTCCTCCTTCGAAGAGATCTGGCGCGACTGCAAGAGAACACCAATACCATTCTGAACAATCTCCAGAGCGGTGTTATCAGCATCGATCACGAAGGAACCATCCAGACGGCCAACAAGCAGGCCTTGTCACTGCTCGGGAAATATCTGGACTCACTCTACCACCAACCCTATGCGGTGTTGCCCGCCGCGTTTCACTCTGCGATTCGGAATTGTCTTGGTGCGGATCACTCACAACACAAAGATGATCGCAAACTGATTCAGTGGAGAGACAGAGACATTAGCCTGCGAATGAATGCCCTCAAAGACGGGGAGAATAGAAACACGTGCATTCTCCTCCTGGAAGATGTAACCGATGAAGTGCGCTTTGAAGAGCAATTGCGGAGAAATGAGAAGTTAACTGCAATGCAGAATCTGGCCTCTGCGGTGGCTCATGAAATCCGTAATCCTCTGAATTCCATCCGCCTAAACATCGATTTTGTCAAGAAGAAAACTAAGTCGCATGAGGCGACAAAATCGTTGGACCACAAGCTGGTATCGGTCCAGAACGAGATCACCAGAATCAGTACGATTGTGGAACAATATCTCAGTTTCGGCCGGTTGCCGGAGCTGACCTTGGAATCTGTTCTCTTTCCGGAATTGGTGAGAGAGACGACATCGCTATTTGAGGTTGCATTGAAGGAAAAGAACATCTCCATCGCGGCAGATATCCAGACTCATCCACCCATTCTGGGGGATCGCAATCAAATCAAGCAGGTTTTTGTTAACCTGATTCGCAATGCCCAAGAGGCGATTCCCTCTGAGGGATCGATACGGATAACCGGAATTGTATCAGAGCCATTCTATGAAATACGAATTAGCGACACCGGAAAAGGGATAGCCGAGAAAGATCGCGGTCATCTATTCGATCTGGGTTTTACGACCAAAAAAGGCGGAACCGGAATAGGATTGACCATCGTAAAACAGATCATCACGACGCATCAAGGAACACTCAAGGTGGAAAGTGAAGCGGGCAAAGGGACGACTGTTTTCATGCAGTTCCCTCTCAAGCGGGACGTCGGACGGAAAGCGACCTGAGCAAAGAAGAAACCACGTCTACGTCAGGAATACAGGTCATGGCACAACACACGATTCTGCTCGTTGAAGATCAGCATACCCAGCTCGAGGCTCTGACAGCCCACCTCGAGGAAGAACACTACACGGTCATCGGAACAAATACTGCAGAAAAGGCATTGGAGATCGCCGCAACACAGGCGATTGATGCCGTTATCACAGATTTCAGTCTTCCCGAAGCTGATGGTCGGTTTGTCCTGGAACGAATAAAATCGGTCAATCCGACAATCCCCGTGATTCTGATTACTGCCTATGCCAGTGTAGACCGGGCGGTCAATGTCATGAAACTGGGAGCATATGACTACCTGACCAAACCGATCAATGTCGATGAGCTGCTTATTATCCTCAGACGAGCATTGGAACACAGGACCCTCGTTGCCGAGAATGTCCAACTTCGCCAGACCCTGGTAAAGGAGTTTTCCTTTGAGGGAATTATCGCGTCAAGCGATTCGTTGCAGGAAGTCCTCAACATGGCTGGACGAGTGGCCGGAACGAAAGCAAGCGTTCTTCTCCGGGGACAAAGCGGAACAGGAAAAGAAGTCATTGCGCGTGCGATACATTATGCAAGCCCCCGAAGAGCAAAACCGTTCGTCGCATTCAATGCGGCCGCCCTCCCCCCTACGCTGATCGAAAGTGAATTGTTCGGGCATGAGAAAGGCGCGTTCACCGGAGCTGACAAATCACGAATCGGCCGATTCGAACAGGCCCACGAGGGGACGATATTTATCGACGAGATCGGAGATATCCCGGTCGAATTGCAGATGAAGTTCCTGCGCGTCTTGCAGGAGAGTACGATCGAGCATTTGGGAGGAAACAAGTCGATCCCGGTTGATATACGCGTCATCGCAGCGACCAACAGAGATTTGGAAACAATGATCAAGAGTGGCGGCTTTCGGGAAGATCTGTATTACCGTTTGAACGTCGTGGCGATCGACATCCCACCGTTGCGAGAGCGCCGAGAGGATATCCCTGTCTTGTGCAATCACTTCCTGAAGAGGTATGCTGAAGAAATGGCAAAAAACGTAACCGGCTTCACACGAGAGGCGTTTGATCTTCTCATGAAATACGATTTCCCCGGCAATGTTCGCGAGCTCCGAAATATTGTCGAGCGCGCAGCGATTCTCTGCCGCGGGGAGCACATCTCCCTGGATGATTTGCCTCCGAACGTGCGTAGACCGAAAGATGAATCGGCGCCCAATCCCCTTGAAGGATTAGAAAGCCAAGTAGAAATGTTGGAGAGGAACCTGATCGTAGCGGAATTGCGTCGATGCGGAGGGAACCAGAGCAAAGCCGCCCGCAATCTTAAGATCACTGAACGAAAATTGCGCTACAAGATCCGGAAGTACGGCATCACGGACATCTGACAATATCGTCGAATCGGCGACAAATCTGTCGAAAATCTGCTTCAATCCATCCCGCCGGAATTTCCTTCGAAATACCACAACCTATTGATGCTACAACGCTTGGCCACATTTGTATGAACTGGCACGCTTGATGTAGCTTTCCAACACAGAAACAAAACATAGAATGAACTACCAAAGGAACTCCACTGAAGACCTCGGTGACAACTGCGACCGTTTGTGCCATTCTTCTATTTGTTCTTTCAGTTGAGGCTGACGCCGGTATAACGATCATTTCCCAGCCGCCCACTAAAGCGAAGGTCGGGCAGGTTTATGAGTACCAGGTTCGCGTGCTTAGCTCGTTTCAGACTGATGTAATTCGATACAGGCTGAAGTCCTTCCCTCAGGGGATGAGCATTGATTCGCTCAGTGGGCTTATCCGGTGGACCCCACAATCGGTCGGATACTATCTCACTGAGATTCATGCTTTCAATCAGCGCGGGGAGAGAGCGTACCAGAGGTATCATATCAAGGTGTCAAGTTTCCTCGGAGTCATTACGGGAACCGTGAAAAACGACAGCGGCCAAGCGGTGCGCAAAATCTTCGTGACCCTGTACCCGAAGACACCTCCTGTGCACATTCTACTCTATCCTCCACGCCCGTATCCCTACACTCACTACGAGGCGATAACTGACTCGCTTGGCAGGTATACGATTGCTGATGCAGACTCAGGGGAGTACTTCGCATTTGCCTCGGTGCGATGCAATATGTGTATGGGTCCGTACTGCCCCAACCAGGAGTATGCTGACGTATGGTACGAGGATTCACCGACGATCATAGGAGCCACACCTATCCCGGTTCGCGATTCTGTGCCGGTTACAATCAACTTCACGATGCACAGACGGATCTTGCCAAAGCTGGTTAGTATCTCCGGGCTTGTGGCCGATACACTTGGGATCCCGATCAAGGGCGCGGTCGTGGCGGCCTCACCCTACCTGAGGTCTCCCGTGGTTCTCACATCAGGAGTGATCGAGCCTAATGCGGTCCCTCGAGGTTTTTGCGATCCAGCATTCGGTTTTCTTCCCGATGCGGTGGCACATACAAGGACAGACGCGTCGGGGAAATTCACTCTCTCGGTGATGTCGGACGGTCCGTACATCGTGGCGTGCATGGCCTCTGGATATCTGCTGCAATTCTACCAGGAGAAAGGTAATCCGCTTGATGCCGATCGACTAACTCTCACTCGTGATACGACGGGTGTGGATTTCAAACTTCTTCCTGTTCCTGTGGCAACGGCAAGAATCCTCGGCAGTGTGCGCGACAGCGCAGGTGCGAATGTTGTATCTAAAATCGTGTTGTACAAAATTGGTGCGGGGTTTCATAGAACGCGCGGCCTGCACCCTGTCCTCACGGACTCGCTCGGTCGTTTCGTCGTTGAGGGGGTTTCAAGCGGATCGTATCTCCTGCAGGCAATTCCGTTTCGCGATTACATGCCGGCGTTCTACAAGGCGGGCGACTGTAGCGTGATACGATGGCAGCATGCGGATACGATCGTCGTGAGAGACTTGGATGTCTCTGGAATCGTCGTCTGCGTGAACAGAGCATATGTCCGCGGCGCTGGAACAATTACAGGGCGCGTTACTTCTACCGACGGCTCTGCTTTGAGTGGGGTGGTTGTGACGGCGAAGCGGAGGATGAACAGCTCGTTGGCGACGTACGCGGTAACCGATGTAAACGGCCGCTACGAGTTGACAGACCTGGATCAAGGACAGTACGATCTCTCTGCTGACAAGATGAGCTACAGTTCTTTACAGACGCAGTTGGGTTCAGTGGATTATCAGCACACTGGTGCAGCAGTGAATTTCGAGCTGGTTCCACAACGCGTGACCAGCATCCGGACGACAACACCCGAAGTCCCAGGTGAATTGTGGCTGTCGCAGAACTACCCAAACCCGTTCAATCCAGCCACAAAGATTCAGTTTGCCCTGCCGATTGGTGGTCGAGTGACGCTGAAGCTCTTCAATGTGTTGGGACGCGAAGTCCTGACCCTCTTTGAAGGTTCCAAGGATGCCGGTTACTACGAGGTGGAGCTTGATGCGCGGTCGCTCGCGAGCGGTATGTATTTCTGCACATTGGAGTTCGCAAACAAGGCAATTGTACGGAAGATGGTGTTGGTCAAGTAAGAATGCTGAAACGCAGTGACGTGATGGTCAACGTGCTTCATTGCAAAAAAAGAGTTCTCTGTCGCACAATTCCAATCAACTCAAGGAGGTTCACAATGAAACAACTCAAGCAGATGGCGGTCTTGTGTGTCATCACTTTTGTTGCACTTTCCGTCCTGAGTGATGATCTCTCCGCTCAGATGACGAATCCCCCTAGGCCCGAAGGTGTCAACCTTCCGTTCATCGATCGAGACGGAGACGGCATCAACGACCTTCTCCAACATGGCTGGGGTTTGCGCTTCGCCGAGCGATTCAAGAACAGGCATGACCTCTGGGAACAGCTCAACATCCAAATCATTCGAGGAGAAGATGGCTGGATGGTCGATACCGATGGTGACGGCATCGGCGACATTTCATTTCGTGACTATATGAAGGACAAAATGAATGAATTGATCGACACCGACGGCGATGGTATCCCCGATACCCCGCTGAAGGACTATCTCGGCCGACGCTTCAAGGCATTCGATCGTGATGGCGATGGTCTCCCCGATGACATGAGCAGGGAAGAATTCCGAGAACTTATGAAGCAGATGCGGGAGTGGAGGCAAGGAATCCACGATCGCGTTCGCCAGGGATTGCCCCCATTCGTCGACGCAGACGGTGATGGAATACCTGACGGCTTCCCCGGAAAATTCCCGTGGATGCGCGGCGGAAAGTAGGTTTCGCATACAGCCCTACTCAGTGGATGAACAAGAGACGTCGTCGTTCTCTTGTTCATCTGCTTGTATGATGTCCTCATTTTCGTTGATCATTATCGCAGAGCATCTGAGCCACTCCACTATAGAGATCGGAGATATTGTGAGAAGAACACGTGCAGCAACACTCGTCCTCCTTGCTTCGGTGCTGGCTTTCGCCACCAATGGCACCCTTGCACAGACACACGTTCGGTTCACGTCATTCCTCGTACGAGACAGCAACACATTCAAAACCAGATTGGCATACAACGATTGGATCAATAGTTCGAATCTCCGCCTGGGCCACGCCTTTGGAAATGAGAAGTACCAAATTCAAGGTCTTTACAGCGGAGAATTCCTGCTCTTATCAAACAGGACTGAGCTGAACAACCACACACACACGTTTGGCGTCACGGGAACTCAGTATGGCGATGTTTCTGCAGTGAACATCAATGCATCTGTCCGTGTGCTGAACTATCGAGAATCATTTTCCTACTACAACGCAAACCAGTACAGCATAACAGGAACCTATCAGTACACCCCCTCTCTGCAGGAATTTTACTCCCTGGGCCTCGTTCTCTCCAGTGATAACTACAGAACCTTCGATGAGCTTGACAATTCCACCTACCGCATCTACGTACGGGCACAGCGATTTCTCCAGAGCCAACTGAGCATCACCGGAGAACTCGGTTTGGGGGTGAAGGACTATACGAATCAATCCGTCATCTCGTACTTCGGATCCGGTTTCGGACCAATGTCGTTTTCGCGAGTCAACGAGGCGCCTGTCAAAGCCGCAATAATCTCCGCTTCCGTCAACGTCGGGAAATCCATTACGTCTCACACGGGACTCAGCGGGGCAATCGGGGGTCAGTGGTTCACTGGTGATCCGATTGTTTCATATTCAAATGGAATCTACTACTACACAGAGAATGATCTCTACGATGATCCCTACGCGTATCAGGGACCATACGGAACCCTGCAATTAACGGAACAAATTGCGTCCGACTTCCAGTTGAAGCTTGGAGCAAAGGTCCAAAGAAAGGACTACTCAGGAACGCCGGCCCTGAACGAAATTGGAGATCTCACGGGAGTTACACGCAACGACACACGCCGGGAATATTCACTGATGATCTCAAAGAGTTTCGTTGCGGAATGGCCCACCCTCCTGGGGATCGACATCTTCTTCAGCTACATGCTCCGCAGCAACAGTTCCAATGATCCCCACTACAATTTCAAGGATCATATTGGACTTATTGGATTCTCTGTCGGCATCTAACGACGAATGAATGAGCGCTCCTGGCAACCTCATAATCAGCCGAGCATGTTGGCATCAATTGAAAAGGTCCATGATGAATATTGATATCTCACCCCGGCGTATGCTTTGGACAACCCTCCGCGATGTCCTGTTGATCCTCTGTTGGACCTTGAGTCTCGCTCATCTGCATGCTCAAACAAAGGCAATTACCGGTCAAGTCATTGACGCCGACAGCAAAGAGAAGCTCCCGTACGCAAATGTGATGATCAAGGGGACAAGGATCGGTACGCAGGCGAATCTCGATGGGTTCTTCCTGTTACACAATGCTCCCGACACGACCTTTGTCCTCCACGTCACCTACCTGGGCTACGTGCCAGTAGAAATTGTGGTTAACCCACAGCAAAAGAGTTCAGGAATTCTCGCCGCGCTGAAGCAGACTGCAATCCTCATGAGCGAGGTGACAGTTTCCGCCGTTCAATCGAATTTCATCAAGACGGAGACAACACCAAGCAAAACAACGGTATCACCGACTCAGATAGCCAACCTGCCAAGTGTCGGCCAGGTAGATATCTTCCGTTCGATTCAACTCCTCCCGGGTATCAGTGCAACAAACGACGGTTCTTCGGGTTTGTTTGTTCGGGGCGGCACACCGGATCAGAACCTGGTGGTGTTTGACGGGATGACTGTCTATCACGTCGATCACTTTTTCGGGTTCTTCAGCGCGTTCAATCCTGATGCCATCAAAGATGTTCAGCTCTACAAGGGTGCATTTCCCGCCAGGTTTGGTGGACGCCTTTCATGTGTCGTTGACATGGTGGGGAGAACCGGAAACATGGACAAATTGCATGGGACGATGGGACTGAGTCTCCTGAGTGCAAACGCCAGTCTGGAATTCCCCCTCCTGGATGGAACACTCTTCTTCTCCGGACGTCGCTCGTTCAATGATCTCATTGAGAGTGATACGTACAATACCCTGTACAAGTTGATGACCGGCTCGGATGTGCCAGGAACGACGAGTGGTCTACGCGGTATGGGGGGCATGGGTGGATTTGGAGGCGGCGTGTCCATGCAAGAGACTCCCACGTCGGCCTTCTACGACATCAACACTAAACTGACCTATAGTCCGACTTCCCGTTCTACTCTCACATTCAGCTACTATGGAAGCGGAGATGAGTACGACCTTGCGCGGGAAGTCTCTACGCAAAACATATCCGGATTCGGCGGACAGTTCCGGATTCCCTCGCGAACGAGCAACACAAAACAGGGAAACATGGGCGCAAGCACAAAGCTCTTTGCGCAATGGCGCGACGATCTCTACTCGGATATCGTGCTTGCGTATGCCGGATACTCGAGCACGTATTCCTCGAACATGGGATCTCGAACAGGCAACACACCTCGGTTCTCAACAGATGAAGACAATCGCATTGATGATCTGAGTTTTCAGATCAACAACGGATGGAAGCTCAGTTCAGAGCACGAATTCGAATTCGGTCTGCAACTTTCCCAGACCAGAGTCAAATATGCACTGAGTGGTGCCAATCCAACGGGTGGATCAACAAATCTCCTGGATCTTGACCAGCAAGGCTGGTTGAACGCCGGGTATCTCCAGGAGAAATGGAACGTCACCCCACGATTGACCCTGACTGGAGGCCTCCGGTTCAACAACTATACACCGACACGTTCTTGGTACATCGAGCCACGCTTCTCCACTCGCCTTGAATTAACTGATAACCTCTCGTTGAAGGGGGCGATCGGGATTCATCACCAGTTCGTCAACCGCATCTTGAATGAGAACATGACCGAAGGAAGTCGCGATTTCTGGATTCTCGCCGATCAATCGCTCGCACCGAGCAAGGCAATTCATTACGTCGCAGGAGCGTCGTGGGAGAACGCGGAATATCTTGTGGACATCGAGGGCTTCTACAAAGATCAGAGTAATCTGGTTGAGTTTACCCAACGTTATCGACGACAGGCTCTTGATCTTTACACATTCCTCAGCGGAAACGGGACGGTGCAGGGAGCAGAATTCCTGCTGCAAAAGAAGTTCGGAATGCTCAACGGATGGATCAGCTATACTCTGAGCAAGTCGGAGAAACGTTTTCCAGAGATCAACTACGGTGAGTACTTCCCGTCAGAAAACGACCAGAACCATGAACTGAAGCTCGTCGGGATCCTGAGCCCGGGCAGCGGATGGAATATTTCATCAACCTTCATCTTTGCCACCGGAAAACCGTACACCGCTCCGATCAGCCAGTACTCGCTCACAATGCTGGACAACACGACGTACAGCTACACACACGTGAGCGAAAAAAATGCGTATCGGCTGCCTGATTACCATCGCCTTGATTTCAGCGTTTCAAAAAAGTTTCGCGTGGGAAAGAATTCCTTGAATGCTGGTCTCTCGATATTCAATGTCTATAACCGTGCCAATATTTCATACTACGAGTACAACCTGGAATCCCAGCCGATCATCGTTACCGCCGTCACCGGGCTTGGTTTCCTGCCCACGATTTTTCTTCAATATGAGTTCTAATGGACAACCCATGACTAGACTGCTTGTTGTTTTCGTCGCATGTATTTTCCTGAGTGGCGGTTGCCGTGAAAATCCGTTGATCCCCGAGGAACCACAGCTCGTCTTGCAGGCATACCTCTACGCGGATCGACCCGTCACGGACGTGGGGGTGATGCTCAGCAACCTGCTTTCAAGCTCTGACTTATCCAATACTCCGATATCCGATGCCTCTGTTGTGCTTTGGAAGGATGGCGCACGGTATCAACTCACCGCGAGCACTCAAACACAAGGCAACCACTATTACGCGGGGACGAACCTTAGCGTCCGATCCGGCGACCGCTTTCGGATTGAGGTTTCGCGCAACGGAATCACTGCGTTCGCGGAGACCGATGTTCCTCAGAAACCCGTGAACGTCTCCACCAGCCACAGAACCTTGACTTTTGTTCGAAGCACATTTACAACTCCCTTCGGGATGACGATGGAGATTGTGAATACCTCAGACACCATGATGGTGCTATGGAACAACCCCGAAAAGCACCCCTACTATGTTGTTGTTGAAAGCGCTGATCCCAATTCTCAGCCGCTCCGTTCTGACACTGTGATGTCGAGGCGGTTTCGTTTCGTCACAGAACCGACCATCAATGACTACTTCCGCATTTTGCCGGTGAATATCGCCTACACCGGGATCCACAAAGTGACTCTCTATCGCGTGAACCAGGAATATGTCGATCTCTACAAATCCCGCCAGCAGGATTCAAGAAGTCTAAACGAGCCACTGACCAACATCCGAAACGGTTTGGGAATATTCACTGCCTTTTCGAGCGACAGTCTGTTTGTGACTGTCGTGTTGGAATAACCAGGAACAATTCCACTCAACTCATTTAGGTAATTACACATGACCTCGGCCCGAAGCAAACTGAAGCTTATTCTGATCGTAGGCACTTTGGTAATCTCTCTTCCCCACTTTCTCCATGCCCAATACGTTGATCCTGGTACAGGAAGTTATGTCTTTCAAATCTTGACAGCAGGATTGTTGGCTCTGCTGTTCTATTCCCGACAGTTGTTCGGTTTCGCAAAGTCAAAATTCTCCAGACTTTTTCAAAAGGGATCCCGTGCTGCAGGAGATAAGCGATAGACTTCAGAAAGGGAGGATTGACCGTGCCTCCTTCAGAGACCCAAGCGGCTTCGTATTCTACCAGAATGCCGAGGTGTTTCGGCAGGTCAATCATGTCTACAAAGAACACTATGACCATTATATCGCGAGTGGCTTGCGCGAAAGATTGGAAAAGGAAAGTCTTGTAATCCCCTTTCGGGAAATTGGTCAGACGTTCGGGCCGCTTGAAAATGCGTATAAGATTCTTCAGCCTGAAAAGATCCAGTTCATTTCGTATCCATATGAGTGGTGCTTCAGTCAGCTCAAAGATGCTGCCCTCGTAACACTGAACATTCAGAGAATTGCGATTGACTTTGGGATGACGCTAAAAGATGCCAGCGCCTTCAATATCCAATTCGTAGATGGAAAACCAACCCATATTGACACGCTCTCATTTGAGAAATACGAAGCAGGAACACCATGGATAGCGTATCGCCAATTCTGCCAGCATTTTCTTGCTCCCCTCTCTCTCACCGCATATCGGGATCCGAGACTGAATCGGTTGCTGCGCGGCTACATCGATGGGACGCCGTTAGACCTCGCCAGCGTATTGCTTCCCAAACGTACATGGTTGAAACTCGGATTGGCTCTTCACATCCACCTCCATGGGATCAGCCAGAAGAGACTGATGAAAGAAGCCATCCGCAACAATCGCCGTGAATCTGACTTCAGGGGAGTCTCAATGCACGCTCTGGTGGACAGCCTGACACGAACCGTGTCGACGCTGAGATGGGAATCTAATGGAGACAATTGGACCAAGTACTATTCCGAAGATAGTCCGGACCATGGCTACCTTCGCCACAAAGCAAAGGTTGTTGGGGAGTATCTCGATCTCATCGCCCCAAAGAGCGTCTGGGATATTGGTTCGAACACTGGATTTTTCAGTCGAATGGCTGCACGCCAGGGTATCAAGACTTATTCGCTCGACGCTGACATTTCGTGCGTGGAACAGAACTACAGGCAGTGCAAGAAGGAGGCAGAGAAAAACCTGCTTCCCCTCTGGCTGGATTTCGCCAATCCAAGTCCCTCCATAGGATGGGATTTGCAGGAACGACGTTCCATTTTGAATCGTGGTTTACCCGATACAGTTTTTGCCCTGGGATTGATTCATCATCTGAGTATTGCCGGCAACGTTCCTCTAGACTCCCTAGCGATGTTTTTTTCTCGAATATGTCGTTTCCTGATCATCGAATTCGTGCCGAAGAACGATCCCAGAGTTCAACAGATGCTCGCACTGCGGAAAGATCTTTTTGCCTTTTATAATCAGGAGCGATTTGAATCGGATTTTGGAAGGTTCTTTCATACCATCGGCCGTACGCCCTGCCTCAATTCCAGCAGGACACTCTATCTCATGAACAACAGGAGCGTCGAGCTGCCCGGTCGGATGAGCTCTATGAGAAGTGTGTCTTGCGCATGAATTCCCCTTTTCGCCGCCTCAAGACTCGAGTATTACATCCCTTCCTGTTTGCGACCTGGTTTGTTCTCGACGGATATGCGAAACTCGGGGGTTACCACGAAATGGCCGACCTTATTCTGTGGTTAGCAGTCGTCAATCTGATTGCGTTGAGCTTTTGGTTAGCCCTGCAATATTTCATAGCGGACAAGACAAAAGCTGGCCTGATCCTCTCGCTTTCTATCCTGCAAATCTGCTTCTACACCGAAATCTGGAGACTCACATCGATCGGAGATTTTCTGAATAGGAGCCATGTGATACTCACTGTCACGCTTGTGACGTTATTTGCCATTGCGGTAGTGCGAATTACGAAGAGCGTCAGATCGTTTGCGGGCCTCACTTCATGCTTGAACATATTTTCCCTGTTGTTGATCGGATTCGCACTCCGGAGCATCGTATTTCACCCCAGCAGCTCCGTGGATCAAAACTCGCCGCCGTCCAAGGAACCATCGGTCATGCTATCTCAAATCGCGACCTCAGATGTTTCAGAGGGACCGGATATCTATTACATCATATTCGATTCGTACACAAGCTCAGAGAGTCTGAGGAAATATTGGGGCTACGACAATGATGAATTCATCCGACACATAGAGGCCAAGGGCTTCTTCGTGGCGGGACAGAGCAACTCAAACTACATTTGGACGTTGCCGTCGGTTGCTTCAATCCTGAATCTTCGCTATCTGGTGGAATATGATACACTGCCTCCGCATTCGTTGCCATGGCTGTTTCGGCATTTTGAAATGATCGATAACAATGCCGTGACTGTGTTTCTCTCATCGTCAGGCTACGAATTCATCAATTTGTCACCCTTCGATATTTGCGGCACAAAGAGATTCTATGCGGGAAACCTTGGACACGGGGACGTTGGCTTTGGGAGATTTCTCTTTGACCGAACCTGGCTTGGAATTGTGGTCGCAAGGATCTCAAACAGGGAATCGTTTCGCGAATCCAATCTAAGAATCATAGAGAGACTGAAACAGTTACCAAGCGAAGAAAGAACGCGCCCCTTCTTTGTCTATGCCCACCTTATGATGCCACATGGTCCATTCTATTTTGACCGCGATGGCAATACAACGCCACCGGAAAATCATTGGGGGAAGCTATCAACTCATAACAAACCTTATTACCTGGAACAACTGATCTTTTCCAATCGCCAGATCATGGATATTGTCGATACGTTGCTCACGAAAAGTAATAGAAAACCGATCATTATTGTTCAAGGCGACCACGGCTATCGTTTTTTGCCGGGGAAGGAAGGGTTTGAAGAATCTGCAACGATCCTCAATGCATACCATCTGCCAAATGGTGGAACTAGCCAACTCTATGGCTCAATTAGCCCGGTGAATTCTTTTCGCATAATATTCAACTATTACTTCAAGACAGAGTTCAGCTCTCTGCCAGACATGACGTTCATCTCGGACACGACGTTAGTCGTTGAATAGGCAAGATCGGACCTCTATCTCTGCCACGCGTGGCGGGAGAGTTGATATAAACGAAGAGGCTTGCGTACATAATACAGCCGAGCATCACGAGTAAGCTCGAACGTCGCGTTCAACAATCGATCACGCTGGTCCCCTGCTTTTTGCGATAGCTTCCCCTCTCGACAGTCTCCATTCTTGCGTGAAATCACACCGCTACGTATCTTGAAACGACGGACAGAGCCTGAAAGGAGGCAATCATGATTCCCTCTCGCAGAGCAATCGCCCTGTACCTTATCATCGGGCTTCTCAGTTTCTCCGTTGTCGAATCTCTTGGTCAGGTCACCGATTCAGACCCCCGTGGAAGTGGTCCGCCGGGCGCATCTTTCAGACAGTCAATCAAGTACGGGCAGAAAAAGACCTGACACCCGAGTCATGGCCAAACGGTGCAAAGGTTGCTGTTCTTCTCTCGTTCGATATCGATACCGAGACGCTTCCCCTTATCTACGGCGGCTCAACAATCCGGGAATTGTCTCAGGGTGAATATGGTGCGCGCGTCGGGCTCCCGCGTATCATGGACGTACTCGACCACCATAAAATCCCCGCCTCCTTTTTCATCCCCGCAGTCAGTCTCCAACTGCATCTCGAAATGTTGGCTCCCATCACACGATCGGGGCGGCATGAGATTGGCGTCCATGGCTGGATTCATGAACGAGTCTCCTCGCTTTCCGAAGCTGAAGAGCGTACGTTGATCAATCGGTCGGTCGACTACCTCACGCGCACCACGGGTACACGTCCCGTGGGATACCGGGCACCCGGCTGGGAGTTCAGTCCCCATACGATCCGGATTCTGCAGGATTTGGGATTTCTCTACGACAGCTCTCTGATGGCCGACGATCGTCCATACGAGCTTCTCACAGCAGGGAAGCCGACCGGCATCATTGAGCTTCCCGTGGAATGGATTCTGGACGATTATCCTCTGCTTCATCTCAGCGAACACCGATACAGCCCACCCCGGGATGTCCTTCAGGTATACCTTGACGAATTCGAGAAAGCGTATGAGGAAGGAACGATGTTTCTGCTCACGCTCCATCCGCAGGTGATCGGACACCGATCGCGGATCATCATCCTGGAGCAACTGATTGAGCAGATCAAAAAACGAGAAGGGGTCTGGTTTGCGACACACCGGTCGGCGGCTGAGTACGTCAGGGATCAGGCAGGCCTGGGACGATAAGGGAAAAATCTCGGAGGATTGAGCATCCGATCCGGCTCAAGAGTGGTATCAAACGTGATTCTTCGTTGCGAACCGTGTCAGGAAGAGGCGTCAAGCACCGCACGCACGGTCCGCAACAGGTCATTCACGGCATACGGTTTGTGAACAAATTCCGATACCCCGCCCCGGAGAAGCGCATTTTTTGCTTCCGGTTCGACAAAACCCGTCGCCAGAACAATACGGAGACTCGGGTTCTTGGCTTTGAGCTGCTTCACGACTTCATAACCGCTCAGTTTGGGGAGATCCAAATCGGACAAGACGAGGTGGATCTCTTCGCTTCGCCTCTGGTACGCTTCGAGGGCCTCTTGCCCATCCCCAGCGGTCAACACGTTGTACCCCTTCCCGGTGAGAACGAATTCCACCAGCTCTCTCAACGTTATTTCATCTTCGACAAGGAGGATAGTCTCGTTCCCGCCCGCCACATCTTCGATTCTGTCCTGCCCGGTATCCAGCGTCTGTTCCATAGATTTCACGTAAGGGAAATAGAGGGTGAACGTTGTCCCCTCGCCCAGGGCTGTTGCCAGATCGATAAAGCCGCTGTGACTTTCCATAATACCGAAGGCGAGCGAGAGACCGAGTCCGCTCCCTTTTCCACGATCCTTCGTCGTGTAGAACGGCTCAAAGATCCGCCTTCTTGTCTGCTCATCCATACCGGTCCCGGTGTCGGCCACGCTCAGCGTGATATAGTCTTCCGAGGTGGCATTTGGATATCTTCTCTTGAGTAATCTTCCATCCGCCCGCCCTGTAGCGATCGTCAGGGCTCCCCCTTGCGGCATCGCGTCGCGCGCATTCACACAGAGATTGAGTAGTACCTGATGAATCTGGGTCGTATCGACCACAACGGAAGGAACCGCGTTGTCCAGATTCAGTGTCACACTGATATTCTTCGGCAATGTTTCCGTCAGCATCCCGGATACTTCCTGGACGATGTCGTTCAATTGAACGGTTTCAAACTGTACTTCCGTTTTCCTCGCGAACGTCAGAAGTTGTTTGACGAGACCCGCCCCCCGCATCCCTGCTTTGATAATTGCCGCCGATCTTTTTGTTACGGCATCGGGATTGCCCGCGTGTCTTTCGAGAAGCGACGCGTTGCCGATCATGATTCCCAGAATATTGTTGAAATCGTGCGCGATTCCCCCGGCCAGCGTTCCCAGACTCTCCAATTTCTGTGCCTGCAGGAACTGCTTCTCGAGGAGTCTGCGCTTCGTGTCGTCGAAGATATAGCCACGGATGCGCAGAAGTTTCCCCTCCTCATCGAATATTCCAACGGCAGTCTCGACCGTGTACACAGGCGTCCCATCTAATCGAACGTATTCAGCCTCCAAATATTCGATGCGTTTCTTCTTCCGCAACAGACTCAAGAAATCGTCCCTGCTCTGCCGACTGGAATAGAGGGAATGGGCATCCACGGCCAAGATCTCCTCCACCGACCCATAGCCGAAGATTCGAGCAAAGGACGGATTGCAGGAAAGGATCTTTCCTTCGAGGGTCGAAATGAAATCGCCGGTCAGATCATCCTCAAAGAACTGGCGATATTTCTCTTCGCTTGCACGCAGCGCTTCTTCCACGCGCATCTGATCGGTCACATCGGCCAGCGTCCCAACGAACCCCAGCAATTGCCCCTCTTTTGCCCTTGAGGGCATCGCCTGTCCAATTATCCATCGCACCTCCCCGTCGGGCCTCTGAAATCTGTACGTCAGCGTATACGGCGCTTTCCCCTCGATAAATTTCGTCCATGCGGTGAAGACGCGTTCCCGGTCATCCGGATGCAATCGTGTCGTCCAGCCCATCCCTTGTGCCGACTCGACCGAGAGTCCGGAAATCTCCGCAAGTCGCGGATTGACATAGCCCCCACTTCCATCCGGGTGGGCAAGCCATATTCCCACCGGAGCATTCTCGGCCAGCGTACGGAACCTCAATTCGCTTTCGAGCAAAACCTGTCTCGCCCGGTGGCGTTCGGTAACATCTCTGATGATCGCGAGAACTTTGTCCTCTCCGGTCTTGACATAACGAGCTTCATAGTTCCGGATCTCGTCCTGGATCGGGAGCTGATATTCGTGCAACACCGGTTCGCTGCTTGCTATGGCGCGATCAATATGCTCGAGGATTTCCAGCGCAAAATCCGCCGGGAGCAATTCGTGGACACTCTTTCCCATTGATGAGTCGAGGGGGAGTAGCGGTTCCATGTCGCTGTTATTGCTAAAGTCGAGAAACACCCCATCCCGTCTAAGGATAAACATGAGATCCGGATTTGCTTCCAGCAGGGCACGATTTCGTTCTTCGCTTTCCCGGAGTGACCGTTCGGCAATTTCCCTTTCTCGGATATCCTGTTCAAGGAGCCCGATCGTCTGCGCAAGCTCTTGCGTTCGTTTCTTAACAAGATCCGACAGTTGTTCCTGCCGGCCTACAACTAGGTAGACAATTCCCCCGAGGAGGAGAATGATGGCAAGTAAGTTGAACCGGAATAATTGCTGATCGGGCACAATACTCGCGTTCCATCCTCTCGACGGAATTGCCTGAAGTTGCCAGAACCCGTCCGGTAAAGGAACCTGAATCGTCACCGGAGATGACTCTTTCACGGAATTGTCACCGTGAAATAATTTTCCACTCGTATCGGCCAGGGCAAAACGAAACTCCCGGACACGCGTCTGCAGACCCGCCCTCTCGAGAAAACCCTGGAGATCGATCACCACCGCCACGAGTCCAAGCAGCCTCTCGTCCCGATTATAGGCGGGTTGACGAACGATTAGACCAAATCCGCCCTGGATGAGATTGGTCGGTCCGGTGATCGTTGGCGCGTTCCGTTCAATGGCGCGGAGGACATCGAGGCCGATAAATGGTCGGGGATCCTTCATTAAATTCGTGCCGACGATCTTCTCATTTCCGGCCAGTGGATACGTATAGCGAATCACTCCGTCTTTAACAAGCTGAAACGTTCGAACCCAGGGACTGGCGGCGTGAAGACCCGACGCATAGGTGTCGAATTCCGAAGAATCCACAATAGGACCGCGTGTGTTGAGCGAAACGAAAACGCCCAAGCCATCAAGCTTCGACGTGAGTTCAGTGAAGGCTATAATGATTGCATTGGCGTAGGGGGAAACCTGGTTCACAACCGTGGCCCGTTCCTGCTGCATCAATCTCGTGGTGTTCAGGGTATCCAGCCAAAACCCGATAGCGACGAACACAACAGTACTCGCCAAGGTGATGGCGAGCGCTCGTGTTTTCATAGACCAATTTCTTAAAGACTTCATGTCGAATTTTATTCCGATTCCACGTCCTGGCGTGGTCAGAAGCTAAGAAGAAGGTGAGCCAACATCAACCCTGTTGCTTCCTGCATCAAAAAAAGAACCTCTCTCCATGATCCGGATCACGACAAGACAGATACCCCGCACATCGCTATGACCGGTCGAACTGACGATGATCCACCTTCCATTTGCAGACCGATTCTTTACATGTTCAGCGGTCCAGCAAGGGTGCATGATCAGATTCTCGTCAAGGTAGCAAAACCTCAAAGTCCAACCAAGCTGATTCCAGAGCATTTACTTACTTGTGAGGATCGATGGCCAATCATTAGGGAGAAGGTATTCTGGAGAGACTTGGAAGAAGTTGCGGTTCCAAGATTTTTGATGTATCTTGGGATCATTCGAATGGGATTTTGCCGGACGCGTCCGTTCCTTCATTCCGGTTGTTGCTCACTCAGGGGGCCCGGCAGCATATCGTTTATCATCCTCTTGGCTTCAGGGTGTACGGCAAAAGTAATCCAATATTTTCTTCACCATAAGGATAGGAAATACCAAATGAATATTTTTGTCGGCAATCTTGCCCCAAGCGCAAGTGAAGATGATCTGAAGCAGGAATTCGAGAAATTTGGACAGGTCTCCACGGTGAAGATCATTCGTGATATGTTCAGTCGGGAATCCAAAGGATTTGGATTCGTCGAGATGGCGGATAAGGCCGAAGCTGAAGCTGCGATCAAGGGACTTGATACGGTTCAGTTCATGGGAAAGCCTCTTCGCGTCAACGAAGCTCGCCCCCGTGATGACCGCCGCGGTGGCGGTGGAGGCTCACGTTCAGGAGGAAAGCGTCGGTTCTGATGAGATTCGGTCGGTAACTCGATACCAGAAAAGGCCTCTGAGCAAATCCAGAGGCCTTTTTCATTCGAAGGGAAACGGAAAGCTCAGACACAACGCCCAATCCCGATTTGATCGTCTCCCGATATGAAGCGCAGCTGATGGGGTGGGTGGACAAATGTCCTTGTAGAGTAGGACAGTGGCGCCTTGACTTTGTAACCATCTCCTCAATTCGTCACATGCATCATGACGAACCAGTGTCTAT
>Ga0208244_100466_pt1 | contig 39170 bp, 41 predicted proteins | sample SubbioCR12Aug_5A_FD_184828 | JGI IMG/M metagenome (GOLD analysis project Ga0208244, IMG submission 184828) | Serpentinite rock and fluid subsurface biosphere microbial communities from McLaughlin Reserve, California, USA - CR12Aug_5A (SPAdes) | ecosystem: Environmental > Terrestrial > Deep...
TCGTTTTTCGTTGTCAACTCCTTGTTTAACTTTTCTTTCCTCCCTGACCCCTCACCGTCATCCTGACCGCTGAAGAGCTGCACATTCTACAATATCTTCCTTATCTGTCAAGCTTTTGTTTGATTTTTTTGCTCAACTTGACTAGCAATGGCCAAGTCATTGTTTTTATCTTTAAATTGCATGTTATAAAGTTTTGCATAGGCTCCGCCCTTCTTGAGCAATTCTTTGTGGTCGCCCTGTTCTACGATTTGTCCATTAGCCAACACAATAATAACGTCTGCATTTTCAATTGTTGATAATCGGTGTGCTACCACAATAGTCGTCCTGTTTTTTAACACCTGATTCAAGGCCGCTTGAATGTAATGTTCTGATTCGGTATCTAGTGCAGACGTTGCTTCATCCAATATCAAAACCGGAGCATCTTTCAAAAGCGCTCTAGCAAGTGCCAATCGTTGCTTTTGACCACCTGATAATTTAACGCCATTTTCACCAATTTCAGTATTAAGGCCATTTGGCATTTTTTCGATAAAATTCATCGCAAATGCCGCTTCAGCTGCTTTTTCTATTTTTTCTAAGGCAACGCCCTCTAGATGGCCATATGCAATGTTTTTTGCAACCGTGTCATTAAATAGTGTTACATGCTGAGTAACCAAAGCAATATGCTTACGCAGATTTTCCAGGGTGTATTGCTTGATCTCTATGCCATCCAGCAATATTTTCCCCTCCTTATAATTATAAAAGCGGGGCAGTAAATTGATTAGCGTACTCTTTCCACCTCCCGACGCCCCTACTAGCGCAACCGTTTGCCCCGGCAAGACGGTAAAGCTTATATTTTTTATTGCATACGTGTCAGAGCCTTCATATTTGAAGCTGACGTTTTTAAAATCAATCCTACCTTTACAATGCTCAATACTTAACGGACCTTCATTTGATTCGGGAGGCTCGTCGAGAATTATAAATAATGACTCTGCGGCAACCATTCCCTTTTGAATTTTCGAGTTTGCATCACTTAATTGTCGAATAGGTCTCGGCAGTAAAAATGCTGTCGTTAGAAATGCGACAAATTCTCCCGCAGTCGCCGTCTGCATCATAACCAAAGACATGTACATCAGACCAGCTAAAGCAATACCTATAATCAACTGCATCAAAGGCCCGTGTATTGCTGATGTAGCCTCTAATTTTAAACTTTGACGCCGGTGATACTGACTGCTTTTTTTAAACCGCTCCTTTTCATATTCTTCCCCGCCATAGCTCCTGACAATTCTGTGTCCGCTTACCAGTTCTGAAGTAATATGCGTCATTTCTCCCACGGTGTCTTGAATTTTGCGACTTAACGCTCTCAACCGTTTACTGACATAGATCACTAGCCAGGTAATAAAAGGTGTTACTGACATAAATGCAAGCGCCAATAACCAATCTATATAGATAAGGTATCCAATGAGCCCAATCGTTGTTAATCCTTCTCTGATAATCGTTTTTACTGAATCAGTTGCTGCCTGCGTAACCTCTCCGACATTATGAGTAATTCGCGACATCATGTAGCCGCTATTGTTGGAATCGAAATACGCTGTAGGTAATAGTGTGTAATGATCAAATATCTTACATCTGAGAACATGCACCACAGTGGTCGAAACTTTTGCAATAAAAAAATTTCCCAAATAGGCCCCGATGCCTCTCACCAGCATCAACCCTATAAAGATTAGAGGCATAATATAAATACTTTCGCGCGTGTTACCTTGCAGAGAATCAATAATATGCTTCAGGATGGCAGCAAACAGAGGCTGAGTTGCCGCATAAAGCATAAAGCCGATGACACTTATTGCGAACCAGCGCCAATAAGGAACCACATACGTTAAGAGTCTTTTATAAATCTTCAACCCGTTTCTTTGCTTCATGTTTTTAGCTTTTGTTTGTGTCTTTGCCAAAATTGAGTGTCTCTTATAGTTATTGATGGATTTTCGAACTCATTATTAATTTATAAAAAATTTCGATTAAAAATGCTTAATCAAACAAACCTAGTGCGACTGAATTTCCTTGTAACAAACTTACAGCTTGATGATGAGATCGGCTAAAAGCAATTCTGCCTTTACGTCAATTATGAATTAAGTCTTTATGATTAACGAGCACATGAAGCAAGCACTCATAGAATATGAAGTCTGGGAGAACTCAAATGAGTTCTCCCAGAGAGTAAAAGATTCTTTATTTCTTTTCAAATACCAAGCTGAATGTAACCGGTACCGCACTGCTAATACTATTAAGTTTGGCGATTTCCATTAACTTTTTAACGCCCGGTTCCAGACCGAAATCGCCAGGAATCAAAATAATTGGTTCCAATGTGGAAGCAATAAGCTTGCTATCGGCCAATTTTATAATTCTCAATTTGGCACTAATTTCTTTTTTCATGCCATGCAGATCTAGACTTGCCTTTACGGGTAGATCTGTCATTGATCCGACTTTTTGTAACGAATCAAATATTTTGGGCTCAAGACTGATCTCAACGGTTGCTTGTGGAAACTGTTTAATATCGAACAAATGTTCTTTCATTCGATCATTTCTAATGGGTATCTGAGTTTCAACACTGGCTAGATCAATGTTTAATTTGCCTTTATTGCCATTTATTTCTCCTGAAAGATTCAAAAAAGTGTGCACTTCTGTCACAGCTGCATTTTTTGTACTCATAAAATTAAATGTCGAATCTTTTGAACTCAGCGTCCAATCAGCAGCGAAAAGCGGCGATGTGGTCAATAACATCAATATTAGTAATTTTTTCATCTCATATCTCCAGTGACTTTAATTAATCCGAAATTCACAAAAAACCCTTTTTATCATTCGCTTTCTGTACTTTGAGAGGTTTCTGGTATCGACTTGCTCACAAACACAGATCCCAGGCTTGCTTTTAACGCTCTCAATACAGGCGGAGCGCCCATCATTGCCACTGCGTCCACCAAACAATACCATGCAGCGACTCCGCTGGGCGGATTACCTTGTGGCAAACTCAACACCGGATCGATCGGCGCCCAAGCCCAAGTACCCATCGCAGTTCCTATCAATTCCAGCCAAGTGGTTATAAAAAATGCCGCCAGATAAACCATAGGCGATCGGCCTTTAAATAAATAACCTAAAAATACACAATATAATAAAGCGCCTACAGAATCACCTTGCTCTGGCAAACCGCTAACCCCCCATATTGACCACAAGCCGCACACGATAACGACGAAAGCTGCAATTTGTCGTGCGAAACCCTGAAAAAATCCGGATCGCGCCAAAGCTACCGCAGTCAGGTAAACCATCCCGTGTCCCGGAGGAACATAAGCGGGCACATTTTCAAAACGATAGGTATAACCCCCCATAAACGGCGATGCAAAATGTTCTCCAATCGTAGCGAATATAACGGCTATCAGCACTTGCATTCTGACTTCGTGATTCTCTCCAAGCAAAAGCCCAAATAAAAATACCCAGCCACAAACACCCAACGCATTTTGTTTTTCCAAGGTAGCATTGGCGTCTGATATTAGACAGACTGCCACACAAAAAAAAGTAAAACCGGCTATAAAATAATCGCGTGTTCTATGCTCATAAACCACACCGGTTTTAGGAAAGTGTTTTAACATTTTTGACTCTAATTTATTTTACAATCAGGGGACAAACCAAAAATCACCCCTCTACAAGCAACCAGGCAATTATCGCATACCGGCTAAATTTCCCCACTGTTACAAAAAGTACAAAAGTTATCAATGGGTATTTCAACCAACCACTTGCAAAACAAAATCCGTCACCAATAACAGGCAGCCAAGAAAACAATAGAGACCATTTACCCCAAGACCTCATCCAATCAATTGCTCGCTGCTTGTTTTTTGGCAGTAAATTTTCCAATGGGAGTTTTTTTGCGGCACACAGACCTAAAAACCACGTTGTTATTGCACCTAACGTATTTCCTATCGTCGCGATCAGAACCAACATCATCACATCATAACCGCCGCCCAGAACCAAATAACCCAGAACAATTTCTGACCCCCCTGGCGCGAGAGTGGATGAGATAAATGCGCTAAAAAACAGACTTAACAACTCCAATAAAAACGTCCCAATCTATCGCCCATAAAAAAACCCCTGACACTAATGCAGCAGGGGTTTTATCAAATTAAATCTTATTTCTCAGGTAATGATTTGCTTTTGTTTGATGAAATCGCATTAAACAACTTGACAATCAATTTTGTTATAAACCCTATGCCTTGCCCGATTAATTCAAACAAATAGGAAACCACCTCAGAAACGCTCATCCCCTTGAACTTACGCGCCATGAATGGAGCAATCAGTAACCCTGCCGCCAAGCCAATAACCAGTACACCTGAAATTAAGGAGTCGTTTTGGTCTTGAACAGAGGGTGCCGTTACTGGTTTTGATTCTATAGCCGCGTTAGGATTAATAGCAGGTTGCTGACTCACGGGTATATCAACTTTCGCCATTCCATAGTCATCGGGTATAACATAAGCGGTAACCCCCGGTATGCTTGGCAAATCTCCGCTTCCCTTACCTACCTTTAACTGGCCTTTCATTCCCTTTTCCATGTGCTGAGCAATATCACAATGAACCAGATAAGTTTTATCGCCCGGCGGCAGAATCAACGTTCCGGAAATTTTGCCGGGCCCTGTAACTTCCAAGTGAAACATACCTTTAGGATATAAATATTTAGGTAGGCCATGCATCATCCATTGATGGCGAATGCTGTCTTCATTAATGAAATGGACAGTCAACTTGGTACAAGGCTCGAACTGGTATTCCTGCGTATCGAAGGCAAACATACGACCAGGAAATTTTTCAGCGTACTTATGACCGGCATGAACAGTAATTTCTTTTGTCGCTGCAATTTTATCGCAGCCACCCGGAAGGGTCTCTGTGTTCTGCCCCATCACCATGCCGCCGCCCATATCCATAAGGTGGCCGCCGCCATGATCCATAAGATTATTGTGTTCTTCTATTTCCTTGGCATTACTCAAAGTTGCCATCAGCAACAAACTTAATGCCGAAACCGTCAAGATTCCAGACTTCATTATTACCACCTAATCGAATTTAAACTTCTTGGCTCATCTTATCAGTGACTTACACGATGTCCACAAGTATATATTTGTAACTGAAGCACTAAACGCTTCCTAGACTCTTTCATAATAATACAACTGCATTAAAGCGTAATAACTTAACGCGCCTCATAGATACAAGGTGAATTAATAACACTCCACGTTGACCTTAGCTGCTCCGGGTAGTTCCCACTGAAATCAGTATTTGTTGGGGGGCATACAATCAAGATCAAACGCTAAAATTTGCAGCCTTTGAATTTTTCGTCACTTTCCATGGCAGAATTATTGTCTTATTTGACAAGCAGGTTGGCAAATTTGGTCAAACTGCATATTTATTTAATTTCATTGCTGTTACTGATTATTTTATAAACAGCGATCGATTTTCATGCTACGTGAATGGCTTGATTTGACAGCACCCAAGCTATATCAAAGTGGGTGCTGTCATAGCAAGCTAAAATGGGGATTGATTAAGCGTTTTTCAATTTTGTTATTAGATCATCTATTTTTTTCTTGAAACCCGCGTTAGACAGGTAAAAAACATACAAACCTGCTAATAAGAAAAATGCGTACAGACCATAGCTTCCTTTACTTGCAGCCTTACCAGCGCCGGCTGTAAAGCTCATATGAGCATCCAGTCTTTCACCTTGATCAGGAACCAAAGTAATGTGGATCAGATATTTGCCTGGTTCAGGTACGCCATTTTCCAAAGATAACACCACAGTTCCTGATTTATGCTTTGCGGCTTCTTGAAAGAATACACGTTTACCTTCAGGTTCTTTTGTCACTTCGAATTCAATTGACATATTCCGGTAACGAACATCCTGATAATCAAAAACAAGCTGCGTCAACGTACCGGTGCTGGGAATGCTTCCACAAAAGTCTTCAGCAGGAAATGCTTTCGGCTGATAGGCAGTGTAATGAATCCAATGCGATGGCTCCAATTCAAATTTACACTGATCAGTATCTGTACCCGCTGCACCACCATGCGCCCACAACGTAGCAGAAAAAGCTAACCCTATAATAGTTAGCAGACCCTTTCTTACTAAACCTGATTTATTCATAGTACCTTCCAGTTGTAGTAGTTAATTATTATTGTCGATAATCGCTTTATGCTATTCTCAGACTTATTCTTAAGAATGGGGACCGAGATTAACAATTGTCATAAAACTCAAGTCCATCATGTATAATTTCGCCCCATAACGGCAATGAACTCTAACATATCACCCTTTACAAATAAAGTTAATGCTATGCGCGCACCCATCGCTTAAATCAAGTACATTACCAAAATCTAATATACTGGCAATCGTTCCGATATGCATCTGTTTTTGAATTTTTTTTGACCACCTACCCACTCTGGAGCCAAAATAAATGCCTTCTCCTACAAGATCCCCTGCCTGGAAAGCACTGCAAAATCATTATTCATCACTGCAGAACTTTCAACTCAGAGAAGCTTTTGCGTCAAACCCCAGACGATTCAATGAACTTTCAATTCAGTTCAACGATATATTATTCGATTTTTCTAAGAACCTAATTACACCCACAACGCTTGATTTATTAGTTGAATTGGCAATCGATTCAAACCTGACCGAAAAAACAGAAGCGATGTTTTCCGGCCAAAAAATTAACCATACCGAACAACGGGCGGTACTCCATACGGCGCTTAGAAACCGGAGCAATCACCCGGTTTATGTTGAAAATCAGGATGTCATGCCAAAAATTAATGCCGTATTGAAACAGATGCGGCATTTCACTGACGAAGTCCGAAGTGGGAAATGGCTGGGCTATACCGGCAAACGAATTACTGATGTGGTTAATATAGGCATTGGCGGCTCTAATTTAGGCCCCAAAATGGTTTCAACCGCATTGACGCCTTATGCATCAAAATCGCTGAAAGTGCATTTTGTTTCAAATATCGACCAAGCGGATTTGATTGAAACACTCAAACCTTTATCACCCGAAACCACTTTGTTTCTTGTCGCCTCCAAGACGTTCAACACCCAAGAAACGATGACTAATGCTCGTTCCGCACGAAACTGGTTGTTACAACATTCCAAAGATGAAAGTGCGATCAGCCAGCATTTCGTCGCCATTTCCACCCATACCGAGAATGTCACCGAATTTGGTATCAATCCTGATCACATGTTTGAATTTTGGGACTGGGTTGGCGGACGCTATTCCTTGTGGTCAGCCATAGGCTTATCTATTGCTCTAAACGTAGGTATGGATAATTTTGAGGAACTTCTTCTTGGCGCTCATGAAGTCGATCAACATTTCAGGACAACTCCTTTTGACAAAAATATTCCGGTAATCATGGCTCTGCTGGGTATTTGGTATAACAATTTTCATAACGCCGAATCCTATGCCATTCTGCCTTATGATCAATCCATGCGGCACTTTTCAGATTACTTGCAACAAGGTGACATGGAAAGTAATGGCAAAAGCACGGATATGCACGGCAATAAGGTTGATTACAGCACAGGGCAAATCATTTGGGGACAACAGGGAACAAACGGTCAACATGCTTTCTATCAGTTGATGCATCAAGGTACCAAATTGGTTCCTTGCGACTTCCTTGCCGCAGCCTACAGTCATTATGAGTTACCTGACCATCATGAAATTTTAATTTCAAATTTTTTAGCTCAGCCGGAAGCCTTAATGCGCGGTAAAACAGCAGATGAAGTGAAAGCCTCGCTTTCTGCGTCAGACAGAGAAAACGAAGCTTTAGTGGCATCCAAGGTATTTTCAGGTAATAAGCCTTCCAATTCCTTTCTGTTCAAAAAACTGACACCTAAAACGCTTGGCTCTTTGATTGCTTTCTACGAACATAAAATTTTTGTACAAGGCGTTATCTGGAACATCAATTCCTTTGATCAAATGGGGGTTGAGCTTGGCAAAGTACTCGCCAGAGCCATACTACCCGAGCTTTTATCGGATGAACTAAGCACTAGTCACGACAGTTCGACTAATAACCTGATTAACACGTACAAAAAATTACGTCTCTAGTGTTCATCATTGCAAGACTGTTAATTTGTTTCAGTTGGATTGCGCTTTTATCGACCTGTGATATAGACTTTTCCATGCTCAACAAGCTGGAGCAAGTTAAAAAAAAAGGTATTATCAAAGTCCTCACGCGCATCGACCCAACGACCTATTATGAAGGCCCTGATGGTTATACGGGACTGGAATACGATCTGGCACTTTTATTTGCTGAGCATCTGGGCGTTAAAGCCCACTTTGTCATACCCGAAACTTTTGATGGCATCCTGGCCAGAATAAGCCGGGGACAAGGCGATATAGCAGCGGCAGGCCTGACAATTACCAAGGAACGTCAACACGTTATGCGTTTCAGCTTGCCGTATGACGAGATTACCGAACAGCTTATTTACCGAACCGATAAAAGACGCCCTAAAGATATTCCTAGTCTAAGTGGCGGTGTCTTCGAAATTGTCAAAGGCACCAGCCACGAACAAACCCTGCTTGATAATCAACTGACTTTTCCTAATTTAGAATGGGATATTAACAGCTATCTTGATACCAATGCCCTGCTCTATCTGGTCAATGAAGGGCTGATCGACTATACCCTCGCAGATTCCAACCAGCTACAGTTGCTGCAGCGCATTTATCCCAAACTGGAAATCGCATTTGATATATCAGAGCCCCGGCGTTTGGCTTGGGCGCTCGAAAATAGCCGCGATTCAAGTCTTTATGACGAGGTCAATTCTTTTTTTAGCCTGATTAAACAAAATAAAACCCTGGAGCAGTTGCTGGAGCGTCATTATGGTCATGCCAACGTCTTGTCCTACCAAGGCAATTGCACATTCCGTCGCCACATCCGGCAACGCCTCCCCAGATATCAGGCGCATTTCATGAATGCAGCGGACCAATACCATCTTGATTGGCGGCTTCTGGCAGCTATCGGTTATCAGGAGTCTCATTGGCTTAAAGACACAACGTCTCCGACGGGAGTTAAAGGCCTGATGATGCTGACCAATATAACGGCTTCGGAAATGGGTATCAGCAACAGAACCGACCCTTACCAAAGCATAGAAGGCGGCGCTCGTTACTTTTCACTGACCATTGACAAGATTCCAACTCCAATTCCTGAGCCGGATAGGACCTGGTTTGCTCTAGCCGCTTATAATGTCGGTAAAGCCCATGTTGAAGACGCAAGAATCCTGACCGCTCAACAGGGCAGCAATCCGGACAAATGGGTGGATGTCAAAAAAAGATTGCCTTTGCTTAGTCAGCCGAAATGGCATAAAAAAACCCGGCATGGTTACGCACGAGGTAATGAGGCGACACGTTATGTGGAAAATATCAGAAGTTATTTCGATTTGCTGGTGTGGCTGACAGAAGAAAATATCATTGAGAAAAATGCCATGCAGATAGAATCGCCGGAACCCGAGTTGAAAACACCCCCGATTATGCCGATGCTGCCACAAGCATTATAAATCGGCTAAAAGCTAAAATAACTCAGCGTCTAGCCTTGAAAAAATCTTTTAACATTCCTGAACAGATAGCTTCCATAACGCCTCCCGACCAGTCTACTTTATGATTTAAAAAAGGGGCTGAGGCCAAATTCATGATGCTACAGACGGCTCCCCTTTTTTCATCTCTTGCTCCAAAAACAAGTCGACCAATTCGCGCATGAACTATCGCACCCATGCACATCACACAAGGTTCCAGCGTTACGTATAAAGTGGTATCGATAAGCCGGTAATTTTGTAACTGTTTTCCTGCCTCGCGAATCGCCAGAATTTCTGCATGGGCTGATGGATCATGCGTCGCAATAGGGCTGTTCCATGCCTCAGCAATGCAACGATCACCTTTGACAATGACGGCTCCGACAGGCACTTCTCCCAAAGCTTCGGCTCGCTGGGCCAAACGTAGCGCATGCCGCATCCAGGCCACATCGGCTTCGTTTGCTTCTACTCCCACTCTATCGTTGCCGGAGGCTTACCGGAAATATCATAGGTTACACGCGAGATGCCGGATACTTCATTAATAATTCTTCGCGAAACCAGATCAAGAAAATCATAAGGCAAATGAGCCCAACGTGCGGTCATAAAATCAATTGTTTCGACGGCGCGCAACGCAATAACATAATCATATCGGCGCCCATCGCCCATCACGCCTACCGATTTGACCGGCAAAAAGACGGCAAATGCCTGGCTGACTTTTTCATAAAGCTCGTGTCGGTAAAGCTCTTCAATAAAAATGGCATCCGCTTGACGTAGCAAATCCGCATAGCTTTTTTTGATTGAGCCAAGAATTCTGACACCCAAACCAGGCCCCGGAAAAGGGTGTCTGTAGACCATTTCGTAAGGCAAACCCAGTTCCACGCCTAATTTCCTGACTTCATCCTTGAACAATTCACGTAGGGGCTCAACCAGTTTCAATTTCATATTTTCAGGCAAACCGCCCACATTATGATGCGATTTGATCAAATGGGCTTTACCGCTTGTTGCCCCGGCAGATTCAATGACATCCGGATAAATGGTGCCCTGTGCCAGCCATTTGGCATCCTTGAGCTTGGCGGCTTCTTCATCAAAAATATCAATGAACAAATTGCCGATAATTTTCCGTTTTTGCTCGGGATCGTCTATGTTTTCCAACGCCGACAAATAGCGTTGCTCCGCATTGACCCTGATGACTTTGACACCCATATGTTCGGCAAATGTTGCCATAACCTGGTTACCTTCATTCAGTCTCAGCAGCCCGGTATCGACAAACACACATGTCAATTGTTCACCAATAGCCTGATGCAGCAAAGCGGCTACGACAGAAGAATCCACACCTCCGGAGAGACCTAAAATCACATGATCGGTCCCCACTTTTTCACGCACTGCACGGATACTGTCTTCTATGATATTGCCCGCCGTCCATAACACTTCACAGCGGCAAATTTCATTTACAAATCGCGATAAAATCCGCCCGCCTTGCCGGGTATGAGTCACTTCCGGATGAAACTGCAGAGCATAAAAGGATCGAGCTTCATCAGCAATTCCGGCGATGGGTGCGCCTTCCGAACTTGCGATCAAGGCAAAGCCATCCGGTAATTCCACAACGCGATCGCCATGGCTCATCCATACATCCAGCAAGCCGTAGCCTTCCGGTGACAAATGATCTTCAATCCCTTTTAATAACTTGGAATGACCACGGGCCCGAATTTGAGCATAACCAAATTCTCTATGATCAGAGGATTCAACTCTTCCGCCTAATTGCTCGGCCATTGTTTGCATGCCGTAACAGATACCGAGAACAGGGACTCCTAACTCGAAAACAATTTGCGGCGCACGCGGCGTATCATGCTGGGTAACCGTCTCCGGCCCACCCGACAGAATTATCCCTTTCGGCGCAAATTTGCTAATGGCATCCGCCTCCGCATCACAAGAAAAGATTTCACAGTAAACACCGATTTCTCTGATACGGCGGGCAATCAATTGCGTATATTGAGAGCCAAAATCAAGAATTAAAATTTTATCGGAATGAATATCAGGTGTTTGTTGCGTGATCACTTTATAAACTCGGATTGTAAAGGGTTAACATATCAATATGGGGCAATCGGCTTCAGTCCTTTTTGTGCACTTTTAATCCATATGATAATTAGGCGCTTCTTTGGTAATAGTCACATCATGAACATGGCTTTCGCGCATTCCAGCGGTTGTGACCCGAACAAACTCGGCACGCTCATGCAAATCTGTGATAGTGCTGCAGCCGGTATAGCCCATGCTGGACCTGACGCCACCGAGTAATTGATGGATGATTGCAAACAAACTCCCTTTATAAGGCACTCTTCCCTCTATGCCTTCCGGCACCAATTTCTCAACCGTATCGGTTCCTTCCTGAAAATAACGATCACTGGAACCTTGCTGTTGCGACATCGCGCCCAATGAACCCATACCACGATATGATTTGTAGGAGCGGCCTTGATACAGCTCAACTTCGCCGGGCGCTTCCTCGGTGCCGGCAAACAGACCGCCCAGCATGACACAATAGGCACCGGCAGCCAGTGCTTTGGCAACATCACCTGAATAACGAATACCCCCATCGGCAATTAAAGGCACACCTGACGGTTTAAGCGCTTCGGCTACATTGCTCACCGCTGTAATCTGAGGCACGCCGACACCTGCGACGATTCGGGTCGTGCAGATTGAGCCTGGTCCAATTCCGACTTTAACCGCATCGGCTCCGGCTTCTACCAATGCCAAGGCGGCGGCGGCCGTCGCAATATTTCCGCCTATCACTTGAACATGAGGGTAGTTTTGCTTGACCCACCGCACTTTGTCTATCACACCCTGAGAATGGCCATGAGCCGTATCGACGACTATTACATCAACGCCCGCATTGACCAGCGCATCAACGCGCTCCTCGGTGCCTTCACCTGTTCCAACGGCCGCTCCGACCCGCAAGCGCTCTAAATCATCCTTGCACGCTTGAGGATAATCCTTGGCTTTCTGAATATCCTTAACCGTTATCATGCCCTTCAAATGAAAATCCTTGTTCACAACGAGCACTTTTTCTATGCGATGCTTATGAAGCAGCGCAATTGCTTCTTTGTGATCAGCATTTTCATTGACGGTAACCAGCCTGTCTTTTGGCGTCATCACCGTTGATACGGGTTCATCAAAGCGTGTTTCAAAACGCAAATCCCGGCTGGTTACAATCCCTACCAGCTCATCGCCGTCAACAACAGGAACGCCGGAAATGTTTTTTGAACGGGTTAATGCGAGCACTTCGCGGATACTGACATCCGGAGAAACGGTTATCGGATCTTTAATGACGCCGCTTTCGTATTTTTTTACTTTTCTGACTTCACGCGCTTGCTGCTCAGCTGTCATATTCTTATGAATAATGCCGATGCCTCCTTCCTGGGCAATCGCGATTGCGAGCCTTGCTTCCGTCACGGTATCCATAGCCGCTGCAACCAAAGGAATATTGAGCGTAATCCCTTTCGTTAATTTTGTTTTCATTTCTACATCGCGCGGCAGCACCGTTGAATGGGCAGGCACCAGTAAAACGTCATCAAACGTGAGAGCTTCCTGAATAACTCGCATAACCACTCCTTAAATAACCTAAAAATAACCTACGATTATACTATTAAATTTTTTTTAAGCGAATCAAGGCATTCATCACTTATTCTGTTCTCAGCAAATCTGTCCCACTGGCTTGAAAGCATCTGTAAAAGCAAACCCCATTCCGTACAAGGCCATTTTTTAAAACTGAATCGTCTTTAACAACTGAAAAATACAAATGCCTCCGCTTATATGACGATTATGCCGGGCTATGTAAATTGTCGTTCCTCTCTTATTGAAAGAGTAATTTTGCCGCCATAAAAAAAATCAGTAGCGAAAAATATCGCTTCAAATGCTTTACCGGAAGTTTATAAGCCCACCGGGCACCTAATCTGGCGGCGGGCATGCTTAGTACAACGATACCGGCAAATGCGGGAAGATAAATATAGCCCAGGCTCCCTGCTGGCATACCCCCGGCATTCCAGCCCAATACCAGATAGCTCAATGCTCCGGCTAATGCGATTGGAATGCCACATGCACAAGATATGGCAACCGCGTTACGCATTGGATAACGGCAACTGACCAAGTAAGGCACGGTTAAAGTACCGCCGCCAATTCCCACCAAAGAAGAAACCAAACCGATGATCCACGATACAACAAAATCAAGCACACCGGATTTTTTGATAGTACCTTGCCTTGGCTCAAGCTGAAAAGCCATCTGCAAGCCAACTAGTATCAGAAAAATAGCGTAAACCGTTTCCAGCCAATTCGAGGCCAGACGTTCTGCGATCATTGCTCCGCACAAAGCGCCGATGGCTATACCGGGGATCATCTGTAACGCCTTGTCCCAATTTAATGTACCCAAACGATGATGCGCCAAAGATGACGCTAGTGCTGTAAAAATGACGCTGGCTAACGAGGTTGCTACCGCTATAATCATGATGAATTCTTGTTCAAACCCTTGATGTTTGAACACTATCAGCAAGACAGGAACAATGATCAATCCCCCCCCAATACCCAATAGCCCGCCTAAAAATCCGGCTAAAACACCTGTCAACATGCTGATCACGATGATTTCTATCACTCTGACTCCTGAAATGATTTGTGCAATTTTGGCGAGCTCACGCTTCATCGTTATACTAGCCGGGAAATTCATAATATTCTTTTGTTGCGACAATCCAAAAATGAAACACCCTTTCCAATTGAATACATCCACATGAAAACCTTTTTAGTTGGCGGCGCTGTTCGCGATGAACTCTTGAACTTTCCTGTCAGTGAAAGGGATTGGGTCGTGCTGGGCGAAACCCCCCAATCCATGCTGGAAATGGGCTTTATGGCGGTGGGTAAGGATTTTCCCGTTTTTCTCCATCCTGTAACCCGCGACGAATACGCACTGGCCAGGACGGAAAGAAAGATTGGTCCCGGTTACAAAGGTTTTTGTATCCATGCAGATCCTGAGGTCTCATTGGAAGAAGACCTCATGCGCCGTGATTTAACAATCAACGCAATCGCTAAATCAGATACCGATGAAATTATTGATCCATTTGGCGGCCGTCAAGATATTGAACGACGGATCTTTCGGCATATTTCACCTGCTTTTTGTGAAGATCCGGTCAGGATTCTGCGAATCGCACGCTTTGCCGCTCGCTACGGTCATCTGGGCTTTAAAATCGCAGACGAAACGCTGCACTTAATGCAAACCATGGTAAAGAACGGCGAAGTTGACCATCTGGTTCCTGACCGGGTTTGGGCCGAGCTATACAAAGCACTCTGCGAAAAAACACCCACTCTATTTTTTGAGGTATTGAAAGATTGCCACGCTCTGCCGATTCTGTTTCCCGAGCTAAATGCGTTGTTTGGCGTGCCGCAGCCTGAACACTATCATCCCGAAATTGATACCGGCATCCATAGCCTGATGTGTCTGGAACAAGCTGCTCGCCTGACATCCAAACCGGAAGTGCGTTTTGCCGCCCTGATGCACGATTTGGGAAAAGGCATAACACCCAAGGATAAACTTCCCCATCATCATGGTCATGAAAACAGCGGACTTCCCCTGCTTGAAAACTTATGCTCACGATTAAGAGTCCCTAATCCTTTTAAACATTTAGCTAAACACGTGATGCAGTATCACACACATTGCCACCGGGCTTTTGAATTGCGGCCTTCTACGCTGACCGATATGCTGCATAAACTTGGCGCGTTTAAGAACCCTGCTGGCTTAACCGATTTTTTATTGGCCTGTGAAGCCGATGCCAAAGGCCGGACGGGGCTGGAAAACAGGCCTTATCCTCAATCGGCACATGTCATGATGGCTGCGAAAGTGGGAGCTGCTGTCGATATTTCTGCGCTATTAGCCGAGGGCTTGCAAGGGACTCAAATCGGAGACGCAATACGTCAATTACGTATCAAAGCAATAAGTGATGCCTGTAAAAGGACATCTTGAATAATCAGATCCGAATACTTATAGTGTTATTTTTTGCTGAGCACCTTTTTTATGCCTTCTTTTGACATCGTTTCCGAATTTGATTCTCACGAGGCCACCAATGCGGTCGATCAAGCCAATCGAGAAGTCACCACCCGCTTTGATTTCAAGGGGTCCGGCGCTAATTATGCGTTAAAAGACGGACTGGTTACGATGAGCGCGAACTCCGAATTTCAATTGCAGCAAATGCTGGACATATTAAACATGAAACTGACCAAGCGAGGTATAGACATCAGCTGCCTGGATATCGCCGAACCGAAGATCACCGGTCGGACAGCTCAACAAATTGTGACCTTGAAACAAGGCATTGAATCGGATTTAGCCAGAAAAATTGTTAAATTGGTCAAGGACAAAAAATTAAAAGTCCAGGCCGCCATTCAAGGTGATAAGGTCCGTATTACGGGCAAGAAGCTTGATGACTTACAAGAAGTGATCGCCATGCTCAAACAGGAAGAACTGGATATGCCACTGCAGTTCAATAATTTTAGGGATTAGTTCAATGGGTCTTGAGATAGCGGGAATAAAGCCAATAGCCGGTCATCACCAACGCCATCCATCCTGTTACTAGCGGACCGATGACCCCGTCATAACTGCTGACCAGATAAAGGTAATCAGAATTCGGATTCACATTTAACAAGGATTTACTCATTTTTATCTGCCACACCCACGCCGTATGGCAACCAATAACCATTCCCAAACTAAAACCAAAAACGGCCCTGACAATTCCCAAAAATAGGCCAACCATGAGCAGCGCAAGAAATGCCTGGAGATTCTTCGGATCGATTACGTTCAATAACGCCTCGCCCAGCAGCATAAAACCGCCCGGGATACTCATATCCTGGTAGCTAACATCCGTGTGACTTTTTAAAAAATGCAACGCTGCGTAATAAGTCGAACTGATCAAAATGGCGGCCATCACCGGCATTTTTTTATTTAAACCGGCTAACAGAACGCCCCTGAACAAGGGCTCTTCAATCAATGAAATCAGTAGTGCCAGCACTAAAGCAAGGGCTGTTTTTTCTAGCAGACTACCCAGAGTCCATAGACGGTTAGTATCAAAAACATTAACATCCAATGCAAATAAGGTCAGAAAAACGGGCAATAACGTGAGAAATCCCAAACCCAATCCGATCAAAAGCTGATTAAAAAATGTTTTACTCCGGACAAAGCCCAATTCGCTCCAGCTCAAATTAAGGTAATGTTTTATAGGAAAAATACTGATTATTAAAAAGGCCTGCGTCGCTTTACTCGTCAGTTTCGACAATAACAGCACATCGCCCAATACCACTAAAATACCATAACTGAAAACAATAGCCAATGAAGCTGCTGTCAACAAAATGCCCAACGGCATCAAAGAATAGAATAAATATTTCATGAACTGGGATTATTGGTTGCCGCAAAATCGCCCCATAGCGTCTGGATAGCTGCCAGCGCAGCCAAGGCGGCCGTTTCGGTTCGTAATATACGCAGGCCTAATTTAACTGGAATGAAGCCAGCCGATTTTGCCAAATAACGTTCATGCTCGGCAAATCCGCCTTCAGGACCGGTCAACAACGTAACTCGCTGCCCTTCCGGTTGCAAATTACCCAATGAGTTTTCGGCAAAAGGATCCAGAAATAGCTTGAGTCCGGTTTGCTTATTTAGCCATTCGTCCAATTTCATAACCGGCGTTAACTGCGGCACAAAGGTTCTACCGCATTGCTCGGCAGCATGCCCGGCTATCTTTTGCCAATGCTTAAGGCGTGTTTCTTCTTTATCGGCATTTAATTGCACAACGCAACGCTCTGTCAATATCGGAGACAACTCAGTTACCCCCAATTCAACAGCTTTCTGAACAGCAAAATCCATGCGATCACCACGGGAAATTGCTAATCCCATAGCAATACACAGCGAAGATTCCACATCCTTTACCCGCCATTGATGGAGTTTAACTCTGACACTCTTACGACTGACTTCACTTAAACTCCCGATATATTCACCGCCTTGACCGTTAAATAAAATAATCTCGGCGTCCTGCTTGAGTCTTAGGACAGTTTTGACGTAGTGTGCCGCCTCATCATCCAAGGCTATCGTTTGACCTTTTTCCAGTGAGTTAGCCACAAAGACTCTTGAAACTCTCATTCGACGTTCTCTCAACTATTGACTACCGGCAGGTAGGATAAAAAAATCAACGTTTTTTCGCTATAAAAAAAGGGGCTTTCGCCCCTTTTTGCTAACTTGTTGTCACGTCTCTTATGCACCAAAGCTCAGATTATCAAGAATAGCCAAAGTGGGATCAGCTTGATTCATCGTATAGAAATGTAAACCTGGCGCGCCATTATCAAGAAGCTGTTGACATAAACGCGTGACTATTTCATTGCCGAAAGCAATAATCGACGCCCTGTCATCACCAAAGCATTCCAATCCTTTGCGCATCCATCTTGGAATGTCGGCGCCGCACATATCCGAGAACCGAAATAACTGTGAGTAATTGGTAATCGGCATGATACCGGGAACTATCGGTAAATCTATGGCCAATTTTTCGCAGGCATCCACAAAGTAAAAATAGGCTTCCACATTATAAAAGTATTGCGTGATGGCAGCATTTGCACCAGCATCAATTTTTCGCTTGAAATTACGCAAATCTTCAGTAGCGCTTTTTGCCTGAGGATGCACTTCAGGATAAGCAGCAACATGTATTTGAAACGCATTGCCGGTTTCAGTACGAATAAAATCTACCAGTTCATTGGCATAGCGAAATTCGCCTGCAGACATCATACCGGAAGGTATGTCGCCTCTCAATGCCACGATTTTGGTGATGCCTTTTTGCTGATAACTGGACAATATTTGCCGGATATTGTCTTTGGTTGAGGCCACACAAGATAAATGCGGAGCCGCTGAAATTCCCTGTTCCTGAATTTTGACTACGGTATCAAACGTTTTATCACGCGTAGACCCACCGGCACCGAAAGTTACCGAAAAAAAATCCGGTTTCAATTTTGCCAGCTTCTGATGCACACCTTTTAAATTCAATGCCCCTTCTTCAGTTTTGGGCGGATAGAATTCGAAACTAAGCAGCTGCTGGTATTTTTTTTGTGTTTGCATCAGTCTGGTTATAGTAAGTCAGACAAAGGCAGCCCCGATAAGGACTGCCTGCTTAAGTCTTAGTAGCGGTAATGTTCAGGCTTGAAAGGACCTTCAACCGGCACGTTGATGTACTTGGCTTGCTGATCGGTCAACTTGGTCAGTCGTACGCCTAATTGTTCCAGATGCAATGCTGCAACTTTTTCATCCAGTTGCTTGGGTAAGACATACACTTTAGCTTCATACAAATGTGCATTTTTCCATAATTCAATCTGCGCCAACACCTGATTACAGAATGAGTTAGACATAACAAAGCTGGGGTGACCTGTTGCGCAACCCAGGTTCACCAATCTCCCTTCGGCCAAAACGATCAGACGCTTGCCGTCAGGAAAAATCACATGGTCGACCTGGGGTTTGATATTTTCCCAGGTGTAATGACGCAATGCAGCGATTTCTATTTCCGCATCAAAATGGCCAATGTTACACACGATAGCCTGATCTCTCATGGCTTTCATATGATCGTGAGTAATGACCCCGGCATTGCCGGTCGCAGTCACAAAAATATTGGCAATAGGAGCCGCATCTTCCATGGTTACCACGCGGAAACCTTCCATTGCCGCTTGCAGTGCACAAATCGGATCAATTTCGGTAATCCAGACTGTCGCGCCCAAGCCACGCAGTGATTGCGCACAGCCTTTACCAACATCACCGTAACCGCAGACTATTGCGATCTTTCCGGCAATCATGACATCGGTGGCACGTTTAATACCATCGACCAATGATTCCCTGCATCCGTACAGGTTATCGAATTTGGATTTGGTGACTGAGTCGTTGACATTGAAAGCGGGCACCTTAAGCGTACCGTTGGCAACCATTTCATTCAGCCTGAGCACACCGGTGGTGGTTTCTTCCGATAAGCCTTTTACATCAGCCATTAATTCAGGGAATTTCTGATGCATCATTACCGTTAAATCGCCACCGTCATCCAGAATCATATTCGGACGCCAGCCATTAGGTCCTTCAATGGTCTGAACAATACACCATTCAGCTTCTTCTTCGGTTTCGCCTTTCCAGGCAAAAACAGGAACACCGCTTGCTGCTATTGCTGCGGCCGCATGGTCTTGGGTCGAGAAAATATTACATGATGACCATCTTACATCAGCACCTAATGCTGTTAATGTCTCAATCAGAACCGCAGTCTGAATCGTCATATGCAGACAACCGGCGATACGCGCGCCTTTCAGTGGTTGTTCGGAACCAAATTCCTTTCTCAAAGCCATCAGACCCGGCATTTCGGTTTCGGCAATATTGATTTCCTTCCTGCCCCATTCCGCTAATCCGATATCGGCAACTTTGTAATCATGGTTATTCATTAGCTTATCCTGTGACTTGTATTATAATTTTGCGGCATTTTTCAATGCGTCAACTTTGTCCGTTTTTTCCCAACTGAAGCTCTCTTCAGTTCTGCCGAAATGCCCATAAGCAGCTGTTGTCTGATAAATAGGTTTTAACAAGTCCAACGCTGCAATCAGTCCTTTTGGCCTTAAGTCAAAATTGTCTCTTACAATCTGGACAAGCCGGTCTTCACTTATTTTTCCTGTACCAAAGGTTTCAACGCTGATAGAGGTGGGTTCAGCGACACCAATTGCGTAGGACACTTGAATCTCGCAGCGCTCAGCCAAACCTGCTGCAACGATGTTTTTTGCAACGTATCGCGCCATATAAGCCGCAGAACGATCCACTTTAGATGGATCTTTGCCAGAAAACGCGCCGCCACCGTGTCTCGCCATACCGCCGTAGGTATCAACGATGATTTTCCGGCCGGTCAGGCCACAGTCGCCAACGGGGCCGCCAATCACGAAATTTCCGGTAGGATTGATAAAATATTTTGTGTCTTTATGTAACCATTCTTTAGGCAGTACTGGCAGAATAATCTCATCCATGACGGCTTCATGAATCTGTTTGGCGCCGATTTCTGGGGAATGCTGAGTCGACAAAACCACAGCATCAATCGCCACAGGCTTATTATTCTCGTAGCGGAACGTAATCTGACTTTTCGCATCCGGTCTCAGCCAAGGCAATGTTCGATTCTTGCGAACTTCTGCCTGTCTTTTCACCAGTAAATGAGAATAGGTAATAGGAGCCGGCATCAGGACGTCAGTTTCGTTGCTGGCATAACCGAACATCAACCCCTGATCGCCGGCGCCTTGTTCATGATCTTCCTTTTCATCGACACCCATTGCAATATCGGAGGACTGTTTACCTATCGCATTGAGGACCGCACAGCTTTGTCCATCAAAACCAATATCGCCATGATCATAGCCAATATCGCACACGACCTTTCTAACCAACGCTTCTGTATCAACCCAGGCATCAGTCGTAATCTCACCGGCAAGAATGACCATCCCTGTTTTAACCAGGGTTTCACAAGCGACTCTTGATTTAGGATCTTGTTTCAGCAATGCATCCAGAATCGCATCTGAAATTTGATCTGCCACTTTATCCGGATGACCTTCCGAAACCGATTCTGATGTAAAAATGAAATTGTTGCTCACGGGCCTGCCTATTATCAAATACTTAAAAAACAAAAGGCTGCAGATGCAGCCTTTAATTCTGGTGGGCCCTGTAGGACTTGAACCTACGACCTGCCGATTATGAGTCGGACGCTCTAACCAACTGAGCTAAGGGCCCAAAACTTTTAATTATTCGCCATCAAGAAAACATCTCAGCTGTTCAGATCTTGAGGGATGCCTCAATTTTCTTAACGCTTTTGCTTCAATCTGACGAATTCGTTCACGAGTCACGTCAAACTGTTTACCAACTTCTTCTAAAGTGTGGTCGGTATTCATGTTAATACCAAACCGCATTCTCAAGACTTTGGCTTCTCTTGCTGTCAAACCAGCCAACACATTTTGTGTAGACTCTCTGAGGCCGGCAATGGTGGCCGACTCGATTGGGGACAATACTTTAGCATCTTCTATGAAATCTCCCAAGTGCGAATCTTCATCATCGCCTATCGGAGTTTCCATTGAAATAGGTTCTTTCGCTATTTTCAATACCTTACGAACTTTGTCCTCTGGCATTTCCATACGCTCAGCCAACTCTTCAGGGGTCGCTTCCCGCCCTAATTCCTGCAGAATTTGCCTTGAGATACGGTTCAATTTGTTGATCGTTTCAATCATATGAACCGGGATGCGGATTGTTCTGGCCTGATCAGCAATCGATCGAGTTATGGCCTGTCTTATCCACCACGTTGCATAGGTCGAAAATTTATAACCCCGACGGTATTCAAACTTATCAACTGCTTTCATTAAACCAATGTTGCCTTCCTGGATGAGATCCAAAAACTGAAGACCTCTGTTGGTATATTTTTTGGCAATAGAAATGACTAACCGTAAATTGGCTTCAATCATCTCTTTTTTGGCACGCCGCGCTTTGGCTTCGCCGATTGACATCCGACGATTAATATCTTTAATGTCGCTAATCGACAAACCATATTCAGCTTCAATTTCAACCAACGTTGCCTGAGCTTTCTTGATATCCTTTTCTGCTGCTTTCAATATCTCTTTCCGTTCCGGTGAAGCTGATTTCATATAATCACCGAACCATTCAGAACTGGCTTCACTGCCGAGAAAAGACTCAACAAATTCTTTTTTTGGCATGCCTGCGCTATTGAGGCAAATAGCCATAATTATTTTTTCCTGCTCTCTGATGCGTGTTACCGCATTAGGAATAACGGCAGTCAATTTTTTTAAGTATTGCGGCGCCCATTTAAACTCTATAAAGCTCTCGGTCAGCGCATCAAAGGACGGAATAACTTTTTCATGAGTGTAACCGTGAGCATTGATTGCACTCGAAACAGCCTCATATCGCTTCCTTAGCTCTTCTACTTTTACTTTAACCTCTTCAAAGTCAATTCCTTTGATTTCATCTTCTTCGGCCTCCTCAGTGACACTGTCGTCATTTGCGACAGCGCTACTCAAGAGTTGCTCGGAAGGTTCGCTCAAATCAACAAAACCACTGATTAAATCTGATAAACGAGTACCACCCTCTTCATCGGTTATAGAATCGAAAGACGTTAAAAAACTTTCAACCACTTTGCATGACCGGGCAATCGCTCTTACGACTTGTTGCTGGCCATCCTCTATCCTTTTGGCAATTTTCAGCTCTTCTTCCCGGCTTAACAGCTCTACTGATCCCATTTCGCGCATGTACATGCGGACCGGGTCAGTGGTTCGCCCGAACTCGCTATCAACGGACGCTAGAGCCGCAACTTCCTCATCATCATCTTCATCATCGGTTACTGCACTGTCAGTAATCAGAGAGTCGTCGTCAGGCGCAACCTCGTATACCTGTATCCCCATATCATTTATCATGCCAATGATATCTTCAATTTGCTCCGGATCGACTATATCACTAGGCAAATGATCATTCACTTCGGCATAAGTCAGGTAACCCTGCGCCTTGCCTTTAGTTATCAATTGTTTTAATTGGGATTGCTGCTGTTCTTGGTTCATCTTTTACTCACAGAAAACATCCAGCTCAACACCGCTGAACCGTTAATTATAATACAACTAAATCCTTATGTTAAGCTTACATTGCTAATTTGAGCCGGAGAGTAATTTTTTTAACAACGCTCGCTCGCTCTCATCCAATCCTTCGCTTTGCTCCTTATCAATCAATCTTTCAATCCGGACCGTTCTGGATCCGCTTACTATTGCTTTAATCGCCCCCAAAAATTCGGCTTTTACCCCATCCTCAGGGACCAATAATTCCATCGTGGCCAGCTTATTGACGAGTTTTTCATCCGGATGCCCTCTTAGCTGCTCCAAAAGAACGGACGCATTCGGCGGATTCTGCCTGAGAATAACGGACATAATTTCTCGAAACATCTCGCAACCTGGAAAATCCAAAAGATCCCAATCTATATCCTCCTGCTCTAGCAAATCCGCTAATTCTGGATTTTGCACTAGCAAGGCCAGCGCGACCCTAGCCGGCGAAGTGCGCCTTACTTGTCCTGCGCCTTTTCTCGGTCGACCGGGATTCAGTTTAGCTTTATTTGATAAAACATCCAGCGCGCCCATGCCCGACATTTTTTCCAGCTTGGCAAACATCATTTCCCTGAACACACCGTGTGGCAATAACTCCAGATATCGCCTGGCTTTTTCGACCAGTTGCGCCCGACCTTCGACACTTGCCAACCCCAAATCAGCTGTCAATTGTCCGAAAAAATAATCCGACAAAGTTGCCGCGCCAGCCATCCTTTGCTCGAACTTATCAACCCCTTCCTCACGCACCAACGAATCAGGATCATGCTGCGACGGCAACAGCATTATTTTCACTATCCTACCGTCTTTTACACTGGAGAATACCGACTCCATTGCACGCCATGCAGCTTGCCTCCCTGCCGAATCTCCATCAAGACAAAACACCAGCTCTTGAGAAAAGCGAAATAAAAGATCGACATGCGCCTTGGAAATGGCCGTACCAAGCGCTGCAACGGCGTAATTAATACCAAATTGAGCCAAAGCAACCACATCCATATAACCTTCGACTATTAATATCCGAGCAGGCTTTTGCTTGGCATTTAACAGCTCATAAAGACCATAAACTTCATTACTTTTATTAAATAGGGACGTTTCCGGGGAATTCAAGTATTTGGGCAAAGTATCATCTAAAACCCGCGCACCGAAGCCAACCACATTGCCTCGTTTATTTCTAATCGGAAACATGATCCGTCCGCGAAAACGATCATAAGAGCCTCCCCCATCCCGAGCAACCAGCATACCTGCTTCGGTAAGACCCTTTATATCGAAACGGCCAGATAATGAATTCCAGTCATCTGGAGCATAACCCAGCATAAACGACTTGGCGATTTCACCGCTAACACCCCGAACCTTAAGGTAATCAACCGCTTTCTTTGCCTCGGGATTCTGCCTAAGTTGCTCGGCATAAAAAGCAGCCACATTGCCCATCAGATTATAAAGATGACTGATATCCTTTTTTTCTGGCTGCTCAATGCCGGTATCACTTTCTCTTTGGACTTCGATGCCCGCGAATGCGGCAAGATCTTCAACCGCCTCGACAAAGTCAAGGTGATTGTAGTCCATCAGAAAAGTAATCGCATTACCACTGGCACCGCAGCCGAAACAGTGGAAAAACTGCTTTTTGGCACTGACTGAAAAGCTGGGGGTTTTTTCTGTATGAAAGGGGCAGCGAGCAACATAGTTGCTCCCTGTTTTTTTTAGCGGCACACGAGAGTCAATTAAATCAACGATATCAACCCGTGCAAGAAGGTCATTTATAAATGAGGAAGGTATCCTACCCGACATCATTCACCTTATATCTCGAATGAGTTAAGAGGCTTTCCCTGAATAAACAGACACAAATACCGCACGGTCTTTGCCCAACTGCCACTGTATCAATATGGAATTCCATAAAGCATGCAAACCATTTTCGAACCGCAAAAAACCGGCTTTTCAGCTTGGCAAATTGTGTAAATATTTTACGAAACTCCGCCTGAGGTAAGAATGGCGGAATTATCCCGCCAAGACACTTTTTATTTTTATGCTTACCTGAGCCATATCAGCACGTCCCTGCATCTTCTCCTTAAGAGCACTCATCACTTTACCCATATCTTTAATAGATACCGCTCCTTGTGTTTCGACTTCCTGTCGAATCATTGAATCGACCTCTTCGTCTGTCAACGCCTGGGGCAGATAATCTTGTATGACTACAATTTCGGCCTCTTCAATTTCAGCTAGATCAATTCTTTCTGCGGCACGAAATTGTCGAATTGACTCTCTTCTCTGCTTGACCATCTTGTCCAGCACAAGAATAACCTGCTCATCATCCAATTCTATTCTTTCATCAACTTCGCGCTGCTTTATTGCAGCCATAATCAAGCGTATAACACCGAGCTTAACTTTGGCTCCGCTTTTCATAGCGGCCTTCATATCTTCCCTGATCCGGTCTTTTAATAAATCCATCTAGCCTGCTCCCGCAAAGGATTAAATTTGTGGACGTCCGCGACGCAAGTTTTTCAATGCATAACGCTCACGAGCCAATTTTTTCAAATGTCTTTTGATCGCCGCTGCACCTTTGCGTTTCCGCTCGGCAGTGGGTTTTTCATAGAACTCACGACGACGCACTTCAGACAAAACGCCTGCTTTTTCACACGCACGCTTAAAGCGGCGGATTGCGATGTCAAATGGTTCGTTTTCTTTTACTTTAACTGACGGCATTTTACTAACCTGTATAATAATATCGAAAAATAAGACCCCAAAGAGTCTCTGACACAAGGAAACTCTCAATTATACATTTTTTATTAATTATTTCAAAAATATGTACACTCTAGGTATAGAATCTTCCTGTGACGAAACCGCCGTTGCACTTTATCATTCGAAATTAGGCCTTTGTCATCACCTTGTTTACAGCCAAGTAGAGATGCATAGCGAGTACGGGGGGGTTGTTCCTGAACTGGCTTCCAGAGACCACATTAGAAAGTTAATACCTCTGATAAACCAATGCCTGAATGAGGCAAACCTGGATAAACATGAAATCAACGGCATTGCCTATACGGCCGGACCAGGACTTATGGGATCGCTGCTTGTGGGTGCAACCACCGCTCGCAGTCTGGCATGGAGCCTGGACATCCCTGCTATTGGTATTCACCATATGGAAGCACATCTTTTAGCCCCTTTATTGGAAAAAGACCCTCCTGAATTTCCTTTTTTGGCATTACTGATTTCAGGCGGACATACCCTGCTGGTAGCAGTAAAAAGCTTGGGTCACTATGCGTTATTGGGTGAATCTCTGGATGATGCAGCAGGGGAAGCTTTCGACAAGACGGCTAAAATGCTGGGCCTGCCCTATCCAGGCGGTCCCCGGCTGGCCAAATTGGCAGAGCAAGGCCAGCCTGTTTATAGCTTTCCCAGACCTATGACCGATAGGCCTGGCCTGGATTTTAGCTTTAGCGGATTAAAAACATTCACGATGAATACCTTACTCAGCACATCTCAAACAGGGCAAGATAAAGCCAACATTGCTTATGCTTTTCAAAAAGCCGTAGCAGGAACCTTAAGCATCAAGTGTAAACGCGCACTCCAACAGACCCAGCTGAAAAAGCTGGTGGTTGCCGGCGGCGTTAGCGCTAATGCCACTATTCGCGATGAACTTAAGGCAATGGCAATAAAAGAAAACGCCACCATTTATTTCCCCCGGCTTGAGTTTTGTACCGACAATGCCGCCATGGTGGCCTACGCCGGATGCCAAAGGCTTTTATCAGGTCAACACGACGACTTATGCATTCAGTCCCGACCTCGATGGCCTATCAACGAATTGTCCGGAGTGAACAATAAAACATCATGCTTCTTGCCCGGCTAACAATCTTTGAATATTACTTTTGTGGCGCCAAAGCAAAATAATTGTCATCACTAAAGCGGCAATTAACAGATAAATTTCTTTGGTAAGGTACCAGGTTACGACAGGAGAAATGGTGGAGGCAACTAATGCCGATAAAGAGGAAATTTTTGAAATCTTGTAAATGGAAAACCAGATGACCATAAAAATCAAACCCAACCACCAGGAAAAACCGAGCAGCACACCTATTGATGTTGCCACCCCTTTCCCCCCTTTAAAACCAAAAAAAACAGGGTACAAATGGCCTAAAAATGCAGCCAGCCCGGTCATTGCCAAAATCTCTGGGGATACATTCAACAGATTTGCAAAATAGACCGGCAGCAAACCTTTCAACAGATCGCCGAGTAGGGTAATGGCCGCTGCTTTTTTCCCCCCTATCCGCATCACATTGGTTGCACCTGGATTGCCCGAGCCTTGTTCACGCGGATCCGGCAAACCCATTAGCTTGCAGACCAAAATCGCACTCGAAATAGAACCCGCCAAATAAGCTAATGGAATAAATGACCATCCAAACATTGTTTACCTCTCGACAACGCCAAACTTGTAACCCAGAGTCAATTCCCTGATACTTACCTTTTTTAAAACGCACATGATAACCGGAAAAGACTATGGATATTATTTTTTTAGGCGGGCTAGAGATACAAACAATCATTGGCATTTATGACTGGGAAAGAACCACAAAACAGACAGTGGTTCTTGATATTGAAATGGCCTTCGACATAAAAAAAGCGGCTGAAACCGATGATATTAGTTATACGCTCGATTACAAAACCGTATCGAAACGCGTGATCGCTTTTGTCGAATCAAGCCAGTTTTTTTTGGTCGAAAAATTAACCGAGGAGATCGCTCAGCTTATTCTGAACGAGTTCAATATCAGCCGGGTTAAAATCACGCTGAATAAAAAAGGCGCTATTCGTGGCGCTAATGACGTTGGCATTATTATCGAACGAGGACATCAATAATATGGCTCTTTGCTTCATAAGCATTGGCAGCAACATTGATAAGGATATCAATATCCCCTCCAGTCTACACGCGCTAAAACAATTGTTCGGTGAATTACTGATTTCCAGTGTTTACCAATCCAAGGCCGTAGGCTTTGAAGGCGAGGATTTTTACAATTTGATTGTCGGTTTCAATACAAACCTGGATGTTAACAACGTCGCTCAGCGTCTCAGAGAGATTGAATTAAATCACGGCCGATGCCGAGATAGTAAAAAATTCTCGGCAAGAACCCTGGATCTCGATCTTGTTCTTTATGATGACTTGATACTTAATGATGGCCGCCTTCAAATCCCTCGCGCTGAAATCGAGGATTATGCTTTTGTGTTGGAACCGCTTGCCGAAATTGCGCCTGACCTCCGTCACCCTACCAGTCATCGTACTTATGCTGAAATATGGGAAAGCTTTGATAAACGCCGCATTCATCAACAGAAAGTCCTACCTGAATGGTTAAACACTGTTTAAAACCAATAAAGTTCGCTTAGCAAAACAGCGTCCGGCCTCCATCAACCTTGATCTCCTGCCCTGTAATATAACCAGCATCCTGAATGAGGAACTTCAGAGCCCGCGCAATATCTTCCGGCTTCCCGCAATGACCCAATGGAATTTTTTCTATAATGCTCTTTTGCTCGGCTTCGGAACTGTCATGCTCAGGCCATAATATCGCTCCCGGAGATATGGTATTGACTCTGACTTCAGGGCCGCACTCTTTAGCCAGCACCTTGGTCATAGCAACTAATCCCGCCTTGGCAATGCTGTACACGGGATAGCCTTCCAGGCCACGCTCTGCATGTATGTCGGCAATATTGACAATGCAGCCATGACGGCGGCGAAGCTCCGGCAATAAAGCCTTGGCCAGGAAAAATGGTGCTTTCAGATTCGTTCCCAACAAATCTTCCCAAGCATTCTCAGTCACTGTATCCAAAGGTGTGGGATAAAAAGACGATGCATTGTTTACAAGCACATCCAGCTTCCCCCAAACGGCAACCGCCTCCTTAGTCAAAGCGTCAATAGCTTGAATATCCAATAAGTTGCCGGACAAAGCCACTGCCGAGTCGGGACGAAGATCATTCAGTTCGGCACAAAGGTTTCGCGCATCGTCACCCGAAGACCTATAATGCAAAATCATATTAAAGCCCTGTTGATGTAACAACCGGCAACAGACCGCACCTATTCTTCTGGCCGCACCGGTAATCAGCACAATTTTTTGCATAAGCCTATGAACCCCATTAAAAATTCTTTTATTTTAATCTGCCTGCTGCTGACTGCTTGCGCACACTTTCAGTTCACTTCTATAAGTCTGCCGAGAAATGCCACTATTCTGGCTTTTGGGGACAATCTGACCTACGGAACGGCACTTACCGACCCGAATGCTTACCCGAATATTCTTAGCGAGCTCACTCTGCTTCCAGTAATCAATGGCGGTAAAACTAAAGAATTGACTCGCGATGCTATTGCCAGACTCAACGAATTGCTGGATCAGCAGCACCCCGATCTTGTTATTTTGGCTCACGGAGGCAGTGACATGCAGAACAATATTCAGTCTGAAGAAACGATGACTAACCTTGAAACAATGATCATTGAGATCAAAAATCGCAATATCAAAGTATTGCTTCTCGGACTGCCTTCTCATCCTCAAAGCGGTCTCAGCGCATTGTTCTATCAGGAAGTCGCGACTCGCCAGAATGTGCCCGTCGAATTGGACTTAATACCAGCTTTGATGAAGGACCCGGCGCTGACCGCCGATACCGTGCGCCTCAACGAAACAGGTAACGAAAATCTGGCAGAATCACTGCATAACTTGATTTTTATAACGGAAGAATAGATCTGAAGTTGTTTGACTCAATGATTACTCATCTTCCCCGGTCGTAGTTTGCAATTCGTTATCATGTTTGCGTACGAATAAACGCGAGAACAAGAGGCCCACTTCAAACAACATCCACATTGGAATAGCCAATAAGGTCTGTGATATTGCATCGGGTGGTGTCAGTAACATCCCGATAATAAAAGCTCCAACAATCACATATGGACGCTTTTCGGCTAAATCAGCCGGCGATGTCAAACCTGTCCAAACCAGTACTATGGTGAATATCGGCACTTCAAAGCAAATGCCGAAAGCAAAAAACAGGGTTAGTACAAAATCCAGGTATTTACTGATATCCGTCATTACCGCAACCCCTTCCGGTGCTGCAGCCGTTAAAAACCCGAAAATCAACGGAAAAACGACGAAATAGGCAAATGCCACGCCCAAATAAAACAAAAATGTGCTCGCAACAAGCAGCGGCAGGATCATTTTCCGTTCGTTCTTATACAACCCCGGCGCCACAAAAGCCCAAAATTGATACAGAATAATAGGCACGGCTATGAATACCGAAAGAACCAGCGCCAGCTTAAACGGGGTAAAAAAAGGCGATGCGACATCAATCGCAATCATCGTGCTATTTTCTGGCAAATGCTTTAACAGCGGTCCGGCCAGATAACTGTATATCTGATTTGCATAGGTCGCCAAACCCAGAAAGACAACCAGCACAGCAAGAACGACTTTTAAAATTCGATTTCGTAGCTCGATTAAATGCGAGATGAAAGGCAGTTCTTCTTGGTGGTCAAAAGTATGTTTACTCATCGACAGGCTTTTTTTTTCCGCTCAGTTGTTTGGGAACGGAATCAATGGATTCTTTCAGGTTTTGGGAAGCCTGTTTGACTTCTGAAATAGTTTCGTTCAGATCTTCAAGTGACGCATGTTCCCGCAAGGTTTGCCGAATCTCTTCGGCCTGTAATTCTTCTTTGATCTCAGCCTTGACAGCCGCGACCATACTGCGTGTTTTGCCCAGCCAGTAGCCTGCAATCCGGGCAGCCTTGGGGAGTCTTTCCGGCCCAATCACCAGCAGACTGACCAAACCCACCATGCAAATTTCCCAAAAACCAACGTCAAACATAATGTTGTCTAAACTTTTTTGTCATCTTTAGATTCGACATGACTGACGATATCGTCTTCGTCATCTTTATCCGGCAGGTTTTTTCCCGACTCTCCATCTTTCATCGCTGAACGAAAGCCCTTGATGGCACCGCCCAGATCTGAACCGATATTGCGCAGTCTTTTTGTACCGAACAACACAATGACGATAACTAAAACTATGAGTAATTGAGTAACGCTGATGCCCATTTTGACTCCGAATTGGCTTATGCCGAAATGATGTTAATTTTTTAGGCGTTGTGACTTTTCCTCTAATCCGGATAAACCAAAGCGCCGCTGTAATTCTTGCAGGACCTGATCCGGCCCCAGCCCTTGTTGAGCCAGCAACACCATGCAATGGAACCACAAGTCTGCTGTTTCATAAATAATTTGCTCTTTATCACCGTTTTTAGCGGCAATAACCGTTTCCGTAGCTTCTTCACCAATTTTTTTTAAAATACTGTCCAAGCCTTTTGCATAGAGGCTGGCAACATAAGATTTTTCTTCCGTCGCCTGTTTGCGCTGTTCCAGTATATCGGCTAATTGTTGCAAAACATCATTCATGATTGTATATCGCTTTAGGATCTTTTAGTACTGGATCAACAGCCTGCCATTGACCATCGACCAGTTTTCGGTAAAAACAGCTGTGCCGTCCGGTATGACAGGCGATACCGCCGTGCTGATCAACGGCTAATAAAATAACATCCTCATCACAGTCCAGGTAAAGTGAAATGACTTTCTGTCTGTGTCCGGATTCTTCGCCTTTGCGCCAAAGCCGGTTTCTTGATCGGGACCAATAGACCGCATAGCCTTCCTCGACCGTCAATGCCAGCGATTCACGATTCATCCAGGCAAACATCAATACTTTTCCTGTATCAGCTTGCTGGGCGATGACCGGGATCAGACCTTCGCTGGTCCAGCGTATTTCATCTAACCAATCGCCTATCACTATAAACGCACCTCAATGCCGCGTGATGCCATATGTTGTTTGGCTTCAAGCACACTGTGTTCGGCAAAATGAAAAATACTGGCGGCCAAAACAGCATCGGCTTTACCTTCCAGAATGCCTTCAGCAAGATGCTCCAGATTACCTACTCCGCCTGAAGCGATGACAGGAACAGAAACTGCTTCACTGATAGCTCGAGTCAAGATCAGATCAAATCCCTCGCGCGTGCCATCCCTGTCCATACTGGTCAATAAAATTTCACCCGCGCCATAATCGACCATTTTCTGTGCCCATTCAACCGCATCGATACCGGTTCCTTTTCGGCCTCCATGAGTAAAAATCTCCCATCGGTTGGCTTCATTTGGAGCACTGACTTTTTTCGCATCTATAGCAACAACAATGCATTGTGATCCGAATCGTTGCGCTGCCTGCCTGACAAAATCCGGATTGAACACTGCGGCACTGTTGATGCCGACCTTATCAGCACCGGCATTCAACATACGCCGGATATCGTCCAGAGTTCTTATGCCTCCGCCCACGGTCAAAGGAATAAATACTTCACTCGCCACTTGTTCGACGACATGGACAATGGTTTCCCGATTATCGTGAGTGGCCGTTATATCGAGAAAAGTCAGTTCATCTGCACCCTCGCGATCATAACGTCTCGCAATTTCAACAGGATCACCGGCATCTCTGATATCGACAAACTTTACACCTTTGACCACACGCCCATTATCGACATCCAGACAGGGAATAACGCGTTTTGCTAAACCCATAACTAATCGAATGTCTCGGCCAACAGTGCTGCGGAAGCAAAATCAAGCGTCCCTTCGTATATTGCGCGGCCGGTTATGGCCCCCATGATTCCATCACCGACATATTTACCCAGTTCATGAATGTCGCTGATATCGGTAATACCGCCTGAAGCAATAACAGGTATATTGATTGACCGAGCTAATTTTGCGGTGGCCTCAACATTGACTCCGTTCATCATGCCATCCCTTGTAATATCGGTGTAGACAATGGCCTCAACACCATCCGCCTCAAATTTTTGAGCCAAATCAATCACATCATGATGTGATAATTTGGACCAGCCATCAATTGCCACCTTTCCTTCTTTTGCATCCAGTCCGACAATAATATGACCGGGAAACTCAATCGCAACATCTTTAACGAAATGAGGAGCGCTGACCGCTTTAGTTCCTATAATCACGTATTGAACACCCGCATCGAGATAGCTTTGAATCGTATCCTCATCGCGGATACCACCCCCGATTTGAATAGGAATATCCGGATAAGCCTGAACTATTCGATGGATGACAGCCGCATTTTTTGGTTTTCCGGCAAACGCGCCGTCCAAGTCAACCAAATGAATCCGCTTGGCTCCGGCTTCCACCCATTTTCCGGCAACAGCAACCGGATCATCAGAGAAAACCGTATCGTCGTCCATCCTGCCCTGCCGCAAGCGTACGCATTTTCCTTCTTTTAAGTCAATTGCAGGTATCAGCAACATAATAATAGCTTCCTAAAGATCTTACTGAATGCCGGAAAGGTAACCGGACAAAACTCAGGTTAAACACGCCCATCCCAATGTAAAAAATTGCACAGCAGTTGAAGACCTGCCGTCTGGCTTTTTTCGGGATGAAATTGAACCGCGAATATATTTTCGCGCGCTAAAGCACAGGCAAACGCCTGAGGATAATCGGCCGTGGCCGAGATCACCGATTTATCATCAGGAACCGTAAAATAGCTATGAACAAAATAAAAACGGCTAGCCTGACTGATATTTTCCCATAACGGATGGGCATTAAAATGGACTTGATTCCAGCCCATATGAGGCACTTTCAATGTATTTCCATCCCGGTCCTTTAAGTGTTCAGGAAAATGGACGACATGCCCGCTAATCAAATTTAGACCCTGCGTCTTGATCTCGCAGTTTTGATCAGCATCGGCACTGCTTTCCTCACTATCGGTCAGCAATGCCTGCATGCCGAGACAAATTCCCAGAAAAGGTTTATCGCCTGCAACTGTTTTTATGATCTCGATAAGACCGTTTTCCTGTAACGCATGAATGCAGTCGCCAATTGCTCCTACACCGGGAAAGACAATGCGATCCGCATCAAGAATGGTCTGATGATTATTCGTGATACTGATATCAATTTGGGAATCTGCATGTTGCAGAGCTTTTGCGATGGAATGCAAATTACCCATTCCATAATCAATGACAGCGACTGAAGACATAATAGTGTGAAATTAAAGAACGCCTTTGGTAGAAGGCATGATGCCCGCCATACGTGGATCTAAATCTACGGCCATACGGACTGCGCGTCCCATTGCTTTGAATAGGGTCTCAGCAACATGGTGTGCATTCACCCCTTTCAAATTATCGATATGCAAGGTAACGCCTGCATGATTAACAAATCCCTGAAAGAATTCCCGGAAAAGATCAACATCAAAACGGCTAACGCTGGCTCTGGGAAATTTGACATCATAAACGAGGCCGGGGCGACCTGAAAAATCGATCACAACCCGGGATAATGCTTCATCCAGCGGAACATAAGCATGTCCATAGCGATAAATGCCTTTTTTGTCACTCAGCGCGGCAGCAAAAGCCTGACCCAACGTTATGCCGATGTCTTCGACAGTATGATGATCGTCAATATGCAAATCGCCTTTTGCTTCAATGGTCATATCAATCAGGCCATGTCTGGCAATCTGATCCAGCATATGTTCAAAAAAAGGAATACCCGTTGAAAACGATGCCTTTCCTGTCCCATCTAAATTAATCTTAACTTTTATTTGCGTTTCAAGCGTGTTGCGCTCGATTTCCGCGGTGCGTGATTCCATAACAACTATAGGCTAAAGGTTAATGCGAACATTCTACTATGAAATTTTCTAGATGCTGTCGATTATGATGAGAGGTTGCACAACAAATTTATTCAATTTTCTGCCGTACAACTCTTTTCATTATTTGTATTTAGTTTTTGAAATTATTCAGCATAGGTTGCGTCTGGGGACAGCCAACCCACCTTTTCAAAATCATGGCCTCAACAGTTGGGTTGCGAAATGAACGCAACCTAAGCTAAACAATTACCAATAATTAAAATACCAGACCTCATTTTTATACGCCTGAACGTGATACCCGCTTCCTGTCATTTTCGGTCAGTAGCCTTTTGCGCAACCGGATCGATTTGGGTGTTACTTCCACCAACTCATCTTCATCGATAAATTCCAAAGCTTGTTCTAGCGTAAATTTTTGAATCGGGCTTAATGTCAACGCCTCGTCGCTTCCGGATGCTCGCATATTCGTCAACTGCTTGGCCTTGGTAGGATTGACCACCAAATCGTTAGCTCGCGAATGTATGCCCACTAACATTCCCTCGTAAACTTCATCACCATGTACCAGGAATAAATCGCCACGTTCCTGTAAGTTGAATAAACCGAATGAGACGGCTTTGCCTTGCAGCATTGAGATTAGCACGCCACGTTGACGTTTGCCCACTGTTCCCGGTCTGAGCGGCCCATAATTTTCAAACACATGATAAAGAAGGCCTGATCCTGACGTTGCGGTCAAAAATTCGGATTGAAAACCGATCAAGCCTCTGGAAGGCACAATATATTCCAAACGGACCCGGCCTTTACCATCCGGCACCATATTCTGTAAATCGCCTTTGCGGTCACCCATTTTTTCCATAATGGTACCTTGATGAATTTCTTCCACCTCGATGGTCACCATTTCAAACGGCTCACATTTTACGCCATCGATCTCCTTGATGATGACTTCCGGCCTGGAAACTCCAAGCTCAAATCCTTCACGCCGCATATTTTCAATCAATACAGACAAATGCAGTTCACCGCGACCGGATACTTTGAATTTATCGGGGTCCTCTGTATCTTCAACACGCAGCGCCACATTATGCTGCAGTTCTTTTTCCAGGCGCTCGCGAATCTGCCTCGAGGTGACAAACTTACCTTCTCTACCGGCAAACGGTGAATTATTGACTTGAAACGTCATGGTCACGGTAGGTTCGTCCACAGACAGGGGCGTCATAGCCTCTACCGCATCAGGATGGCACAAGGTTTCCGAAATTTCCAGCTTGTCAATTCCGGTAAACGCGATAATGTCGCCCGCTCTTGCTTCAGGCACTTCCACTCGTTCCAAACCGTGAAACCCGAATATTTGCAAAATACGTCCTTTCCGCGTCACGCCCTCGCGATTGATCAATGTCAGTGACATATTTGACTTAACAGCGCCACGCTGAATCCGGCCAATCCCGATAACGCCCACATAGGAATTGTAATCCAGACTGGAAACCTGCATTTGAAAAGGTCCGTCCAAATCAACATTAGGCGGACTGACTTTATCAATAATTGTCTGGAATAAGGGCGTCATATCGCCTTCGGTAGCAGTAGATTCCAAACTTGCATAACCGTTCAAGGCGGAAGCATAAACAATAGGAAAATCCAATTGTTCGTCCGTTGCGCCCAAACGATCAAATAAATCAAAGGTCTGATCAACAACCCAGTCGGGGCGAGCGCCGGGGCGATCGATTTTATTGATTACCACGATAGGCTTCAATCCCAATGCAAATGCCTTTTGCGTCACAAAACGCGTTTGCGGCATAGGACCATCCACTGCATCGACCAAAAGCAGGACCGAGTCCACCATTGAGAGCACTCGTTCAACTTCACCGCCAAAGTCGGCATGGCCCGGGGTATCCACAATATTGATGTGATATCCCTCCCAATCAATTGCGGTATTTTTCGCCAGAATCGTAATTCCGCGCTCTCTCTCAAGATCGTTAGAGTCCATCATCCGCTCAGAAACCTTTTCATGGTCTTTGAAAGTCCCCGATTGTTGCAGTAACTTATCTACCAGGGTTGTTTTGCCATGGTCTACGTGAGCAATGATTGCAATATTTCTTAATTGTTGGATCACTTAAAATGTACTCTAGTATTGTGTTGATTAAAATATGAGTTTTTAAAGGCATTAGCTCAGCTATTCCTTTGTGTGTTAATGCCTGTTTATTGATCTTGACTGTTCAAACAGTTTTTTGCCTCAATCTAAAGACTTAAGCTGTTTCCGCCCTATAAATTGAGCTTCATTTCTAAGACCTTGTGAAGTATCGCCAATACGCTGATTATCCCGGTAATACAGCACATCCAATGGCGCAAAAAGCTTGAGTAATTCTGTATTTTCCAACAGAAAATCTCGATTCGATGGGCCCTTCTCATTCACCTTGGTACGAGTAAACGTTTGATAAAAGAGCAAACCTCCCGGCACTAAGCTCGCTATTATCGCATCACACAGAGTCCGGTCAAGAAACCTTGAGACTACTATGACATGAAAACGGGAGGGCACAAAACATTCTGCACCGATAAAACATTGTCGCACAGAAACATTAAGCTTTTTTGACAAGGCATACTGTTTTAATTTAGCCAGTGCGACACCCGAGCAATCCCACCCTTCTGTAACCAATCCCTGTGCAGCCAGAAAACAGGCATTTCCGCCCAGCCCGCACGCCAAATCCAGAGCCAAGCCTTGACTCGGCAACAAGTAACTATTTTCGGCCAATACTGCACAAGCTTGAGTATTAGCAGGTTCACTCTCAGCATAGGCACTATCCCATTTGACTGCTATTGACTCCACGTTCTGTTGCCTTCAATACCTATTCGGTGAGGGAGCCAATCTTGAAGAAAGTCCAAAAATCGCCGCACTTTTGCCGATAAATATTTACGATGGGGGTAAATGACATGAATTTCCAGCGGATCCAATCCATATTCTTCAAGGACTGGTTTTAATTTACCTTTTTCGATATCTCGGCCAACAATGTATTTGGGTAGCATGACCAACCCAAGGCCTTCAATTGCACCAACCCGAATCGGGTCTGCTACGTTCGACTGGATTCGCCCGGAAACCTTGACCATAAAGTCGCCATAAGCACCTTTAAATCGCCATTGGTCTCTCGGAGGTATCGCCCAATTGATCAGGCAGCTATGCTCGGCCAAATCTTCCGGTGATTTTGGTTCTCCGTGTTTTTCAAAATAAGCCGGGGAACCACAGATCACCAAAGGCGAACTGGCAAGTTTCCGGGCAATCATGCTGGTATCTTCCACGCCACCTAAATGGATTGCCATATCGATGCCTTCATCAATCAGATCACCTATATTCCCTTGTAAAATCATTTCTACCGATAAATCGGGATGCAATTTAAGAAACTCAGCGATAGCCGGCGCGATTTGCGTTGCACCAATGACCTGTGGCGCACTTATTTTAAGTAATCCTCGGGGCTCAGTCTGCAAATGCGTCACCGCAGCTTCCATTTCTTCGACCTCCTCAAGCACCTGCTGGCAACGCTCCAAATAAGAACCGCCTACTTCAGTCAAACTCAAACTGCGCGTAGTTCTATTGAATAAGCGTGTACCTAAATGGCCTTCCAATTGCATAATATGTTTTGTCGCCATAGCTCTGGAAATTCCCAGATCACGAGCACCACCCGCAAAACTTCCTGCTTTTGCTACTTTTACGAAAACAGTCATGCTCGTTAGCTTATCCAAATTCCACTCCCAAATTTAAAGATCAGTCCGGCCTGGATTTAATTTTGTGGCCAGCAACTGCGACTATACTTCTCAGCGAGCCATAAATTTTAAACAGTTAGACTTAAACCGTTTCAAGTTAACAAAATCCATAAAAATTTATTGACATTATGGTTTATTTAATCACAAGAAACAATCCATTTATCTTTTGGGCTATTGTAAGCAAATTATATGTCTGTATAGTAGCCAGCAAGCGTTTATTAATCGTTTTTTTTCTTAGCAGCCATTTCGAACTAGAAACAATTGATTTACCCAGTATTATCCAGGTTAAATTTATAAAACCTAAATTAAAAACTTGATAGTACGGATTAAAACCCTCAATAGGGAATATTTAATCAAAAAGATGTTTTTTACCTTCTGGTGTAGTACCTGCAAGCAGTTCCTCCTCATAAACTCTGCTTGATCTTTCGCCTCCCCTTGCTGCAAAAAGCATTGGGAGGTTTTTTTTGGCCCGATACTCAGTTGATCTGATTTAGTTTGCGGATCTTTAACTGACTGAAGTTTCCCAGTTTTTCGAGAGTATAAGTATTAGAGAATGCTAATTTTCGAAAAATATTAGTTAACTCTAATATACACTTGCGAATCACCCTGATGTTCTTTAAAAAACAATAACTTACTGATG
>Ga0208244_100467_pt1 | contig 39128 bp, 43 predicted proteins | sample SubbioCR12Aug_5A_FD_184828 | JGI IMG/M metagenome (GOLD analysis project Ga0208244, IMG submission 184828) | Serpentinite rock and fluid subsurface biosphere microbial communities from McLaughlin Reserve, California, USA - CR12Aug_5A (SPAdes) | ecosystem: Environmental > Terrestrial > Deep...
TCTCACAAGCTGAAACCTCTCTATTCAAAGTATGAGCACTCAATCAAATCGATCCGCCCAGAATAAATCCCAAGCGCCCAACCAACCAAGTACCCACACCTATCGGCTGTTTAAGTTGTTAAAGAACATTGTTGCAGAGCAACGAGAGCCGCGCATTATACAGCTCGAAAAATGTCGGTCAAGGTTTTTCAGGAATTATTTCTAACGCAACTGAACTAGCGTCGAACATTGGTCCGTTTACAAGAGCGAAATGCGGGCAAACCTGCGCTTGCCAACCTGCAGAACAACCTGCGATCCCTGCTTGAGAATTAAAGCCCGGTCGCTCACTCTTTCGCCATCGAGTCGCACACCGCCCTGTTCGATCATGCGCATGGCTTCGGAAGTACTACCGGTCAGGCCGGCCTGTCTCAGAACCTGAGCTATGCCCATGCCTTCTGCGTCGCAGGCGATACTCACATTCTCGATATCCTCTGGAATCGCCCCCTGCCTGAATCGTGCCTCGAAATCAGCCAGAGCATCCTCAGCAGCTTGGCGGGAATGGAAGCGCTGGACAATTTCCTGGGCCAGAAGAACCTTCACGTCGCGCGGATTCCGGCCATCGCCAATCTCTTTTTTAAGGCTAGCGATCTCATCGTTGGAGCGGAACGATAGCAACTCATAGTAACGCCACATAAGGTCGTCAGACACGGACATCAGCTTGCCGAAGATCTCCTTCGGAGGCTCGTTGATGCCCACATAGTTGCCATAGGATTTTGACATCTTGTTGATGCCATCGAGACCCTCAAGGAGCGGCATGGTCAGAATGCACTGTGGAGGCTGGCCATAGTGCCTCTGCAGTTCGCGTCCAACAAGAAGATTGAACTTCTGGTCGGTGCCACCCAATTCAACGTCGGCATGCATTGCAACCGAATCGTATCCCTGGCAAAGCGGGTATAGGAATTCGTGTATTGCAATAGGCTGATTGTTGGCATAGCGCTTGGCGAAATCATCCCGTTCCAGCATGCGAGCCACCGTATGTAGGGCGGCCAGTTTTATCATGCCGGCAGCGCCAATTGGCTCGAACCAGGTTGAATTGAAGCAGACCTCTGTTTTCTCCGGATCAAGAATCTTGAAAACCTGCTCCCTGTAGGTTTTGGCGTTATCCAATATCTGCTCACGCGAGAGCGGGGGGCGCGTGGCATTGCGCCCGGCCGGATCACCAATCATGCCGGTAAAGTCACCTATCAAGAACATGACATGATGGCCAAGTTCCTGGAAATGACGCAGCTTGTTGATCAGGACAGTGTGCCCCAGGTGCAGATCGGGCGCCGTAGGGTCGAATCCGGCCTTGACGCGCAGGGGGCGACCCAACTTGAGCTTCTCGACCAGCTCGGTCTCAACCAGTAACTCGTCGGCACCGCGCTTAATGAGGGAAAGGTCTTTCTGGGCGTCCGTCATGATGAGGTATCTCAGGTTTGGTCTTAGGCCGGTAATTTGATACACTCTCTCGAGTTTCTACACGCGCGCCTGCATGAACAACGAAAAGACGCGAATTTTAGCGCATCTCCATACCTTCCGCGAAAATCGGCCTCGGCATTTCTGGACTGGGGCCTTGGTGGCTGCCGTTTCCCTATTCGGCATGGTGGCGGCATTTGGTACTGCCCCGGATAGTTCCGAGATCCGGAAGTACCAGCTTGAGGTCGTTGAGCAGCTTTCACCATTGCTTGATGCCGGCCTCTCCAAAGGGGCTGATACATTCGTGCGCGAAGAACGTATTCAGCGCGGCGATACCGTCGCAACCCTGCTGTCCCGCCTCGGAGTGCAGGACGAGCAGGCTTTTGCGTATTTGCTTCAGCAGCCAAGTACCCAAAGCATTTTCCGCCAGTTACGCCCCGGCAAGGTAATCACAGTCCGCACTGGTGAAACCGGTGAATTGCTTTCGTTGACCTTTCCACTAAACGGTTCTACGGACAATATTCTTGTCGTCGAAAAGCGTAATGGAAAATTTCAGGCTAGCGAGCAGGTTCAGGTACTGGATGCTCAGGTAATGATGAAATCTGGCGAAATCCGCAGCTCGCTCTTCGCGGCCACGGATGCCATCGATCTACCTGACAGCATCGCTATGCAGATTGCGGATATTTTTGGCGGTGACATCGACTTTCATCGCGATCTGCGTCGAGGCGACCGTTTCAGCGTTGTCTACGAAACGCTCTTCAATCAAGGCCAGCCAGTGCGCACCGGTCGCGTGTTGGCAGCAGAGTTCGTCAACAATGGCAAGGCCTTCAGTGCCGTCTGGTTCGCAAGCAAGGATGGTCAAGGTTATTACACGGCGGAAGGCAAGAACATCCGCAAGGCCTTTCTCCGCTCTCCACTTGAGTTTTCCCGAATTACGTCTGGTTTTACTTACTCTCGCTTTCACCCGATTCACAAGACATGGCGTGCGCACAAGGGTGTCGACTACGGCGCCCCTGTAGGCACCCGGGTTAAGACTACTGGCGATGGCATCGTGGAGTTCGTCGGCAACCGGGGTGGTTATGGAAATTTGGTGATCATACGTCATCAGGGCCGTTACACAACGCACTATGGGCACTTGAACGGCTTCGCGAAGGGCATTCGCAAGGGAGTGAGGGTTAGCCAAGGTGACATTATCGGTTATGTTGGCAAAACAGGCTGGGCCACTGGGCCGCATCTGCATTACGAATTCCGAATTAATGACGTGCACCAGAACCCGCTGGCCGTCGCCCTGCCCAGTGCGCAGCCCCTGGACCATCAGCAAATGGTCGAGTTTAAGCTCCATGCCGATCCGCTCATTCATCGTCTTGACCGGATTCGTGGTGTAAATCTCGCCCTGCTCGACTAGTATACGTCCTGCGACTCTCTGACTGCAGGATGAATTCTGACGAAACTCGCATGGATGCAGCATTCGGCCTTTATATAGGCCTTATGTCCGGTACCAGCCTGGACGGTGTCGACGCGGTACTCGCAGAATTCGGCTCGTCCCCACCCAAGCTAAAAGCTGCCTATCATATACCCTATCCTCGAGATCTATCTCAGCGTCTGCTGTCCCTGCAAAGAACTGGATTCGATGAGTTGCATCAGTCAGCATTGATCAGCACCGAGATCACTCATCTCTATCATCGTGCGGTTGAGGCCGTGCTTGATAAATCTGGCGTCATGGCGGAATCAGTTATTGCAGTGGGTTGCCATGGACAAACGATTCGTCACAACCCGCACAACGGATATACCGTGCAATTGGGAAATCCTGCACTGCTGGCTGAGTTGAGCAATATTAGGGTTGTTGCCGATTTCCGCAGCCGAGATGTTGCAGCCGGGGGGCAAGGCGCCCCGTTGGTTCCGGCGTTTCATGAAGCAGCGTTTCGACTACCCGAAGTGCACCGCATCATCCTCAATGTAGGTGGCATTGCTAATGTTACCAATCTCAAGCCAGGAACCCTCACTGAAGGCTTCGATACTGGACCTGGCAACATGCTGCTGGATGCATGGATTCAAAAGCAAACCGGGAAAGCGTTTGACGAAGGGGGTAACTGGGCATCTAGCGGCAATTTTATTCCTGACCTGCTTGAGGCTCTGTCAAGCCATCCGTTCTTTTCTTTGATGCCCCCCAAGAGCTGTGGCCGTGAGCAATTCAACATCGATTGGCTTGAAGGGTATTTATTGGGAAGTGAGCTAGCACAGGATATTCAAGCTACGCTACTTGAACTCAGCGTAAGGACCATCGCCTCTGCCATTGAAAGCTGGTGCGGCAATCCTGACGAACTTGTAATCTGTGGCGGGGGGGCACATAACACTGCACTGCTGAAGCGCTTGTCTGCACTATTGCCTCAAGCGCGGGTAACGAAGAGCGACGCCCTGGGAATCAGATCAGACAGGGTGGAAGCCTTGGCCTTTGCTTGGCTGGCGAGGCAAACGCTGCTGGGATTGCCCGGCAACGTGCCCAGGGTCACTGGTGCCAAAGGGGAGCGTATCCTAGGGGCTATTTATCCCGGCTGAAAACACAAGGGGAGCCTGAGCTCCCCTTCTTGGAATAACGAAGTGGTGTGCTTATACGTTGAATGACGACCCGCAACCACAGGTTGAGGTTGCATTCGGGTTCTTGATTACGAACTGTGCGCCCTCCAGTCCCTCGGTGTAGTCAATTTCCGCTCCGACCAGGTACTGGTAGCTCATTGGGTCGATCAGCAACGTGACACCGTTTTTCTGCATAACGGTATCGTCATCATTCTGCACTTCATCAAAAGTGAAGCCATACTGGAAACCGGAGCAACCGCCACCCGTCACAAACACGCGCAGCTTGAGCTCCGCATTGCCCTCTTCTTCAATCAGGTCACGTACCTTGTTGGCGGCATTGTCAGTGAAATTGAGTAGCAACATTTCGGTGACTGCGTTCATTGGAAACTCCTAATGCTGGTTAAAACCTCATCAATATATGGTCCAGCACCGTCAATTGCTGGACGCCAGTTTGAGTTCGACAGCTTTGCCAGCTGCCCCACCCTGATGCACTAGCCTGCCTTGCACGATGGCACCCAGATGCATCTCAAGACTGTTGTACTGGACATCACCTGTGACGCGGGCTCTCGGCTGAAGTTCAAGAAACTCACTTGAATAAACGGGGCCTATGATCGTGCCGTTGATAACCAGATGGGAAACATGGATTTCGCCTTCTATCTTGGCATGCTCACTAATGACCAAAGTACCTCCGCCCTCACCCGTCGAAAGGACATTGCCTTTCACCTCTCCATCCACACGCAGTCCGCCCGCAAAAGTTACATCGCCTTCTATTTTGGTGCCAGCCCCGATCAGACTGTCGATTCGACTTTGCGGTTTGGTTGATTTGTCTTTTTTGAGAAACATGTATCCTCCTTATAGCGCGAATATCTGTGAAGCACGGGTTACGCCATCTTGGACAAGACGCGCCTCTACACTCGTGACTCGCGTCTCAAACGGAACCTGAAAGGTACCATCAACCCTCTGGAAGTGTTTGAAATTTATATTGAACCTGCCCTTCGCGGGATCGCCCTGCGACGGTATTGTGATCATAGCACTTTTGCCTTCCTGCTGCAGGCTGACTATAAGTTGCACACTCCCTCTAAATTCGCGATCTTTCTTGCCTCCATGAGCTGCGGCAAGCATTCGATATCGATATTGCCCAGGATTTCCGTTCGGTTCTACTCGAAGTTGGTTGATTGTGAAACCAGCATCCTTGCCTTCCGCAGCGGCAAGATTCTCGAAGAACGCCAAGTCCTCTTTCAATCGGCCGTTTTCCTGTTCCAGCGCTTTAACTTGTCGAACCAACTGTTCCTGTGCTGTTCTTTCTATCTGTACCGTGCTTTCGCCCGCATTGGCAAGGGCGCGAAGCTTGGAGGTTTCCTGCATCAGTTCAGCAACATGGTTGCGCAGGGCTATCATTTCCTGTTCTGTCTCATGTCTGTCAAATCCTGCAATCTTGCGCCCTGCATCATAAACCCAGCCAGCCAGCGCGATGGATATAGATAACACGGTAATCGTCGCCAAAGCACGCCAATACCATGGAATGTGCGTACGCACTGCCACCTTGGGTGCAGAAATGCCGAATCGGCTCCGCAGCCGACGTAGCATTACGGCAAAACGGGAATCTGAGTTAGACCTGCGCACTCGTCGAGTCCGAACATGATGTTCATGTTCTGAACAGCCTGGCCTGCCGCACCCTTAACCAGATTGTCAATCACCGACAGGATGACCAGCATATCCCCTCCATGTGGTCTATGCAGGGCAATTCTGCACATGTTGGCTGAACGCACAGACCGAGTATCAGGATGGCTACCGACTGGCAGCACATCTACGAAGGGTTCCGCCTTATAGCGTCTTTCGTACAGCGCCTGAAAATCCGAATCCTGAATTGCCCTTGCGTACAAGGTGGCATGTATTCCCCGGATCATCGGCGTCAGATGCGGAACAAAGGTCAAGCCAACCGACTTCCCCGCAGCGATGGACAATCCCTGGCGGATCTCCGGCAAGTGGCGATGTCCAGGTACCGCATAGGCTTTGAAACTATCCGACGCCTCAGAGAAAAGCGTGTGCACCTCCGCCTTGCGTCCGGCCCCGGATACGCCGGATTTTGCATCGGCAATCAGGTGGTCCGTATCAACCAAGCCCGCCTCTATCAGAGGCAAGAACCCTAGCTGAACCGCAGTCGGGTAGCAGCCCGGATTTGCCACCAGGCGAGCCCGCTTTATTTGCTCGCGGTTAGCTTCTGGAAGGCCATAAACAGCCTCCGCAACAAGTTCCGGAGCGGCGTGCTTTAGGGCATACCACTTTTCCCACTCTGCAACATCCCTGATCCGGAAATCGGCGGCCAAATCAATCACGCGCACACCAGCTTCGAGAAGTGTTCTGGTCTGCTCCATGGCAATTCCATTTGGAGTGGCAAAGAACACAATGTCGCAAGTTTCCAGGGAGGCAACCTTGGGGTCGACAAAACTCAGCGCAACACGTCCGCGCAGGCTGGGAAACATCGTAGCGACAGCCAAACCAGCATCGCCGCGAGAAGTAATTACGTGCAACTCAACATGAGAATGCTGCGCAAGCAAACGCAACAGTTCAACGCCTGTATATCCGGTGCCCCCGACTATGCCAACCTTGATCATCCGGATCTCCAGAAGAAAGGGCTATGGTAATGCACGACTTCCTGAAGACGCAACGTAAGAACCATAACGAAGAAGCCGCCTGACGGCGGCTTCTCTTTGCAGTTCCAGATAGCCCAATCAGCGCTTTGAAAACTGCTTGCGGCGACGAGCTTTGTGAAAACCGACCTTCTTACGTTCAACTTCACGCGCATCACGCGTCACGAAACCCGCTTTTGAAAGCGCAGGTTTAAGTGTCGCGTCGAATTCGATCAGGGCGCGGGTAATGCCATGGCGCACGGCACCAGCTTGCCCGGATTCGCCTCCTCCGCAAACATTAACCAGAATATCGAATGTGGCGCTATGGTCCGTCAGTTCAAGCGCTTGTCGCACGACCATGCGGCCGGTTTCACGAGAGAAAAATTCGTCAACCGGTTTATCATTCACGACAAATTTGCCGCTACCGGCTTTCATGAAAACGCGCGCTATCGCTGTCTTGCGCCGACCTGTACCGTAGTAGAAATTCGCAGCCATTCCTTAAACCTCCAGCAACTTGGGCTGTTGAGCGACGTGCGGATGATCGCCGCCAACATATACCTTCAACTTCTTGATCATGGCGTAGCCAAGGGGGCCCTTAGGCAACATGCCTTTGACTGCCTTTTCCAGCACGCGACCGGGCGCGCGTTGTTGCAGCTTGGCAAAAGTGTCCTCATAGATGCCCCCGGGATAGCCGGAATGGCGGTAATACACTTTCTGCTCGGCCTTGGCGCCAGTCACACGTAGCTTCTCGACGTTGACAACGACGATGAAGTCGCCCGTATCCACATGCGGCGTGAACTCGGGTTTGTGCTTGCCGCGCAGGCGGCGCGCAATCTCTGTGGCAAGACGGCCGAGGACCTTGTCCGTCGCATCTACGACGAACCAGTCGCGCTTTACTTCATGCGACTTGGCGGAAAACGTTCTCATGGTGTTTCCTTTGGGACTAACAGCGAAAGACGGAAAGCCGGTAATTGTATTGCAGCTTGATGGAGGCTGTCAAACTTCAGTCTTTTTCAGCATGGTATGAGTCTGTACGGGGGGCGTGTCTCCACCGAGATATGAGTCTGAAGCGTAGCGAATGGATCGATCATCGGGAGCATCATGGTGATCGACATGAGCGAACAAAAGCTGGTGACGCTGGCTTAATTGCGCCGGTTTCTTGAAGGCACGGCGAAGGTTGAATTCCAAGGATGCGGCAAGGACGAGGATCGCTACCGGCACATCGCAGCGGTGCTGCGCCGGTTTGGCTATGGCGCGCTGGGCAGGGCGAACAAGGGGCTGGTGATACGCTACCTCATGCGCACCACGGGCTACTCGCGCCAACAGCTCACGCGCCTGATCAAGCGCGCCCTGGCCGGGCCGCTCAAGAAGGCCTATCGCGCCCAGGCGCAGGGTTTTGCCCGCCGTTTCACGCAGGCGGGCGTGGCGCTGCTGGCCGAAACCGACAGCATGGAACGCTGTCGGATACCAGCGTTGGCCTTTCAGCCATGAGGCGAGATCTCCCCGGGTAAGAACGCACTCCTTCGCTGCACAACCGCCGGATTTATGACCGAAGGAAATCCCTGTGGGACGCCGCTTCGCCTTGATCACGAGAGCTTCCCGGAATTTCGCCCGCTCGCCCTGCTCGGCAACGCCTTCTATCCGGTTCTTGTCCATCGGCTCGCAGTTTCGCTCCACGCTTCCTCCCCACAATCAGTCACCCTCATGCAGTTGCGCTTCGCTTCGCTCGCTGTGATCAACTTACGGGAGGACTTCCATCTCCAAGAGTGCGCCCGTGCCGGGCGCACGAAAAAAACGCGATCCAGAAGGATCGCGCTAAATCCACACCAAAGGAGGAGGGTGGAGGAGACAAAAACCAAGAACGGGAAAGCACGCACCGTTTAAACCGTTCCCAGTATGGCAAATATATTTGTGCAATGCAAGATTTTTCTTTTCAGGATATTTCATTCTTCTTATATGGTTATTATCTGTGCAAATAATTACTTTTTCCTATATAGAATATATCATTACGACAAGCGCATGTGATCGCGATTTATTAACTTTCACTTATTTTGACGCTGTCACAATGGGGTCTTTTTCTGATTATGCTGCATCGCATTAGCTTGCGCACTTTCCAAGAATCTCAATATTACCAAGAGAATTCCCGCTAGAATCCTGGCGCTGGTATCTAGGTCTAATGAGGAATCGCATCATGGAATGCCTTGTTCAATGGATGGGAAAGGATGGTATGGCCTTTGCCGCACGTACTGGCAGCGGCCATCTTGCGGTCATGGATGGGGCAGTCGAGGGCGGGGGCGGGAACCTCGCACCCCGACCAATGGAATTGCTTCTGGCTGGGGCGGGTGGATGCACCGCTTACGATGTAGTGCTGATCCTCAAGAGAGGCCGCCAAGACATCTCAGGATGTGAAGTCCGCATCAAGGCCGATCGTGCTGATAACGACCCAAAAGTATTCACGAAAATCCATTTCCATTTCACGGTGAGAGGCAAGAATCTGAAAGCCGAGGCTGTGGAGCGAGCAATACGACTTTCTGCTGAAAAGTATTGTTCTGCCTCAATCATGCTTGGGAAAACTGCGGAACTGATTCACGACTGGGAGATCGTCGCGGACTGATCAAATCCAATAAGCTGTGCGCGTCATCACCCCTGATGCCAGTCGCATGGCTAGCTTTACAGCCTCAGGTAATTGGCGTGCTCCGAGCCATTGCGCGGAGTAGGCGTGGCCAATTTCATCTGCCTTCATTTGCTCAATAACAGCCCGTGACTTGCGGTCCTGTTCCGGCAACCGCTGCAAATGGTCGTCCAAGTGGGCCTCTACCTGACGTTCGGTTTCAGCAAGAAATCCCAGGCTCCAGTCGTCTCCCAACTTGCCGGCCACTATCCCTATAGTGATGGATCCCGCATACCAAAACGAATTCAGCAGGCTTTTCCGCCCCCCCAACTGAACCAAACGACGTTCCGTCCATGCCAGGTGATCACTCTCTTCCTCAGCGGCTTGGCTTAGTGCAATAGCTATCACGGAATCCCGTGATGCCAAAGCCTGCCCCCGATAAAGCGCTTGAGCGCAAATTTCACCACAGTGATTCACCCGCATCAATGCTGCCACATGGCGTTTCTCGTTATCAGCAAGATCGGATTCCGAAAAATCACGGCCGGGCATTAGCCTGACGCTACGGCTTGGCAAAACTATAGCGCGCAACGCTTTGTCGAATTCGAGAATTAGTTCGTCAAACACACCCTCAGGCTCCTTTATACGCCATGAATGCACATGACAAGATTATCACCGTGCCAGAATCCCCCTACTTCACGAGCGGATGCCCACCTTGCTTTAGCGCACTCACACCTTCATTGGCGGTAAATATTACTACTCCTCTGGGGCAGAAATACTCCTTGAACAAGATCGCCTGATATGTCCCTGGCCGCACTGGCAACCACCGGTCATTTCTGGATTTTCCCCAAGTGCCATCGGCACGGCCAAACGCATAAAGCCTGACTTCTTTCGTAGTACAGCGAATCCCCTCAAAGCTGACATTGACTGCCCCACTGGGTGTTTTTACTACCGACGCATAGCGAACGACCCCATCGCTGGCCACGCTTAAGGATTGCGGCGCGATGTAATACTTGTTGTCAGACGCTGCACTGACATAAAAATCGACAAGGCTATCCGCCTTTGGAAACGCAGGAAGTGTGGCCTCGGTCTCAACCCAGACTTTTTCCTCTTCATAGTACTCGCCGTACTTCTTGTCTCCAAAAAACTGCCCGTATGCCATGGTCGACATCAGAAGGCCAGCCACCATGCAGCATGATTTTGTTCCCATCCCTCCGCGCATGTATTTGCCACCCATAATGAGTCAGGCTGGAATAATACACTGCCCTGCTTCGGTACTTTGCGCGCCTCAATGGGCTATAACTGCTTCGATTTCAGCAAATGTCGACGCAATCTGGGTTGTTTGAATCGCCTCACCCAACTGACGGGAAATCTGGGTGGCAGAAAATATACCCCTGATCATTTGACGGCCCGCTGGATCTTTCTCTGCTACCAACGCATGCTGCCTACCCGTCCATTTCAGCGTCGCCACGACATGTCCAACCTCAGCGGCTCGAACATCATCAATGTCGAGTACCTCGAGATAGTCACGCGTCGTCATGATGTCCCGTACCAATACGTCTTCATGCAACACGCCGCGCTCGCGCACGATATGCATCGGCTTTTCCCCCAGGGTATCTGTCGAAGTGATGATCCCCAGAATGCAACGCCTCTCATCAGCCACCAGCAGTGACCTGACATTGTTTCTTTGCATGGCTTTGTTTGCTGCAGGAATCGTTGCGTCAGGGCCGATGGTAACTGCCTGGACGCGTCTTAGATCTGTCATGACGTCAAGCGCTGGAGACTCGAGCGTGACATGTCGCGTGAGCTGCAACTCGGCCTGACAGTAGCACGCGCACTGTTCGAGTCCGGCAGAGCGCAATATTTTGTATTGTTCGCGGACCATATTCCCTCCTTCCTTAACCAGCGGTGGCACGCTGCGACATGCGCGGCCCTTGGGGCAACGCATTTCATTTTCGGCAGAAATGGAGAGAAGCGAAATGGAACCTGCGGATCGCGTCATTAGCCGCTTGAATCGGCTGCAAGATCCTCCTGCGGCTGTGCATGCTGGGCTACCCATTTCGGTTGCCTGTCCGCCGGATGGCGGAAAGCAAAACGGGACAGCTCAATCAACGCCTGCTGGTAGACGCCGCGCTTGAACTCGATCACAGCATCGAGCGGCACCCAATAGTCGCTCCAGCGCCATGCATCGAACTCTGGATGATCGCTGGCACGCAACGAGACATCGCTATCCCGCCCAGCCAAACGCAGCATGAACCAGATCTGCTTCTGACCACGGTAGGTGTTGCGCCACTCGCGCCGAATCCATTGTTTTGGCACTTCATAACGCAACCAGTCCCGCGTGCGCCCGAGAATCTTGACATGTTCCTGCCGCAGGCCGATTTCCTCATGCAACTCACGGTACATCGCCTGCTCAGGCGACTCACCATGTTGTATGCCGCCCTGCGGGAACTGCCAAGAATGCTCTCGTATGCGCTTGCCCCAGAATACCTTGTTCTTGCCGTTAACCAGAATGATGCCGACGTTAGGCCTAAAGCCTTCACGGTCGAGCATGATTGCTATCCAAAAAATTATTAAACTGGTCTCATTTTTCCATAATTTCCCCTCGATTGAAAGCAGGCCCACGCTATATGGGTCTTTGCCGACTACGGTAAAATTCCCTTTTCATTCAAGATACGGTCATGCGCGCAAAGAAATTTTTCATCTCCACGCTCAAGGAGGCCCCCTCCGATGCTGAGATCGTCAGCCATAAGTTAATGTTGCGTGCCGGTCTTATCAAGCGTCTGGCGGGTGGCATCTATACCTGGATGCCGCTTGGCCTGCGAATTCTGCGCAAGGTTGAAGCCATAGTCCGCGAGGAAATGGACCGTGCGGGTGCAATCGAATTACTTATGCCTGCGGTCGTTCCGGCGGAGTTGTGGCAAGAAACCGGGCGCTGGGATATGTACGGACCCGAGCTGCAGCGCTTGAAGGACCGCCACCAGCGGGATTTCGTCATCGGCCCGACGCACGAGGAAGTTGTCACTGACGTCGCACGGCGAGAGATCAAGAGTTACCGGCAGTTGCCACTCCATCTGTACCAGATTCAGAGCAAGTTCCGCGACGAAATACGGCCTCGTTTCGGCGTAATGCGTGGGCGTGAATTTCTCATGAAGGACGGCTACTCCTTCCATGCCAGTTATGAAGATTTGCAGCGCGAATATCAGAACATGCACGAGACCTACACGCGGATTTTCACACGCCTGGGCTTGGGTTTCAGGACGGTGGCAGCTGACACCGGGTCCATAGGCGGCACCGGATCACACGAGTTTCATGTGCTGGCAGACTCCGGCGAGGATGCCATCGCCTATTGTCCGGACTCGGATTACGCGGCCAACGTCGAACTGGCTGAGGGCCTGCCGCCTGAAGCGCCCCGCAATAGCCATATCGAGCAGATGAAAAAAGTGGCCACACCCGGAAAAACTCGATGCGAGGATGTGGCAGAAATGCTCAATATCCCCATAACCCGGACCGTCAAGGCCATTGCGGTCATGCGTGACAAGCAATTTTTTCTTTTGCTCATCCGCGGCGACCACACCCTGAATGAAGTCAAGGTGAGCAAGCTGCCCTTTCTCAACCCATTCCGTTTTGCAAGCGAGGAAGAAGTGGAGCGTTTCATGGGATGCCGGCCAGGCTACATCGGGCCAGTGGGCATCGATCAGTCCATACCAGTCATAGCCGACCGCACGGTGGCGCTTATGAGCGATTTTGTCTGCGGCGCCAATGAAGCGGGCTATCATCTTTCAGGGGTGAATTGGGCGCGCGACCTGCGAGAACCTGACTATGTCTTCGATATCCGCAACGTGGTCGAGGGCGATCCCAGTCCGGACGGCAAGGGGTTTCTGTCGATATGCCGCGGCATCGAAGTCGGGCATATCTTCCAGTTGCGCACCAAGTATTCTGAGGCGATGAAGGCGACTTTCCTCGATGAATCCGGTCTGCCGCGTGCGATGGAGATGGGGTGCTACGGGATAGGCGTCACGCGAATCATCGGCGCGGCCATTGAGCAGCACCATGATGAGCGCGGCATCATTTTTCCCCGTGCCCTCGCTCCATTCGAAGTCGCAATAGCGCCGGTCGGCTTCGGCAAAAGTCAGTCCGTGCGGGACGCCGCCAACACGCTTTACGCAGAATTATCGGATGCCGGCCTGGACGTTCTGCTGGATGATCGGGACGAACGCCCTGGCGTGATGTTTGCAGATCTGGAACTTATCGGCATACCGCACCGCCTCACCATCGGTGAGCGCGGCCTCAAGGAAGGGGTGGTCGAGTATCAGGAAAGACGGGACACAACCGCAACCAAAGTGCCCCTTGCCAAAATCAGCACATTCCTGCGCGAACGCCTGCATCAATGAAGCAAGGGGTCTGTTTTTTCGTCCTGCTCCTGATCGCAGGTGCCGCCGTTGCCGGCGCACAAAAGTACGAGCCTTTGGCCGCCAGCGTCCAGGCTGCGATGCACTCCGCGGTTTCCGATCGGAGGCCGCCTGCCAGTTCCTTCAGAAACTCCATCGAAGCGGTAAATTGGCTTGAAGAAATGTCTGGGCGGCTTGCCAGGCGCATGCCCAACCAGGAAAGCCGTCTGGAGTTTCTAAGGACGGTGCACTATGAAGCAACGCGCGCCGGACTGGACCCTCAACTGGTGCTCGGACTCATCCAGGTCGAAAGCGGCTTCAAGAAGTACGCAGTTTCTTCAGCAGGCGCCCGCGGCTACATGCAGGTCATGCCCTTCTGGGTAAAACTGGTTGGAGGCAAACAAGATAACCTTTTCCATTTGCGCATGAATCTGCGCTATGGCTGTACCATTCTCAAGCATTACTTGGATATTGAGAAGGGCGACCTATTCCGAGCGCTGGGGCGCTATAACGGCAGCCTGGGTCGTGCTGAATACCCTGATGCCGTGCGTGCTGCCTGGGAAAAACAATGGCATTACACACCCAAGCCTGATTTCAAGCCAAAGTAGCCTCGGGATAACCCGCCTAAATGGCAACTTGGGAAAGATGGCTTAATGCATGCCCGGCAGCATGCCTTTCATGCCACGCATCATTTTTTGCAGCCCACCTTTGGAAAACTGCTTCATCATCTTCTGCGTCTGATCAAACTGGGTAAGGAGGCGGTTAACCTCCTGCACTTGAACGCCTGCACCCGAGGCAATACGTCGCTTGCGAGATGCCTTGATGATCTCAGGTTTGGCCCGCTCCTGCGGTGTCATTGAACTGATTATTCCTTCGAGCCGGCGCACGGATTTTTCTTCAACCTGAGAACCCGCTTGCTGCGCAGCCTGTGCGAACTGGGCAGGAAGTTTGTCAAGAAGTCCTGACAGGCCGCCCATCTTGCGCATCTGGCCGATCTGCTCCTTGAAGTCATTCAGGTCGAAGCCCTTGCCGGTCTTGATTTTCTGTGCGAATGCCTTCGCTTTCTCCTGATCGACGCCACGCTGAGCCTCTTCGATAAGGCCAAGCACGTCGCCCATGCCGAGTATGCGTGATGCCATACGTTCGGGATGGAACTCCTCTATCCCTGTGAGCTTCTCGCCGACACCGGCAAATTTAAGCGGTTTGCCGGTGACGTGGCGCACAGACAAGGCCGCGCCACCACGAGCATCGCCATCAAGCTTGGTCAGTATGATGCCCGTGAGCGGAAGGGCAGCATTGAATGCGCTTGCCGTGTTTACCGCGTCCTGTCCCAGCATGGCATCGACAACAAACAAGGTCTCAGCAGGTTTCAGCACGGCGTGTAATTCGGTTATTTCGCGCATCATGGCCTCGTCGATTGCGAGACGCCCTGCCGTATCGAACAACACTACATCGTAATAGTGCTTCCTGGCGAAATCGAGAACAGATGCCGCAATGTCGGTCGGCTTGTCGCTTGCCAGGGTAGGATAGAAATCGATGCCGGCCTGCTCGGCTACAAGCTTCAGTTGCTGGATCGCGGCTGGCCGATATACGTCGGCACTCGCAGTAAGCACTTTTTTCTTCATGCGCTCTCTGAGGAGCTTGCCGAGCTTGCCCGTAGTCGTGGTCTTGCCTGCCCCCTGCAATCCTGCCAACAAAACGACCGCCGGCGGCTGAACAGCCAGATTGAGGCCGCTGTGCGCCCCGCCCATCATCTCGGTCAGTTCTCGATGCACGACTCCCACAAGGGCCTGGCCGGGAGTCAGGCTGTCGATCACGTCCTGACCAACGGCCTTTTCCTTGATGCGGGCAACAATATCCCTCACCACCGGCAGTGCAACATCGGCTTCCAGCAAAGCCATTCTCACCTCGCGCAATGCGTCTGCGATGTTGTCTTCGGTCAGGCGCGCCTGACCGCGCAGTGTCTTGACGACACGAGAAAGGCGCTGCGTCAGATTGTCCAGCATGATGTTCCGATTGCTCCAGGAAGGATGTAAACTCGCTTTATGCAAGGAATTTTACCGCATCTGCTTCCCGCATCGCTTTACGCCTTTCTTGGATTTCATTTCTGGCGAACGCGTTGGATCCATGCCGCCCCAGTGACGCCTCAGGGAATGCGGATCGGTGAAAGGCTGGCCCTCGCCGCCGCATTACTAATGCATGGGTACGTGCTCTATGGAGAACTGTTTGGGGGCGGCATCATGCGTTTCGGCTTCTCAGCTGCACTCTCGCTCATGTTCTGGCTCGCTGTACTGATTTACTGGGTTGAAAGTCTCCATGCCCGCCTGGAAGGCATGCAACCCCTTGTCTTGCCCTTGGCGGCGATTTGCGCTCTTTTACCTGGCCTTTTCCCCGGCCAGCATGCATTGACCAACGTCACCTCTGCCATGTTCCGCGCCCATTTCTTTATTGCCATGGTGGCCTACAGTCTGTTTACTCTGGCTGCGCTCCACGCCATCATCATGGCGGTTGTAGAACGACGTCTGCATCGAGGTGAATTGACGCGGCCGCTCGCCAGCTTGCCCCCATTGCTGACCATGGAATCTTTATTGTTCAGGCTCATCACCATAGCCTTCCTCCTCCTGACCCTGACCCTGGCCTCGGGTATCGTCTTTTCCGAAACGATGTTCGGCAAGGCGCTTACCTTCAACCATAAAACGCTCTTCTCCATTGTTTCCTGGCTGATATTCGCCGCCCTGTTATTCGGTCGTCACGCCTGGGGCTGGCGCGGGCGCAAGGCTTTGCGCTGGACGCTGGCGGGCTTTGTTGCGTTGCTTTTCGCGTACATCGGCAGCCGTTTCGTACTGGAAGTCTTACTAGGTCGTGTTGGTTGACAGAGGTCTCTCCCGATACGATACTTGCCGTTCCGCATTTCCTGATCGCCCCGTTTGATTGCAGTTCCTCTCTCGGCCCAATTTGCTGTTCTGGCCGTTCTCCTTGTAGTTTCCGGCTTTTTCTCCCTGGCCGAGACCGCCATGATGGCTGCCAACCGCTATCGATTGAGGCACTTGGCGAAAGAGGGGCATCGAGGTGCGCGATTGGCGCTCGATCTGCTGGCCCGCACTGACAAACTGCTCGGTGTCATTCTGCTCTTCAACAACCTGGTCAACGCTGCGGCCGCTACGCTTGTCAGCGTTATCGTCATTCAGCTTTTCGGCGAGGAGGACTGGGCGCTCGGCGCAGGAGCACTGCTTGTCACTTTCCTGATCCTGATCTTCGCCGAAATCACGCCCAAGGTGGTCGGGGCTGGAAATGCAGACCGTCTCGCCCCGGCCGTCAGCTACCTGCTCACCCCCCTGCTTCGTTTGTTTCAGCCGGTGGTGTGGTTCGTTAATCTTTTCGTAGAAACCCTGCTCCTCCTGACACGCCTGAAGCCGAAAACCAACGGTGAGACACATCAACTCTCGCCAGAGGAATTACGCACGCTCGTACTGGAGGCAGGGCATTTCATTCCACGCCAGCACCAGTCCATCCTGCTCAATCTTTTTGATCTGGAAAGCATTACTGTCGAGGACATCATGATTCCAAGAGGAGCGATCGAAGCCATCGACCTCGCCGCTCCCATCGAGGAAATTCGCGGGCAGCTGGCAACCAGCTACCACACTCGGATGCCGGTCTTCGAGAACGACCTGAACAATATCGTCGGCATCCTGCATCAACGACGCCTGCTCGCGACACTGCTGGCAGGCAGCATGGATAAGTCATGCCTGCAAGGACAACTGGCTGAGCCCTACTTCATTCCTGCCGCAACCGCTGTCTATGCGCAATTGCAGTTCTTTCAAGAGAATCGGGAACGCATCGGCCTGGTTGTGGACGAGTATGGCGAGATCCAGGGATTGGTAACACTCGAGGACATCATCGAGGAACTGATTGGCAAGTTCACCACCACCGTACCAGGGGGTAGCGATGAAATTTGCTGGGGTCACGATAACAGTGCGCTTGTGGATGGGGGGCGAAGCCTGCGGGAACTGAACCGAAGGCTCCATCTTGCATTTCCGTTAGACGGAGCTAAAACCCTTAATGGCCTGATTCTGGAATACTTTCAAGATATCCCGGAAACAGGTGTTTCCCTAAAGATAGCCGGTGTACCGATTGAGATCATCCAGACACAGGACCGCAAGGTAAAAATGGTCAGAATATTCAAGCCTACCAGCTAGCGTCGTCACCTCCCGACACAACAAATCATTCAAGAATCCGTTCCAACCGCCTGATAGTCTTTACAAAACCGGGGCGGAAGGGCATCATCATCCAGGATACTCGGCTGGTATTTCCGATCGATCCAGGGAACCGATGGCAGCATCTCTCCAGACAACACTCAGCGGCTTGGCGCGCGCGCTGGTCCAACAAGGCCGTCTCAAGGAGGCGGAGGCGGAGGCTTTTGCCGCGCAAGGAGCCGGCTCGGGAGGGGGATTTGTCAATCAAGTCATTACCAGCGGCCGCCTGAACGCCAAGGACATTGCCGCCTTTGCCGCTGAAACATTCGGCTATCCCTTGCTTGATCTGAACGCATTTGAGGAAAGCCATTTCCCTCCCGCCGCCATCGACCGCAAATTGATGCAAGCCCACCAGGTCATCCCCCTCACCAAGCGTGGCAATCGTATCGCCGTCGCCCTGACTGACCCGACCAATCTGCGCGCCCTGGATGAAATCCGCTTTCAGACTGGGCTGGCGGTTGACCCAGTGGTGGTTGAAGCCAGCAAACTGACGCCCATCGTTCTGCGCCTGTCGGAAACAGCCGAAACCAAGCTCAACGAGCTGGCAGGGGACGACCTGGATCTGGAACTGGCCGATGAAACCGAAGAAGCCGCCAGTGCAGAGGCCGGCTCTACGGAAGTCGATGACGCGCCGGTTGTTCGTTTCATTCAGAAAATCCTGCTCGATGCCATCAACGAGGGGGCTTCAGATGTTCACTTCGAGCCTTATGAGAAGTATTACCGGATCCGTTTCCGCACGGATGGCGTTCTGCGCGAAATCGCCCAGCCCCCCTTGGTCATCAAGGAAAAAATAGCCTCGCGGATCAAGGTGATTTCGCGTCTGGATATTTCCGAGAAGCGCGTCCCTCAGGATGGCCGCATGAAACTGGTTCTTTCAAAAACCCGTGCCATCGATTTTCGCGTCAGCACATTGCCAACACTGCATGGCGAAAAAATCGTCATGCGTATCCTTGACCCCTCCAGCGCCATGCTCGGCATTGACGCCTTGGGGTACGAGCCGGAACAGCGCGAGTCGCTTATGGCCGCAATCGACCGGCCCTACGGCATGATTCTCGTTACCGGCCCGACAGGCAGCGGCAAGACCGTCTCGCTATATACCTGTCTCAACCTGCTCAACAAGCCGGGCATCAACATCTCCACTGCTGAGGATCCTTGTGAAATCAATCTGCCAGGAATCAACCAGGTCAACGTCAATGACAAGGCGGGGTTGAACTTTTCCGTAGCCCTCAAGGCGTTCCTGCGGCAGGACCCCGACATCATCATGGTCGGCGAAATTCGCGACCTGGAAACCGCTGAAATCGCCATCAAGGCAGCCCAGACCGGCCACCTGGTTTTGTCAACGCTGCACACCAACGATGCGCCGACCACGCTTGAGCGCATGAAGAACATGGGTATCGCCCCATTCAATATCGCCTCCAGTGTGATCATGATCACCGCCCAGCGGCTGGCACGCCGTCTGTGCTCCTGCAAGAAACCCTTGTCCATCCCGATCGAAGCACTGATTCAGGCAGGCTTCCATGAACATGAAATTGATGGCAGTTGGCAATTGTACGGGCCAAACGGCTGCGATAAATGCAAGGACAGCGGTTACAAGGGCCGTGTCGGCATCTATCAAGTCATGCCTATTTCCGAAGAGATCCAGCGCATTATCATGAGCAACGGAAACTCGATTGACATTGCCGAACAGGCACAGCAAGAAGGTATCAAGGATTTGAGGCAGTCCGGGCTGCTCAAAGTCAAGCAAGGGCTGACCTCGCTAGAGGAAGTCCTGGCTACAACAAACGAATAGGGGGAGCCAGATGGCAACTGCAACCAGAACTGCCAAAAGGGACGCTGGCGTCAAGGAATACACTTTCGCCTGGGAGGGAAAGGACAAGACTGGCAAGCTGATGCGCGGCGAAATGCGTGCGGGTGGAGAGGCATTGGTCAATGCCACGCTGAGACGCCAAGGCATCCTGGTCAGCAAGATCAAGAAGCAGACCTTCAAACGCGGCGGCAAAATCACCGAAAAGGACATTACGCTTTTTACCCGCCAGCTGGCCACGATGATGAAGGCTGGCGTGCCGTTGTTGCAGGCGTTCGACATCGTCGGCAAGGGCGCCTCCAATCAGGCCGTGGCAAAGCTGCTGATGGATGTCAAGGCGGAAGTGGAGACGGGTTCTTCACTCAATCAGGCTTTCCGCAAGTACCCTCTCTACTTCGATGCCCTGTTCTGCAACCTTGTCGGCGCGGGAGAAGCAGCCGGCATCCTCGACTCCTTGCTGGATCGCCTGGCGACCTACAAGGAAAAAATTCTTGCCATCAAGAGCAAGATCAAGGCAGCCCTCTTCTATCCGATCGCGGTTATTGTCGTCGCCATTGTCATCACGGCAGTGATCATGATATTTGTCATTCCCTCCTTCAAGGATGTATTCAAGAGCTTCGGTGCCGACCTCCCTGCACCCACCCTTGTGGTCATCGCCATGTCGGATTTCATGGTTGCCAATTGGTACATCGTTTTCGGCATCCTGGGCGGGGGGCTGTACGGCTTCTTCTATATGTGGAAACGCTCGGAAAAAGTGCAGATCGTCATGGATCGGCTCCTCCTCCGATTGCCCATTTTTGGCGACATCATCCGCAAGGCCACCATGGCGCGGTGGGCACGCACCTTGTCGACCATGTTCGCGGCCGGCGTGCCACTGGTCGAAGCATTGGATTCGGTTGGCGGCGCCTCGGGCAACTACGTCTATCGCATGGCGACCAAGCAGATTCAGGGCGAGGTCAGCACAGGCACCAACCTGACCGTGGCCATGCAGAACGCCAACGTATTCCCCAACATGGTGATTCAGATGGTTTCCATTGGTGAGGAATCCGGTCAGCTCGATGCCATGCTGAGCAAGGTAGCCGACTTCTTCGAAGCCGAGGTGGATGATGCGGTCGAGGCCATGTCCAGCCTGATGGAGCCGATTATCATGGTCGTTCTTGGCACATTGATTGGTGGAATGGTGGTGGCCATGTACCTGCCTATCTTCAAGTTGGGCGCCGTTGTCTGATGCGGGAGACTCCAGAGTCAGCCCCCACAATACGCCAACGCACCAGGCATGATGCAGCCTGAGCCGATCTACCTGGCTGTCGTCGCCGTCCTCTTGGGACTGGCGGTGGGCAGTTTCCTCAACGTCGTCATCCATCGGCTGCCGAAAATGATGGAGCGCGGCTGGCTGGCGGAATGCGCCGAAATTCGCGGCGAATCCTTGCCACCTTCCGCAGACAAACTGACCCTTGCCACGCCGCGCTCACGCTGTCCGCAATGCGGGCATGCCATCACGGCGCTGGAGAACATCCCGGTAATCAGCTATCTCTTCCTGCGCGGGCGCTGTAGCGGCTGCGGGGTACGCATCAGCCCGCGCTATCCGCTGGTCGAAGCGCTTTCCGGATTGCTCTGTGGCTATGCTGCCTGGCACTTTGGCGCAACCTGGGCAGGACTGGGTGCGCTGCTTTTCATTTGGGGCATGATGGCCCTGACCTTCATCGATTTCGACACCCAGCTATTGCCCGACAGCATTACCTTGCCTTTGCTCTGGACTGGCCTGCTGCTCAATCTGGGCGGCACATTCACTGATCTGAAGAGCGCCGTCATCGGGGCGGCAGCAGGCTACCTGTCGCTCTGGATGGTGTATTGGGGTTTCAAACTTGCCACCGGCAAGGAAGGCATGGGCTATGGCGACTTCAAGTTGCTTGCCGCAATTGGGGCGTGGCTGGGCTGGCAGATGCTGCCGCTAACCATACTTGCCTCATCCATGGTCGGTGCGGTGATCGGCATCACCCTCATGGTCGCCGTAAAACACGGGCGCAACGTCCCCATTCCATTTGGCCCATATCTTGCGGCCGCCGGTATCATCGCCCTATTCTGGGGCAAGCCCTTGACGCAGCATTATCTCGGCCTGTATTGAACGGAATCTGGTCGACCTCTTGAGTTCTCGCCGTCTCGCCACAATCTGAATGGTGGCCGTGTCGTCACAAGTTAGTGCTTTTTGCGCAACGGCTTAGGTTATAATTCCACGCTTATTTTTGGAGATTGCCATGCCAATCTACGAGTATCGCTGCAGCGAATGCGGGTTCCAAAAGGAGTTCCTGCAGAAGCACAGCGACGCAAAACTGACTACCTGCCCCGATTGCGGCAAGGAATCGTTCAGCAAGATGCTTACTGCCGCCGGTTTCCAGCTCAAAGGCAGCGGCTGGTATGCAAGCGATTTCAAGGGATGCCCCGCAAAACCCGAGGCAAAGACCGAAACCGCGCCAGCGACTGCCGGCTGCAACGGCTGCGCCTGCGCCGGTAATGGATAACATGGGTTTCTTCTCGCCCAGCCTTCGGCTTCTTTGCCCTTGCAGGGGATGCATGCCGTCCTGGGACTGCCCAGCGACGACATGAAAAAATACTTTATTACCGGATTGCTGATCTGGGTTCCCTTGGTAATTACTGCCTGGGTGCTGGCGCTCATCGTCCGAACCATGGACCAGACGCTCCTGCTCTTGCCCGAGGCAATCCGCCCCGAACATCTGCTAGGCATCTATATTCCGGGTATTGGCGTCATTGCCACGCTGCTGATCGTTTTCCTCACCGGCCTGGTCACCGCCAACATCATCGGCCAGCGGCTGGTCCGTTTCTGGGAGGGGGTGTTGTCGCGCATCCCCGTCGTCAAATCGGTTTACTACAGCGTCAAGCAGGTTTCCGACACGCTTTTCTCTTCAAGCGGCGAGGCCTTCCGCAAGGCCCTGCTGGTGCAGTATCCGCGCGAAGGAATCTGGACCATCGCTTTCCAGACTGGCCAACCGGGTGGCGATGTCGTCAACCACTTGCGGGGCGAATATGTCAGCGTGTATGTGCCGACGACGCCCAATCCCACCTCGGGATTTTTTCTCATGCTGCCGCGCAAGGATGTCGTCGAACTCGACATGAGCGTCGACGAAGCCCTTCGGTACATCATTTCGATGGGCGTGGTGTCCCCCCCCATGCGAAACCCTGCCGAACGGGCGCAGAACCAATAACACGCACCGCCATCGCGGTTAATCCCTGGGCAATTGAAATGCGTACTCACTACTGCGGCCTCGTCAATGTCGCGCAACTCAATCAAACCGTCACACTCTGCGGCTGGGCACACCGTCGCCGCGACCATGGCGGGGTCATCTTCATCGATTTGCGTGATCGCGAAGGTCTTGTGCAGGTGGTGTGCGACCCCGACCGCCAGGAAACCTTCGCCACAGCAGAACGCATCCGCAACGAGTTCGTCCTGAAGATTGCCGGCCTGGTGCGCCGCCGCCCGGAAGGCACAGTCAATCCCAATCTCACCAGCGGCGAGATCGAAGTGCTTGCGCAAGACATCGAGATTCTCAATCCCGCCGTCACGCCTCCCTTCCAGCTTGACGAAGACAATCTCTCCGAGAACGTGCGCCTGACGCACCGCGTGCTCGATCTGCGCCGCCCGCAGATGCAAAACAACATGAAGCTGCGCTACAAGGTGGCGATGGCTTTCCGTCGCTTCCTCGACGCGCAGGGATTCATCGACATCGAAACGCCGATGCTGACCAAGTCAACGCCCGAAGGTGCGCGCGACTACCTGGTGCCCTCGCGCGTGCATGCAGGCCAGTTCTTCGCCTTGCCGCAATCGCCGCAGTTGTTCAAGCAATTGCTCATGGTCGCCGGTTTCGACCGTTACTACCAGATCACCAAGTGCTTCCGCGACGAGGATCTGCGCGCCGATCGACAGCCGGAATTCACCCAGGTCGACATCGAAACCTCCTTTCTTGATGAAACTGAAATCACAGCCATCATGGAAGAGCTGATCCGCACCGTGTTCAAGGAAGCATTGAACGAAGGTCTGCCCAATCCCTTCCCGCGCATCAGCCACGCCGAAGCCATGGCAAGGTACGGTTCGGACAAGCCGGATCTGCGCGTCAATCTGGAATTCACGGAACTCACAGACCTGATGAAGGCAGTAGACTTCAAGGTCTTCCGTGCCGCCGCGGAACTCGCCGACGGCCGCGTCGCCGCACTGCGCATCCCTGGTGGCGGCAGCTTCACGCGTAAGGAAATCGACGACTACACCGCGTTTGTCGCCATCTACGGCGCCAAGGGTCTTGCCTATATCAAGGTCAACGAAAGGGCCAGGGGCATCGAGGGTCTGCAATCGCCCATTCTCAAGTTCCTGCCAGCCGATATCGTCACGGAGATAATCGATCGCACTGGCGCAGTGGATGGCGACCTGGTGTTCTTCGGCGCGGACCGCGCCAAGGTTGTCAATGATGCATTGGGCGCCTTGCGGGTCAAGATCGGTCACGAGAAGGGCACGGCTGGGGGCTACCTGGAATCCGGTTGGCGTCCGGTGTGGGTGGTCGATTTCCCCATGTTCGAGTACGACGAGGAAAATAAGCGCTGGATGGCCCTGCATCACCCCTTCACCTCTCCCAAGGACGGCCACGAGGCGTTCGTCGACAGCGATCCTGGCCAGTGCATGGCCAAGGCCTACGACCTTGCCCTGAACGGCTGGGAAATCGGCGGCGGCTCCGTGCGTATCCACCGCGAGGAAATCCAGTCCAAGGTGTTCCGCGCGCTCGCCATCGGCCCCGAGGAAGCCGAACAGAAGTTCGGCTTCCTGCTCGAGGCCCTCAAGTACGGCGCACCGCCTCACGGCGGACTTGCTTTCGGCCTGGACCGCATCGTCACCATGATGACCGGTGCCGAGTCGATCCGCGACGTGATCGCTTTTCCCAAGACCCAGCGCGCCCAATGCCTGCTCACCAATGCGCCGGGGCCGGTTGACGAGAGACAGCTGCGCGAGTTGCACATTCGCCTGCGTCAGACCGAAACAGCCAAGCCTTCCGCAGGCTGAGTACTCCGGGCGTGATGCTGCGCCTTTGTCTGCTGCTGCTGTCGATTCTCGCCACGACTTCGGTGGCGTCGCGGGATTCGCGTCCGGATGGCAACGTCCCGTCCGTCCAGGCGACAGCCCTGCCTGGCGAAGCCCGCGAAACGCTTTCCCTGATCAAGCGGGGCGGCCCTTTCCCCTACCGCAAGGATGGATCGGTATTCGGCAATTTCGAGCGCCGCCTGCCATCTCAGCCGCGCGGATACTATCGCGAGTTTACCGTCCCCACTCCTGGCGCCCGTGATCGCGGTGCCAGACGCATTGTGGCCGGCCTCGGCAGTGCAGGCAATGTCAGATACTCGGGTGAGTACTATTACACTGACGATCACTACTTCAGATTCAGGAAGATTCTCGAATGAGTCCCGGGAACTACAAGAAAATCCTGTGCGATATTAAACAGGCCGGCGTCTACCATGTGCCGCAGCAAGGCATGGCAGCCTTGCTCTCTGCGGCCCAGGCTGCCGGCTTTGCCGCCCATCATGTCGATCTGAGCTCGGTACGCGACAAAACTGCTCTTTTTAAGCGCATGGCGGCCGCCCTTGGATTCCCCAGCTGGTTCGGCCACAACTGGGACGCGCTCGCCGACTGCCTGAGCGACCTGGCCTGGCTGCCGGCGAATGGCTACGTCCTCCTGCTGGAGCATTGCGACGGCTTCCGGGCCAGTCATGCCGATGACTTCGACACCTCGCTGCAAGTCTTCGCTGCCGCCGCTGACGCCTGGCGGGCCGAGGACATCCCGTTCTGGGTTCTGGTGGATATTCACGCCGATTATGTTGCCGATTTCCCGGGACCCCAGTGAAAAAGCCGGTTTCCGTCCTCGTTCTCATTCATACGCCCGCACTTGAGGTGCTGTTGCTCGAACGAGCCGCTCATCCTGGTTTCTGGCAGTCGGTGACAGGCAGCCAGGAAGGCGATGAATCGCTTCTCGGCACGGCCGTTCGCGAGATTGCGGAAGAAACCGGCATCGCGGCCAGCCCGGAGGATTTGACCGACTGGCACCTCGCCAACCGTTTCGAGATTTTCCCGGAATGGCAGTATCGCTACCCGCCCGGCGTGACAGAAAACATCGAGCATGTATTCAGTTTGATGCTCCCGTCACCCCAATCCGTCTTCATTGCTCCAGACGAACACGTCGGCCACCGATGGTTGCCATGGCAAGAGGCAGCCCGCACCGTTTTTTCCTGGAGCAACCGGGATGCCATCCTGATGCTGCCCCGGCAAGTCAGCCCTGCTTGACCGGAATCCCGGCCAGCCTCTTCTTCAGACAATCCGGGCAGTAACACCCCTGGCCCTTTTCCGGTTGGACGGGCAGGGGCGGCAACTCCGCGCACCAACAGCGTGCCCGGCCGGCGTCCATGCCGCAGGAAGAAATCCCGCCGCATCCGGGACAAACGCGCGCGCCTTCGCATCCATTTGGCAGGATTGAATTATTCACCATTGAGCACCCCCCCCCACTTGAAACTGTACCAGCCCCCCCTATATTGACATCATGGGATTGACTCTTACTTGTTGAAAGGAGACATCATGGCCAATATCGTGCGTTCCGGTTCGGACCCCTTCGATGACATTTTCCGCGGCTTTTTCGTGCGCCCAGTCGATTTCGGCAATCAGGCCGACGTGCCCTCCGTCAAGATTGACGTCAAGGAACAAGGGGATGCCTACAGGGTTCACGCTGAACTTCCGGGCATCCTGAAGGAGGATATCCACGTCAATATCGACGGCTCCGTCGTGTCGATCAGCGCCGAGCGCAAGCAGGAGAAAGAGGTCAAGGAGGGCGAGCGCGTCCTGCGCACTGAACGCTATTTCGGCAAGGTCTCGCGCAGCTTCCAACTCGGCCAGGACATCGACGAATCGAAATCTTCTGCCAAGTTCACGGACGGCGTACTCGACTTGACGCTGCCTAAAAAGACGGCCGCCGCGGCCAAGCGCTTGGCGATTGACTGACCTCCTGTCCGGCGACATGCCAGTGCCTCCAGCGGGAAGCTTCGGCTTCCCGCTTTTTCTTTATGGGGCAGGCGGTTAGAATTGGCACTCCACGCCATCATTAGCAATCATGACTGACATCAGCATCTCCCCCACAATCGAAGCCAGCGTCCTCGCCGCGGCCCTGCCCTATATCCGCCGCTTCCAGGACAAGACCATCGTCATCAAGTATGGCGGCAACGCCATGACGGATGAAAACCTCAAGAACTGTTTCGCCCGCGACGTGGTCCTGCTCAAGCTGGTTGGCATGAACCCCGTAGTGGTTCATGGCGGCGGGCCGCAGATCGAGACGCTGCTCAAACGCGTCGGCAAGCAAGGCGAATTCATTCAGGGCATGCGCGTCACGGACCGCGACACCATGGATGTCGTCGAGATGGTGCTGGGCGGGCTTGTGAACAAGGAGATCGTCAACCTCATCAACCAGCATGGCGGGAAGGCCGTCGGCCTGTCGGGCAAGGATGGCGCCTTCATTCGCGCCAGGAAGCTGCTCATGCCGAAGCAAGACAGCCCCCAAACCCTGCTTGACCTCGGCTACGTTGGTGAAATCACTGCGATCGATCCTAGCCTGATCGCCTTCCTCGACTCGGGTGACTTCATCCCCGTCATCGCACCCATCGGCGTGGGCAGCGAGGGCGAGTCCTACAACATCAACGCCGACGTGGTCGCCGGCAAACTGGCCGAAATCCTCAGGGCGGAGAAGCTGGTGCTCCTCACCAACACGCCCGGGGTACTCGACAAGGACGGGGAACTGCTCACCGGCCTCACGCCAAAGCAGATCGACGATCTCGTTGCCGATGGCACGCTCTCCGGCGGCATGCTGCCGAAGATAGGCTCGGCGCTGGACGCCGCCCGCAGCGGCGTGAAAAACGTGCACATCATCGATGGGCGCGTCGAGCATGCGCTGCTGCTGGAAATCCTCACCGACCACGGGGTCGGCACCATGATCAACAGCAAGTGAGCGCTTCGGACCGGGTCTGGCTGTTCGATCTCTCAGGCTAGAATCCGTGCTCGAACTGCCGCGCCGTCTTGGCGCACTGGGATAACAAGGAACAGCCATGGGCGCCAAGCCGGGTGAACGCAAGTTGCAGATCCTGCAAGCCATCGCCGAACTGCTGCAGGATCCGAAGGCAGAGAAAATCACCACTGCCCTCCTGGCGAAGAAACTGGATGTCTCCGAGGCGGCGCTCTACCGCCACTTCGCCAGCAAGGCGCAGATGTACGAAGGCCTGATCGAATTCATCGAAACCGGGTTCTTCTCCGTCATCAACAAGATTAGTGCCGAAGAGCCGTCAGGCGTGAAACAGGCGGAACTGATCGTCGCCCTGCTGCTGGGATTCGCCCAGAAGAACCGGGGATTGACGCGGGTGCTGATCGGGGATGCGCTGGTCAACGAGGACGACCGCCTGCAGGCGCGCATCAACCAATTGCTTGACCGCACCGAAGCGGCACTCAAGCAGGCTTTGCGCATTGCCGCAACCAGCCAAGAACTGCCGCACGGCGAGGATGCCGCAGCCGCTGCGAATCTTTGCATGTGTTTCGTCATCGGCCGCTGGCAACTCTTCGTCAAGAGCGGCTTTACCCGCGAACCGATGGCGCAATGGCAGCAGCAGTGGCCGATGCTGCTGGCCGGCTGTCTTTCCCAGCCGGCTTAATCTATTTTTCCTATTTTTCGTCCTTGAGCCACTTCGCCACATCAAGCGCAAAGTAGGTCAGGATCGCGTCGGCGCCGGCACGCTTCATGGAGAGCAACGCTTCCAGCACGCAGGCTTTCTCGTCGATCCAGCCGTTCTGTCCGGCCGCCTTCAGCATGGCGTACTCTCCGCTCACCTGATAGACGCAGGTGGGCACCTTGTACGTATCTTTCACTCGCCGGACGATGTCCAGATAGGGCAGACCCGGCTTCACCATCACCATATCGGCGCCTTCGGCTAGGTCAAGGCCGACCTCCCTCAGCGCTTCATCCGTATTGGCCGGATCCATCTGGTAGGTGTACTTGTTGCCCTTGCCCAGATTACCCGCCGACCCCACCGCATCGCGGAAGGGGCCATAGAAGCTCGAGGCATACTTGGCCGAATAGGCGAGGATGCGCGTATGAATCTGCTTGTGGCCATCGAGTTCGGCGCGGATGCGGCCGATGCGACCGTCCATCATGTCGGATGGCGCCACCACATCGACGCCAGCCTGTGCATGGGTCAGCGCCTGCCTGGCCAGCACTTCCAGCGTTTCATCGTTGAGCACATAGCCGGAATCATCGATCAGACCATCCTGTCCGTGCCTGGTATAGGGGTCCAGGGCGATATCGGTGATGACACCCAGGTTTGGAAATGCCTGCTTCAGCGCCTGCACCACGCGCGGCACGAGCCCACCCGGGTTAAAGGCCTCTTCCGCCCCGTTCGTTTTCAGCGACGGGTTGATCACCGGGAAGAGCGCCAAGGCCGGCACGCCAAGTTGCGCAGCGTTTTCGGCCACCTTCAACAAACGATCGAGGGAATGGCGGAATACGCCCGGCATGGAAGCCACAGGTTCGGATATGCCCGCCCCCTCCAGCACGAACACCGGGTAGATCAAATCATCGACTGTCACGCGGTGTTCCCGCATCAGCCGACGAGAAAACTCATCACGGCGCATGCGCCGCATGCGCGTCGAGGGGAATATACCTGATAAGCTCATGGTTACTTTACGAGAAAAATTTTTAATTCGCATTCATTGGAACTAACGAGGAAGATTTTCTCTCAGAAACGACAGATGGTGTTGAACCGTCTCCCGCTTCACCTCCCTGAGCGGGTGCCTTAATCAAGTTAAGGCGTTTCTGCCCCCGGTTTTTCTCCCCTTTAGCCGGGGGCACTTCTTTTTTCTGGCGCTTCCTCGTCGGCCTCCAGCCATTTGCCGATTACGCTCTCCGCCTCGTCGACGCCTGTTTTCTTCAGGCTGGAAAACAGTTGCACGCTTACCTGGTCTGCCCATGGAACCAGTTCATTTCTTGTGGTTTGCAGGGTTTTTGCCGCCTCGGTGCGTGTCAGTTTATCTGCCTTCGTCAGCAGGATATGGATGGGCTTGCCGGTCGGGCCAAACCACTCGAGCATCTGGCGATCCAGATCCGTCAAGGGCCGTCTTGCATCCATTATCAGCACAAGACCACACAGGCTCGTGCGTTGGGCGAGATAGGCTGCCAGCACGCCCTGCCACTGGCGCCGGATTTCCTCTGGAACATCGGCATAACCATAACCTGGCAAGTCCACCAGGAAGGCGCCGTTTACCAGGCGGAAGTAATTGATCAGTTGCGTGCGCCCGGGCGTCTTGCTGACAAAAGCCAGCCGCGTGCGCCCTGCCAGCGTATTGATGGCGCTGGATTTTCCGGAATTGGAACGGCCGGCGAAGGCAATCTCAGCGCCACCGGGAGGGGGCAGATCGCTCAGCTTGGCTGCCGAGATGGTAAAGACCGCATTGGCAAACAGGGACATAGAGGGCTGGCGGGCGGAGGCCTGCAGAACATGGCGCAACCAAGATAAGTTGGTATAGAATAACAGCTTTTTAGCTTCGGCCGCTGCTCAAAACGTCCAATTTGCCTCTTTTGGCCGGGGCTGAAACATCGTTCTGCATTTCAGGTTCCTGAGGAGTCGTGCTCATGGTTCATCGTTTCATCGCCCTGTCGCTGGCACTTGCCTTTGCATCGGCGGCCCAGGCGGCAGACAAGTCCGCAGCAACCACCGCCCCCAAGGCTGACGCCGCCAAAGGCCAGCAGGTCGCCGCGCAAGTATGCGCCGCATGCCACAATCCTGATGGCAACAGCACGCTGGCTGCCAATCCCAAGCTCGCCGGCCAGCATCCCGAATACCTTTACAAGCAATTGAAGAACTTCAAGGCAGATGACGGCAAGCCGGCGGAGCGTAGCAGCCCCGTCATGGGCGGCATGGTCGCTGCCTTGTCTGACCAGGACATGAAGAACATCGCCGCCTGGTACGCCAGCCAGACTCAGAAGAACGAGCAGGCCAGGAACCCCGCCATCGAGGCCGGACAGAAGCTGTATCGCGCCGGCAATGCCGGCAAGGGCCTGCCCGCCTGCGCCGCCTGCCACGGCCCCGCCGGCACCGGAATTCCTGCGCAGTATCCTCGCATCGGTGGCCAGTTCGCCGAGTACACCGAACTGCAGCTGAAAGCCTTCCGCTCCGGCGAGCGCGCCAATGACCCGAACAGGATGATGCGCGCCGTCGCCGACAAAATGTCCGACGCCGAGATCAAGGCCGTTTCCGACTATATCGCCGGGCTGCGCTGATCCGTTCAGGTTAGTCGCAAGCAATTCCAAAAGGGGTGGCAGTTGCCGCCCCTTTTTTCTTCCCTTGGGGAATAAACAGGGCATCCCGCTTGTTAACGCGGTGTAACACCCAACCTCAACTGGAGAAACCTGAATAATCCATCCCTGCGCGTCGGCCTTGCAGCCGGCTTCCTGGCGCTTGGCCTACTCGCCGGCTGCGCGTCCTCCGAAATGGAATCGCGGCCGGCAGGCCGCTCCCACCAAGACAAAACACCTATCTGTGAAAGCGGATGATCGCGCGGCCGTCCGCCGAGGTTTTCGGCTTGGCTTTCCAGGCATGTCCGTAGACGATCTCGAAGGTGGCGGGCAGGCGCCCGTTGCGCTCCTGTGACTGCCAGGCACGGAAGACACGCCGTCCCTCGCGAAAGCCCATCGGCCCGAGCAGCCCGTCGCGCACGCCGAGCAGTCGCTTGTCGCGCAGCAGGCCGCGCGGGCTGGCGTAAGTGAGTTCGATCCGTTCCATGTCCATCACCGGATCGGCGAAGCCCGCCGCCGCCAGCATGTCGCCCAGATCATGCATGTCGTGAAAGCGCCGCAGGGTCGTCGCGCCGGCCTCGCGCAACTCCTTGAGCGTATCGGGCCCCAGCGTGCTGAACATCAGCAGGCCGCCGACTTCCAGCACGCGGTGCAGCTCGCCGAAGGCCGGCAGGGGATCGTCGAGCCAGTGCAGCATCAGGTTCGACCATGCGAGGCCCAGCGTGCCGCCCGACAGGGGCAGCGCCCGCACGTCGGCCGCCACGCAACGCGGCGTGCGGCGGCGCAGCTTTTCCATCCACGGGACACGGCGGGCGACCTCGGCCAGCATGGCCGGCGCGTAGTCGATCGCCAAGGGAAGTGCCTGCGGATAGCGCGCCTGCAGGGCGCGGATGCCGTCGCCGGTGGCGCAGCCGATGTCGGCGATGCGGGAGGGGGTGATCTTCACCAGGTCCAGTCTCGCCGTCATGCGCAGACTGACTTCTTTCGCCAGCACGGCGGCCTCGTCGTAGGAGGCTGCTGCCCTGCTGAAGTCTTGCCGCATCAAATGGCGCGCAAGCCCAGCCGCTCGAACAGGCGCTCGTCGCGGCCGGCTTCGGGATTGCCGGTGGTGAGCAGCTTGTCGCCGTAGAAGATGGAGTTGGCGCCGGCAAGAAAGCACAGCGCCTGCAGTTCGTCCGACATCTCCTGGCGCCCGGCGGAGAGCCGCACCAGGCTGGTCGGCATGGTGATGCGCGCTGCGGCGATGGTGCGCACGAACTCGAAGGGATCGATCGGCTCGGCGTTGGCCAACGGCGTGCCCGGCACCGGCACCAGGTTGTTGATAGGAACGGATTCGGGCGGCGGATTCATGTTGGCCAATTCGGCGATCAGGGCGGCACGGCTGCCGCGCGTCTCGCCCATGCCGACGATGCCGCCGCAGCAGACATTGATGCCGGCCTCACGCACCTTGCCGAGGGTATCGAAGCGGTCGGCCTGGCTGTGCGTGGTGACGATGTTGCCGTAGAACTCCGGCGCGGTATCCAGGTTGTGGTTGTAGTAATCGAGGCCGGCGGCCTTCAGCTTTTCGGCCTGGCCTTCCTTGAGCATGCCCAGCGTGACACAGGTCTCCAGGCCGAGCGACTTCACCGCGCGGATCATTTCGCTCACCTGTTCCAGGTCCTTGTCCTTCGGCCCGCGCCAGGCGGCGCCCATGCAGAAGCGGCTGGCGCCCTTGTCCTTGGCCGCCTGGGCGGCGGCCACCACCTCGTCGATGCCCAGCAGCGATTCCTTCTCCAGGCCGGTCTGGTTGCGGGCGGACTGGGAACAGTAGCCGCAGTCCTCCGAACAGCCGCCCGTCTTCACCGACAACAGGGTCGAGCGCTGCACGCTGTTGGCGTCGAAATGCGCGCGATGCACCTGCTGGGCCTGATACAGCAAATTGTTGAATGGCAATTCGAACAGCGCCTGGATCTCGGCGGCTGCCCATTTCTTCTGCTTGTGTGAGCCCTTGCTCACGCATTCGGCTGCGGCTGGTTGCATGTCGGGAAAATGCTTCGGATAGAATCGGTTCAGGGATGATCGTTCATGGGTGGAGGCTTGTCAATTTACCGGACGACAATTCGAGCGCTGGCCCGCCTGCTGTCGCAGGACTGTTACGTCTGCGGCCAGAACAGCGACGATCGCCAGATTTGCGCGGATTGCGCAGCCGTCCTGCCCCACCTGGCCGGTCCGCTGTGCCCGGTCTGCGCCCTGCCCACACCCGCGGGCGCGGTCTGCGGTGCTTGCCAGGCGACACCTCCCCATTTCGATGCCACGTGCGCGGCCTTCTCCTATGCCTTTCCGGTGGATCATCTGGTGCAAGGATTGAAGTACCGGCACCGGCTGCCGCTGGCCGGCTGGCTGGCGAATGAACTCGCCCGGTGCGTCAGTTCATCCAGGGTCGACTGCGTCCTGCCCCTGCCGCTCTCGGCACAACGCATGAAGGAGCGCGGCTTCAACCAGGCGCAGGAAATCGCCCGCCCGCTGGCGCAGCATTTGGGCTTGCCGCTCATCTCCGACGCCTGTGTCCGTGTCCTCAATGGCGCACCGCAGGCCAGCCTGCCCTGGAAAGAACGCCAGGCCAACATCCGCAACGCCTTCGAATGCCGCGTCGACCTGACGGGGAAAGCGATCGCAGTGGTCGATGACGTCATGACCACCGGAGCGACGCTGAATGAATTCGCGCGGACGCTGAAACTGCACGGTGCACTGAGGGTGGAAAACTGGGTGGCGGCGCGCACGCTGCCGGCTTGAGCGTGGTCGTTGCCGATGGATCGGCAGGCCTGCTCCCAAGCAACGCCTTACGGCAGGCGCTTCAGCCTTTGCTCGACGAATTCGGCCAGTTCGGGCGTCAGCGCACCCGTCGCCCTGGCGCGCTGAAAGGCATCACGCGCCTCGGGCAGGCTTCCTTCCGCCTCCAGCGAGATGCCCAGCCCCATCCACCACACCCCCGACTGGGGCACGAGGCGCAGGGCTGCCTGGTATTCCGTCGCAGCTTTCTTGTGGAAAGTCAGCCGCTGCAGCACGGCGGCATGCAGGGCGCGATACTCGGGATTGTCCACTGCCGAAGCCGCGGTCCTGCCGAGCGTTTCCTCGGCGCCGCGCGCATCGCCACGCGCCAGTTTCAGGCGGGCAAGGCGCGAGGCCATCTGGGGCTGAGCCGGATCGCGCGCAAGCGTTTCCTCAAGCAGCGCCTGGGCTTCCTCGAAGCGCTGCTGTTCAACCAGCAGGCCGAACAGCGCCAGCCGGGACCCTGCATGTCCGGCATCCTCGCCCAAGGCGCCGCGCAATACGGCGATGCCTTCCTGCACGCGCCCCTGATTGACCAGTCCCAGGGCGCGCCGGTATTCGTTCTCGGCCCGTTCGCGCGGCGTCGAAACGCGCATCTTCTTCTCGATGCGGGCGCCGTCATCGACCCCCTGTGATTCGGCCGGCGGCGCCTTGCCCAGCGCCGTGGCCACCTTAAGGCCACTGCGATCCTCTGTCGGCTGCGACGACGGGGTTTCCTTGCGCACGGCCGGCGCAGGCTCCTGCGCCGGCCGGGCCTTGGTTGCAGTAGCGGGGGGAGACGGCGCTGCGGGTTTCTTCTCCTCGGCAACAGATGCGACGGGGGCAGGCTGGGACAAAGCAACTGCGGCAGGTGGCGGCGTGGAGACCCCCTCGCCCGCTTGAGGCGATGCCGCAAGCGCCGGCGCGGGCGTTTGCGCTTCCGGCGCTGTTGCGGGCGCTGGTGCAACGGGTACCTGTGCCATGGGCGCGGCCACCGGGCCGGAGGCAATGGGTACGGGGGCTGGCGCTCGGACGCTCTCCGTCTGCGAGCCCGCAAAAAACCAGGCAGTGGCGCCAGCTACCAGCACGAGCGATGCGACCAAAAGAAATTTTGGCCATGGCAGCGGGGCGCGTTGCGGCGGCAGCGAGCGGATATCATGCTGCGTGCCGGCATCGCCGGACAAGGTCGCCCGCCGCGATTCGAGGTCCTGCAGCATCTTGTTGATCAGGCTCATTTGCGTTCCTCCGCCGGGCCGCCCCAAGGAGGAACAGCCAGCAAATGGAGCGGGCGTAGCCCGCGAACTTGCGTCACCCCCCTCCACGGGAAGGGGGATGGGGGGAAGGCTCTCATGTCTCCCTCACCATAAGCGCCAGGCGGGCAAGCGCGCGCCCTCAGTGTCGCGCGCGGCGGCCTTGACGTTGCGCGGCGCCACTTCCTGCCGGCCTTCGCCGTAGGCGGCCAGCATGGCCTTGTGCGCCAGTATGTTGATCAGGCGCGGCGTGCCGTTCGCCGCGCGGTGAATCAGCCGCACCGTCGCCCGCGGGAAGACGCGGTGGCCGCGATAGCCCGCCACGCGCAACCTGTGCGCCAGATACAGTTCCATCTCGTCCGGCTTCAGTCCGCCGAGGCGATAGTGGAATGAAATGCGCTGCCGCAACTGCCGCACCGAAGGATTGGCCAGGCGCTCGTCCAGCTCCGGCTGGCCGAACAGCACCAGTTGCAGCAGCTTGCGCTTTTCCGTTTCCAGGTTGGACAGCAGCCGAAGGGACTCCAGGCTTTCCATCGGCAGGGCCTGGGCTTCATCGAGGCAGAGCACGACGGATTTGTCCTGGCGGGCAAACTCGAGCAGCGCCTGGTTCAGACCCTTGAGCAGGTGGTACTGGTCGGCATCCTTGTCGAGTTCGACGCCGAGTTCCTCCGCCAGCGCCAGCATCAGGGTGCGCGGCTCGAGGTAGGGGTTGGGCAGATAGGCGCTGACGGTGCCCTCGCCCAGCGTGGCCAGCAGGCGGCGGCAGAGCAGCGTCTTGCCGGTACCGACTTCCCCGGTGATCTTGATGAAGCCTTCGCCGCTCCGCAGCGCGATCAGCAGCGTGTTGAGCGCCTCCTGGTGCGCCGTGCCGGCAAACGCGAAGCTGGTGTCCGGCGTGATGCCGAAGGGGAGTTCGCGCAAGCCGAAATGCTCAAGGTACATCGCTACTGCTGCACCGGCATGACGGGCCGCTCCATCGCGCGCAAGCGATCGCGCGTGTTGACGAGATCATCCTCCCACTGCTTGTCGCCATGGATCACCGTCGGTTTCAGCAGGACGACAATCTCGCGCTTCTGCAAGCCCTTCTTGCCCTGCCTGAACAGGACATTGACACCGGGCACGTCGCCGACGCCCGGCACCTTGCCGCCGTCGTCGGACTGTATGTATTCCATCAACCCGCCGATCGCGACGATATTGCCGTCGCGCACCCGCACGATGCTGTCCGTCTCGTTGATGCTGCTGGATGCCAGTGGCAACTGGAAGGTGCCAAGCGTACCGAGGTTGATCACCTTGTTCCGCTCCGACACCACGCTGACGGAAGGCCGAATGTGCAGGATGATATTGTCGTCCTCGTCGATCTGCGGCATCACGTCGAGCGAAATGCCCGAAAAGAAGGGCTGCACGGTGATGGTCGGCGAGACCGTCGAGCTGGTGCCGCTCGACGAAGTCGTTGTGCTGATGTTGGTCACGTAGAAATCGTCGGTGCCGACCTTGAGCACCGCCTTCTGGTTGTTGATGGTGGCGATGCGCGGGCTGGACAGCACATGGACCGAGCCCTGCGTCTCGAGGAAGGAGATCAGCGCCGCGAAGCTACCGGTTTGAAAGGCCAGCCCCATCACGCCGGCAAGCGGTCCGCCGGCGAGCCGGCCGACGGTGCCGGCGAGAGGCGCCGCGAGGATGTTGCCAAGTGTATTCGGTACAAAGGCCCCCGCATCCGAACTGTAGGGGGTGACGATGTCGCCGCCCTGATTGCTGCCCAGTCCGGGCGCCGGCGTGTTGAACTGGCGCGTGTCGGCGCCGGAGGAAAGACGATGCCGGCGGGTGGCGGTGAAGCCGCCCCAGTTGACGCCGGCCTGGAAATGCTCGGACAGCACCACTTCGACGATTTTCGCCTCCAGCATCACCTGGCGCTCGATGGTCAGTTGGGAGGCGCGCAGGAAGTTCTCGACCTCGCGCAGTTCGCGCGGCAGGGCGCGCACCACGATGACGCCCGACTGTGGTGAAATGACTACGTTGCGCCCGCCCTCGGCGCCGATGATCGCCCGGATCGCCCCGCTGATCTCGCCCCAGAAATCCATCTGGTTGGTGGTGGAGACGGAACTGCCGGCCGCCGACTGCACGGCGGCGCCGGCCGCCGGCGTCGCCGCCCCCGCCGCGCCGGCCGTACCGGCAGTAGGCGATGAGATCGAGCCCGAGACGACGCGGGTATCGCTGCGACTCTGCCGCTGCGCCGTCAAATAATTCACTTTGAACACCTTGGACTGCATGGTCAGCGGCTGCACGAAAATGCGCGTGCCCTGCACCCGGTATTCGTAGCCGTACAGTTCGCGGATGGTATCGAGCGCCTCCATCACCGTCACATCCTTCAGGTTGACGGAAATGCTGCCGGTCATCTCCGGGCTCACCAGCATGCTGTAGCGCGTGCCGGACACGATGGCCATGAACACCTGGCTGGCCGAAGCGTTGCTGACCGAAAGATCGAAGCGCGGCTCGACCGCCTTGGCGGCGGGGGCGTCGATCTGCCCCGTCAGGGGTGGCACCAGAGCGCGGCTGACGGCATCGGGCGCCGCCTCGCGGCTGCGATTCTCCGTGGCGCGCTGCATCTCGCTGTCTATCGACTCGCGCACTGCGCCGGGCTTGATGGTTGAAAACGTGTTGCATCCCGCCAGCAGGATGCTGGCTGACGCTGTCACCACTCCGAGTATTCGCATCATTGTTCTTCCTTATCTTCCCGCCATTCGGCCCGCGGCCTTCTTCGGCCGAAGTTCGACATCCGGATACATTCCGATCGTCTCCCGCCGCCCATCCGGGTACTGCAAGACCACCGCGTGTTCCTCGATTTTCGCCACCACCGCCTCACCCGACCTGTCGCCCGGCTTGACCCATTCGCCGTTGAGCAATGCCAAATAGCGCTTGCCGGTGCGCTTGATCGTCTGCAGTCCGGAATCGGCCGGGGTCGCAGCTTGCGCGGCATCGGCCGGATCGAGGAACTGTGCCGGCGGACGCGTCGGGTCCCGCATGCCACGGTAGTTGCCCTCGGCCATCGCCTGGGCGGCTGCGAGACTTGGCAGGGCCGCAGCCAGCAGGCCGACGGCGCAGATGCGCGCCAGCATCCGGGAAAAACCCGATGCAGTCAGAGTGGTCATCCCGCAGAAATTCCACTCGGTCATATCGTCAGCCACACCTTGTCGAGACTGAGCGTATACAAAGTCAGCGTCAGCACAGGCCGATTGTATTCACGCGCATCCAGCTTGAGCTGTCCCCAGTACATCTGCCAGGGCAGCGACTCGATCTGGGCCAGGTACTCCAGCATGTCGAAGTAGCTGCCGCGCAGCGTCAATTCCACGCCATGCTTGAAGATATTGTTCTGGCTGCCGGCCTGTCCCGCTGCAGCCGGGGTCTGTCCTGCGCCGGGCTGGCCCGCTGCAGCCGGGTCGCGTCCAAGCAGTTCTTCTGCCGGCCGCGTCGTCATCTTCACAAGCTGAAGCCGCCGGTTGCGCTTCAGGAGGTCTTCCAGCAACGTCGCCATACGCTCGGGTGGAACAAGTTGCTTCGCGGACGATTGCAAGCCGGCATCGATGCCGGCAATTTTCTGCTCGATTTCCTGTATTCTCGCGCGGGCCTGGGCATCCGGATGGCTGGAAATGCGTACCTGCATTTCCTTCAGTTGCGCCGATACCCGACCCGATTCGGCATGCTGCTCGGCAATACTCGCCTTGAGGCCGGCATTCTGGCGCGACCATGCGCTCAGCAGCAGCGCGTCGACCAGAAAGAAAGTCACAGCTACCAAAGCCGCAGCGACCATCACGCGCTCGCGCAGTGACAAGGCATCGAATTTCTGCTGCCATGCGTTCAGCGTCTTGCTCAACCCGCGGGGGCTTTCTTCTGTCATCTCGCCTCCGCAGCCGACGTCCCCGCCGCATTGTCGGAGCCCGTCCGAGCCGGCATTGCCGCCAGCATGAATTCGTGAAATGGCAGCATCTTTGCTGCTCCATCCTGCCCGCCCTGCGCAACAGGTGCGGCGGGGG
>Ga0208244_100468_pt1 | contig 39125 bp, 41 predicted proteins | sample SubbioCR12Aug_5A_FD_184828 | JGI IMG/M metagenome (GOLD analysis project Ga0208244, IMG submission 184828) | Serpentinite rock and fluid subsurface biosphere microbial communities from McLaughlin Reserve, California, USA - CR12Aug_5A (SPAdes) | ecosystem: Environmental > Terrestrial > Deep...
AACGCTGGCGCGCCCTTGTGCGCTACATCGTCGAGAGAATCATCGCGGCCAAGCCAAAATCCCCTTCGCCTCTCTGTTTGACTTCGCTTTGTCTGGCTTCGGGATTGGGGTAACAGAGGAATTTAGGTTGAAACAATTACCTCAACGTTCTCGCAACTATCTACAAGTTGAAAAACATCTCGAAATTCTTAGCCTCCAGTAGGCAACAGGAAATGACGCAGTCCAACATTTCGCTCCGGAGCCAGAGAGTCGCTTCGCCGGCGAGCGACCTTCGCGCCCCCTGATCTCAAACGGTGAAGGGCTGCTACCTCAGTCGGCCAACTACGGCTCAGGGCACAACTGAGACGGTCGGCAACCTGGTTAACCGGTAAGCGCTTCGCGGCTACCCAATCCACCTCCGCGCATTGCGGAACATCGTCATCCACGGAGAGTCTTCGCCCAGCCCGGCCGGGTGCCAGGACATCTGCGAAGTGCGGAAGACGCGCTCGGGGTGCGGCATCATGATGGTGAAGCGGCCGTCCGGCGTGGTCACGCCGGTGATGCCGTCGGGGGAGCCGTTGGGGTTGAATGGGTAGGTCGTGGCCGCCGCGCCGCGGTTGTCGATGTAGCGCAGTGCGATGTCAGGGCAGGTTGGGGCGGCAAACACGGCACGTCCCTCGCCATGCGACACGACCACCGGCAGCCTGGAGCCGGCCATGCCGGCGAAGAAGATCGACGGTGAAGGGGGGATTTCCACCATCGCAAAGCGTGCCTCGAACTGCTCGGAGCGGTTGCGATGAAAGGTCGGCCATGAGCCTGCGCCGGGAATGATGGCGACCAGGTTGCTCATCATCTGGCAGCCGTTGCAGACGCCCAGCGCGAAAGTGTCGGAGCGCGCGAAGAAGGCGGCGAATTCGTCCTTGAGTTCGGGATGGAAGAGGACGGACTTGGCCCAGCCCTGCCCCGCACCGAGCACGTCGCCGTAGGAAAAGCCGCCGCAGGCCGCCAGGCCCTTGAAACCGGCCAGATGCACGCGGCCGGCCATCAGGTCGGACATATGCACATCGAATGTCTGGAAACCGGCGCGGTCGAAGGCAGCGGCCATCTCGACCTCGCCATTGACGCCCTGCTCGCGAAGTATCGCCATTTTGGGGCGGTTGCCGCCGATGGTAAATATTGCGGAAGGATCGAAAGTCAGATTGCATGACAGGCCGGGATCGCCGGCGTCGAGCAGCGCGTCGAACTCCTCCTGGGCGCAGACCGGGTCGTCGCGCAGCCTGGCGATCTGGTAGCTCACCTCGCTCCAGGCGCGTTGCAGTTCGACACGCCGTACCGCCAGCGCCGACTTTGCGTTGCGCCAGAGCCTGATTTCGTCGCCATCGTTGAGCGTGCCGATGACATGGGCGCAGGCACCCAGTCCGGCAGCGCGCAGCGTTTGCAGCACGGCATCGCGCTCGGCGCGGCGCACCTGGATCACCGCGCCGAGTTCTTCGTTGAACAGCGCGGCCAGCAGGCGGTCCTGCATGCGGCCGCCCAGCAGTTCGGGCTTCTTCTCGATGCCGTCCACGTCGTTCATCAGCGGGTCGTAGCAGAGCGCGTCGAGATTGAGCGAAACACCCTGATGGCCCGCGAAGCTCATCTCGCACACCGTGGCGAACAGGCCGCCGTCGGCACGGTCGTGGTAGGCGAGGATCCGCGGCCGCAGGGTCTGGATGGCGGTGAAGAATGACTTGAGCAGCGCGGCGTCGGCATCCGGCGGCACATCGCCGCTCTGCCCATACACCTGCGCCAGCGCCGAACCGCCCAGGCGATTCTGGCCGGCGCCCAGGTCGATCAGGATCAGTTCCGTCTCGCCGACATCGGCATCTTTTTGCAGTTGCGGCGTCAGCGTGGTGCGAATGTCGGCACAGGGCGCGAAGGCGGTGACGATCAGGGACAGCGGCGCGGTGACCATTTTGGTCTGGCCGCCCTCTTCCCACTTTGTCCGCATCGACAGCGAATCCTTGCCGACCGGGATCGAGATACCCAGCGCCGGACAGAAGTCGAGGCCGACGGCCTTGACAGTGTCGAACAGCGCGGCGTCTTCGGTGCTGAGTCCGGCGGACAACGCGCCATGGCCGGAAGCGGCCATCCAGTTTGCGGAGAGCTTGACCTGGCCGAGATCGGCGATTTGCGCAGCGGCGAGGTTGGTCAGCGCCTCACCCACCGCCATGCGTCCCGAGGCGGGGGCATTGAGCAGGGCCAGCGGGGTGCGCTCGCCCATGGCGAAACACTCGCCGAGATTCGTGGCGTAGCCCATCGCCGTCACGGCCACATCGGCCACCGGTGTCTGCCACGGGCCGACGAACTGGTCGCGCGCCGTCATGCCGCCCACCGAACGGTCGCCGATGGTGATGAGGAAATTCTTCGATGCCACGCAGGGCAGGCGCAATACGCGGAAAGCGGCTTCCTTGATATCGATTTGCGTCAGGTCAAGCGCCGGCATGCTGACGGTCTTGCGCGCCGCATTGCGGTGCACGCGCGGCGGCTTGCCGAGCAGCACTTCCATCGGCATGTCGACGGGCCGGTTGCCAAAATGATCGTCGGCGACGACGAGTTGGCGTTCCTCGGTCGCCGTGCCGATCACGGCATGCGGGCAGCGCTCGCGCTCGCACAACGCCGCGAATTCGGCCAGCCGTTCCGGGGCGATGGCCAGCACGTAGCGTTCCTGTGACTCGTTGCACCAGATCTCGCGCGGCGCCATGCCCGGTTCCTCATTGGGCACGGCACGTAAGGAGAAGCGTGCGCCGCGACCGGCGTCGTTGGCGAGTTCCGGCATGGCGTTGGAGATGCCGCCCGCGCCGACGTCGTGGATGGCGAGGATGGGGTTGCCGTCGCCCATTTGCCAACATCTGTCGATCACTTCCTGCGCGCGGCGCTGCATCTCGGGGTTGCCGCGCTGCACCGAGGCGAAGTCGAGATCGGCGGCATTCGTGCCGGTCGCCATCGAGGATGCCGCGCCGCCACCCAGGCCGATCAGCATGCCGGGGCCGCCGAGCTGGATCAGCAAGGTGCCGGCCGGAAACTGCTCCTTGAAGCAATGCCGCGCGGCAATGTTGCCGACGCCGCCGGCGACCATGATCGGCTTGTGATAGCCGCGCATCTCGCCGTCGAATTCCTGCTCGAAGGTGCGGAAGTAGCCGGCCAGGTTGGGCCGGCCGAATTCGTTGTTGAAGGCCGCCGCGCCAATCGGTCCTTCGACCATGATGGCCAGCGCGGAAGCAATGCGCTCGGGCTTGCCGTAGCTGGATTCCCACGGTTGCGCGTAACCGGGAATCTTCAGGTCGGAGACGGAAAAGCCGGACAGCCCGGCCTTCGGCTTGGAGCCGCGCCCGGTCGCCCCTTCGTCGCGGATCTCGCCGCCCGATCCGGTGGCGGCACCGGGGAAGGGTGAAATGGCGGTCGGGTGATTGTGCGTTTCGACCTTGGCGAGGATGTGCGTCGTATCCTCGACATAGCCATAGCCGCCGTCAGACTGAGCGTTGAAGCGCTTGATCAGTGCGCCCTCGATCACGGATGCATTGTCGGAGTAGGCGACGACCGTGCCTGCCGGGTGCGCCTGGTGCGACGCGCGGATCATGCCGAACAGCGACTGCGTCTGGTCGATGCCGTCGATGGTCCACGAGGCGTTGAAGATCTTGTGGCGGCAGTGTTCGGAGTTGGCCTGGGCGAACATCATCAGTTCGACGTCCGTCGGGTTGCGCCCGATTTTGGTGAAGTTCTCGACCAGATAGTCGATCTCGTCCTCGGACAGCGCCAGCCCGAGTTCGCCGTTGGCCTGCACCAACGCGGCACGCCCGCCGGTGATGACATCCACCGAAGTCAGCGGCTGCGGGGCGACGTGATGGAAAAGCTGCTCGGCGGCATCGATGGAAGCCAGCACCGATTCGGTCATGCGGTCATGAAGTCGCTCGCTTAACTGCCGTCCCGCCAGCGCCGACTTTTCAAGGTGGTAGGCAACGCCGCGCTCGATGCGCTTGACGGCGGCAAAACCGCAGTTATGCGCGATGTCGGTCGCCTTGGAAGCCCACGGCGAAATCGTGCCCAGGCGCGGCGTCACTAGAATCAACTGTCCAGGAGGCGCGGGCGGCAATTCAGCCGGAATTCCCAGCAATTCCTTCAAGCGCACCAACTCGTCGGCGTTCATGCTGCTGTCGGTTTCGACGAAATACCAGTGCTCGGCCACCAGCGGAACCCCGACCAGTTCGGCCAGGCGGGCAAGACGCGAAGCGGAAAAGGCGGCGGTGCCGCGAAGCTTGAGGATGTCGGCCATGTCGGGTCTGGATTTGGGGGAAACAAGGGGAAACAGCTAGGCCAAAATTATACCCGCCGCTTGATTCCGGGCAGCAGGGCCCATACTTGTCAGCATCAATCAATGGAGTATTCAATGTCACAACACGCCTACGACGTCACCGTTGCCGATTTCGAGCAAAAGGTACTGGCCGCTTCGCATCAGGCCCCGGTCCTGGTCGATTTCTGGGCGCCCTGGTGCCAGCCCTGCACCATCCTCAAGCCCATCCTCGAAAAACTCGCGGCCGAACTGGGTGGCCAGTTCATCCTCGCCAAGGTCAATTCGGACGAAAATCAGGAACTCGCCGCTCGCCATGGGGTGCGCGGCATTCCGGCCGTGAAGGCTTTTGTCGATGGGCAGATGGTTGATGAATTTACCGGCGCACTGCCCGAGGCGCAGATTCGCGAATTTCTCGAACGGCTGATCCCCTCGCCGGCCGAGCCGCTGCGACAGGAAGCACTGGCGGCCTACGCGCGCGGCGACCTGGATGCCGCCCGCAAGACGATGGCCGAGGCGATCAACCGCGACCCGAAAAACGACAACGCTTATCTCGATTTTGTCGAAATGAGCCTGGCCGCGAATGCCCTCGACGAGGCGCGCGAATTGCTGGATGTCATCGCCGACCGGGCGCGCGACACCACACGCGTCGCCTCGCTGCAGGCACAGCTGCAACTGGCCGTGGCGGGCGGCGGGGCCGACATTCCCGCATTGCAGGCCGAAGTGGCGGACCAACCGGACGCGCTGGATGCCCGCCTGCAACTGGCCAATGCGCTGGCGGTCGGCCAGGACTATCGCGGCGCATTCGAGCAGCTCATCGAAATCGTCCGCCGCGACCGTGCCTGGAATGAAGAGGTCGGCCGCAAGACCATGCTGACCCTCTTCAAGCTGCTGGCAGCCCAGCCGCAATTCGACGCGCTGGTGCGCGAATTCCGGGTGCAGTTGTCCCGCACGCTGAACTGAGCACCGTGGAAATCCAGGTCAGCGAGTCCGCTGGCGTCCGCTACCTGCACTTCGGTTCCAACTGGGTGCAAGGCGCCATGCGCGTGGCGCGTCCCTGGGCGCTGGAACTCGACTACACGCGCGCAATGATGACGGCATTGCTGTTGCGGCCCGCCGCCGACTGGCCGCGCTCCGTCCTGCTGATCGGCTTGGGCGCTGCGTCGCTGACCAAGTTTCTTTACCGCCACCGGCCGACGGCAAAACTGACGGTGGTGGAAATCGAACCCGCCGTGGTCGCGGTGGCACGACAGAATTTCAAGCTGCCGGAAGAAGACGAACGGCTGCGGATCGTCATCGGCGATGGCGCGGAATTCGTCGCCGCCAGCCAGCAGCGCTTCGACCTGATCCTCGTCGACGGCTTCGACGCAGACGCCCGCACCGGCATGCTCGACACCCTGCCCTTCTATCTCAACTGCAAGGCCCGCCTGAGTTCGTCCGGCCTGCTGGCGACCAACCTGCTGTCGAAGCGACGCGGCGTGCGCGATGCGCTGGCGCGCATCAACGCAGCTTTCGCCGATCGCGCCATCGCCCTACCCTCCTGCGACAGCGGCAACGTCATCGCCTTCGCCACCAGTGGCGCGCCGACACCTTTCCGGATCGGCGAACTCAAGACAGCGGCCCGCCGACTGAAAGAGGAAACCGGCTTGAACCTGCAACCGACACTCAGTTGTCTGGAACAGTCGAAGCATTGTCCGGCGGGTAAACTGCACTTCTGAACTTTTATCCGGAGGCGGCATGATCAAGATTTCCGGCATCATCAGGTGCTGTCCAGCAGCTTGATGAAATTCCGTTTCGGCTTGAACTGCACGCGCAGCTCGGCCAGGTAGTCGCCGAATTGCGATAGCTGGTTCTGCGTTTTCATCAAGCCACCTACCTTGCGAATCAGCTTTATCGCCTCTTCATATGCGGTGTTGTTGGTCTGCTCGACGATGAGCGGCACTACACGACGGTAGAGGCTGACCGCGTCACCTGGGCGCGCGGATTCGAGCTTCCCGGCGAGCGTGATGAGCAGGCTGCGATCGCAGGTGCCTTCATGTGCGGCCGACCAGGCCGCATCCAGGTCCTCCTCCCACAAGGCAATCTGCACCCGCAGTGAATAGTTCGGAGTCGACGACTTCGGTTTCCATCGGCTCGTCGTCGCGGCCTCGCGAGCAATGATCTCGTCGACCTTGATCAATGCACGCTCCCGCTGTACCGGCCAGGCGCCGAGCGTGGCGGCGACATCATGCAGCTTGATGTAGTGGTCGAGAACCGGGCGTTCCTCGAACTGAATCCAGGTAAGTTGCAGCGCCTCGTCGTTCCGCTTGCGCTTGAGGTAGGCCGCCACCAGGAAATCGCGCAGGCGGTTGTCGGGACGCTCGGGAAATGCCTTCAGGCCGCGTTCCGCCCAATCCAGCGCCTTGTCCCGCTGCCTGGCTTTGGCATAGATCTCGGCGATTTCGAGATAGCGGTAGCCGGATGAAAGATCACGCGACTTGATCGCCACCAGTTCCTCGATGTCGCCGCTCGCCTCGGCCAGTTGTTCCATGATGTTGGTGATACGGTAGCGATTGCTATCGTAGCCGTCCTGGCTGTCGCGTGGTTTGATCTTGCGCCACTCCGCCTCGGCCAGTTCGCGGTAGCGGCGCAATCCTTCCTTGCCGAGGACATTGCGATAGGTGGCGGCGTCGAAGCTGCACACATTGAACGGCAGCGTGGTTTCAAGGCGGAAAAGGCGTTCGGCCAGCCCTGTGGGTTCAGGCCGCGCCATAGCGCAGGCCTTCTGGTGCAACTCGGCCAAACCATAGACGGTGCCGCTGACCGTACCGTTCGAGTCGTCGATTTGCTCCAGCGCGTTCTCGACGCGTTCGATGGCGTATTCGGCCAGCTCCACCAGGCTCGCCGCGGTATCGGGTTTCAACAGTTCCGCGAGCGACTCCGCCACCTGGTCGATATTGGCGGCGAAGGTGCCCACCTCCCGCCAATCGACAAAGCCGTGAATGCGCGTCGCGCTATCGATGGCCCGCCTGAATGCCTTGGCCACGTTACCGCCACCGCCCGTGCGTTCGGCCTTGAGCAATAGCGACTGGTAGAGCCGATCATCGTGCTGGGCAACGTCCAGCAACATCTCGATCAAGGTTTCCGGTGCTTGCGTGGTCAGATATTCCTTGATGTCGAGCCACGGATCGCGCCGCTTGGCCTTGCCTCCTTTTGACTTGGGTTTGGTTTCCGCTGCCTGCTCTGCCAGCCACGCCAGCCCGACGGCGACACAGTGCTTGCAAAAATAGCCATCAGCGGCGCGCGGACAGGTGCAGTCGTAGGCCAGGTCGCCGTCGTCGTCGCGCAACTCGATCTGGTAGGTCTCGGTGCCTTCGACCTTGGCGGTAACCTTGTCGTCAGTCGCCCGAAGGCGGTCAACCGCGCCGACGGAAAAATATTCCTCACCACGCCGGAAGGCGGTTGTTCCGGCAAGGTCTTCGAGGGTGGCGCGGGTAATCAGCTCATCGAGCATTGTTCTGACCGATCATTTCCGAAAAACATGTTCCCGATGCCAATCCATGTAGGGCTGATGCTGGGAGCCCAATTGCACGATCGGCTTATCGCGAGTCAGGCCCAGCACCTGAAGTGACATTTGCGACAACCCCGGGCTCGGAATAACAGATCCGTTTTGATCAACCGTGATCAGCCCCTTGTCAAAAGCCGCATCCAGATACACAGCGAGTAGCAGCCCTCCCTTGGCAGCCTTGAACTCGACATCGACTCCCTCGTGCAGAGTCAAGTCGCGAAGCATGGATAGCGGGCTTGGCATCGTATCAACCCGTTATCGAATGGGAATTTGAGAAAGTCGGCGCTGGCGGGACGGCGGTAGCCAGTGCTGCCGTTTGGCCAACCGAATTCCAGCGCAGGGAACGCGACCGCCAGTGCTCGGCAATCCCCTGCACAAAGTCAGGATGAACGATCTTGGCTCGTGAGACCAGCCAGTCGGCATCTTCCCTGCGCAGATAAAAGCCTTCGCAAGGCCCTGAGCGGTAGGCGCTGGAAGACTCTAGGACTCGACGCTTCAGATCGGCCAGCGATAATTGCCCCACACCAAGGCTACGAATTGTTGCAAGGCCCAGCCGTTCGGCCAGCGCATTACGCCGGGCAGTGCTCCAGAAACGCCCCTGACAGCGATCATAAACATCGAAGACGACAAAGAAGTCCGGCAGGTTGGTGTAAGCAACGCTGTGCGTCGCTGCCACCCACTCGCCGAACAGAATCAGCTTGTCACTCAACGCATCGAGCAGCGCCGACTCATGGCTGGCGAGCCAGGCATTGAGCCGGGAAAACTGTCCCGTGTAGGGTATATGGAGATACTGCCCGCGATTCTGTGCTCGCACCGTTCCATCCGACCCGACGGAAAATCCCAGATTGGCCCCGTCGACTTTTTCCTCCAGTACCACGGCTTCGCGCAAGAACTGGTCGGCCTCATCAACGGCAAGCACCTTGTCGTCACGTGGCTGTCCCTTGCCCAGCCAAGCGATGTGCGGCGTATGCGGGAAGCGGAAGAAGTCACTCATGCCCCGAACTTCTTCTCATGAAAGCGTGTGATGTCGGATTTGCAAAGGAACTCGACCGTAACACCATGCCGCGCCAGTGCGGGAGCCCAGTCCAACCATTTGGAATCCGCTGCCTGCAATACCGGTGGTTTCGCTGGGTGGGCATTGGCTACCGCGACGAATTTCCGGTCCGGATCATCGAAATTGGCAAGCGCCGCGTCGTTGGGAAAACTTTCAAACCCACGTGTATCGTGCGCTTGCAAAGTTACGGAGTCGACGCGCATGACATTGACGCGATTTTGCAGCGCCCATTTCACGAAGGCATCGCCGGGGCGGTTTCCCTTCTTCGGCTGGGTCTTGTGCAAATACTCTCCGAGAATCCGGAACTGATCGTCCAGCGCCAACCTCCCGCTCTGCATGATGTTCTGTAGTTCGACGGCGCAAGTTGCAACGCATGTCCCGGAGACATCGGCATGCTGCCCATTGGCCACCAGCACCACGTTCGTATCGACAACGGCAACACTCACGTCGATTGCCCCTGCTGCCGGCTCATGGCGGCTACCGCGCGCGCCGTCAGATCGGCCATCTCGCCGCCAAAGAAGTTCTCGGGCCAATTCTCGATATCACCGTAGAGATTGAGCCTCAGCGGTTCCAGTTCCGTTGCGCTGCCCACGCGTTTGCAAAAGTAGATCGCCACGTCATTCGGGGTGATTTCTCCCTCCGCAACGCGCCGCTGCAGGCGGTTCAAGAAATGCTCGGAGTGGCTCTCGACGATGAGCTGCACATTGCGCTCCTTGCCATCCTCCCGTGCGCGAATGGCCGAGATGAAGACATCCGCCAATTCCGCCTGCACCTGAGGATGAAGGTGAATTTCCGGCTGCTCCATCCAGACCGTTGAATTCGGCGGGCAGTAGAACGCCTGAACCAGAACCGGCAAAACCTGCGACACGCCAAAGCCCACGTCGGTAATCTTCACCTCCGGCGCCTTGGCATGGGCCTTCACCAGTACCTCGTATTCCTTTCGGCCTTCGGCAACCGGTCTCACCGTAAAGCTGTGAATGACGCCCAAATCCTTCAGCCAGGTGGCAACAAACTCCGCAAAGGCGTGTTTTGAACGTTTGGGGCCACGATTCAACGTGCGCCCCTCGTTCTGGGCCGCAAGTATTGCCGCAATGGTGTATTCGCCCATTTGGCCCACGTCTTCCGGCGTGTCGCCCGACCACTGATAGGTGCGCTGTGGATGGTTGCGCAACGGCCCCAGGTAACCAATGCTCCCGAGCATGGATTCAGTGGCGAGCGCGAAGTCGCTTAGAAAGCCGGCGTTCTTGAAGCGCGCCATGCTCACGTCCGACACCCGATAGAACTTTTCCGGCTCTTCCAGTGGCCATTTGCGTCCGTCAGCCATCTTGAATTGATAGCGCTTGGAGTCCAGCAAGAACTTGCGGTTGTCACCGCGAGTCAGATCGATATCCAGCACCACGCCATCGGCATTACTCAAGTCATAGCGCAGCGCACTGACCTCGGGCTGTCCGAGTTTTCCCGCCGCCACGGTCACTGCGAGATTTAAACTATCCCCCAGATAGCGTTGAGAGGGTTTGAGCGGATCGCGTACTTCCATCAATTTGGGCAATGCCCATCCCATCTCGAATTCGAGTGACTTGGTCAAATCATGCCCATGCAAACAATCTGCAAAGGCGCCCAGGTCAATCAAGGTCGAGGTATCGCCAAGATGCAGGGCGCGTTTGCGGTCGGTTGACATCGCCGTCTGCTTGAGCGCCAGCAGCAAATGCCCCAGGCTGCTCTTGCCCGCGCTGTTGGCGCCAAAGATGACGGTCAGCGGTGCCAGACGGATTTTTCCCGTATCGCGCCAAGCCTTGAAATTCTTGATATGCAACGATGTCAGCATTGATTTACCTCTCGTTTTTCTTCCTGCCGTAACCAGCCATGCTGGTAACTATAATGCGGGTGCAGTCCTCAAAAATCATTCTCCGCGTCTCTGCTTGGCGTTGGGTTTCTTGCCGTGGGTCTGTCTTGCTCCGGACTTGGATAAATGCAGTTCGGCATGGTCGAGAATAAGCATCTCGATCATCGACGCGACGGAACGATGCTCGCGATCGGCGGCTTGGCGAACTAAATCCTTGATTTCGGCAGTGGTCCGAATGGAGAGGGTTTCTGACTTGTGGCGGGGCATGGCTAAAATCCTTTCACAGGCCGCGCCAATGTACTGCCTTTGTGCCGATATGGCAATGTGGGAATTTGCGGTATCTTCGCGGCAAAGAAACTCCGGTCGCTGAGCCGGTCCGAATTCGAAAATCTTGGACAGTCTAAGGATTATGACCAAAGAACCCACTAAAACCGTATGTCGCATCTACGGCATCAAGAACTGCGATAGCGTGAAAAAAGCCCTGGCCTGGTGCCAGGCGCACGACATCGACTACGAATTTCACGATTACAAGAAACAGGGCGTGCCGCGCGACCGACTGGTCGAGTGGTGTCGCAACGCCGGCTGGAAAACCCTGCTGAATACCAAGGGCTCCACCTGGCGCAAGCTGACACCCGAGCAGCAGGCCGTTTCCACGCAGAGCCAGGCAGTGGCGACAATGATCGAGCACCCGAGCGCGATCCGCCGGCCGGTGATCGAAACCCCTGAAGGGAAATTGCTGGTCGGTTTTGATCCGACCCTGTTTGAAAGTTTTGTGCGCTGATGGACAGCGTCCGCCGTTTTTTGTTTGAGGACCTCGACATCCGTGGCGCGGTGGTGTCGCTCGGCAACGCCTGGCACGAGATGAGCGTCGGCCGCGACGATCCGCCGGCCGTCCAGGCCCTACTGGGCGAACTGACGGCGGTCACCGCGCTGATCGCCGGCAATCTCAAGACGCCCGGTCGGCTCGGCTGCCAGTTGCGCGGGCATGGGCCGGTATCGCTGCTGCTGGTCGATTGCGACGAGCAACTGCGGCTGCGCGGCACGGTCAACACAAAAGTCGGCGCTGGCGGGGCGGCGCCCGCCTTCGCCGAGCTGCTGGGCGACGGCCAATTGACCCTCATGCTGCAAACCGGCCGCGGCGACCCTCACCAGAGCGTCGTGCCGCTCGTCGGCGACAGCCTCGCGGCGGTGTTCGAGCATTACCTCGTCCAGTCGGAGCAGCAGCCCGCCTGGCTGTTCCTCACCGCCGGCGACCAGTTTGCCGGCGGCCTGTTTCTGCAAAAGCTGCCGGATGCCGACACGAAAGATCCGGATGGCTGGAACCGCCTCATGCATCTGGCGGCCACGCTCAAGCCGGCGGAGTTGCGGGAATCGCCGGCCAAGCTGCTGATGCAACTGTTTCCGGATGAAAACATCCGTCTGTTCGACCCGCGCCCGGTGAGCTACCATTGCCCGCGCGACGAAGAAAAGGTGCTGGCGATGCTCAAAAGCATGGGCCGCGCCGAAATCGAGGCGGCGCTGGCCGAGCAGGACGAACTGGTCATCGAGGACGAGATCTGCCGCCACAGCTATCGCTATGGCGCAGAGATCGTTCCCCGGCTTTTTGACTGAGGTTTCATCGAACCCGGCGATCTGATCGCCGACCGCAGCTTCGGCTGCGCGATTTCGATGACAGCCCGGTGTTTTGTCGCAGACGACGCTACTCCGGCAGATCGTTCAGTTCATAGCGGGTACTGCGCCCGCCCGCATCAGCTTTCCGCAGAACACCCGCGTCAGCAAATCGTTGATATCACGCAAGGCGGTGTCCGGTGAACACTGGGCGATGGCTGCCCACTTGCTGCTGGTGAGCTTGCCTTCGAAGCCATCAAGCAGCTTGTTGAGCAGCTTCACTTGTCGCTCGTTCAGCGGCATCGTGGCCCGGCGCTGCCAGAAGCGCACTTTGGTCAGCACGGCGTCGAGAGTGATCTGCGCCTGATCGACGGCGCGATGCAGGGTATCAAGGAACCAGGCCAGCCATGCCGTGACATCCATTGACCGCTTCTGCGTTCGCTCCAGGATGTCGTAGTAAGCCTCGCGCTCCCGCTGGATCTGCGCCGACAGGCTATAGAAGCGTTGCGGGCTACCGTCTGCGCGCACCAGCAGCAAATCGCCGATGGCACGGGCGATACGGCCATTGCCGTCGTCGAATGGGTGCAAGGTAACGAACCACAGATGGCCAAGCCCTGCCTTGATCAGCAGCGGCTCGTTTGGCGCACCGTTGACCCAATAGAGGAATCGGCTCGTTTCCGCTTCCAGCCGGTCTGCTGGCGGTGCCTCGAAATGCACACGCTGGCGGCTGATGGGGCCAGATACGACCTGCATCGGGCCGCTGGCATCGTCACGCCAGGTGGCGACGTTGAGCTTGGACAGACCTGAGTAGCCGGTTGGAAACAGCGCGGCGTACCAGCCAAACAAGCGCTCCCTGGTCAGCGGCGCGTTGCTGTTGGCGGTGGCGTCAATCACCATCTCGACCACGCCTTCGACGTGACGATCCACCGGGGCCAAAGCGCCGATGTCCACACCCAGACGACGGGCGATGGACGATCGCACGGATTCGACATTCAGGGTCTCGCCCTCGATCTCGCTGGTTTTGACCACATCCTCGGTGAGCGCGGACAAGCTGGCCTGATCGCGCAGCGCCATGCCCACGTCAGCCAGACGCCCCATCAACAGGCCTTGGGCGCGACTGGCCTCGGCCATGGGCCCAGCCAGTGCTGCCAGATCAAAGCGCCAGTTCGGCCAGTCGCTGGTCTGCCAGATGTATTTGTAATCGCCGCTATTCATGCGGAGATTGTGAAGCACATTCTCCGCATCTGCAAGTTATTCTCCGCATATTATGCGTAGATAGAGGCTGATATTCGCCGCAACGAGAGAAAACCCACACTGTGTATCATTGCCGCATGCGCTTCCTGCCGATCCTTTTGTTCCTGCTGCTTCCTGCTCTGGCCCACGCCTTCGATGGCCTGGTGGTTTCCGTCACCGACGGCGACACCCTGATCGTCACCGATGCCGCACGGCAGCGGCACACGATCCGTCTGCTGGGCATCGATGCGCCCGAGAAATATCAGGCTTTCGGCCAGCAATCCCACACCAGCCTGAGCGCCATCACCTTCAACCGGAACGTCGAGGTAATCGGTTCAAAGCGCGACCCTCAGGGCCGGTTGATCGCCCGGGTCATGGTGGCTGACCCCAACTGCAATATGCCCGAATGCCTCAAGATCCACGATGCCGGACTCGTGCAGCTCATGTCGGGAATGGCGTGGCAGCGCCAGCAATACGTGAATGAGCAGACCCCGCAGGAGCGGGAAGCCTACGCGGCAGCAGAGTTCAATGCCAAGATCCGGCGGCTGGGCCTCTGGGCGGACGTGAATCCCGTGCCGCCCTGGCTATGGCGGCGTTGAACCTGCACCAAGCGGTGAACCTCCCATGATTATTGAATTGACGCCCCATGAAGCCCGTGTCATCGGCTGCCTGATCGAAAAGGAAATCACCACGCCGGAGCAGTATCCGCTGTCCCTCAACGCGCTGACCAACGCCTGCAACCAGAAAAGCAACCGCGATCCCGTGCTGGACCTTGACGAGGCGACCGTCCAGCAGACCGCCGACCAGCTCATCAAAAAATATCTGGTCAGCACGCAGACCGGCTATGGCAGCCGCGTCACCAAGTACCAGCACCGCTTTTGCAATACGGAATACGGCACCTTGAAGTTCTCGCCGCAGGAACTCGGCATCGTCTGCGAACTGCTGCTGCGCGGCCCGCAGACACCGGGCGAGTTGCGCAGCCGCGCCAGCCGCCTGTGCCCGCTCAAGGACGTGAGCGAGGTCGATGCCGCCCTGCACAGCCTGGCAGAGCGGGAGGATGGCCCATTCGTCGTCCAGTTGCCGCGGGAACCCGGCAAGCGCGAGTCGCGCCACGCCCATCTGTTCAGCGGGGAAGTCGCCGGTGCGACGGAGGACGAACGCCAGGAAGAAGCTCCTGTCAGTCGAACCGGAGCCAGCACGCAACTGGAACAGCGCGTGGCGAACCTGGAAGCCGAAGTGGCCGAACTGAAAGAACTGCTCGCCGCCATGACGCAGGCCGACGGGAATCAAGATTGATGCAGGAATAAATCGCCGGGACAAGGGCAACAAATAAACGTCCTTGACGGGTGTTCTTTCGAACACTATGATGGTGATCGTTGGAACACCACATGGATCGGAGATTCCCATGCCCACTGCAGATACCGCACGCGACAGCGATTACCTCGGCCGCCTGCGCGACTACTACGTCGAAGCCAGGCGCATCCCGTCCCACCAGCGCATTGCCGCCCTGATGGGCTTTGCCTCGAAGACGGCCGCCAAGAAGCTCCTCGCCCGCCTTGAAAGCGCGGGTTTTCTCGAACGCACCCCCGACGACGACGCCTGGATACCGGCTGTCCGCTTCTTCGAGCGTCCGCTGGCCGATGTCGCCGTGCGCGCCGGCGCGCCCGACATGATCGACGGCATGGGCGGCGAACCCTTCCTCGTCGACCAGTACCTCGTGCGCCAGCCTTCCCGCACCGTCATGGTGCCGGTCAAGGGTGATTCCATGATCGATGCCGGCATCCACGATGGCGACGTCGTCGTCGTCGAGCGCACCAAGGCGGCCAAGGCCGGCGATTTTGTCATTGCCATCGTCGACAACGAATTCACCCTCAAGGAACTCGGGCTGGAACGCGGACGTTTCATCCTCAAGCCCCACAACCCCGCTTACCCGATCATCCGCCCCCAGGGCGAGCTCGAAATCTACGGCGTCGTCACCGGCCTCGTCCGGCGTTACCGGGGCTGATCATGCGCTGTCTGAACAAGCCGGGGCAACTGCCCCGGCAAGGCACCGGCTTTCCCGCATTTCCGGAAGAAGGCGTCATTCCCCGGGGTTGCCCCGTTCTGGCGCGCCCGGTGCCGGCCGGGTTCCCCTCCCCTGCGGCCGACTTCGTCGAGGAACGCCTGAGTCTCGACGCACACCTGATCGAGCATCGCGAGGCCACCTTCTTTGTGCGGGTTGCCGGCCACTCGATGACCGGCTTCGGCATCCACGACGGCGATCTGCTGGTGGTGGATCGGGCCCTCGACCCCGCCGACCGCAGCGTCGTCATCGCCGTCGTCGATGGCGCTTTCACCGTCAAGCAACTCTGCCTGCTCCCGGATGGCGTGCTGCTGCGTTCGGGCAACAGCGGCCATGGCGACATCCTCGTTTCCGGCGACCAGGAACTGACCATCTGGGGCGTGGTGCGCTGGAGCATCCATCGGGTGTAGCCATGCCGATTGCACTGGTGGACGGCAACAACTTCTACGTTTCCTGCGAGCGGGTGTTCGACCCGCAACTGGAAAATGTTCCCGTCGTGGTGCTGTCCAACAACGACGGCTGCGCCGTCGCCCGCAGCGCCGAGGTGAAGGCGCTTGGCGTGAAGATGGGCACGCCCTGGTTCCAGATGCGCGAGTTGGCCGGCAAGCACGGCATCGTCGCCCTCTCCAGCAACTACGCGCTCTACGCCGACATGAGCAACCGCATGATGCAGGTGCTGGCGCAGTTCTCGCCGGATCAGGAAATTTATTCCATCGACGAATGCTTCCTCGGCCTCGACGGCTTTCAGAACCATGACCTGATCGACTACGGGCAGCAGATTCGCCAGCGGGTGAAACGCTGGGTCGGCCTTCCCGTCTGTGTCGGCATCGCCGCAACCAAGACGCTCGCCAAGCTGGCCAACCATTGCGCCAAGAAGAACCTGGCCGGACATGACGGGGTTTGCGATGTCACCCGCCTGAGCGCAGCTGAGCAAACAAAACTTTTCTCCGGCATCGAAGTCGGCGAAATCTGGGGGGTTGGCCGCCAGTTGAGCCGCCAGCTGGGCGAGTTGGGCATCTCCACCGTGGAAGCCCTGCGCCGGGCTGACCCCAGGACCATGAAGGCGCGCTTCTCCGTGGTGCTGGAACGAACGATTGCCGAACTGAACGACATTTCCTGCATGACACTGGAAGAAGCCGCGCCGAACAAGCAGCAGATCATCTCCTCGCGTTCCTTCGGCGCTTATGTCTACGCCATCGAGGCACTCGGTGAAGCGGTGGCCAGCTATATCGCCATAGCGGCAGAGAAGCTCAGATCACAAGGCTCGCTCGCCGGCATGGTGCAGGTGTATATCCACACCAACCCGCACGCGGCGGATCGCCCGCAATACCAGTGCGGCCTGACCATTCCCCTGCCCGAGGCCAGCGACGACACCCTGCGGCTGACCCGCGCCGCGCTCTGGGGCCTCAAGCGCATCTACCGCCCCGGCTTTGCCTACCAGAAAGCCGGCGTCGCCCTCTTGAACCTGAGCGCTGCCGCAACACCGCAGCTGAACCTGTTTTCGCCGACGCGCGACAACACCCGGCTGATGCAGGTCATGGACCAGATCAACGCCATCTGGGGCCGGGGAACGCTGCGCTCGGCAGCGGAGGGCACCGAGAAGGGCTGGAAGATGAAGCGGGAGCGGGTGTCACCGGGCTACACCTCCTGCTGGAGCCAATTGCCGGTCGTGTCCTGATCTGCGCGCTGCAAGCGGTTCAGCCGTCTGCAGCAGCAAGATGATGTTGCAGGACGGGGTCGACATCCTTAGCCGTGCGCAACTCGCGCAAGGCGAGGAACAATTTGTCGGCCTGGGGATAACTCCGCCGCATGAGTCCCAGCCATTGCTTGAGGCGCCCGGGGGATTGGGAAGGCAACACCTTGGTCCGCACTTGCGACCAGAAGTCGCCGATCATCCCGCTCACCGTGTGCCAATCGGCAAGCGCATCGCCTGCCGCACCGGCCCGGATACGCCGAGCCAGCAGGGGATCAGCCACCGCGCCGCGCCCCAGCATGACGTCGGCGCAGCCGGTGGCCTGGCGAATCGCGTGATAGTCGGCCAGGGTCCAGACTTCGCCGTTGGCAATGACCGGAATCCGCAAAGCGTCCTGGATCGCGGCGACCGCCTGCCAGCGTGCGGGCGGTCGATAACCGTCCTCCTTGGTGCGCGCATGAACGACGAGTTCCTGGATGCCGCCGGCTTCGAGGGCGCGTGCGCAATCAAGCGCTCTACTGGTGTCACTGATGCCGAGGCGCATCTTGGCGGTGAGCGGGATATCCCCCGGAATCGCTGCGCGCACCGTCGTGGCAATGCGCCGCAGGAGTTCGGGTTCGTTGAGCAGCGATGCGCCGCCCCGGTTGCGATTGATCAGCGGCGTGGGGCAGCCAAAGTTGAGATCGATGCCGGCGGGATGCAATTTGGCCACATGCGCCGCGTTGGCCGCCAGCAGCTCGGGATCGGAACCAAGAAACTGGATGCGCACCGGCGTGCCGACGCGGGTGCGGGACGAGTTCAGGAGTTCCGGGCTGATGCGCGTAAAGGCGGAATGCGGCAACAGCGTGGAACTGACCCGGACGAATTCGGTGACGCACCAGTCGTAACCACCGGCCCGCGTGAGCACATCGCGCAGAACGTCGTCGGCCAAGCCCTCCATCGGGGCGAGGATCAGGCGCGGCGGGATCGGGCTGTTGGGCATAGGGGAAAACAAGGGGATACGTTGAACTGTGACGCGACAATTGCATTTCAGGTTCATTGGCTTCAGAAACCTGAATTATTGATCATCACCATAGCAACAGCATTATGCCGGACGCGCCTTGGCAGACACGTAGAATGCGCAATCACCATGGACCTCCCCCGTTCTGGACATCTCGCCACGCATAAGGAACACAGAATGAGCCACGCCAAGTCTCGTGAAGTTGTCCTCCCCATCAAGCTCACCGCCGAACTGACCCAAGCTCTCGACTCCTTGCGTGATGCCTGGCGGCAAGATCTAGGAACGGTGCCGAAGGGGATAGCGTGCTCCGAATCGAAAGAAGGGCAGTTCGTCCTGATCGCGGCCGAGTCGGCATTTACGACGCTGCCCGGCGCATGCGTCATTAAGGGGATTGGCGCGGTGGAGCTTGTCGGCGCGGAGATTGAGTTCGAGGCGGGCGCCAGTTCGAAGACCCTGGTCTTGCGGGATACCCCCGCAGGCTGGCGGTTTTCGGTGAAATACCTGCCGCCCATCGTGCGGGAAAGAAACCTGAAGTCACCGTGACGTCATGGATTACCGCTACACCATTCCCCTCGAAGAAGTTGAAATCACGGCCATCCGCGCCCAGGGGGCGGGTGGGCAGAACGTCAATAAGGTGTCCAATGCCGTGCATCTGCGCTTCGACATCAACGCCTCCTCGCTGCCGGAAGCGGTGCGCGAACGGCTCCTGAAGCTCGGCGATCAACGCATCAGCAAGGACGGCGTGGTCATCATCAAGGCGCAGCAGTTTCGCAGCCTGGAAGGCAATCGCGCCGAAGCGCTCAGACGCCTGCATGAAATGATCGACAGCGTCGCCGTCCTGCCCAAGCAGCGCCGGCCCACCAAGCCAGGCCGCAATGCGGTCGCGCGGCGGCTGGACAGCAAGACCCGCCACGCAACAATCAAGGCGGGACGCGGCAAGGTAAGGGAGTAAGTCAGGCCGATGTGCAGCCAGGGATGCTGCACGAACAGCAGCGGCGATACAGACAACTAGTGAAGTGTCTGGATTTCCAGCTCTGCTTCAAGACCCACGACGGCATCGAGCACCGTGCCAACGACATCGGTGTCGGCGTCCGACCATTCCGCATCCGGGGCGGTTGATTTCGTTGTCAGTGGCGCAATGTCGAAATCGACAAATTGATCACCGACCCTGAGCACCTGCATGCCAGACGGGTGCTCGACGAGTTCCCAGTCGTCGGGGATTTCCAGTTCGGCGCGAATCAGTACGGTCAGGTTTTTCATGGTGATGCTCCTCGCTGGAATAGGGACAAGCCGCGGATTGGCTATGCGACGTTCAGCGTAATCCGCGCCTTGCTCTGGCAATCCGCCTTGTTGTCGGCGGAAACGCGCTTGCCAAAGGCATCACGCGCCTCGCGCCCCGCCTTGGTGGCCTCGATGCTCTTGATGCAACGCCAGCGCTTGCCGGTCTTGGTGGCAAGTTGGCGCATTTCTTCAATGGGGTGATGCTTGCCGCAATGGTAGCAATAGGCTGTTTCACTCATTTTTCAACGCTCTTGGGTAAAAGTTCAGGCTTTTGCGCCAGGTTTTCTGCCCGGAGTGGACGGCGGGATCGACCCGGCAATCCGGCAAAGGATGCCTTCGACCGGCTTGCCGTCGTTGAACCGGGTGACGCTGCACCGGGAAATCTCACCCCGTTCCGACATGTCGGACAAGGATGTCCGCACCTTGAGCAAAGGGATTCCGGTAGCTTCGGCAATTTCAGTATCCATGCGCTGGCCGTGCTTGTGGAGATATTGCAGGATAGGGGCTGAGTGCACTGAGTGCATCTTGGGTACTCCGTGATAAGGTCATCAACCAGGACTGGTATTGAGTCTGGTCGAACATGGCAACTAATGCGAAATGGGCGAAGGTCAATACCAAACCATCTACCTGAACCCGAACCTGTACAAACTCATGCAGCCAATTCAAGTAAAGCAAAAAAGCCACCCCGAAGGCTGGCTTAAATCCGTGAATTCATGGCCACCCGACTGACGGCATAAACCAAATACCTGCAACCTGACAGCCTAATCCCTGGCCAGAAGGGGTGTGGATTCTAAATGATTTGGTGTTTATTGTAAAGAATGATTGACGGACTGCCGGCATGTTCAACCAAAAGCTTACCGAGATTGAAGATTACCCGCCACCGGCTTCACCCGCGCCGCAACCAGCCTGGCCCTTACCCGTGCCACGTCCGGCGAATCGGCATTCGCGACCGCAACTCCCATCCGGCGCTTGACGAAACTTTCCGGTTTGCCAAACAAGCGCAGATCCGACTCGGGCACTTCCAGGGCATGGGCGATCCCCTCATAGGCGATGCCTTGTTCCGCCATGCCGCCATAGATGACCGCCGACGCCGCCGGGCGGCGCAACGCCGTATCCACGGGAAGTCCGAGAATCGCCCGCGCATGGAGTTCAAACTCGGAAAGCCGCTGTGAAGCGAGCGTGACCAACCCGGTATCGTGAGGGCGCGGACTGACCTCGGAGAACCAGACGGCATCGCCCCTGATGAACAGTTCAACACCAAAGATGCCGCGCCCGCCTAGTGCGGTAGTGACCTTTTCCGCAACGTCGCGCGCACGTTGCAAGGCAAGCGGAGACATCGGCTGGGGTTGCCAGGATTCGACGTAATCCCCGGACACCTGCAGATGACCGATCGGCTCGCAGAAGGAAGTCTCGACCTGGCCGGATGCGCCGACGGCTCTGACCGTCAATAGCGTAATTTCATAGTCGAAATCAACGAATGCCTCGACGATCACGCGGGCTTCCTTGACGCGTCCCGATTCCAGGGCATAGCGCCAGGCGGTCTCGACGTCCGCCGCGCCGCGCAGAACCGACTGTCCCTTGCCGGAAGACGACATGACCGGCTTCACCACGCAGGGGTAGCCGATGCCCGCGTCGATGGCCGATTGAAGCTCATTCAGCGAATTGGCAAATGCGTAACGCGATGTGGCGATCCCGAGTTCTTCGGCAGCCAGGCGGCGAATGCCTTCGCGATTCATCGTCAGTTGGGCTGCGCGTGCCGTGGGAATGACTTCGGCAATGCCCGCGCGCTCGATGTCGGCCAGCACGCTGGTGGCAATGGCTTCGATCTCGGGCACTACCAGATGCGGCCGTTCGGCTTCGATCAAGGCCCGCAAGGCAGCAGCATCCGTCATCGCGATGACGTGCGCCCGATGCGCGACCTGCATGCCGGGCGCGTTCGGATAACGATCAACGGCGATGACTTCGACCCCCAGGCGCTGCAGGGCAATGATGACTTCCTTGCCGAGTTCGCCGGCGCCGAGCAGCATGACCTTGGTTGCAGAGGAACTCAACGGGGTGCCGATACGGCATAGAGGGGTGGCAGCCATGATCATCAGGACAAGTGGTTGGTGTGACTCGGAATGGTAACGCGATTGCCGATGCCTTGCGCAAGCACGGTGCAAGGGTCGTGTGAATCGCCAATTCAGATCAACCCGAAAAACAAAAAGCCACCCCGAAGGATGGCTATCTGCTTGAATAAAATGGCTCCTCGACCTGGACTCGAACCAGGGACCTGCGGATTAACAGTCCGACGCTCTACCAACTGAGCTATCGAGGAATGATGAGGCGCGAATGATATGGATTTCTCTTGGACACGTCAACGCCAAACCCGTTTCAGCGCCCGGCATTGGGGAAGAAAAGCTGCTCGCCATCGATCTTGTAGTCAGCAATCATTTTCTGGCCGGCGGCCGACACCAGCCAGTCGATGAATTTCTGGCCGTCGGCCTGTTTGACGTGTGGATGCCTGGCGGGATTGACCAGGATCACACCGTATTGATTGAACAGCCGCGTGTCGCCCTGGACGGCGATGCCCAGTTCGCCGCGGTTCTTGAAGGCAAGCCAGGTGCCGCGGTCGCCCAGGATGTAGGCATTCATCGAGGCGGCGGTGTTGAGCGCGGGCCCCATGCCGGAGCCGGTATCACGGTACCAGGGGCCTTTCTTTGCACCAAGATCAATGCCGGCGGCTTTCCAGTAGCGCAGTTCGGCGGCGTGGGTGCCGCTCTTGTCGCCGCGTGAAACGAAGGGCGTCTTCAGCGTCTCGATGCGACGCAGACTTTCAAGAATGTCCTTGCCAGCCGTTCTGGCCGGGTCGGACTTGGGGCCAATCAGCACGAAGTCGTTGTACATCACACCCTGACGACTGATGCCGTGGCCTTCGGCGACAAATTTTTCTTCGGCCGCCTGGTCGTGCACAAAGACCACATCCGCATCGCCGCGCCGGGCCATGTCGAGCGCCTGGCCGGTGCCGAGCGCAACGACCCGCACCTTGATGCCGGACGCCTTGGTGAAAGCCGGCAGCAGATGGCCGAACAGTCCCGACTGCTCGGTCGAGGTGGTGGAGGCAACGGTGATGAAGCGCTCCTGAGCCTGGGCGCCGCTGGCAAGCAGCATGACGATCGCGCAGCAGGCGGCCATGAATGGACAACGTGATGTCACGGTGTTTCCTCGTCAAGAAAACATCGCGCAGCCGCATGGCGCGGACGAGTGAAAAACTCTTCGGCCTGGCTTTGTTCGAGCACCCGGCCGTTATCAATAAACAGCACCTCTTCGGCGATGCGCCGCGCCTGGCCGAGGTTGTGGGTCGTCATCACGATGCGGGCGCCGGATGCGGCAATCTCGCGGATGATGCGTTCGACTTCGCGGCTGCTGGCGGGATCGAGGCTGGCGGTGGGTTCGTCGAGAAACAGGACTTGCGGTTCGAGCGCCCAGGCGCGCGCCAGCGCGACGCGTTGCTGTTCGCCGCCGGACAGACGGCGGGCGGGACGCTCGGCAATGGCCGGCAGACCCACGCGGTCAAGCGCCGCCAACGCACGCTGACGCCGGTCATGCGGGCTGACCCCGCGCAATTTGAGGCCATATTCGACATTGGCCAAAGCGGTGGTGCGCAGCATCACCGGACGCTGGAACACCATGCCTTGCGTCAGCGGCTCGGGCCAGTGCCGCGCACCTTCGCTGGGGTGCAGCAGGCCGTGCATCAGGCGCAGCAAGGTGCTCTTGCCGGCGCCGTTGGGGCCGAGAATCACCGTCCTGCCAGCGCCGACTTTCAGGCTGACGTCATTGATGATGCAGACACCGTTTTCGGTGAGTCCGAGCCGGTCAAGCACGAGCCAAGGCATTCCTAGCCCCATCGTTTTTCCGCCCATTGGCGCAGCACGAAGGCCGCGCTATTCACCGCCAGCACCACGGCGATCAGGATCAGCCCGAGGGCCAGCGCCAGCGGCAGGTCGCCCTTGCTCGTCTCGAGCGCGATGGTGGTGGTCATGACGCGGGTAACACCATCGATGTTGCCGCCGACGATCATCACTGCCCCGACTTCGGCGATGGCGCGCCCGAAGCCCGCCAGGCCCGATGTGGTCAGTGAAAAGCGGCCATCCCACAGCAGCGTCATGGCCGACCGCAGCCGGCCCGCGCCAAGACTGCGCAACTGTTCCCGATATTCCCGCCAGGCATCCTCGACCGTCTGCCGCGCCAGTGCGGCAATGATGGGCACGATCAGTATCGTCTGCGCGATGATCATGGCTGCCGGAGTGAACAGCAGGCCCAACTGCCCCAGCGGGCCCGCGCGGGACAGCAGCAGATAGACCAGCAGGCCGACCACCACCGGCGGCAGGCCCATCAGGCCGTTGAACAGCACAATCAGCGTATGCCGTCCGGGAAAACGGCCAACGGCCAGCAGCGCGCCGAGCGGCATGCCAATCAGGCAGGCGATCAGCGTGGCGGAGAGGCTGACTTGCAGACTCAGCATGACGATGGCCGCCAGCCGCGCGTCACCGGTGGCGACCAGTTCCCCGGCCAGCACCAGACTCGTGGTGATGTCTCCCATGCTAGCCGCCGCCCCGATGCATCGCCCGATCCATCCGCGCCAGCATGAGTTTCTGTTCTGCTGCCGTACCGGCGGTAAAGCGGATATTCACCCGAAGGACGGGGAGCCGCAGCGCGGCGATGACCCGAGGTGCCAGGGGTGTGAGGCATATTTCCATCGCTGCCGGACCAGCGGTGACGCGCAGGACGCCGTCAACTTCGCTGACGCCGCTCGGGAAAGCCAGCAGCAATCCATGCCGGAATTCCCGTGGATGGGCCGACACTTCGCGTTCCAGACTCCCTGCTCCAGCCGCCGACCGAGTTGTATGCATAAAATGTTCTGTTGAGTTGCCGCACGTTGCATATTTGCTCAATAATGACACATGTGGAATTTCAGTCGGTGACAAATTCCCAGCCGCGCCAGAGCGGGCGCAAAGATCTGAACCAAGAACAACCAAGTGACTGGAGGGTCGAAAATGCAAAAATCGTTGCACATTGACGCAAACAAATGCACCGGCTGTTTGCAGTGCGAAATGGCGTGCTCCTACGAGAACTACGGTGTGTTCAACATCGCCAAGTCGCGCATCAAGATTTTCAACTTCGAGCATGAAGGTCGCAAGGTGCCCTACACCTGCACCCAGTGCGCGGAAGCCTGGTGCATGAACGCCTGCCCGGTCGATGCCATTCGCGTCGATGGCGGAACGGGCGCCAAGATCGTCAACGAGGCCATCTGTGTTGGATGCAAGGTTTGCACCATCGCCTGCCCGTTCGGCACCGTGAATTACGTTGCCGAAACCGGCAAGGTGCAAAAGTGCGACCTCTGCGGCGGCGACCCCGCCTGCGCCACGGCCTGCCCGACCGGCGCCATCACCTTTATCGACGCCGACTGGACGGGCCTCGACAAGATGCGCGCCTGGGCCGGCAAGACCGACACTTCACCGCGCGCCAGCGCCTGATCGGAGGAGATACATCATGGCATGGACCCGCAAAATCCTGCGCGTTGACCTGAGCAACGGCACCTGCAAATCTGAACCCCTCAACATGGAGTGGGCACGGCAATACCTCGGCCAGCGTGGCCTGGCAACCAAGTATTTCATCAGCGAAGTCGATCCCAAGGTCGATCCGCTGTCCGCCGCCAACAAGCTGATCATGACCACCGGCCCGCTGACCGGCACACCGGTGTCTACGGGCGGGCGCTATTCGGTGGTCACCAAGGGCGCGCTGACCGGCGCGATCGCCTGTTCCAACGCGGGCGGTTACTTCGGCGCCGAACTCAAGTTCGCCGGTTGGGACATGATCATTTTCGAGGGCAAGAGTCCAAAACCGGTTTACCTCGCAATCGAAAACGACCAGGCCGAACTGAAGGATGCCGCCCACCTCTGGGGCAAGACGGTCTGGCAGACCGAAGAGATCATCAAGAAGAGCCATCAGGACCCGCAGACCCGCGTCTGCAGCATCGGCCGTGCCGGCGAAAATGGCGTGATGTATGCCTGCATCGTCAATGACCTGCACCGCGCCGCCGGCCGTTCCGGCGTCGGCACCGTGATGGGCTCCAAGAACCTCAAGGCAGTCGCCGTGCGCGGCACCAATGGCGTGAGCATCCTCAAGGACGCCAAGGCCTTCATGAACGCCGCCACTGCAGCCAAACAGGTTCTGGCCGAAAACGCCGTCACCGGCCAGGGGCTACCGACCTATGGCACCCAGGTGCTGATGAACGTGATCAACGAAATGGGCGCCCTGCCGACGCGCAACCACCGCGATGTGCAGTTCGAGGAAGCGCGCAAGATTTCCGCCGAAGCCATGCACGAGAAACGCCCGACCGACGGCAAGACGCATCTCGTCACCAATGCCGCCTGCTTCGGCTGCACCATCGCCTGCGGCCGCATTTCGCGGATCGACGAGACGCACTTCAGCGTCGTCAACAAGCCCGAGTACTGGGGCGCTTCCGGCGGTCTGGAATACGAGGCCGCCTGGGCGCTGGGCGCGGCCAACGGCGTCGGCGATCTCGAAGCCTTGCAATATGCCAACCTGCTCTGCAACGAAGATGGTTTCGACCCGATTTCCTTCGGTGCGACCGTCGGCGCGGCCATGGAACTCTATGACTTGGGCATCCTGACCAAGGAACAGATCGGCATGGCGGCGCCCTTCGGCTCCGCCCAGGCGCTGTGCGAACTGGCCCGCATGACGGCGCTCGGCGAGGGTTTCGGCAAGGAACTTGGACTGGGCTCGGCACGCCTGTGCGAAAAGTATGGCAAGCCGGAACTCTCGATGGGCGTGAAGAAACAGGAATTCCCCGCCTACGATTCGCGCGGCATTCAGGGCATGGGACTGGCTTACGCGACTTCCAACCGCGGCGCCTGCCACCTGCGCGGCTACACCGTGGCTTCCGAGGTGCTGGGCATTCCAATCAAGACCGACCCGCTCACCACCGACGGCAAGGCCGATCTGGTCAAGGCGTTTCAGGATGCCACCGCGGTGTTCGACTCGGCCGGCGTCTGCGTGTTCACCACCTTCGCCTGGACCTTGGCCGATCTGCAACCGCAACTCGATGCTGCCTGCGAGGGCGACTGGACCATGGAAAAACTCGCCGCAGTCGGCGAGCGCATCTGGAACATGGAGCGCCAGTTCAACAACGCTGCCGGCTTCACGGCCAAGGACGATGATCTGCCACCCCGCCTCAAGACCGAACCGGCCAAAACCGGCCCGGCCAAGGGTCTGGTGAGCGGCATCGACAAGATGCGTCCCGAGTACTACCAGGCGCGTGGCTGGGATGCCAACGGCGTGCCCACCCAGGAAACGCTCAAGCGTCTCGGGCTGTAAAGCCGCCACCACGCATCCGGGGAACGGCCATGCCGTTCCCCCTGATCGCCTGAGGAGTTGGAATGAAACACGTCATCATCGGCAACGGCCCGACGGGCCTGATTGCCGCCGAAACCCTGCGCCGCCTGCAACCCGACGCCGAAATCGCCCTGATTGGCGACGAGAAGGAGCCGCCCTATTCACGCATGGCGATTCCCTATTTTCTGCAAGGGCGCATCACCGACGCCGGCACCCATCTGCGCAAGGCCCACGACCATTACGTGCGGCACAAGATCCATTTGATCCAGGGGCGCGTGACGAAGCTCGACCCCCAGGCAAAACAGATCGAGTTCGCGGACGGCGAACGTCTGCCCTATGACAAGCTGCTGATCGCCACCGGCTCGCAACCGCTTCGCCCGCCCGTGCCGGGCATCGACCTGCCCAACGTGCATACCTGCTGGACCATCGAGGATGCGCGCGCCATTGCCGCCAAGGCGCAACCGGGCAGCCGCGTGCTGCAACTTGGCGCCGGCTTCATCGGCTGCATCATCATGGAAGCCCTCGCCGCCCGGGGTGTCAAACTCACCGTGGTGGAGATGGGCGACCGCATGGTGCCGCGCATGATGACCGCCAAGGCCGGCGGCATGATCAAGCGCTGGGTCGAGCAGAAAGGCATTGCCGTGCATGTCAATGCGGCGGTCAGCACAATCGCCGCGAAGGACGGCGCGCTGTCCGCGCAACTGAGCAGCGGAGCCACAATCGCCGCCGATCTGGTGATCTGCGCTGCCGGCGTCAAGCCGGCGCTCGGTTTTCTGGCGGGGAGCGGCATCGCCATGGAACGCGGCATCCGCGTCGACACGGCCATGCGTACCAATCTGCCCGACATTTATGCCGCCGGCGATGTCACCGAAACGCCCGGATTTCACTCCGGCCAACCCGAGCTCAACGCGATCCAGCCGAATGCCGCCGAACAGGCGCAAATTGCCGCCAAGAACATGGCGGGAAACAGCGCCGTTTCACAGGGTAGTCTGGCGATCAACGTCCTCGACACCCTGGGCCTGATTTCCACCTCGTTCGGCCAGTGGTGGGGCGTCGAAAAGGCAGCCGGGGGGACTAGTGTCGAACTGGTCGATGAAAAACATTTTCGCTACCTGTCGCTGCAGTTCGAGCATGACGTGCTGATCGGCGCGACCAGCATCGGCTGGACCGACCATGTCGGCGCACTGCGCGGCCTGATCCAGACCCGGGCGCGGCTGGGTGACTGGCGGGAGCGGTTGCTGAACGATCCCACAGACTTCATGGCGGCCTATCTCGCGACCGCGCAAAAGGTGGCATGAGCCTGGATGGGCCAGCGCAGATGAACGTGACGCTCAAGCTCTTTGCCACGCTGCAGGACTATCTGCCTCAGGAAGCAAGGAAAACCAACGCCCTGGCGCTCGAACTGGACGCGGGCACCACCGTTCAGCAGGTGATCGAGCGCTTTGGCCTGCCGCAGAAGCTCTGCCATCTGGTGCTGATCGACGGCGCTTTCATCCCCCCGGCGGCGCACGTGACCCGCGCGCTGCAGACGGGAGAAACGCTGGCCATCTGGCCACCCATCGCCGGGGGGTAAACTCTCTGGTCGGCCACCTTGTCGGCAACCTGCCAGCTCATTTCAGCCAACGCCATGACTTCTCTGCTCAAGACCTTTTCCTGCATAGACGATTACGATCCAGAATCCCTCTCCGTCGAGCGTGCCCGCCAACTGATCATCGATACTTTGCCAGCGGTCACCGGACATGAACGGCTGCCCGTGCATCAGGCGCTGGATCGAGTGCTGGCGGCGGATGTCATCGCGCCGTTCAATGTGCCGGCCCACGACAATTCGGCCATGGACGGCTGGGCAGTGCGCCATGCCGATCTCGCCGCCAGCGGCGAGACGCGCCTGAAGAACGTCGGCACGGCCTTCGCCGGCCGCGCCGGCGCGGTAAAAGTCGGCGCTGGCGAGACGGCGCGCATCATGACGGGCGCCGCGCTGCCCGACGGCATCGATTGCGTGGTCGTGCAGGAAGTCGTGCGCGTCGACGGCGAAGCCGTCATCATCCCGCCCGGCCAGCGTCGTGAACAACACATCCGTCGCGCCGGCGAGGATCTCCAGGCGGGCAAACCGGCACTCCATGCCGGCAAACAACTGCGACCGGCGGAACTGGGCATCATCGCTTCGCTGGGGCTGGCCGAAGTTTCGCTGCGCCGCCGCGTGCGCGTCGCACTGTTTTCGACTGGCGACGAATTGTGCTCCGTCGGCACACCGCTGTTTCCCGGCGCGGTGTATGACAGCAACCGCTATACCTTGTGGGGCATGCTCACGCGCCTCGGCTGCGATGTCATCGACATGGGCGTGGTCAGGGACGACCCGGCCGCGCTCGAGGCGGCCTTCCGCGAGGCGGCGGGCTGTGCCGACGCGATCATCACCAGTGGCGGCGTTTCCGTCGGCGAAGCCGATTTCATCAAGCAGTTGATGGCGCAGCTTGGTGAAGTCGCTTTCTGGAAGATCGCCATGAAACCCGGCCGCCCGATGGCTTTTGGCCGTATCCAGCCTGGCGGTGGCCCCAAACCCGGCGCCTGGTTGTTCGGCCTGCCCGGCAACCCGGTGGCGGTGATGGTTACCTTCTACCAGTTTGTCCGCCCCGCCATCCTCAAGCTCGCTGGCGTCAGCCCCGTGTCATCCTTTCCCACTTTTTCGGCACGTTGCGTCGATGCCATGAAAAAGAGCCGCGGCCGCACCGAGTTTCAGCGCGGCGTGCTGTTCCAGGAAAATGGCGAATGGTGCGTGCGGCCAACCGGCATACAAGGCTCGGGCATTCTCAGTTCGATGGCCCGAGCCGACTGCTTCATCGTCCTCGAACCGGACCGCGAGAAAGTCGGCGCCGGCGAGACGGTGCAGGTGCAACTGATGAGCGGTCTGGTATAAAAAGTCTTCGAGCTGATCAAGCCTGGGCGGCCGCGGCGTCGTCGCCAGGCGCGGCACTGTCACCGTCGGCTGGTGGAATGAAGGGTGCGGCAACCGGCTTGGGCGGACGCGGCGGCCTGCCCTCCATGATGTCGTTGATCTGGTCGGCGTCGATGGTTTCCAGTTCAAGCAGCGCCGCTGTCATGGCCTCGACCTTGTCGCGGTTTTCTTCCAGCAGACGGCGCGCCAGGCCGTATTGCTCGTCGATGATGCGGCGAATTTCCGCGTCAACGGTCTGCAACGAGGCTTCCGACATATTCTTGTGGGTGGTGACCGAGCGGCCAAGGAATATTTCGCCCTCCTCCTCGCCGTAGACCATCGGTCCGAGTTTGTCGGACATGCCCCACTGCGTCACCATGCGGCGCGCCAGATCGGTGGCGCGCTGAAAATCGTTGGAGGCGCCGGTGGTCATCTGGTGCATGAACAGCTCCTCGGCGATGCGGCCACCGAACAGCACGGTGATGGTATTCAGCAGGCGCTCGCGATCCTGGCTGTAGCGGTCCTCGGTCGGCAACTGCATGGTCACGCCCAATGCGCGGCCGCGCGGAATGATCGTCACCTTGTGCACCGGATCGGTCTTCGGCAGCAGCCTGGCAACGACGGCATGGCCCGACTCGTGATAGGCGGTGTTCCTGCGCTCTTCCTCGGGCATGACCATCGAGCGGCGCTCGGCGCCCATCATGATCTTGTCCTTGGCGCGCTCGAAGTCATCCATGTCCACCAAGCGCTTGTTCGCGCGTGCGGCAAACAGCGCCGCCTCGTTCACCAGATTGGCGAGATCGGCGCCGGAAAAACCGGGGCAACCGCGGGCCAGCACGGAGGCATCGACATCGGGTGCCAGCGGCACCTTGCGCATATGAACTTTAAAGATTTGCTCGCGGCCGCGAATGTCGGGCAGTGGCACCACCACCTGGCGGTCGAAGCGGCCCGGCCGCAGCAGCGCGGGATCAAGCACATCGGGACGGTTGGTGGCGGCGATGACGATGACGCCGACGCTGGCCTCGAAGCCGTCCATTTCAACCAGCAAGGCATTCAGCGTCTGCTCGCGCTCGTCGTTGCCTCCCCCTAAGCCGGCGCCGCGCTGGCGGCCGACGGCGTCGATCTCGTCGATGAAGATGATGCAGGGGGCGGATTTCTTGGCCTGCTCGAACATGTCGCGCACGCGCGCCGCGCCGACGCCGACGAACATCTCGACGAAGTCGGAACCGGAAATCGAGAAGAACGGCACCTTGGCCTCGCCGGCTATTGCTCTTGCCAACAATGTCTTGCCGGTGCCGGGGCTGCCGACCATCAGCGCGCCGCGCGGAATACGGCCGCCGAGCTTCTGAAACTTGGTGGGATCACGCAGGAAATCGACGAACTCGGAGACCTCTTCCTTCGCCTCATCGCAACCCGCGACGTCGGCGAAGGAGACCTGGTTGGCGTTTTCGTCCAGCATGCGCGCCTTGCTCTTGCCGAACGAGAACGCGCCGCCCTTGCCGCCGCCCTGCATCTGGCGCATGAAGAAAATCCACACGCCGATCAGCAGCAGCATCGGGAACCACGAGACAAAAATGTTCGCCAGGAAAGATTGCTCTTCCTCGGGCTTGGCGACGACCTTGACGTTGTATTTGAGCAGGTCGGAAACCATCCACAGATCGGGCGGCGCGTAGGAGGTGATTTTTTTGCCGTCCTGCGTGGTCGCTTCGAGCGTGCGCCCCTGGATCGATACCTTGGCGACGCGCCCCTCCCGCACCTCGTCGAGGAAAGCCGAATATTCCATGGTGTTCTGCGTCGGCTGCTTGACATTGAACTGGTTGAACACCGTCATCAGCACAACGCCGATCACCAGCCAGATGCCCATGCTCCTGAAAAAATTATTGTTCAAGCTGATACCTCTCTCTCCCCCGGATGGGGTATTGGGACGCTCATTGTAGGGGGCTTCCCCCTTCGTCGCAAATCACCCGCGGCAGCCCTTCGCCAGCAGGTACAACTCGGCGCTGCGATCCCGCGACGCCGCCGGTTTGCGGGACGCCAGCGTGACAAAACCCTCCTGCAAGGCCTTGCGTAACTCCATGAATCCAGGCCCCTGAAACACCTTGACCAGCAATGCCCCGCCCGGTTTCAGGTGTTCACGCGCAAAATCCAGCGTCAATTCGGCCAGCAACATCACCTGCGCGCCATCCGTCGCCGCGATACCCGTCATATTGGGCGCCATGTCCGACAAAACAAGGTCAACCTGCCGTCCCGCCAGCGCCGACTTTAACTGTTCGAGCACGCCATCCTCGCGAAAATCGCCCTGAATGAAATCCACGCCGGGCATCGGCTCCATTTCCAGCAGATCGAGCGCAACCATGCGCCCCCCCGGCTGGATGCGCTTGACCGCATATTGCGACCAGCTTCCCGGCGTGGCGCCCAGGTCGACGACCGTCATGCCCGGCTTCAGCAGATGATCCTTCTCGTCGATTTCCTTGAGCTTGAACACCGCGCGCGAGCGCCAGCCCTCCTTCTTGGCCTGCTGGACATAGGGATCGTTGACGTGCTGCTGCATCCACACCTTGCTCTTTTTTTGCTGCTTCGTTGACCAGCTCACAGGTAGAATCCGACCATGATTGAACTAACTCCCATCGAGCGCCGCGCCTTGCGCGCCACCGCCCACCCTCTCCAGCCCGTCGTCGCCATCAGCACCCATGGTCTCACACCCGGCGTGCTGAAAGAGATCGATGTCTCTCTGAATGCGCACGAACTCATCAAGGTCAAGCTGCACGGCATCGAGCGCGACGACAGACCCGCGCTGCTCGCCGCCATTTGCACCGAGTTGAATTGCGCGCCCGTGCAGCAGATCGGCAACATTCTCGTGCTGTGGCGCGAGAACCCGGAGAAAGCCGCCCCCGCCGCGCTCAAACCACGCCGCAAGGCGCCGCCGAAGACGAAAAAGCAGGCTGCCGCCGCGCAGGAAAGAAAGGCGCGCAAGAAGTAATCAGGCGGCGGGCGCGTCGTGCCCGCTATCGCCGAAGACCATCTGCTTCAACCGGAATAGTTCGTCGCGCGCTGCTGCCGCCTGCTCGAACTCCAGATTTTTCGCGTGGTCCTGCATGGCTTTTTCCAGCCGCTTGATCTCGCGCGCCAGCGCTTTCTCGCTCATCGCCTCGTAACGCGCCGCTTCCTGCGCGACTTTCAGTTCGCGTTGGAGATTTTCGGTGTCGTAGACCCCGTCGAGAATGTCCTTGATGCGCTTCGTCACGCCCACGGGCGTGATGCCGTGCTCGGCGTTGTAGCGTAGCTGTTTCTCGCGTCGGCGTTCGGTCTCGGCGATTGCGCGCTGCATCGAGGCGGTGATCTTGTCGCCGTAGAGAATCGCGGCGCCGTTGATGTGGCGCGCGGCGCGGCCGATGGTCTGGATCAGCGCGCGTTCCGAGCGTAGAAAGCCTTCCTTGTCGGCGTCGAGAATCGCCACCAGCGAAACCTCGGGAATATCCAGCCCTTCGCGCAACAGGTTGATGCCGACCAGCACGTCGAACAGCCCCAGCCGCAGGTCGCGGATGATCTCGACCCGTTCGACGGTATCGATGTCCGAGTGCAGGTAACGCACCTTGATGCCGTTGTCGGCAAGAAATTCGGTCAGTTGCTCGGACAAGCGCTTGGTCAGCGTGGTGACCAGGACGCGTTCCCCGACGGCCACGCGCCGCTTGATTTCGGCGAGCAGATCATCGACCTGCGTCGCCGCCGGCCGCACCTCCAGCGCCGGATCGACCAGCCCGGTCGGCCGCACCAACTGCTCGACGACCTGGCCCTGGTGCTCGTGTTCGTAGTTGGCCGGCGTCGCCGAGACGAACACCGTCTGCGGCATCAGCCGTTCGAATTCCTCGAACTTGAGCGGCCGGTTGTCGAGCGCCGACGGCAGGCGGAAACCATAATTGACGAGGTTTTCCTTGCGCGAACGGTCGCCCTTGTACATGCCGCCGACCTGCGAAATCGTCACATGCGATTCGTCGATGAACATGATCGCGTCGGGCGGCAGATAGTCGTAGAGCGTCGGCGGCGGCTCGCCCGGCTGGCGGCCGGACAGATGCCGAGAGTAATTCTCGATGCCCTTGCAGAAGCCCAGTTGGGCGAGCATTTCGAGGTCGAAACGGGTGCGCTGCTCGATGCGCTGGCACTCCACCAGCTTCTGCTCCTGCTGGAAAAACTCGATGCGCTCGCGGAGTTCCTGCTTGATCTTCTCGACGGCCTGCAAGACGGTGGCGCGCGGCGTGACATAGTGGCTCGACGGAAACACGGTGAAGCGTCCCAACCGCTGTTTGGTATGTCCGGTAAGCGGATCGAACAGCGTCAGCGTCTCGACCTCGTCGTCGAACAGTCTCACGCGCAGGGCGCTTTCGGCGTTTTCCGCCGGGAAGATGTCGATCACGTCGCCGCGCACGCGGAACGCGCCGCGATCAAAATCAATTTCATTGCGTTCGTACTGCATCTCGGTCAGCCGCCGGATGATCTCGCGCTGGCCGATCTTTTCACCCTCGGAGAGATGCAGGATCATGGCGTGGTAATCGACCGGATCGCCGATGCCGTAGATCGCCGACACGCTGCAGACGATCACCACGTCGCGCCGCTCCAGCAGGCTTTTCGTCGCCGAGAGGCGCATCTGTTCGATGTGCTCGTTGATCGCCGAGTCCTTCTCGATGAACAGGTCGCGCGACGGCACATAAGCTTCGGGCTGGTAGTAGTCGTAATAGGAAACGAAATACTCGACGGCGTTTTCCGGGAAGAACTCGCGGAATTCCGAATACAACTGGGCCGCCAGCGTCTTGTTGTGCGCCAGCACCAGGGCGGGACGCCCCAGCCGCGCAATGACGTTGGCCATCGTGTAGGTCTTGCCCGAACCGGTCACGCCCAGCAGAGTCTGAAACGAAAGGCCGTCCGCGATGCCCTCTGTCAACAGGCGCACCGCCTCCGGCTGATCGCCGGCAAGCGGAAACGGCTGGTGCAGACGAAAGGGGCTGCCGGGGAAGGTCGCTATACTGTTTTCTGAAGAATCAGGCATCGTGTGATGATAACGTTCAATGGGATGATCAATGACTGTTCGACCAAAAGTCGGCGCTGGCGGGACGGCGCTTGTATCTGAGAAACTCGACAAAATCGTCGCCGAAGCGCGCCGCGCCGCCGAACAACGCGACCAGGGCTACCGCGAGCAGGCACTGAAAATTTACCCCTGGGTCTGCGGCCGTTGCGCGCGCACCTTCACCAATGCCAATCTGCGCGAACTCACCGTCCATCACCGCGACCACAATCACGACAACAACCCGCCGAACGGCAGTAACTGGGAGTTGCTTTGCCTCTATTGCCACGACAACGAACATCAGCGACTGCTTGAGGCCGCGGGCGGCGTTGCCGAAGTCGGCAGCAAAAATGGCAGCGCCACCCATTCGCCCTTCGCCGATCTGAAGGCATTGCTGGGGAAAAAGCCATAGACCAAAGCTGCCCCTGCGGGCGCTCCCTGCCCTACGCATCCTGCTGCGGCCCATGGCATGCCGGCGCGCCCGCGCCCGATGCCGAAGCCCTGATGCGCTCGCGCTACACCGCCTATGTGCTGGGGTTGACGGATTACCTGCTGGCCACCTGGCATGCCACTACCCGACCGGCGGAACTCCACCTCGACACCACGCCGCCCACACAATGGCTGGGCCTGACGGTCAAACGGCATGAAAATACCGGCACCGACACGGCGATAGTCGAATTCATCGCCCGCCACAAAATCGGCGGCCGCGCCCAGCGCTTGCATGAGATCAGCCGCTTTGTGCGGGAAGGCGGACGCTGGTACTACATGGACGGTGTAACGACGTAAGCAGGTATCCTTCGCCCTTTTGCCCAGGAAATAATCGCTCATGTGGTTTCGCAATCTGCGTGTTTACCGTCTCCAGCGGAAACTGGATATTGATCTGGCCGGTCTTGACGAACAGTTGTCCCGCCGTCCGCTGGCGCGCTGCGGCAGCTTTGAAATGGCCAGCCGGGGCTGGGTGTTTCCGCGTCAGGAAGGCGCGTTCGTGCATGCCGTGAATCGCCAGTGGCTCCTCGCGCTCGGCGTCGAGCAAAAGTTGCTGCCCGCCACGGTGGTCCGCCAAACCGCCCAGGAACGCGCTGCCCTGATCGAGTCCGAGCAAGGCCGCAAGGTCGGTCGCAAGGAACTGCGCGACATTGCGGAGCGCGTGACCGAGGAACTCCTGCCCAAGGCGTTCTCGCAGCGCCGCACCACCTGGGGCTGGCTTGACCCGTTGCACGGCTGGCTGGTGGTCGATGCCGGCTCCGACGCACGGGCCGACGAATTCATGGAGATGCTGCTCTCCACCCTCGACGCTATCGCGCCGCGCCCGCTGCAAACCCAGGTTTCACCGCAAACCGCCATGACCGGCTGGCTGGCTGGGAACGAAGCGCCCACCGGCTTCACCATCGACAGCGATCTGGAATTGCGCTCCGCCAGCGAGTCGCAGGCCGCCATCCGCTATGTGCATCACGCCCTCGCCGGCCCGGAAATCGCCGGCCACATCGCCGACGGCAAAATCGCCACCAAACTCGGCATGACCTGGAACGACCGGATCTCCTTCGTCCTCACCGACAAGCTGCATCTCAAGCGCCTGGCCTTCCTCGACATCCTCAAGGAACAAGCCGAATCCACCGACAACGCCGAAGAGCAGTTCGATGCCGACTTCGCCCTGATGGCCGACGAACTGGCGCAGCTCTTCGTGGACTTGCTGGTGGCGCTGGGGGGAGAAATGAAGCCGGCCTAGATGCCGTCCAGCCAGCGCCGACTTTTTCGGCATTCAGAACGCTTGCAAATCCGCCCCCTCGATCTCGAGCGAATGGCGCCAGAACTGGTCGTCGCGGTCGAACAGGCGGTAGGTGCCGCGCGGCCCCCAGGAACCGGCCTGGTAGGTGTTGATGAACTCGCGCTCCATCGCCCAGACCTTCAGCACCGGGTCGACGACGCGCCACGCCCATTCCACCTCGTCGTAGCGCAGGAACAGCGAGTGGTCGCCGAGCAGGGTGTCGAGCAGCAGCCCCTCGTAGGCGTCATATTCTTCCTCGCTGGTCTTGCGATAGGTGGCATCGAGGCTGATGGTGCGGGTTTGCAGTTCCAGTCCCGGCACCTTCACCTGCAGTTCCATTTTCATGCAGTCATTGGGCTGGATGCCCAGCATGATCCAGTTCGGCCGCGAAGGGTCGTGGCGGGTGTGGCGCAGCAGATCCTGCGGCGGATTCTTGAAGCGGATGCAGATCGCCGAGCTGCCTTCGGCCATGCGTTTGCCGGTGCGCAGGTAGAAGGGCACGCCCGACCAGCGCCAGTTGTCGACAAACAGCTTCAGCGCGGCATAGGTTTCGGTGGAGCTGTCAGGGGCCACGCCCGCCTCCTCCAGATAACCGGGCACAGTCTTGCCATTGATCGAGCCGCTGGAATATTGGCCGCGAAAGGCGTGGGCATGCACGGCGTTCTGCGTGATCGGCCGGATCGCCTTCAGCACCTTGACTTTCTCGTCGCGCAGGTGTTCGGCCGCCATCGACACCGGCGGTTCCATCGCCACCAGCGCCATCAGTTGCAGCAGATGGCTCTGGATCATGTCGCGCAGCGCCCCGGCGCCCTCGTAGTAATCGGCGCGCCCTTCGGTGCCCAGCGTCTCGGAATGGGTGATCTGCACGTGGTCGATGTAATGCCGGTTCCATAAAGGCTCCAGCATCAGGTTGGCGAAGCGGAACACCATGACATTTTGCACCGTGCCCTTGCCCAGGTAATGATCGATGCGGTAGATCTGCGGCTCGTTGAGGTGCCGATACAGGCTTTGCTGCAGCGTCTGCGCGGAAAGCAGGTCGTAGCCGAAGGGTTTTTCGATCACCACGCGACGCCAGCCATTTTTCTGTTTGAGCAGGCCGACGTTGCCCAGCTTTTCGATGATGTCGGAAAACATGGACGGGCGTACCGCCATATAGAACACGGCGTTGGGCGGGAAATCCACGTTTTCGTCAAGCGTCTGCCGCAGGCGGCCGTAGGCGCCTTCATCACCCGGCGGATTGGCGTGGTAATGCAGCCGCGCCCGGAAGCGTTCGAACACCACCGGGTCGTAGCCTTGCGGAAAGCGGGCGGCGAGCATGGCAGCGACATCGGTGAGCCACTGCTCGCGGCTCTTCTCCTCGATGCTGACGGCAAGGATCAGCATCTTTTCCGGCAGGCGGCCCGCCAGTTCAAGACGGAACAGCGCGGGTAACAGCTTGAGCCGCGCCAGATTGCCGCCGGCGCCGAAGATGACCAACGTGCAGGGGTCGATGACTTTCATTGGCTTTTCACCGCATGGCCGCCAAATGCATTGCGCATCAGCGAAAGCAGGCGGTAGCTGTAGCCTTTTTCATCTTGGCTGGCGAAGCGCATCTGCAGCGCCAACGTCAGCACCGGCGCGGCAATGCCCTGCTCTATCGAGTCGATCACCGTCCAGCGGCCTTCGCCGGAGTCGGCAACGAAGGGGGCAACGTTAGCCAGTTCCTGATCGCCCTTGAGTGCGTCTGCGGTCAGGTCGAGCAGCCAGCTTCTGACCACCGAACTATGACGCCACAGTTCGGTGAGCTGGGCCAGGTCGAAATTGAATTCCTGCTTGCCCTTGAGCAGATCGAGCCCCTCGGCCAGCGCCTGCATCATGCCGTATTCGATGCCGTTATGGATCATCTTGGAGTAGTGGCCCGCGCCGACCGGCCCGACGTGTGCCCAGCCGCGATCGGGCGCGGGGGCCAGCGCCTTGAGTACGGGTTCGAGAACTTTCGCCACTTCCGGCGTGGCGCCGACCATCAGGCAGTAGCCGTTTTCCAGTCCCCACACGCCGCCCGAGGTACCGGCGTCCATGAAGCCGATGCCCTGTTCCGCCAGCAAGGCGCCGCGCCGCTGGCTTTCCTTGTAGTTGGAATTGCCGCCATCGACGACGATATCGCCCGTCGCGAGCAGCGGCACCAGGTCGCGCAACTGATCCTCGGTCGGCGTGCCGCTGGGCAGCATCAGCCAGACTATTTTTGGCTCTTTTGAAAAACGAGTGGGTTAAGCGGCATGGGGGTTGATCTTGCTGAAATCGAGCTTGCCGGCGAGGAGGAAGACGACGGTGCGGATGGTGGAGAAGCTGCCATAGCCGCGCGCCTTGCGTT
>Ga0208244_100469_pt1 | contig 39039 bp, 32 predicted proteins | sample SubbioCR12Aug_5A_FD_184828 | JGI IMG/M metagenome (GOLD analysis project Ga0208244, IMG submission 184828) | Serpentinite rock and fluid subsurface biosphere microbial communities from McLaughlin Reserve, California, USA - CR12Aug_5A (SPAdes) | ecosystem: Environmental > Terrestrial > Deep...
CCGCCTGCCACCCCGCCTCGCGCCTGATCCGGTTGCTGAACACCGCGCCGTCGAGATAGGGCCGCAGCAGCGCCCCCGCCAGAAACGGCGGCACGCCCTCGAACTCCGCCGCCTTGTCCTCGACCTTCACGGAACCCATCAGCCCCACCATACACGCCCCGAAAGGCGTCACCGTGTTCACTGGGAACCCGTACTCCTCCAGCAGCCCGTCGATCCCCGTCAGCACGGCGTTGCCCTCCACGAACGAGGTGAGCGCAAGATTCCGGTCGAGATCCCCCATCGCAGCCTTGCCCAACCCGTCGAGGTCGAAGTGGCTGTCCTCGATCGCGTGGCAGAACTCGTGCACGTACACGAACCGCTCCATCCCCGGAAGCTCACCCGCCTCGCGCCCCTTCCCCTCGGACGGTGCCTCCTCCACATACGCCAGCCGCTTGGCCTCGGGATCGTAATACGCCGCCACCTGCTGACGCATCAGATCCAGAAAGACCGTCCGCAGTGCGGCCCCTTCCCCCAGCAGGCGCGACTGACGCAGCATCAGCTCGGCCTCATCCATGAAGGCGCGGTTCTCCGCCTTGTCCAGCTCCTTCTCCATCGCCCCCTGAAGCTCCTCGCGTGTCTCGCGCGCCAGCGCCACCTCGTGCGCCAGCGGCAGGCCGCGCAACCGCTCCGCCTCCGCCCGATACGCGCCCACCTTGTCCGCACGCTCCCGCGCGTCCGCCTTGCGCGGCAACGCCCGGCACCCGCATGCCGCCGAACCGCACAAAAAGACCGCCAGCGACAACCCCAACCGGACGCGCCAGCCAGCCGACTCTTCCCGCTTTCTTTCGCCCATAATCATTTCCTGCTTGTAAGTTAGCCGGAAATGATAAAAATCTAGCCAATAAACAGCAACGTAAATCGTTCCCCTACATGACGAAAGAAATGCCAGAGACTGAGACCAGCGACGCCGAGCTGTTGCGCGCCTTCTCGAACGGTGACGCGGCAGCCATGGACAAGCTGGTGGGTCGTTACCGACAAGCCCTGTTCTCATGGCTGTTGGGGATGACGGCCAACCGAGCCGATGCCGAGGACTTGTTTCAGGAGGTCTGGTTCCGTGTCATCAGGCACGCCGCGCGTTTCAACGATGTGTCGTTCAGGGCGTGGCTGTGGAAGATCGCACGGAACCTGCTGATCGACTTCAGGCGGAAGCGGAAGCCCGACATCAGCCTCGACGCGGTGGACGACGAAGACGACACGCCGCTGATCGATCAGTTGGCCGCGAAAGGCGCGGGGCCGGCGCGGAGCGTGGAGTTGGAGGACATGAGCAGGCGGGTCATGGATGCGGTCACCCGCCTCCCTGAGGTGCAGCGCGAGGTGTTTCTGATGCGTGTTCAGGGCGACCTCCCCTTCAACGAGATCGCCGAGACGCTGAAGATCCCCCTGAACACCGCGCTGGGACGGATGCACGACGCCATGACGAAACTGAAGAAACTTTTAGCCGAGGAGACGGGACAATGAAAACGGAAAACGCCTTCACCGAAATCGACACGCTCGAAAGCGAGCTGCGCGACCTCGCGCCGCTCGTTCGGCAGGCTTTCAGCCGCCTGCCTCCGCCCTCCGACGCCGTCACGCAGGCGATCCACGACGAAGCCCGCCGCGCCCTGATCCGCAAACGCGCCCGCCTCGTCTGGCCCTACCCGCGTGTGCTCGCCGCCGCCGCGGCCTTCGCTCTGCTCATGGGCGGCGGCATCCAACTGCACCTGTCACGGCAGGACATCGCGGAAAAACCTGCGGCGCGCGCCGCACACAAGGAAAGCACCTCGAACCTCGCCACCCTGCTGCTGGAGATCCAAGGGCTCAACGAAGACGGCTTCTTCAGACCTGAGGAAGCGGAACCTCTTTGGCTGTAGCCCACAGCTTCTCAATCGCGTAGTAGGCCCGCGCCTCGGACGAGAACACGTGCACCACCGCGTGCACGTAATCCACCACGACCCAGCCGCTGTCCGGATCGCCCGACGTACGGTAAGAGGTCACTCCCAGATCCTTCATCCGGCGTTGCGTCTCGGAAATCAGCGCCTTTAAGTGCGGTCCGGACGTCCCCGTGGCAACCACGGCATAGTCCGTCACCGACGACAGCCCCCGTACGTCGAAAATACGGATGTCTTTCGCCTGCTTCGCGTCCAACGCCAAGGCCGCCTCAATCGCAATCTGCTCTATGTTCGTGATCACCGTTCCTCTTCTCCCTCCGCCAAATACAGGCCGTGCGCCTGAATATAGGTCTCGACCGCAGGACACACAAGATACCGGATCGACCGCCCTTGTGCAATTCTTCTCCGAATCTCCGACGAGGAAACCTCGCAATGCCGCCCCCGTATGATCCCGCCCAGCAGCCGCCGCCTGACCTCTTCCGGAAAATCCAGCGATGCCCCGTCGAGCGGCGCGTCAACCCCGGGCCGCTCCACCGTCACCACATCGCACAGCGCCAGCATCTCCCCCACCTTGTGCCAATGGCTCAGCTCGCGCAGGGAATCCATCCCGATGATGAACGAGAACCGATCCGCCGGATACCTCTCGCGTAACGCCTTGACCGTCTCCACCGCATACGACACCCCGCCCCGCTCAAGATCCAGCGACGAGACCTCGAACAGCGGATTCCCCGCCACACTCAGCCGCACCATCTCCAGCCGGTCCTCGCCCGTGGCAAGCCCCGCCATCCCCACCTTGAACGGCGAGACCGAGCACGGCACGAACAGCACCTTGTCCAGCCCCGCCGCCTCGGCAGCCGCGCTGCCCATCAAGAGGTGCCCCAGATGAACCGGATTGAATGACCCGCCGAGTATGCCGATGTGCCTCATCATGCCCCGCCTATCCTCCGTTGCCGATCAAAGCCCCTGACTCGCCGTCGAAAAACCGCATCCCATGCGCGTCGAGCGGCAGCGCCACCGCACGCCCATGCTCAAACACGCACTCCGCCCCGACTCTCGCCACCACACGCAGCCCCGCCTCCGTCACGACCTGCAAGAACGTCTCCGCCCCCATCGGCTCCACCACATCGACCGTCCCCCGGATGACGCCGCCCGACGCCGCATCGTCTGCCGCGCCGAGCGCTTCCGGGCGGAACCCCAGCACCACACGCTTCCCGTCGAACGGCTCGACCGCCGCCCGCCACACGTCCGGCACGGGAACCTGTCCTGCGTCGTAGCAGAAGTCCCACACGGCATCCGCCTGCCGCACCACACGCCCCTCGATAAAGTTCATCGGCGGCGTGCCGATGAACCCCGCCACGAAACGGTTCGCAGGCTTGCGGTAGACTTCGAGCGGCGGCGCGACCTGCTGTATCCTGCCGCGGTTCATCACCACGATGCGGTCGCCCATCGTCATGGCCTCCACCTGATCATGCGTCACATACACCATCGTCGCGCCCAAACGGCGGTGCAGCCGACTCAACTCGCTGCGCATCTCCACCCGCATCTTCGCGTCCAGATTCGACAACGGCTCGTCGAACAGAAACACCTTCGGCTTACGCACGATGGCGCGCCCGACCGCGACCCGCTGCCGCTGCCCGCCCGAAAGCTGCTTGGGCAGACGCTTCATCAGCTCCTCCAGCCCCAAGATATCCGCCGCCTCGCGCACGCGCTCCTCGATCTCGCGCCTCGGCACCCCTTTGAGCCTCAGCCCGAAGGCCATGTTCTCAAAAACCGTCATGTGCGGGTACAGCGCGTAATTCTGGAAGACCATCGCGATGTCCCGGTCTTTCGGCGGCACCGCGTTCACACACCGCCCGCCGATCGTGACCGTCCCTGACGTGATCTCCTCCAGCCCCGCGATCATCCGCAGCGTCGTGGACTTGCCGCAGCCCGACGGGCCGACCAGCACCAGAAACTCATTGTCCCGGATCACGAGGCTGAAACGGTCTACCGCAGGCGCGCCGCCCTCGTACCGTTTGCAGACTTCATCTAGCACCACTTCCGCCATCCCTCAGCCCCTCGCTTCCGTCCGCGACGCCTGCATCTTCTCGCGCAAGGTCTGGACATTCGCACGAATCCCGAAATACGCCGCCGCCGTCATCAGGACAATCGAAACGCTCAGCACCGCATTCCACCCGAAGCGCTTCAGCCCCGTCGGCGTCTGCTCGCCCATGAACGACCGCTTGTTGAGCAACACCATGAAACACAGCGTCGCCACCGGCATCAGCGGCGCGTTGATGCTCGCCCCCAGCACCGCCGCCTGCCACGGCAGCTTGATCATCACCCCGCACACCCCCACCACGGGAATCAGCGCGAACAGGAACTGCCCCCTCCCCTCGTGCTTTATCCCCGCCATCTCGCACCCGATGAACCCGCACGCCAGCATCTGCATCACCACCGTCGTGAACCCGATCGCCCCCATCCCCAGCCCCAGCAACAGTTGGGTGATGAACTCGCCCGCCCTCAGATTCCCCAGCGCCTGACCCAGCGAGGGCGCCAGCACCGGCATCACTTCCATGATGTCCCGCACCATCCGCCCCTCTTCGCCCTCGGCCGGCCCGATCGTGTTCGCCACCGCCATAATCATGAACGTCGTCGCGAAGATGAACGGCACCACCATCCCCGAGAACAGGTCGAAATACGCCAGCTCCTGATGATCGCGCTCCCAGCCTTTGCGCAGCAGCGAGTACGGATACAGGAACACCATGTTCAGCCCCAACGCCGCCGCCAGCCCCCCCACGATCGGCATCACCGCGCGCGGGTCAATGCCCCCGTCCAGCAGATCCCGCAAAAAGGAAACCCCCGTGATCCCCCCGAGAAACGCCTTCACCCGTATCCCCGTCGCCACCGCCACCACCGCAAACGCGAACACGATGCACCACACCATCGCCTTGGTCACCTGCTCGAAAACCCGCACCCCTTTCGATCCCGACTGGTACAGCCACACCACCGTGCAGGCCAGCCCCAACAGAAAGACGCCCACACCCGCACGCCCCGCCGTCGAGCCCAGCTCCACGCCGAACGCATGCCCCACCGTGATCACCCCGTTCGCGGCCAGCCCGTATTGCGGGAAATGCCACACCACCGTCCCCACCAGCGCGCAGCTCCCCCACAACACCGCCAGCGACGGATGCAGCCGCTTCTTGAACGACTCGTAGGGCGGCTCGCCCGTGTGGCACACCTGCTTCGCGATCGCCGCCAGCACGAAGCACCCCGAAACGATCGCCAGCGGGCTGATCCACAACAGCTTGTACCCCATCAACGCGCCGAACAGCACACACGACGCGATGCTCCCCGATCCCAGCGTCATCGCGCTCTGCATGTACCCCGGCCCGCACATCTTCAGATACCCCGCCGCCCGGTGCAGGAAATTCCGTCCGATCAAATGCGACACGTCATCCCGATGCTTCACTCGTCCCCGTCCTTTCGCCCCTTCAGGTCATACCACTTCGGGTCGCGCCGCGGCCCGCGCAACCGCCGCCACCAGCCAACCGCAACACCCGTCGCCTCGTCGCCTTCCTCCGCAAACGGATTCTCCGTCTCGAAAACCTCGCGGAACTGCTCCTCGATCCGCTCCGGATCTTCGCCCGCCTCGATCCGCGCCATCGCCTCGCGGACCTCCTTGTTGAACGACAGCCCCCCCGCATCCGCCATCTCACGCAGCACCTTCACCGCCTCACGCGGGTCGGCGTCATCGTCTTCCAACGTCTGCATGCGCTCGCCCATCTGCGCCATCACCTCGTCCATCCGGCTCGCGCCCTCCGCCTCCACCGGAGCCTCGGCCGTCTTGCCCCTCACGATATGCGCGAAGGTCGAAAGCTCTCGCCGCAGCCCGCCGCCGCACACCGGACACGCCGGAACCGTCGCCGTATCGACGCAGGCGGAACGGAACGTGAACACCGTGTGGCACGGCTCGCAATAAAACTCATACAACGGCATGTCCCCTAAACCTCCAGAATCCTTAAACAGGCGTAGTATAGCCCAAACACCGCGCATTTCCTATTCGTAATCACGCCTCTCTTTCCCTTATACTTCCCAGCGTGAATTACACCCAACACGCCTTCTTCCTCCTGTCCGGCGGACGCGCCCTCTCCGCCACCTGCCTGCTGCCGCACCAGACGTTCGGCACGCTTCTCATGATCCCCCCCCTCGCCGAGGAGCGCAAAGGCGCGCTCCCCGTTTTCACAAACTTGGCGCGTCAGCTTGCCGCGCAAGGTATCGCCTCCCTCCTCTTCGACTTCTCCGGCTGCGGCGATTCGCAGGGCGACTTCGAGGAACTCCCGCCGGACCGTTTCGACCTCGACTGCGAGAACGCCTCCAACTGGCTCGCGGACGCCTTCCCGTCCGTCCCCCACGCCGTGCTCGGGCTCCGCACCGGCGCACTGCTCGCCAACCGCCTTGCCGACAGACACCCCGACATCACCGCACGCGTGCTCTGGTCGCCCGTGAGCGGCGCCGACTTCCTCCGTCAGCTTTTCCAGCGCCGCATGGTCAACGACATGGTCGCCTACGGCAAAGCCCGGGAAAGCCGCGCCGCACTCGAAGCCCGCCTCAAGAACGGCGAGTCCGTCGACCTCGACGGCTACCTCCTTTCAGCCCCCCTCCACGCATGGCTGCAAGCCCTGGAGCCTGCCGCCGCAGGGAGCAAAGGCCCCGCGCTCGTCCTCGCGGGGGGACACGATGAAAAGACCGCCGCCGCCTTCACCGACGCCGGTGCCGCATCGAACCCCGCGTTGCGTTACCCGCCCTTCTGGAACACCGTCGGCCACGTCGATCTCACCCCCCTCGTCCAAGAGACCGCCCTCTGGCTCAAAACCCACGCGACCGGCCCCGCGCCCTGTGCCGCCAGCCTGCCGCCATTCCCGTCCGCAACGCCTGCCGCCGAACTCGCGACGTTCGCGTCAGACGGCTTCGACATCCGCGCCATCTGGGATCTCCCCGTTTCACAGCCCCAAAGCGGCGTCCTTTTCCTCCACGGCTGGTCGGGCGACCGCACCGGCCCGCACCGGCTCTTCACGCTCTTTGCGCGGCAGCTCACGCGGCAAGGCGCGCTCTGCCTCCGCCCTGACTTCACCGGGCGCGGCCTCAGCGACGGCGACGCCTCGGACGCCTCCATCGCCCGCATGGCCCGCGACGCGCAGACCGCCCTCGACGCCCTCCGCGCCCGCCTGCCACCTGCCGCCCCTATCGCCGTCGTCGCCATCTGCTCCGGCTGCAAAGTCGCCGTGACCCTTGCCGCCAACAACCCGCAGCAGATCCAGCGGCTCCTGCTCTGGTCAGCCGAATCCATGGGTTCCCTGCGTAACCCCGCCACCGGCTTCCGCAAGACCGCCAACGCCTTGACAACCTACGCGCGTAAACTGCTCCGCCCCGAGACGTGGAAAAAGATCCTGACCGGGAAAGTCCAGACCGGCATGGTGACCAAAGCCTTGGTCAAGCACGAGACCCGCAGTGCCGCCGAGGCGTCTCAGGAAGACGCCGTCCTGAAACGTTTCGAGTCGTTCCGCAACCCGATCCTCTTCATTTTCGGCGGGTCAGACCCCGACGCCTCCGGATCGCTTGCGGCCTACACCCGCTTCTGCCGCGCCCGTCAGATCCCGCATGCCGCGCAGACCATCCCCAACGCGGGCCACAGCTTCTACGGCGCAGACTGGACGCGCCAACTGTGTGAAGCCAGCGCCCGTTTTCTGACGGGAAACTGATCGTCCCTGCAAAAAAAGAAAGGGCTGGCCGTTGCTGCGGCCAGCCCTCTTCTTTTTCATGCCACCGTTTAGAAGCCCAGATTGAACCCGATCAGGAACCGGTGGTCGATATACGCCTGCAACGCCATCACGCTGGCATCCGCGAAGAGATCCAGATTCGTCCAGAGGCGCTTGTTGTAAGAAGAAGTGAATCCCCAGGCGGTTTCCCAGTCGCTTCCTCCGGCCAATCCATCATCCGACACCTGCCGCAACGGGCGAGTGTCTTCGCGTTGGAGACCGGCCATCAGATCCAGCCTGAAGGAGTACCCTTGCCACGCCTGCATATACCGCAGCACGCCCATGACGCGCTGATCCCAATACGGCGTCCAGTAATAGTCGCACGCATCGCTTGATGATGTGGTCGAGACGTCGATGCCGAGCCACACGCCGAGGTCACGGCGCACCTCCCAGAACGAGTCCGCCTGCATATAAAAGAGCGCGTTGTCGTCCTCGTAGCTCCAGTACATGCCGCGTGTCGAGACGTGCCAACTGTCCGACGGCTTCCAACGGGCGACCGCCCCGACGGAATCCGACCGGATCTCCTTGATCGCCGACGTGACCAGATCACGGGCATAGAAGACATACAGGCTCAGGTCATCACGCGGCGCCCACGACGCCGACAGGTCGCCGACAACTTCCGCATCGCTGTTGAACAGGCTCGACGAATCCGAACTGCTCCAGGCATAGTCCTCAAACAGTCCCGCGGTGCCGCTGCGCAGATCCATCTGAGCCAACCCCAGCGCACCCGAGAGTCCGACACCGCTCTGCGTCCGGTACGACAGCCGTGCCCGCGCCTCGCGCCGCAACGCCTTGAACAGATACTTGTCCGTCGGCACCTGCCGGTTGTCGATCCGGTAGTTAGGATTATTGATCATCAGGTTATATCCCGCAGCATCGGTCGTAAGCACAGGAGGATTAACCGTTGCATCATCGCTGATCCACCTGATCCGGTCATTCTCGGGTATCCGGTTCCAGCGCGGGCTGATGCGCTGCTCGATGCGGCTCTGGTAGTAGTCCGCCGAAAGCTGGAGGTGACGGTTCAGGTTCAGCCCCGCCTTGGCTCCGTAACGCAGAACCTCAAACTGGTCGTTCGCCTTGCTGTGCGAAATGTCCCCGCCGACATACGGGTTGGAAAGGTAGATCCACGGATCATCGCGCCCTTCCTGATACGTGCCCACACGCTCGTAATCGGTCAAGTCCGAACGCTCGCCCCGGACGGGCTCATTCGCGAACGGGTCAAACGGCGCCGCACTCTCCACGGTCGGCATGCTCACCTGCCTCCCGCCGGAGGTCGTGTCCACCGCAACCGACGAGGACGCCACCAACGGACGCATCTCCCGGTCCGGACGGCTCCTGAAGTGCGCGCGCACCTCGACCGTGATCCGGCGGCACAGCTCTTCCGGATAACCGTCCCGCCGCAGAAGCGTCAACATCTCGTCGGCCATGTGCGGCTTGTTCATCAGGAACGCGATCTCCACGCGCGTGCGACGCGCCATGAAGAGCGGATGAAACTCATACGCATGGCGCACCACATCCGCGCCCTCGTCGAACCAGCTCGGCTCAAAACGCCGCGTCAGCAGCAAATTGTCCCCTGAGGTCGTATACCCGCTCATCGCCTGTATAAAACCCACCTCATAATTCCGCGACGCCTCCGCGATGATCGTCTGCGAGGGGTTGCGCAACAGCGAAAGGTTACACGAGCTTTCCTGCCCGACATCCCCGTAAGGATAGGCCACAAGCCCCACCGGGCTGTCATTCTCGCCCAACTTTTCCGCCAGAATCTTCTTGCTCTGGCGGAATTCGTTGCGCATCCGCTTATCCCACTCGTTCATCGACTCCAAGCGGTTCTTCTCCGGCACCCAAAGGCGGTTGGGAAGGCTCATCTTAAGAATCTGGCCGTCCGCGTCGACCGGCTGGTCATAGTGCGCCCCATACAAATGGCTGCCGATGACCCACGCGCCGCTTGCCGCATACTCGTTGATCTCGCCCCACCCCGCGACAGAGGGCGCATACTCCTTGTAAGGCTTGGTGATCGCAAACATGCCGAACGGAACACCGATCTCCTCCGCGACCGGCGTTCCCAACATAAACGCAGACCGCAAGGCGTCATCGAACGTGACCGCCACGAGCTTGACGGGCGCCGCAGGCTCTTTTGCCGCCTTCTTGCCGGATTTGAACTTGCGCTCGCCCGTGATCCCATATCGCACATGGTCGATAAACTGCGCCGTCCACGGGACGGACTCCGCCAACTCCGGCTCCGCACGCCGCGTGCCGGGAGCCAATCCGACCACGGAGGGTATGTCGGCAGGCGAAATAAACGTGAAGCCCTCCTGCCGCAATGCGTTCAACTGCTCATACAACCGTCTGACGGACGTCACCGGCATCCAGTCGCTTTCCGTCAGGTCGTGATACAGCAGGGTCAGCACGCATCCTTGCGATGCCGCCGCCTCCATCTGGTCGATGCACCGCAACGCCTGATTGTAGTCGCCCCGTGCCATATGCAGCCGAGACTCGAAATAATAGCGCATGGGGTCGGTGGGGTCGTAGTTTGAGAACCGGTCATGCAGAATCTGCTCGGCATCGTCGAAACGGCGTTCCGCAACCGCCAACTCAAAGAGAACATTTTTCGCACGGATATTGTGCCGGTTATGTTTCTCCAAAACGTGCGCCGCCCACTTCTTGCAATCGCCGTACCGTTTCGCCTTGAGGCACTTCTCGGCATACAGAACCATCGCCGCCACATCCGCAGGATTCTCGTCAATCGCGAGGCGGATCTGCTCCAAAATGTAACTCTCGGTGTAACGCCCCGGCTTGCGCTCGTTGATGACATCGCAACGGTTGGCCATCCTCACGCGCAACCGCCCGCGCAGTGTCGCATTCTGCGTCGAGTCGATCACCCGCTGCAACCGCTCGACACTCGACTCGGTCATATCCGCGATATCCGCAATGTCAGCACGAAGCATCAGAGCACGGTAGTTGTTCTGATCAATCGCCAACACATCCAGACACAACTGATCCGCTTTCTTCAGTTCACCAACCCGCAACTCCAGAATGGCCTGATCCATCATGAAGCCGGTATTCCCAGGCAACTCCTCGTTGACTTTACGCCAAATCGTGACCGCCTCATCGTACTCGAGATGATGCGTCAGCAAGTTCGCGAGATTGATGTGGATGTCCAGACGGTCAGGCTCTTCCTTGATCAGTTGCCTGAATATCTTTTCGGCCTCATCGGGAATCCCCAACCGCAACAGATTCTGCGCATGCCAAAAGCGCAGATCAAAAAGTTTCGGCTTCAGTTTCAGCGCCTGACGGAAATTTTTGTCCGCCGTCACCCAGTCCTGCTTCATGATGGCCGCCTGAGCCAGCAGGTTATAGGGCATCGCCTCATCCGGCATCAGTTGCTGGAAGTACGTCCATAACTCCCACGTCTTCTCCTCTTGGCCGGTGCGGATATAGGCCCATCCCAAACCTTCCCATCCCGCCTGGAGCGACGGGTCCAACTTCAGCGCCTCTTCAAGGAAAGGAATACACTGATCGTATTTCTCCTCTTGAAAGAGGATCAACCCGTGATAAAGCATTGCAGCGGGCATTGTCGTGTCAACATCCGACGCCCGCGCCGTCGCGACGGCCTCATCGATCGCCGCCTGATCCAAGACCCTGCCGGTCTCAGAAAACGGGAACCTGTCTTTCTGCGGCGGCCCGTCCTTCGTCTGGGCATGCGCACCGACCGACAGGAGGACAAGCAACGCCCCGAAAAGACACCTGCGCCGATTAACAGACAAGGTCATCATAGTGTCATGATCTCCAATGAGAAAATCATTTCCAGAACGTCTTCACGATCGCTTGGGCCACCCGCTGAGCCCCGACACTCGTCACATGGACACCATCCACGTCGCGAACCGTCAACGCCGAACCGTTCGGGGCCATCATGTACATGGAGAAGGTTCCCGGCTTACGCGACAGCAACGGAGCCATGTCGAACAACACGAACTTGTCTTTCCGGGCGTCCACGGTCGCCTCCTTCTTGGCGATCGCGTTCACCAGTTGCGCGTACTCCTGATGTACCGGCTCTTTCATGTCGGGCAGCAACAACCAAATGACGCGAGCCGCGCCCCCCTTGTCGATCTCGTCCATGATCCGTCCGATCCGCAGCGAATACTCCGCCTCCCACTCCGGCGTCCCGAACGGCACAACCCGCCCCGCCGCGTCTTTCAGCGTCTGCCGGTCGTTGGCGCCCAGCGTGACGATGACCGTCGCGGGTTTGTGCTCAGCCATCAATGATTGCACCTTGGCGAACCAGTCGAAGGCGTCCATGCGGGCAAGGCCGGAACCCAGCGACGAGAACGACGTCGCGGGCTGTACATTCGCCGCCTTAAGCTCTTTTTCGAGCGCGATGCCCAACAGCCGCATCATCGAATCGCCGATCATCAGCACCGGCGCCATCTCTGCCGCGCAGGAAACGCGCGGCACGCAGACACCCAAACACGCCACCACCGCAAAAAGCCAGCCGATCTTTTTCATAACCACCTCATTTCGCCTGCGTTTTGTTCAGCCAGTTCCCAACCGTTTTCTGAGCCAGATCCCTGACGTGAAACAAACCGGAAGTCCTCGACACATACTCAACCGGACGTAAAACCCTGACCCAAAAATCATGCGTCTTCCCGTATTCCAAACGGTAGGCGCTTTCATACATTGCAACACCGTTAAAAAGTATCATAAGTCCGAAAAAGACACCTACACAAAAAAACGCCCTGCCAGCGGGAACCCCGACCGGGTGCTGACCGCCCTGCGCCTCATGTTCCGTTTTGCTCATGCCAACCACCCCGCCTGTCAGAACTGGAAGTAAATGAACGGCGCGACCCCCGTCGGGCCGACACCCAAGATCACCGTCAAGACAACCGCCGCCACCGCGCCCTGAACCCAGACCGGCCAGCGATTGACCTCATCCCACACCCGGCGCAACCGTCTGCCGTCCAGAAACTGTATGAGAAAACCGACAACCAGAACCGTGACCGCCGTGACCGAAAGCAACTCACTGTGCAGGCTCCACCGACAAATATTCCGCAGTATATCGCGCACGATCAGCAGGTTGCTGGCCCTGAAAAGAATCCACGAGAAGCAGACCACCTGAAAGATCCAGATACGCCCAAGCAGCGCCCATATAAAAGCAGGCGACTCGGACGGTTTCTCCGGCAAACCGAGCACCCTCCGCACGACACGTTCCAATGACAGGTACGCTCCGTGATACGCGCCCCACAGCACAAACGTCCACCCCGCGCCGTGCCAAAGCCCACCCAACAGGAACGTCAGAAACAGGTTCACGCGGGTACGCCCAGCCCCGCCCCTTGAACCACCCAGAGGGATGTAGAGATAGTCCCGCAACCACGACGAAAGCGAGATGTGCCACCGCCGCCAGAACTCCTGCAACGTCACGGAAAAATACGGCGCGTGGAAGTTGATCGGGAAATGGAATCCCAGCAAAAGTGCGCACCCGATCGCGATATCGGAGTACGCCGAGAAGTCGCAATAAATCTGGAGCGCATAGGCGTAGACACCGAGCACGATGTCAAGCCCCGCATACGATTCCGGCATGGCGAACACCGGATCAGCCAAATGCTCAGCCAGCCAGTTGGCGATCACCATCTTTTTGAAAAGCCCGCCAAGAATCAGCGTTGCCGCACGTCCGGTATCCAACTTCAGCGAACGGTCAGGGAAAACCGCCATCTGGGGCAGCAGGTCTGCGGCACGCACGATCGGCCCCGCCACAAGCTGGGGAAAGAACGCGAGATAATTGGCGAAATCCAGCGTCGACCGCGCCACCGGCGTCTTACGCCAATATACGTCCACCACATAGCTGAGCGCCTGAAACGTGTAAAAGGAGATGCCGACCGGCAAAACAATCTTCTCGATGAAGGGCAGCACGTGCTCTTGAAGCGCGATCAGTTGCTCGGTCGTGCCGAACCGGGCGCAAACCGGCACCGCCAGCGGGACCAACAGACGGGTAAAGAAAAAGCCCGTGTATTTGAAAATCCCCAGCACAAGCAGGTTGGCCGTCACGGCCAGCGCGATCAGCCGCCGCCGATGCTTTTCGTCCCGGGCTGCATCAATATGCACCGCCGCCGCATGGTTAAGGATCGCCGACCCCAACAGCATCAGCGCGAATTTCCAGCTCCAGTACCCGTAAAAGAATAAACTCGCGCAAAGCAGAACCGCCTTGCGGACACGCGGATACCCCGTAAGCCCCCAATGCAGCGCAAACACGACCGCAAAAAAGAGCGCAAACACCGTTGTCGGAAAAAGCATTTACGAACTCCTCATGGCGTCGGGGTCGCCGCCTTGCCTTCTCGTTCTTCCCTTTCGCGGCTGATCTTCGCACGGAACCTCTGCCACAGCGAATTCTGCACTGAGTCGTCCATCGCGGGCTGAGACGGCGGCGGCACACTCCCCGACACACGTCCGGCCTGCCCCGTGGCCACGCCAACAAGCCCGACGGCGTTTGACACCGCCCCGGCAACGACGCGCTCGACACGCTGCGTACCCCCCACGCCCTCTTGAATCAGCCCCGCAACCTTGTTCGTAATCCCCTCCGCCTCAAGCGCAGCGGGAACCGCATCGGCGCGATTAGGTTCCGCGGCGGGCTCGGGCTCTTTGGGAGCCACAGGGAGATTGAGATTGACCGCCACATCCTCAGCCCGCTTGACACCGTCCTTCTGCATCGTGTCGACACGGCGAGGCACCACAACCAGACGGGGCTCAATGCCTTCCCTGTTTTCTTTGCCCTTTGAAAGCACCGCCGTCCAGTCCTCGTACGACACGGCAGGCACCTGCCACACGGTTTTAACGGGATGCAGAAGCAGGTTCCCCCGCTGAATCTCACGCATCTCCGTCTTGAAAAGTTTTTTGAGACGGGCCGACTCTTTTGCCGCATCGAATCCAACGCTCTCCTCCTCGGTCGGCCAGAAGTACTCTTCCTGCTGAATCACGATGACGTTTGCGCTGGTTTTCTCAAGCATTTTTTCGACCTGCCTGAACCACTCCGCATCCGGCATGGTTCTGACGCGCACAACCAGGCCGGCCAGCCGATGACGCAGGATCAACTCACCCAAATAATCCGGTATGGTTGACGAGAAATAGGCCATGTCCACGATAGGCATCAGCCGCAACCTGTGGAAGGTGCAGAACATGCGATACCCCGTCAGATCGATCTCCGGCTCAGGCGGAACCGTCCCGTCCGGCAACTGGGTGAACGCGACGGGCGCCACCGTGGACATTTCACGGACGTTCAGCCGGACAAAATCCAACGCGTTGCGCGTCTGCGTATTATCCAGCTTGGGAAACAAGACAAGCGTCGGCGCCAGCGGGCCGGCCTCGATGCGGGCGATACGGGCACGGGCCAGTCCCAACTCGGGCGAAAACGGCGCAATGCTCCACCAGCCGTAACAGACACTCGGAGGAATCGCCAAAGGCGTCATGAACATGGGCTTGTCGTTGACATAACCGATGGCCCCGTCTCCGCGCACCTCAAGCCGCAACCGCACAATCCCCGGAGGCCGCAGCCACGGACGGCTGTCGTACGTCCGCAGGTCGCTGTTGTACCACGACTGGATGCGGATGAACCCCTCGTCGTCATACCCGAACCGGATCATCGATTTCGAACTGCGCCGCGCATACAGCCAGAACGACCCGGCCGACTCATCCAGCGTCACCTCGATAAACCCGTCACGCAGTAATTCCGACTTCTTCAGGCGCAAGAACGCCTCAGACATGTCCGTCCCCGCCTGCAGTTCATAACGCCCATGCGAGGTCGGCCGGAACCCACCAAAAGAAACCCAGTTGTCAGAAAGCTTGTTCGCCACGAAATTCTCGGACACCCGCGACGAGAGCGGCAAAAAGCTCTGATACAAGTCCGTCGTCTTTTTGCTTGAGGCATTCACCGCCGTCGAGCGCACGAAATCAAAGAAAACGCTCGCTTCCGGGATCGTCAACAGCTCGGCAGAGAAAATGTCCCGCCCGAACCCGAACAGGTGCGCCTCCGAACCGCGCCCCATCGTCAACAAGTCCTGCATGTTGGCATAGCGCTCCGCAGGCTCATCCAGCATCGTCTGCAGGATCAGCCGGGCCTCGATGTTGTCGGGATGACGGCTCACCAGCGATTTCATGACCGCGCGCGCCTCGCTCCGCTGGCGGCGGCGGTCAAGCCATTGCGCTTGCGCGATCGTCACCGCAGGCGTGTCAGGGAATGCGCGCGCATAGACATTGAGCAGGTCTGCCGACTCGTCCAGCCGATTCTGCTGTTCCAGCAAGCGGGAATGCCGAATGGCGAGATTCATCTGGCCGGGATTGATACTCAGGCTCAACTGATAGGCATCCAGCGCCTTGGCCGGCTCATTCAGCCTCAACCACGCATCGCCAATCAACCCGAACGGCTCGGCATTGCGCGGATCTTCCTTAGCCCACTCTCCCCACAAGCGGATCGCACCCTCGTAGTCCCCTGACGTGAACGCATCAAAGCCCTTCTGCCGCAGCTCCTCCTTCTTGACATCAGGCGAGACCTCGTTGTACAGCGTCAGCATGTCCGAAAGCTGGTAGTAAAGCGACAGCGTCTCGTCACTGGCCGACGGAACCACACGGGTAATCCCCAGCACTTGGCTGTCCTTCAGCCCGAACGGCGGCAACAAGAAATCCCCCGCAAGAATCACATCCGGCAACAGTTTCAGGATGCTTCCGGCCGAAGGCAGCGTCTCAATCGCCAACGGCAATTTAAGGATCATGCTCAACTGGCGCTCCTGAAGCGCGGCCTGCAACTTGATCAGCCACGTCACCAGCGGCGTCACCTGCTCAGGCGGACAAGCCGACGTGTCCACAAAAAGACCATGCACCTGATGATCGATCAGGCGTGCGACCAACTCCTCCTGCGAAATCTTGAGCAGCATGCTGGCGTCACGTATCTGCATCTGGGGCATGATCCGCATGCTGTTCGTCTTGGCCAACAGCATCAACGCCTTTCTGTCCCATACGGGGAAAGTGACGGGGGAGTTCTGGAAAACATCGATCCACGGCGGCGACAACACGTTGAACTGATACCCGTGCTCGTTCAGCCATGTTGTCAGGTAACCGATATCCTTGGCCACATCCGGCGACCAAGTGACCAACGCATCCCGCCTGCCGACAAGCCGCGTGTCAAGAACCACCGCCTCGGCGATCCCGGGAATCGGATCCCAAACCCCTGAGGCAACCAGCCCGGCCTTGCTCTGGCCCCGCAACATGACCCTGCCCCCGAAAAGCGTTTTCCCGTCCAGTCGCGCGAAAAAGAGGTTGTCGCGCAGACAGATGAGCAACTCGTGGTTCGACGTGATCTCCCCCGTCATCCCGTCTGACGCCAAAATCAGTTCGTCCATGTCCGGCAGGCGCTGCCGGACTGACACGCGCCCCGCGTCATCCAGACTGAAATAGATGTAATCCCCCAAGGTGGTCGAGCGCAAATAAACGCCAAAACGTCCGCGCTTGAGCTGGAACCGGATCGACAAGAACCCGTCCTCAAACGTGTCGCTCCCCGCCAGCCATGCCTTGGCCCCCGCCGTGGCCGACGCGGGCGCCTGCCGCACGGTCATGACGGGATTGACCGGGGGGATCGCCCGCAACACCAGCTCGGCGTCACGCACGAACACATCCCCCCACTCGCCGATCCACCGCTCAGCGCCGTACGCGATATTGCGCCCGCCGACCTGCTCCGGCTCGATCGGCCAGAACGTCTCCAGCTTGTCGACAAACTCGACAGGAGACCACTGCGGATTGACCAGCAGCCGGTTCAGCCGCCGCGGATCGCTGCTGCGCGTGTTCAACGCCAACTGCCCCAACACGAAACCGAGATCATAGTGCGTCCCGACCTGATGTATGTTCGTGACGCGGATCACCTTCGCCTGCTCCTCATACTGCCCGTAATCCCCGTACGGGAAGAAGAACGCCACCGGCTTAAAGCCGACCTCCCGCTCGAACTCGCGGATCACCTTCTGGTGGTCATTGGCCACACGCTTGCTGAACTCGGAGGGCAGCTCGTAGCGCCGGTCATCCTCCTGCCACAGCGGCGTGGAAAAGAACGGACCCGTGCGCCCTGCCGTAGGCCCCGCCTGAATAAAATCGAAACCGCGCTCCGATTGCGCCGCCAAATCCCAAGACCCCATGGTGATCATGTTCCTCAGGTAGGGCCACAACAGCGCCTGCGCGTCTTTCACGTGCATCGGCGCGGTGACCACCCCCATAACCGCTTTCCACTTGTAGGCCGTCAGCAGGTCACGGACTTCAAAATACGAGCTTTTCCGCGACTGCTCAAAGGTCATCAGGATCGCCTTGCGCGGCAAAAGCTTGCCCTCTTTGTAGAAGGCGCGAACATCCTCAAGCCCGATCGGGGTGTATCCCCTTTCACGCAACAACCGCAGATGCTCGGCAAACGCGGCCTTCGAGATGTCCTAAGACCCCGGAGAAACCGTGGCGTCCACACCGTAATAGGCGATGGCGACAAACGTGTCGGCGTCGCGCTTCACAACGACTTCAGCTTTTTTATAACCGTACTTGTAATACAGAGCGCGCAGAGGCGTCCACAGGGCGACACTCAAGCAGGCCAATCCCAAGAAAACGAGCCAAGCCCGGACATTACGGTCTTTCTCGACGGCAACCGGACGCTCCCAGTTGCCCTCGGCCTCCGCATCCGTGATGATCTCGGTGCCATCGGCATCCGGCGCAACCGGCGCATCACCGTTTGTCTCATCTTTCTTTTTCATCCGCGAGTCCCCCACTTCTTGCCGCGCAAACTCAACAGCGCCCAATAGATCTGCCAACTATAGAACGCGATATAGGAGAACGTGAAAACAAAGCCCGCCCACCACCAACGCCGTCCCGTCGACGCCCAGAAATGCAACGACCACACCGCCGTGATCGCCACCACGCCGATCGTATACGACGCCGTGACGTGCCCCGCCATGATCGGCCCGATCACCAGCGCCTGCACCATGACGACCGGCTCGATGATCGGCATCCACATCATCGCGTACCACGAAAGCGACGGCACCGGGTGCTTCCGCCACATGAAACGCCCCGTCTTGATGATCTCCCGAAGGTACGAGCGCATCCACCGAGCCTGCTGCCGCGTGTACTGGCGCCAGTTCTCCGGCGCGATCGTCGTCGCCAACGCCTCGTCGTCGTAGAGAATCTTGTAGTCTTTCAGGATCTTGTTGGTCAGCGAACGGTCATCGGCAAAATTGCCGTGCGTGCCCATCACCTTGGCGTTCAGCCACGAATCCAGCACATGCAGCACACAGACACGGCGGTACGCGGAAAAACATCCCGGCAGACAACTCACCGTCCCGAAAACGCTCTCCGCCGCCTTCATGATCTTGTACGAGAAATAATACCGCACGTCCTGCATGCGGGTCAGCAGGTTGGCGTTCGCATTCTCAACGTCACAATGGCCGGAAACCCCGCCCACCGACGGATCGACAAACCCCTGCATCAGCTTCTGCAGCGAACCGGGAAAAATGAACGTGTCGGAATCCACGCAAACCATAAACTCGCCGCGCGCGATCAGCACCGAGACGCCCCACGCATGGCAAAGCCCCCTGTTCTTCTCGAAATCGACCACCACGAGGCGCGGATGCCGCGTCTGCGCCGCCAGCATCTCCAGCAGCGTGTTGTCGGTCGAGCCGTCGTTCACGCAGACGACCTCCAGCCGCTCTTCGGGGTATCCCGCAGAGAAGATGCGCTCGATCGTCTGCCGGATGACCTCCCCCTCGTTCATGCACGGCACCAGAACCGTCACCGTGGGCGAATACCCCACATCCTTCGGCGCCACATAAAACGCCGCGATGATGAAGCGGGAGACCACGAAAATGCCGGCAAACAGCGAGTAGATGCTGACCATCGGCTGATACCAATAGTTCTCCGCACTGCGCAACTGCAAAAAAATCGCCCACCCCAGCATGAACATCGCGATGAAAGAGATGATGGCGACAAGCACCTTTGAGGGTCTCGAATAGAGCTTGCCCAGCCGGTCCTTGACCTCCTCGATGGTCGGCATCGGGAACTCGTCGGCCAACTGGATCGCCGTCGCCTCGTGCGTCAGCAGACGCTGGCAATAAGGGCACACCGTCGGCGCGGGCGTCTCGACCACATGCACGGAAAGCGAGCAGTTCTCACACCGGCATCGCCTGCCACGGATAATGGACGCATCTTTGACGGTGTCATGTGAAAGATAAGTCTGCATAGTACGATGAAGAAGTCGGCCACCAATATCGACGGCAGTTTACCCCTTTTTTCTTTTGACTGCAATCCCTCTTTTTGCCATATTATTTCCACAACGAAAAGAGGTTACGCGATTTATTCGCCTCTTGAAAAAGACGTTAAAAGTTTTACCGAGACACGCATCAGAGAGGACCGATATGGGAAACGTTTTGATTATCGACGACGAGCCCGCCATAGGTGATTACCTTGCGCGGCTGATCTCCCGTTCTGGGCATCAGGTGGTGACGGTCTTGAATGCGGCCGCCGCCTTCGAAAAGCTTGCCGCCACCCAATTCCAACTCGTCATCGCGGACATACGCCTGCCCGATGCGCCCGATTCCGAGGGGTGGATACGCTCGCTCACGCAGAAAAGCAACGGGGCGCCCGTCGTCCTCATTTCCGGCGCGGCATCGGATGAACTGAACACCTGCGCGCAAGAAAACGGTGTTCTGGCCTTTTTGAGCAAACCCTTCGAACTGGCGTTTGTCCGGAATATCCTCGAGAACGTTTTCGGCAAGTAAGGGCCGCCCCAAGCCGGTCCGGAAAGAAACACGTGGTCGTCGATAAAACAAAACTTGGCGTCTCTTTCTTCGATGAGAGCTTCGGTGGCGTTTACCGCGGACGGCAGGTGCTTTGCTCGGGACGGAAGGGCAGCGGCAAATCGATCCTGACCTGCCAGTTCCTCGGGCAGGCGCTACAGGACGGGGACAAGGCGCTCCTGTTGTCCAAATACCGGGCGCAAGACACGATCATCATCGCCGAAAGCGTCGGCCTTCCCTTTGCCAAGGCCGTCACGGAAGGGCAGTTGACGATCCTCGAATACACCTCCTTCATCCCGGAAAGCAACGCCAGCTCAAACGTGATGCTGCCGCCGCAGTCCTTCATGGAACTGCAAGAGACCGTCGAGTCCCAGTCCATACGGCGGGTCGCGTTCGACACCGTCCTGCCGTGGGTCGCGATCCAGCCCGTCGCCCGGATCGCGGAGCATGTCTATTCGTTCATCCACGCCATTGAGCGGCTGGGCGTCACCGCGCTCCTGACCCTCCCGAAACCCGTGTCCAACCCCGCGTTCACGCTAAAAAGCAGGCTCGAAGACCTTTGCCCGGTCGTGATCAACCTCGACCACAAGGAGGGCGAGCAACGCGTCTTGCGCGTGACAAAATACCTCGGGGAGATCAAAAACCTCTCGACCCCCTTCCCCTTTGTCATCGCCCCCGGGAGCGGGATCATGACCGAAGTGGCCTTCGCTGAACTCCAGAAAAACTCGCCCCCGCAGGCTCCCTCCATGGCGGCACAGCCCCCCGCGCCCACGCCCCCCTCCCAGCCGCCCCCGGAAGCGCCACCGGCGCAACCCAAGAAACCGATCAGCTTCTCATCGGTCATACGTTTCCCCGAATAAGGTAAACACCGCTTATGTATACCGCCTACTGGAACCTCCGTGAATCCCCCTTCCTGAATGTCGTGAGCGACCGGTTGATTTACATGACCGAGCAGCATCAGGAAGGCATTGCGCGGCTCTACTACCTGATCGATCAGGAGCGGATAGCGGGGATGCTCACCGGCGCATACGGAGTGGGCAAGACCATGACGCTCGAATACCTGCATCGGCGCGCCGCAAAGGCGAAACTGCCGGTCATCAAAATCGACGCGATCCCGGAGGGCAGCCTCCCCATGGCGCGCCACATCCTGCGCTGCCTCAACCTGCCCGATCAGGCGCCGACCCTCCCCGAGGCGCTGATGTCGCTTCAGGCCTATTGCCAGACCAACGCGGGCAATCTGACCCGCTCGCTTCTTTTGATCGACGAAGCCCACCACCTCGCCGCCGGGGATGGTTTCTACTTGGCGCACTACCTCTGCAACCTGCGTATCCCGGCCACCGCCAACCGCGAGGAACGTCCCCTTTTCACCATCATTCTCGCCGGAACGGACGAACTCCGCACCGCCCTCCTGAACCAAGAGTCCCTCCGCAGGCGCATCCAACTCGACTGGCGCCTGACCCCTCTGACCGCAGCGCAGACCGCCGAGTACATCCAGCATCACATGCGCGCCGTCGGCGGCGACATCTGGTCGTTCTCCAAGGACGCCATCGACGCGGTCTACACCTATGCGAAGGGAGTTCCCCGCAGCATCAACAACCTGTGCGACACCGCCTTGATGCTGGGATTCGCTTGTCAGGCCCCGCACGTCACCAAAGAAATCATCGTTCAGGCCGCGAAAGACACCGGGCTCGACTCTTTTTGACCCAGCCCTGAATTCTTTGTTACCCAACCAACTTCCGATCTTCACAAGAAGGAAACAAGAATGAGCGCAGTCCCCCTATCCGATGTCACCATCATTGCCGCCGGGTTAGGTGTTTTCTTTCTGATCGTGGCCTTCTACAAGAGCATTTTCCACAAGCGCCGTCATCCGACGCACGTGCCGACACCCAACGCGCCGAAAACCGTCACCGATGACCACCCCATCAAACTGGCGGACCCGTTCCAACAAGTACCCGTTGACTCGATCCCCCCCCCAGCTCCAGCCAAACCCCAGACACCGCCCCACCCGTTCTACCCCGCCTACCCGAACCCGCCGGACGCCTCCGTCTCGGCCTTCCGGCAGTTCAACCCCAACAAGGATTTCGAGCAGACCGCCGCATCTGGGAAAAACGACGCAACCTACGAATGGGAGTAGATGACACATGGGGCACACCCGTTATGTCGCAATCGCCGCGCAGTTTCTCCTTGCCCCGCTGCTTTGGGCTCAAACGGTAGCCTTGTTTCCCCCTTTCCCCCTCGAACAAAAAATCACGTGCGGAGAGGAAACACCCCCGCCGCAGCTCGTCCCTGAGGGGTTGCGCCTGCCGATCCTGTTCACCAACACCTTCGACCGGGTGTATTGGGACATACCGATCAGCGCCAACATCCCCGCGAACGCGACAGCCCTTGACCTTTTCATCTCCTGCCCCGATCTTTCGCCCGTCAACGGTGTGTCGCTCCACCTTCAGTCCGGCAAAGGCTGGCACAGCATCCCCGTCGTGCCGACGGTCGCCGCCAACCAGCGGATAACCCTGCCGAGAGGCCTTTTCCAGACAGAAGAAGCCCCCGCCGCGTGGCACAAGGCCACGCTCGTCAGACTCTCCGTATGGCGGAAAACAAACGGGGCCACATCGTTCACGATCCACGCCCTCCGGGCCCGTTCCGACGCGGTCGCGCTGATCCGCGCCACGGATAAAACGGCCCCCGGCGAGACCGCCTTCGCCGCCGCGCTCACCGACCGGTGCGCACGCATCCTCGCAAAGGCCGACATCCCCTTCGCCGTCATCGACGATTCCCTCGAATCGCTCGACGGACTCAACCTCCTCTTCCTGCCTTATGCGACAACCCTCCCTGACCGCCAGATGAGCCGTCTCGAACGTTTCCTGAAACGGAACGGCAAGCTGGTCGTCTTTTACAACACGTCCCAGCCCCTCGGCGCCCTGCTCGGCATACAGCCCGGCACATGGCAGGGCACGCCGCCCGGTCAGGAGTGGTCGGCCATGGTCTGCGACACCAACCGGCTCCCCGGCGCCTCCGCCCGTGTCCCCCATACGACCAACAGCGCCATCCCCCCCTTCACCACCAACGCCTACAACGCCCGACCCGTCGCCTATTGGGCGGATGAAGGCGGCAGGCTGACCGACCTCCCCGCATGCGCAATCAGCGACAGGGGCGCGTGGTTCGCGCATCTCCCGCCGCTGGCCTACCCCTCCGCCATCGAACTGTTCAGCGCACTCGTGCGCCGTCTCGCGCCGTCCGCCGCCCCCCCACCGCCGCCCGTTGCCACATCCCCCGCGCCCTCGCTCGCTCTGACACGTCCCGACGACGAGATCCGCGCGGCGTGGTACACCAGCGCCACACCCCGCCACCCTCAGGGATGGAACGGGCTGCTGCGCTCGCTCTCCGAAAACGGCATCAACACCCTTTTCGTCCACTGGCAAAGCTCCGTGGCCCTCCGCCACACCGGCACCCATATCCGCGTGCCGGACAATCTCGACGACGCGCTGACCGCAGGCAGGCGGCAGAACGTCTCTGTCCATGCCTGGGCAACCTGCTGGACACTCGAAGGCGTCCCCCCCGAACAGATCGCCCGGCTTGAAAAAGAGGGCCGCTTGATGTGCGACGCATCCGGCACCCCGTTCCCTTGGCTGTGCCCGTCCATCCCCGAAAACCGAACATGGCTCATCAACGGACTGAGAGAACTCGTCCGCTCGGGTGTCCACGGCATCCACATCGACTATATCCGCTACCCCGACGCCCGCGGATGCTACGCGCCTGCGACCCGCAAAGCATTCGAGAGCACGCTCGGCAGCCCCGTCAACATGTGGCCGCAGGACGTCCTTCCCGGCGGAACCCATGCCCGCGCCTACCAGAAATTCAGGAACGACACCATCACGAGCTTCGTCCGTGAAGCCCGCAACGCCATCCGCTCCATCAACCCGACCATCCCCTTCACCGCCGCCGTGTTCCCCACCCCCGAAGCCGCCGCCCGCCACGGGCAAGACTGGCCGACATGGCTACACGAAGGGTTGGTGGACGCCGTCTGCCCCATGATCTACACCGAAGACCCCGCCGCGTTTGCCGTCTCGCTCGACGCCTGCATCAGCGCGGTTCCCCATCCCAAGACCGACCTTCTCCCCGGCATCGGCACCGGTGCCGACGAAAGCCAACTCGACGCCGCCACCTGTGCCCGCCAGATCAACCTCATCCGCGCCCGCCACCTCGCGGGATTCGCCTTCTTCGCGGTGGACGACGAACTGACGGGCCGCATCCTCCCGGCGCTTTTCAGGAAATAACCCGTTCCGCCGGGGTCACGGCTCCCAGCGCTCCTCGGCCTGGGGCCGCCACTTCGGACGGTGCCCGAACAGCACCGTCCCGAGACGCACCCACGTCGCCCCCTCCTCGACCGCCACGACATAGTCGTTGCTCATCCCCATCGAGAGCCGGGGCAGCCCGATGCCGAACGCCCGTTCCCATTCGTCACGCAAACACCGCAAACGGCCGAAAAACGGGCGGGCCTGTTCCGCATCAGCGGCAAACGGAGCCATGGTCATCAGCCCCGTCAACGTCACATTCCGGCACCCCAACGCATATTCGACCACCTCCGGCACCTGCTCGGGAGCCAGACCGTCCTTGCTCGCCTCACCGGAAACATTCACCTCAAGCAAAATCTCAGGACGGTGCCCCGACTCGTCTGCCACACGCTCGATCTGATCAAGCAACCGCAGCGAATCCACCGAATGAATCACCGAAAACAACTCGAGCGCGTGCCGCACCTTGTTCCGTTGCAGATGCCCGATCAGATGCCACTCCGGGCCAGACACACACGCGGGGATTTTCCACGCCGCCTCTTGCACCCGATTCTCGCCGAAGATACGGATGCCCGCCTCCCACGCATCCCTGACCACATCCGGGCCGTGCGTCTTGGTCACGCCGACGATCTCGACCTCGGCGGGATCACGCCCCACCTTGCGGCAGGCCCCGTCAATCCGTTCCCGCGCAAGGCGCAGAGGCTCCGCAATATCCATCTCGTCGCTCATGCCGCACCTCAGTCACACGCAATACGCCCGTTGATCGCACGCTTAAGCGTCAGCGGATCGGAATACCCCACCCCGCTGTCTGCGGGAAGTCCAAAGGCCAACCTCGTGACACGCACCCCCAGCGGACGCAGCAGCTCCCCGATATAGCCCGCCGTCGCGTCCCCCTCCATATCCGTGCTCAGCGCCAGCAGCACCTCCGCCACCTTCCCGTGCGCAACACGCTCGGCCAACGCGCGCAACCGCAACTCGGAAGGCCCCGTCTGCTTTGAAGGCGAAAGTTTACCCATCAGCGCGTGGTACCGCCCGTTGAAGCCGCCGGACCGCTCGATCGAAAAAATGTCGGCGGGCTCCTCGACCACGCACAGCACGGTGTCATCCCTCGAATCGCAGGCGCAAAGCCGGCACGGGTTCTGGTCTACCGACGTGAATCCGCCGCACACCGAGCAGCAACACACCGCGCCATGCGCCTCCTGCAAGGCCGCCACCAACGGCGTCAAGAGCGCCTCCGGCCTGCGAAGCAAAGCCAACGCCGCCCGCTCCGCCGAACGGCGGCCCAGCCCAGGCAGCTTCGACAGCGACCGGATCAGATTATCGACCGGCGCAACCATGGCTCACTTACCCTCCGAACATGTCTCCCATGCCCGCACCCTGCATCATCTTGGCCATGGCCTCTTGCGTCTGCTTCTTCACGCTCTTGAGTGCGCCGTTGACCACATTGTTCAACATCGTCTCGAAACGCTCCGGCTTCCCGGCCAGCACCTCTTTGAGCGCGTCTTGCGTCACCTTGATCGACACGATCGTGAAATCGCCGCGCGCCACACAGGTAATGCCGCCGTTCGCATATTCGCAGGTGATCTTCTCGATCTCAGCCTGAATCCGCTTCGCCTCTTTGCGCATCTGCATCGCCTGCTTCATCTGATCCAACATTCCCATGGAATCTCTCCTTGAAAGGGTTATTTCATGACGTCACTGCACCCCTCGGTGCGTTCTAAAAACGACAGGAGTGTAATACAACTCACCCGCCACGCTCAAGCGCGTTTGCGAACTTTGCTGGAAACCAGCGTCAACAGCTCCAGCATCTCCCGGATACGCAAACCATAGGCACACAGAAGATACGTCACGCCGAACACCCCGCCAACAAGCGCCAGCCGGATCAGATCACCGACCCGCCCGGACAATCCCACCACCGGTTCAACCCGATACAGCACCAGCCATGCGAGAACGGAGGCCACACCCGTAGCGGCGGCCACCCTCGCCAGAAATGCGACCATCTCGCGAAACGGGAAAACCGGCGCGCTCTTCTTCAGCATTTCCACCAGCGTCAGGCTCTTGAGCGTGCGCGACAACGTGAAGCCGCCCGCGATGAACGCGAGCAAAACAAGGTCGCGCCCTCCCGACACTTTCAGCCCGATCCAACTGATCGCCATGCTGAGCGAAGAAAAAAGGATGCCGACCGCCGTCACGGAGACCATCCGCCGATTCGCAAAGAACGCTTTCATCATCAGCATCTCTATCGCCGCCGCAGGCAAAACAAACGTGTAAAACGAAAGCGACAACGCCGTCCGGCGCACCGCCACGGCATCGAAATATCCGCCCTTGAAGATGATCGCGGTAATCGGCACCGCCGCAACCGCCACAAAAAACGCGAAGGGGATGAACACCGCCAGCAACACCCGCCCGAAGCGCGTCACCAGCCGCCCCAGATTGGCATAGTCCTTCTTGTCGACCAGCTCGCAGAAAAACGGGAACACCGCGATCGACAGCGTATACGGCACCAGATACAGCAGCGTGTTTTGCAGCTTGTTGCCGATCGAGTTGGCCTGCATCACCCCTGCCGACTCCAACGCGCTCGGCACATAGATGTTGTTGAAGTTCTGGCGAACCGCGGAGAAGACAATCCCCACTATCAGCGGCAGCGCCAGCAGACAGAGGCTCTTGAGCGCCGGATGCGACAGATCCAGCATCGGACGGAAATGCCGGAGTTTGTCCCTCAGCCCGAATGCGTGCGTCAGCACTTTGCAGAAGGAACCGGCCACAAGTCCCCAGATCAACATCTGCGCCCCGTCGCGCGAGACAAGCGCCCCGACAATCAGGAAAAGAACCGCGCAGAATTTCCACACCGCATCTCCGAACGCCGCCAAGAAGAAGCGCTTATGGCTGTTCAGCAGCATATAGGTGGTCGAGCCCAGCGAAAGCCCGACCACCGCCGGAGCAAGCATCCGGATCGTCCGCGCCGCCTGCTCGAACTTATGCGGCGATGACTCAGGCCCCCATGTCGTCAGCACACGGATCACGGCGTGCGGGGCAAGGCATAACGTCAGCGCGACCGCAGACAAGATAAGGAATTGGATTGTCAGGATCGTATTCGCAAACCGCCACGCGCTCTCTTCCGAGCGCGTATCCCGTTCACGCATGAACACCGGCAAGAAAGATGGCCCCAGCAACTGCTCCCCGATCAGGAAGAGCATGTAGACACACCCCTCGAAGCCAACCACATAGACGATATCGAACGACTCCGGCGGCAGATACCGGCCCATCACGACGGCCTGAATCAGCGCCGCGAGTTTGAAAAGCCCGTGCGCGAGCAGAATAAAGATGCTCGCCTTGAAAATCCGCTTTTCGAGACTCCCCTTGTGTTCCCCCATCTCACGCCCCCTCCACAGCAGAATCCCTGCCTCCCCTCGGCAGACCGTCCGCTATTCCATCATCTGCATGTCGCACAATTTCCGGTATATCCCGTTCTTCTGATAGAGTTCCCCGTGCGAGCCACGCTCAATGACCACGCCCTTCTCCATCACGAGAATCAGGTCGGCGTTCCGGATCGTGCTCAACCGGTGCGCAATCACAAACGTCGTGCGGTTCGCCATCAGTTTGTTGATGGCGTCCTGCACCAACCGCTCCGTCACCGTGTCCAACGCGCTCGTCGCCTCGTCAAGGATCAGGATCGGCGGATTCTTCAGGATCGCCCGGGCGATGGCCACGCGCTGCCGCTCGCCGCCACTCAGCGTGAAACCTTTTTCTCCGACAACGCGGCCGTATCCCTCGGGATGCGCCATGATGAACTCGTGCGCATTGGCCATCTTCGCCGCCGCGACCACCTGTTCCAGCGTCGCGTTCGGCGTCCCGTAGGCGATATTGCTTTCGATGGTATCGTTGAACAGAACCGTCTCCTGTGTCACCACCCCGATCAGGTTGCGCACATCCCCGATATCCATCTGCCTCAGATCGACGCCATCCATCGTCACCGATCCGGAAGACGGATCGTAAAAACGCGCCAGCAGATTGGACAGCGTCGTCTTCCCGGAGCCCGTGCCGCCGACAACCGCGACAATGGCCCCATGCGCGATTTCGAATGACACGTCTCGGATCGTCATGTCCCCTTCCGCCTGATACCGGAAACAGACGTTGTCGAAGCGGACGCGGTCATCGAACGAAGCCTTCCGGACCGGATGCTCCGCCAGCGGCAAACTCATATCCGTGTCCAGCAGAGAGAAGATACGCGCCAGCGCGGCCCGCCCCCGCTCGATCTGCGCCTGCACCTTGCCCAGTTGCTTCATCGGACGGTACACGATCAGAAGCGGCACCAGCAGCGGCGCGATGTCATGCACGGCGATCTTGCGCATGAAGCAGTACAGCGTGAACGCGAAGATCAGCAGGATGCCGACACCCTCCACCGAAGGCGTGACCAGCAACTCGATCCGCAGCGCGCGCAGCACGCTCTTGATGAAATACTGGTTCACCTCGCGGTACTTTTCGACCTCCCGCTCCTCCATGTGATAAGCCTTAACCACCCGGATGCAGGTGATATTCTCGTGTATCTTGGACGAGATGTAGGAAACCCTTTGCAACGCCCGCCTCGACCACTTCCGGATCAGATTCCCCAGCAACGCCATCGGCAACATGAACAGCGGGAACCCGATCAGGACAAGGATCAGGGTCTCGACCATTTGGTTCGTGACCGCAAAATAAATCACATAGCCGAACGCCACCAGAATCTCAAACGGCGCGCGGCACAAGTCTGCCAACGTGTGCGCGATCACACTGTCGATCTGCGAGGGATCACCCGTGCAACGGCTCATCAACTGCCCGACATCGGTGCGCCCGAAGAACGCCAGCGACTGTTTCTGGAGATGGCGGAAAAGGTCTATGCGAAAATTCTGAACCACCTTCGCGCCCACCCAGCGGAGGAAGTAATGGTTCAGGTAAACCGAGATGATCTTTACCACCAGCACAAGCGGCACCGCGAAGAAGGCCAGCAGCAGCAACTCTCCGGTCATGTGCCCTTCCGCGTCACGGAACGTCAGTCCCGCCCGGTTCGCCAACCGCTCAACTTTTTCAAACCACTCCGGCAACGCCTCTTTTTTCGGGCGAGGGGCGGTCTCGACACCGGTCAGGGCCGCGCCTGCCGCCTCAACGCCAGACGTGCCCCCATCGACGCCCTCCGGCACGGCGAGCGCAGCAGCGGACACGTTCACGACGTGTTGCTGCTCCGCAATCACCTGAAACTGTTTCAGCATCGGGCGGATGACCTGAAAGATCGGCACCCATGACCCTGCCGACACCGATCCCGCGATGATGCCCACCAGAAGCCGCATACGGTATTTGCGCGCATAATGGAACAGCCGCCCGTACGCCTCTTTGGCGGAGTACTCTTTGTCGAAGAATTCAGTCATACTTATCCGTTCGCCGCAAGATAGCGCTCCGCCTCCAAAGCCGCCATGCACCCGCTCGCCGCCGCCGTGACCGCCTGCTTATAACGCCGATCCTGCACATCCCCCGCCGCGAAGACGCCCGGCACCGAAGTCCGCGTGCCGTCCGCGACCACATACCCTTCCGCATCGCACTCAACCTGCCCGGCAAACGCCGCCGTGTTCGGGGTGTGCCCGATCGCCATGAAAACGCCCTGCGCCGGGATCTCAAACAGCTCGCCACTCTTGACGTTCTTCAGCCGCAGCCCGGTGACCTCGCCTTTGTCAACATCCAGCACCTCTTCGACCACCGCGTTCCAGACCACCTCGATATTCGCGGCAGCCAGAACACGATCCGCCATGATCTTCGATGCGCGGAACGCATCGCGCCGATGGACAACGCTCACATGCGACGCCATGCGCGAGAGATAAAGGGCGTCCTCCATCGCCGTGTCACCGCCCCCGACCACCGCGACGCGCTGCCCCTTGAAGAACGCGCCGTCACAGGTGGCACAGGCCGAGACGCCCTTGCCCATCAGCCGCTGCTCCGACTCCAGCCCCAGATAACGCGCACTGGCCCCCGTCGCGATGATCACCGCACGCGCCTCAATCGTCCCGTTGAGCATCAGGAAGACCTGCTTGCTGCCGCCGGAAAAATCGCATCCCGAAACTTCGTCCATCAGAAACCGCACGCCGAGCCGCTCCGCCTGCTTCCGCATGGTCTCGACGAGAACGGAACCCGACACCGGATGCTCAAACCCCGGGAAGTTCTCCACATCCGTCGTCTGCGTGAGCTGGCCGCCGGGCTGCATGCCATCCACAACCACAGGGTTCAGATTCGCCCGCGCGGCATAAATCGCCGCCGTCAAGCCGGCCGGCCCGCTGCCTACAATCACCACATTCTCCATGTCGCCCTTTACCTCGCTGCCGCTACCGGCTTTCCGCTCCGATTCCCTCTGCCGCCTTACGTGTAACGCAAGACCTCGTCAACGGTCGTGTACCCGTCCAGCACGTTGCGGATCGCGTCCTCGCGCATCGTCCGCATCCCCAGCTCGCGCGCCCGTTCCCTGATGAAAAGCGTCGGACGCCGCTCGTTGATCAGATCGCGGATCGGATCCGTCACGCGCAGATACTCGAACACGCCCTTTCGGCCCTTGTACCCCGTGCCGTTGCACTTCGAACACCCGCGCCCGTAATAGAACGAGCGGTCGCCCGCGTCCGAACGCTTCAGGTTAAGCCGCGCCAACGTCTCGTCGTCGGGCGCGTAGGGCTCCTTGCAGTTCAGGCAGATCGTACGCACCAGACGTTGCCCCAGCACCGCCTCCAATGTCGAGGCGATCAGATAAGGCGCCACATTCATGTCAACCAGTCGGGTCACGGCACCGGAGGCGTCGTTCGTGTGCAACGTGCTGAACACAAGATGTCCCGTCAGCGAGGCCTGCACCGCGATTTCCGCCGTCTCCAAGTCACGGATTTCACCGATCATCATGATGTCCGGGTCTTGACGCAAGAACGCGCGCAGCACCTTCGGGAAGGTGTTTCCCGCGCTCGGGTTGATCTGCACCTGGACAATCCCGTCCATGTCGTATTCGACCGGCTCTTCCGCCGTCAGCAGCTTCTGGTCGATCGTGTTGATGCGCCGCAGACACGAGTAGAGCGTCGTCGTCTTACCGGAACCGGTCGGCCCCGTCACGATGATGATCCCGTTGGGCTTCTCGATGTCCATCGTCAGCTCATCGTACACATCCTCCGGCAGGCCGACGTTCTCAAGATCCAGCGACACGACGCTGCGGTCCAACACACGCAACACCACGCTCTCGCCATGCGCGGTCGGCAGACACGAGACACGCAGATCCACCGAGTGCCCTGCCACCGTCAGCGCGATGCGCCCGTCTTGCGGAACGCGCCGCTCGGCGATGTTCAGGCCGGACATGACCTTGATACGCGAAATGATCGGCAGCGCCAGCCGCCGCGGCGGCGGCGACATCTCGTACAGCGCACCGTCCACACGGTAGCGGATCTTGAAGTCCGTCTCGAACGGCTCGAAATGGATATCCGACGCCCGGTCTGTCACGGCTTGATACAGCACCAGATTCACGAACCGGATCACCGGCGCGGCAGACGCCGCCGACTCCAGACTCTTGTCGTCCGCGTCGTCCACATTCAGCGACTGATCCAACGCCAGATCGGACTCCAGACTGTTCAGCATGTCCGAGACCGTCGCGCTCTCGTCGCCGTAATATTCGACCACCCGCGTGCGGACATCGTTCTCGCGGGCCATCACGAACTGCACGTCTTTCGTCAGAACGAACATCAGCTCGTCCATCACATGCGGATCGATCAGGTCACACGTCGCCAGCGTGATCGTCCCCGCCGTCGAGTAGACCGGCAGCACGTTGTACATCCGCGCCACACTCGCTGGGACACTCTGAAGCACATCCGTATCCAGCGACATCACCGCCAGATCGATCACCTCGCACCCCTGATACGCGGCCATCATCCCGAGCAAATCCTCTTCACTCAGAAAGCCATTGTCCACGAGCAGCTTCCGTATCGGCTGCCCCGTGTTCGTGTGCTCATCTCGCAACTCATCCGCCTGCTGCTGATCGATGATCCCGTTACTGACCACAAGGTCCAGCAGAGGGTCGTACGCAGGCGCAATCGGTGTTAACGTCTCCGCCATGGCCTACCTCCTTGAGTGAATCTCTTCTTTAAGTTTCTGAACCAGCGTGTCCGGATCCTGCGACTTGGTCACCAGATCGTCGTATGAAATCAGGCCGCTCAAATAAAGGTCCATCAGATGGGAGTCCAGCGAGATCATGCCGAACTTCGCGCCGGTCTGGATGTCGGACGAAATCTGGAACGTCTTGTTGTCGCGGATGCGCGACCGGATCGACGGCGTCGAGATCATGATCTCGAAGGCCGCCACACGCCCGGGCTTGTCCACGCGCGCCAGCAGCAACTGCGAAATCACCGCCACCAAACCGACGGACAACTGCGTGCGCACCTGCTCCTGCTGGTCAGTCGGGAACGCGTCCACGATACGGTCAACCGTCGCCGCCGCGCCCGTCGTGTGCAACGTCGCGAACACCAAGTGGCCCGTTTCAGCCGCCGTGATCGCCGCCTGCATGGTCTCAAGGTCGCGCATTTCACCGACAAGAATCACGTCCGGGTCCTGACGCAACGCGCGCCGGATCGCCTCCGCGAACGACGGCACATCGTGCCCGATCTCGCGCTGCGTCACAACCGATTTCTTGTGCGGATGGTAATACTCGATCGGGTCCTCAACCGTGATGACGTGGCAGTCACGTTCCTTGTTGATGATGTCGATCATGCTGGCCAGCGTCGTCGTCTTGCCCGAACCGGTCGGCCCCGTCACGAGGATCAGCCCGCGCGGCTTGAAAAGCAACTCTTTCACCTGCTCCGGCAACCCGATCTGCTCCAGCGTCAACAGCTTGCTCGGGATCTGACGCAACACAATGCCGAAGTGTCCCCTCTCCTTGAACACGCTCACACGGAAACGCGCAAGATCGCCGAACGGCAACGCGAAATCCGCGCCGCCGCACTGCTCGATCTCGTGCTGCTTGTCTTCCGCCGTGATCGACTTCGCCAAAGCCTCCGTGTCCTCAGGCGTCAACGGGGGGCTGTCCAGCGGCGTCAGCGAGCCGTGGATACGCAGCATCGGCGGCACGCCCACGCGGATATGCAAATCGGAGGAGCCCTCATCGACCGTCGCCTGCAAAAGATCCATCATGTTGATTTCTGAACTCATTAGTCCGCATCTCCCATCGTTGCCCTCAAAACCTCTTCGAGCGTCGTCATGCCCGAAGACACCTTCAACATCCCGTCTTCCCGCAGCGTCCTCATGCCCATCTCACGCGCACGCGCACGCAAAACCGTGGCAGGCGAGTGATCGAAGATCAGGCGCTGGATCGTGTCATCGATCTGGAAAATCTCGAAAATGCCTTTCCGGCCCTTATACCCCGACTGGCTGCACACCGAGCACCCCGTCCCTTTGAACATCTTCGACGTGGTCGCGCTCTTTGAGAGCATGCCCAGCATCTTCAGCTCGCGGTCCGTCGGCACATATTCCGCGCGGCACTTGTCGCAAATCGCGCGAACCAGCCGCTGCGCCATCGCCGCGCGCAACGCCGACGCCACTAGGAACGGCTTCACGCCGATATCCAGCAGACGTGTCACCGCGCTGGGCGCGTCGTTGGTATGCAGCGTGCTGAACACCAAGTGACCCGTGAGCGCGGCTTCCATCGCGATGTCCGCCGTCTCATGGTCACGGATTTCACCGATCATCACGATGTTGGGCGCCTGACGCAGAATGGAGCGCAACGCCGCCGAGAAGTCCAGCCCGACATCCTTGTTCACCTGCACCTGATTGATGCCCGACATCTGATACTCGACCGGGTCTTCCACCGTAATGATCTTGCGGTCCGGCAGGTTGATCTGCCCCAAGCAGGCATACAGCGTCGTCGTCTTACCGGAACCGGTCGGACCCGTCACCAGCAACACCCCGTCCGGCAGACTGATCAGCCGCTCGAACTTGTTCTGGTCATCCGACAAAAACCCGAGCTGAGGCAGGCCCAGCGAGAGGTTCGACTTGTCCAAGATACGCATCACGATACTCTCGCCATGGTTCGTCGGCACCGACGACACACGCAAGTCGAGGTCGCGCCCCTGCACCTTCACCTGGATACGCCCGTCTTGCGGGATACGCTTCTCGGAAATCTTCATGTTCGACATAATCTTCACGCGGCTGAGAATCGCCGCCTGCAGCCGCTTGGGCGGATTCTCCATCTGCCGCAGCACGCCGTCAATGCGGTAGCGCACACGGAAATGCCGCTCCATCGGCTCCAGATGAATATCCGAGGCCCGCATCTTGCACGCCTCGGTGATGATCATGCTCACCAGCCGGATCACGGGCGCATCGGAGTCCTTCGCGTCGGAACTCCCGGAAACCTTCTCCTTCTCGGCGACGTCAATCTCCTCGTCCGACATCGCCCCGTAAATATTCTCGAAATCCTCCGGATACAATTTGTCGACCGCCGCCTTCACTTCCGCGCGCGGCGCGACAACCGCATCCACGTTCATCTTGAGAACGTAACGCAGGCTGTCGACCGTGTCGTACCCCATCGGATCGCTCAGCGCGACCGTGACGGAATCCTCCGTGCGGTACACCGGCACAACCCCGTATTTGCGGGCGACATCGGAGGGGATGACCTCCTTCACCGCAGGGTCGATGCCGTCGGCGTTCACATGCACATACTCCATGCCGAACTGGGCCGCGATCATCGCCAGAACGTCGTCTTCCGTCACAGCCCCGATCTGCATCAGGATATCGAGCGTCGTCTCGCCCTCCTGCTTGATCGAGTTCATGACCGCCCCGACCTGCTCGGGCGACACATACCCCTGTTCCTGCAAGAGCTGCAAAACATAATCATCGTTTGATGTCACTGTCGTTCTCCTAAAAAGCCGTTAGTCCGTCTCTACGCCTGCCCCGCCAATTTCTCCGCCACCAGCCTGCCGACCAGTTGCGGGTCGGCCTTACCCTTGCTCAGCTTCATCACCTGCCCCACCAAGAACCCTGCCGCCGCCTTCTTGCCGGCCCGGTAATCCTCTGCCGACTTCGGGTTCGCCGCCAGCGCCTGCTCGACGAGCCCTTCCAACGCCGACACGTCGCTCACCTGCCCCAGCCCGCGCGCCTTCACCAGCGCGCCGGGCATCCCCCCGGAAGCGAACAGCTCCGGCAACAGCTCCTTCGCCGTCGGCCCGTTGATCACCCGCGAATCCACCAGCGCCACCAGCTCCGCCAGCGCCTCCGGCGTCAGCGCGCACTCGGCGATCGTCCTGCCGCCCTCCGAAAGCAGCCGCATGACCTCCGTCATGAACCAGTTCGAGACCGTCTTGCCCAGCCCCTTGCCGCACTGCCGCGCCGCCGCCTCAAAGAAATCCGCGTTCTCCTTCGCGTCCGCCAGCACCCCCGCGTCATACTCGGGAATCCCGTACTCCGCCACCATCCGCTCGCGCCGCGCCGCAGGCAACTCCGGCAACGCCGCGCGCCACTCGGCCACCAGCGCCTCGTCCAGCGACACCGGCACCAGATCCGGCTCAGGGAAATACCGGTAATCGTGCGCGTTCTCCTTGCTCCGCATCGGCTGCGTCTCGCCCAAATCCGGCTCCCAACGCCGCGTCTCCTGCACGATCACCCCGCCGCGCGACACCGCCGCGAGCTGCCGCGCGATCTCGTATTCCAGCGCCGCGTAGATGCCCTTGAAGGTGTTCATGTTCTTGATCTCCACCTTCGTCCCGAGCGTCTCCTGCCCCTCCGGACGCACGCTGATGTTCACGTCCGAGCGCATGTTCCCCTCTTCGAGGTTGCACTCGCTGACCCCCGCGTAGAGCAGGATCTGCTTCAGCGCCTGCAGATACGCCATCGCCTCGTCCGGCGACGACAGATCCGGCTCCGACACGATCTCCATCAGCGGCGTGCCGCACCGGTTGAAATCCACCCCGCTGTGCCGCGCGTAATGGTTGATCTTCGCCGCGTCCTCCTCCAGATGGATGTGGTTGATGCGGACGCGCCGTTCCCCCTCCGGCATCCGGATCGTCACCCCGCCGCCCACGCACAAGGGATGCGTGTTCTGCGAGATCTGGTAATCCTTCGACATGTCCGGGTAGAAATAGTTCTTCCGGTCGAACGTGCTGTGCCGATTGATCCCGCACCCCAGCATCAGCCCCGACACCACCGTCAGCCGCACCGCCTCGCGGTTCATCACCGGCAGCGCCCCCGGATACCCCAGGCACACCGGACACACGTTCGTGTTCGGCTCCGCCCCGAACCGCAGGCTGCACCCGCAAAACATCTTCGTCGCCGTCTTAAGCTGAACGTGCGTCTCAAGCCCGATCGTCACCAGATACCGGCTCATGACCGCACCTCCCGCTCATACGCATACGCCGCCCGCAACACCGTCTCCTCCCCGAACGCCGGACCCAGCACCTGCAGCCCGACGGGCAACCCCGCCGCCGTCCGGCCGCACGGCACCGAAAGGCCGCACAGCCCCGCGAGATTCGCCGGCACCGTGAAAATGTCGCCCAGATACATCTTGAGCGGGTCGTCACACGCCTCGCCGATCCGATACGCCGCCGTCGGCGCCACCGGCGTCATCATCACGTCGCACCGCTTGAACGCCTCCGCGTAGTCCCGGCGGATCAGCGTGCGCACCTTCTGCGCCCGCCCGTAATACGCATCGTAATACCCGCTGCTCAGCACATACGTGCCCAGAATGATGCGACGCTTCACCTCCGTCCCGAACCCCTCCGCCCGGCTCTTGGCGTAAAGCTCGAACACCGACTCCGGGCTGGCCGTCCGGTGCCCGTACCGCACCCCGTCGAAACGCGCCAGATTCGCCGACGCCTCGGCCGTCGCCACAATATAGTAAACCGCGATCGCATACTCCGTGTGCGGCAGGCTCACCTCCACCACCTCCGCCCCCGCCGCCGCGCAAGCGTCCACCGCCCTGCGCACGCACGCCATCACCTCGGGGTCCGTCCCCTCGATGTAATACTCCTTCGGCAGCCCGATCCGCAACCCCTTGAGCCCGCCCTTCAGCGCCGCCCGGTAATCCGGCACCGGCACATCCAGCGTCGTGCCGTCGCGCGGGTCGCGCCCCGCGAGCGCCTGCAACAGCACCGCCGCGTCCTCCACCGTCCTCGTCATCGGCCCCACCTGATCGAGCGACGACGCGTAGGCCGTCACCCCGTACCGCGACACCCGCCCGTACGACGGCTTGAGCCCCACGCAGCCGCAGAACGCCGCGGGCTGCCGGATCGACCCGCCCGTGTCCGTCCCCAGCGCCGCCAGCGCCTCGCCGCCTGCCACCGCCGCCGCCGAGCCGCCGCTCGACCCCCCCGGCACGCGCGTCACGTCATGCGGGTTGCGCGTCACCTTGAAGGCCGACCCCTCGGTCGAGGAACCCATCGCGAACTCGTCCATGTTCGTGCGGCCCGCGAACACCGCGCCCGCCGCGCGCAACCGCGCCGACACCGTGGCGTCATACGCCGACGTGTACCCCTCCAGAATCTTCGACGCGCACGTGCAGGGCTGGCCGTCCACATTGATCAGATCCTTCACCGCCACCGGCACCCCCAGCAACGCGCCGTCCGCGCCCGCCGCGCGCGCCGCGTCGGCCTCCGCCGCCTGCCTCAGGGCGCCCTCCGCGTCCACGCTCAGATAGGCGTTCAGCTCGCCGTCCTTCGCCCCGATCGCGTCCAGCACCGACCGCGTCAGCTCGACCGACGAGAAGGCCCTTTTCCGCAACCCTTCTGCCGCCTCACAAACCGTTAAACTCGCAATGTCCATTGTTCTCCCAGACTCTCCTGACGCCCCGGTTAGGCGTCCTCCACAATTTTGGGCAATTTGAACTCACAGCCGCTCCGCTCCGGGGCATTCGCCAAAAACCGCTCACGCTCCGCCGACGGCACCACCACATCCTCACGGAACACGTTCACCAGCGCCTGCCCGTGCATCGTCGGCTCAATCCCCTCCACATCCAGCCCGCCGATCTTCTCGACATACTGCACGATCGTCTCCAACTGCTTCTGGAACAAGGACTTCTCATCAGGAGACAACTCCAGACGCGCCAACTCGGCCACATAAGCGACATCAATCGTATGACTCACCGGCATCTCCTCGACACGCAAATAAACCATTTAACAAATAGCGCGGTATATTACCCCACCGCCGATTCAGGCACAATTCAAAACTACCCCCACCTCTCATCCCTCATTACTCATTACTCATTTCTCCCCGCCCGCCCTCACCA
>Ga0208244_100470_pt1 | contig 38976 bp, 31 predicted proteins | sample SubbioCR12Aug_5A_FD_184828 | JGI IMG/M metagenome (GOLD analysis project Ga0208244, IMG submission 184828) | Serpentinite rock and fluid subsurface biosphere microbial communities from McLaughlin Reserve, California, USA - CR12Aug_5A (SPAdes) | ecosystem: Environmental > Terrestrial > Deep...
GAGCCGGTGATAATGGTGTGTGCACACAACAGTCCCGCGCCCTTCAGCGGAAGTGTTTATGTGAACTCCATCCTTTGGGGTGATTACGAAACCTATATGGTTGAAGACCTCTGTAACTGGGTTGAGTCTGCTTACAGGGCCATGCCGGGTAAAAATTACAGGGGGCTGTTCGGTTTTTCGATGGGTGGCTACGGCGCTTTCAGGTACGGCATACTTCACAACGACAAATACGGCGCCCTGGCTTCTTATGCAGGTGCGATCCACCTTCTGGAAGAGACAATGAGTGCAAATTTCAGGCAAATGATCCTGCAGGGCAACCAGCCCGGACCACCTTATACCTACAATTACAACACCGGAGGTGTGTTCACACAACTCGAATTTCTGTTTTACGGGGCATTTGCACCCAATTACAATACGCCACAAACCTATATCAATCCGGCGATTGTAGAATTTCCGCTTGACCAGAATGGCAACTGGATCGACACGGTGCAGGCCAAATTAATTCCCCATAACCCTGCACATCTGATTAGTCAGCTCACCCCCGCACAAAGTCCGGGCATCTATTTCGGATGCGGAGCGAACGATGATTTATTTTTAAACCCCGGAAACCTTGCGATGAAAGACACGCTGGATTTGCTGGGGCTGCCATATATATTCTACCAAGGCAGCGGCGGACATGTCCTTTCCGATCAATTCACCACCAATGCCCTGCTTTTCCTTGATTCTCTGCTCATGCCGCCCGTAATTCCCTGTTCCTGCCTGCCCGAGGGGATAAGCTTCACCTCACAGTGGGATATTGATAATTTCCAAACTAATTATCCGGGTTGTACAGAAATTGAGGGGGATGTCGCTATCCTTGGAGTGGAAAACAACATATACAACTTACAGGGATTAAGTTTGCTGACAGCAATAGGCGGTACGCTTTGGATTAATGCTACATATGACCTGGCAAATTTGGAGGGACTGAACGGTATAGTCAGTATTGGCGGAGATTTGGTAATTGGTGCTGCTTCAATGGCTGGTTCTGGTAACCATATTTTGGAAAATTTCTCAGGACTAAATAATTTGGAAACCATTGGAGGAGATTTTTCTGTTTTTTTCAATCCAATACTTATCAATTTTCAAGGTCTGAGCAGCCAGGTTACTGTTGGCGGCGATTTCAGTGTGAGATATAATCCATCATTAATCAATCTTGAAGGTATTGAAAGTCTGATTTCAATTGGTGCAGATCTGATTCTTGAAAGCAACGAGAGCATGACCAATCTTACTGGATTGGAAAACCTGACTTCTATCGGGGCTTCTCTTAGTATTTCTTTTAATAGCGCCCTGACCAGCCTGACGGGGATGGAAAATATTGCAGCAGGATCAATTACGAATTTGGGCATTCAAAATAATCCATCCTTATCCACCTGCCATGTCCAAAGCATCTGCGATTTCCTGGCGGCGCCCAACGGAGAGGTTATTATTGATAACAACGCCCCTGGCTGCAACAGCCCGGAAGAGGTAATTGTGGCCTGTGCAACTGTTGGTATTGATGAAGTAATTGCTGAAAGCAGTTTCTCCATTTTTCCCAATCCGTTCACAAGCCAATTGACCATTGAATTCAACATGCCCCAAACTTCCATCGTTTCCATCCAAATCTTCAACGCCATGGGCGCCAGTGTGGCCGAACTGCACCACGGCCAACTACCTGCCTGGCAGCAGCAAATTACTTGGCATGCAGGCGATTTGCCTAAAGGCTTGTATTTGTGTAGGGTGCAGGTCGGGCAGGAAACCTTCACACAGAAAATTATTAAAGTTCAATAATTCAATAACATAAAAAAAGGAAAAGATGAAAAAAGTCATTTTACTCTTGATAGCTATAACAATAGGTTATGCCAATGCAAATGCACAATCCTGCCTGCCTGAAGGTATCTTCTTCAATACCCAGGCGCAAATTGATATTTTCCAGACCAACTATCCCGGGTGTACGGTGATTGAGGGGGATGTTGTAATTAGTAGTAGCAATATCACCAGCCTTGAGGGGCTGAATATTTTGAAATCAATTGGCGGTGATTTAATAATAGGATCACATGGTATGGGAACTTTTCTGGTGACTTTATCAGGATTAGACAGCCTGTCATATATTGGGGGTGATCTAATGATACTCTATAACTATTTCCTGCAAAACTTGACGGGGCTGGAGAGCCTTAATTATATTGGTGGCCGGCTGAAAATTAATTCTAACCAGTCACTGAGCAGTCTGACAGGGATAAACAATTTGACATCCATCGAGGGTGACCTGGATCTGTTCAACAGCTCTCTAACAACGCTGACCGGACTGGAGAATTTAACTTCTATCGGGAGTAATGTATTCATCGGTAGCAACAGTGCCCTGACTGACCTGTCAGGACTAAACAATCTTACTTTTATAGGAGGAGGCCTTGGTTTTAATAATAACTATTCTCTGAATAGCTTGGCGGCACTGGGCAATCTGACTTACATCGGGGGGGGGTTAGGGATTTCCATTACAAATAACTTAACCAATCTGTCAGGACTAGACAACCTGACTTCTATTGGGGGAGAAATTACGATTGCCTCAAATATCGCCCTGACCAGTCTGACAGGACTTGAAAATCTGACCTTTATCGGGGGAAATCTTCAAATAATTTATAACCATGCCCTGATAAACCTCACAGGACTTGATAATCTGGCTTCCATCGGGGGATACCTTGATATAGATTGTAACAATGACCTGATAAACCTTACAGGGCTTGAGAATCTGACTTCCATAGGAGGTGAAATTGAAATTGAACGCAATAATTCCCTTTCCAGTCTGACAGGTTTAAATAATCTGACCTCTATTGGTACGTATCTTTGGTTTTGGGAGAATAATTCATTGACCAGCCTGACGGGGCTGGAGAACCTGACATCCATCGGAGGTCTTTATATTTATGCGAATGATGCCCTTGCCAGCCTGACGGGGCTGGAGAACCTGACATCCATCGGGTATTCTCTAGATATCAGCTCAAACAACACCCTGACCAGCCTGACGGGGCTCGACAATCTAACCTCCATCGGGGGTTCTCTAGATATCAGCTCAAACAACGCCCTGACCAGCCTGACAGGGCTGGAGAACCTGACATCCATCGGTAGTTATCTTGAAGTTTCCAATAACAATTCCCTATCCACCTGCGATTCAGAATGGTTATGCGATTATCTGGCTGCACCCACTGGAGCGGTGAGCATCTATGACAATGCAACTGGCTTCAACAGCGTGATTGATGTAGCCTATTCATGCGGGGGCTTACCCTGCCTGCCCTATGGCAACTATTATTTTCGATCCCAATCCGACATTGATAATTTCCAGGCAGCTTTTCCCAATTGCACGGAATTGCAGGGGAATGTTTATATAAGCGGAAATGATATAACCGATTTATCTGATTTGGACATGGTGACCTCCATCGGGGGTTCTCTAGATATCAGCTCAAACAACACCCTGACCAGCCTGTCGGGACTGGAGAACCTGACATCCATCGGAGAGTCCCTTGATATTAATTATAACAACGCCCTGACCAGCCTGTATGGATTGGACAATATTAATGCAGGTTCGTTAGTGTTCTTAAACATCATGGATAATAGTTCATTATCCACCTGCGAAGTGCAAAGCATCTGCGATTTCCTGGCAGCACCTTACGCGTATTCTGCTATTGGAAACAACGCTCCGGGTTGTAACAGCCCGGAAGAGGTAATTGTGGCCTGCGCAACTGTTGGTATTGATGAAACAATTGCTGAAATCGGCTTTTCCATTTTCCCCAATCCGTTTTCTGGCCAGCTAAACATCGAATTTAACCTTCCCCAAACTTCAACCGTTTCCATTCAAATCATCAACGCCAAGGGCGCAAAGGTAGCCGAACTGCACCACAGCCAACTGCCTGCCGGGCAGCAGCAATTTGGATGGGATGCAGGGGATTTGCCTACAGGTATGTATTTCTTCAGGTTGCAGGCGGGGAAGGGAACCTTCACACAAAAAATAATTAAAGTTCAGTAATTCAAATAACTTAAAAAGATGAAATCATGAGAAGTTATAAACCAATCGCAATTCTTGTAATATTGGCCTTTGGCCTGAAAATGATGGCCGGCAATGTGAGCATGAAACAGGCCGAAAAAGTGGCCATAAACTTCTATTTTGAACGGCATAATATGTTCCAGGGTGAAATTCCCCGGGAAATGATCAGCATACACTCGGTTCACACCGAAAAAGATGTACAGCAAACCTATTATTATGTCTTTCATTTTAACCCTGCCGGTTTTGTGATCGTACCCGCCGACGATTGCCTTGTTCCGGTGCTGGGTTATTCTTTTGAACACAACTATGTGGCCGAAAACCAGCCCCCCAATGTGCAATGGTGGTTTCAGCAATACAAAGATCGGGTTAGGTTTGCCCGCAAAAATGCCCTCCACCCTGAATTGAAAATCATGGAGCAATGGGAACATTACCTGGCAGATGATTTCAGGTACCTCCCTGAAAAATCCGGAAGCCGCGAAGTGGCTCCGCTGTTAACAACCTTATGGGATCAGGGATGGCCATATAATTACTATTGCCCTCCCGGTACCCCGGCAGGCTGTCAGTCCACGGCGATGGGTCAGATTTTATTCTATTGGAGATGGCCTGATCACGGGCAAGGATATACAGAATATATACCTGCTTCTAATCCACAATATGGATTGCAGGTAGCTGACTATGAAAATACATTTTACCGCTTTAATGAGATGGTTGACAGTCCTGTAACCCCCAATACGGCTATTGCAGAATTAATTTATCATGTTGCAGTAAATTTCCATACCGATTTCATTCCGGGTTTTTCGCAGGCAGATTCGATGTTCGTACTGAATCATCAGGCTGCAGTAGATTCTACTTCATTTCATTTTAAGCTATTGCCGGCTGTCGTTCATTACCGCGATAGCATGCCTGTGGAAAACTGGAAAAACCTGATGTTAGAGATGCTTGATGCTTCAGCTCCCATTTTTTATACAGGCTATGACAATTATCCGTTGACCGGTCACCATTGGGTTTGCGATGGTTATCAGGACGAAGATTATTTTCATTTCAACCTGGGTTGGGGCGGTTCGAGTAATGGTTACTACACCATTGATAATCTCCCCTCGGGATTAAATTTTAACCATTTTATGACAAGCTATCTTATTCCTGATACCATTGGGTTTACTTATCCATTGTATTGCTCAGGCGCCGACACTATTGTTGCATTGGAGGGCAGTATCGAAGATGGTAGCGGCCCCATCCACAATTACCTGAACAACACCTATGCCTCCTGGCTTATTGATCCGCAAACGGAATACGATTCGGTTACCAATATCATCATCACAGTGAAAAGGCTGGATTTATTTGAGGATGGCGACCGGCTTTATATTTACGATGGCGAAGACAATACGGCGCCGCTGCTGGCTGAACTCAGTGGCAGTTCAATCCCTGGCAACATTACCTCCACCGGAAATAAGATGCTTGTAGAATTTATTACCGATGCCGAAAATACAGCGGCAGGGTTTTACCTGAATTACAAAACCACACAGCCGGTATGGTGCAGCTATATGACCACCCTAACCGCCCAGGAAGCAACTTTTGGCGATGGCAGCGGAAACTTTTATTATTACAACAACACCTCTTGTAAATGGTTTATCAATCCTGGAAATACTGAACCACTAACCTTACATTTCAACTATTTCCAAACTGAAGAAAACCATGACGTATTGAAAATATACGATTTAACCACACAGGCTCTGCTGGCTGAACTCAGCGGTGTTTACGAAATTCCGCCTGACCCTGTAACCTCCCCGGGCGGGAAATTTTATCTTGTTTTTTCGACCAACGACAACACACCCGCAAATGGTTGGGAAGCCTGGTACAGTATCAACACATCTGTTGAAGAACCCACAGAAGAACCGGTCTTTTCCATTTTCCCCAATCCCGCCAACGAACAGCTAAACATTGAACTCAACCTACCGCAAACTTCCACCGTTTCCATCCAAATCTTCAACACCATGGGCGCAAAGATAGCCAAGCTACACCACGGCCAACTGCCTGCCGGACAGCAGAAGTTTACCTGGCATGCCGGCGATCTGCCCAAAGGTTTGTATTTCTTAAGGTTGCAGGCGGGGGAGGAAACCAGAACACAGAAAATCATTAAAGTTCAATAATTCAATAACTTAAAAACGAGAAATCATGAAAAAACTTACACTTCTTACAGCAATCCTGATGACTGCAAACATGGTGTTTACCCAGGTCATTAATATCCCTGCCGATTATCCTACCATTCAGCAAGGGGTTGATGCAGCCGGTGATGGCGATACCGTATTGGTTCATCCCGGAACCTATTATGAAAATGTGTACCTTCCAGACAAGAGTCTTACACTCGCCTCTCTGTTCCTCACAACGCATGATACTTCCTATGTATCACAAACGGTGATTGATGCTGAAGGCTCAGGTAGCGTTTTATCAAGTATATACAATTTCAGTAATGTCAGAATAAGCGGAATGACCATAACCGGCGGCGGTTCTTCTAGCATATGGTTTTTGAGCGAGCCAAACAATGTGATGATCGATCATGTAATCATCACAGGTAATTCAGGTGATGGTTATGGAGCAGGAGTTACAATATGGGGTGGTACTGATATCCAGTTCCGCAATGTAACAATCTCAAATAACTCTGATGGCTATTATGGAGGAGGAGTTTGTTGCTTGAATTCCAGCCCCATCTTCGAAAATTGCTTTTTTACCGATAACAACGGCTATTATGGCGGAGCAGTGTATTGCTGGGAATCAAATCCTGTATTCCGGAATGTGGTATTTACAGGGAATAATATGAATAATTATTTCACTTACGGTTCAGTGTTATATATGAGTTCAGGGAATAATCCATGCTTTCCTGCGCTGATTAACTGCACCATGACAGGTAATTACGTATGGTTAGAAAACGGATATTCCGGTATAATAGACTGTGTTCATCCATGTTCATCCAATGTAACTGTTATAAACTCTGTTTCCTGGCATAATGGGGTTTGGGTTAACAAATATGGGGCCGATTATTTGAATCATTCTACTATTTCTTATACAAATGTTGGTGGATATGTGGCGCCAGGCGAAGGCAACATTAGTGTTGAGCCGCTTTTCCATGGCACTGGAGCGCATCCCTATCAACTCAGCCCCGGCTCACCCTGCATTGATGCCGGCACACCTGACACCACCGGCCTGAGCCTGCCGCTGATGGATTTGCTGGGCAACTACCGCATCTGGGACGGCGATGGCGATGGGATCGAACGCATTGATATGGGCGCTTACGAATTTGACGCCCCCATTTATGTCGGAATGCCCCAATCCGAAATCGCCAATCCGAAATCCAAAATTCAAATCTTCCCGAACCCTTTCACCACCCACGCCACCATCGAAATCAACCTGCCCCTAAACACCACCGTTTCCATTCAAATCTTCAACGCTATGGGCGCCCAAGTAGCCGAACTGCACCACAGCCAACTGCCTGCCGGCCAGCAGCAGTTTATCTGGCATTCCGGCGATTTGCCCAAAGGTTTGTATTTGTGCAGGGTGCAGGTGGGGAAGGGAACCTTCACACAGAAAATCATCAAAATTCAATAAATATAAAAACTATGAAAAAGAGACTGTTACCTTTATTAATCATAGCCATGGCGGTAAGTGGGCTGCAAGCACAAGACGCTGCCAGCAAGATCGGAATCAACAGAACCTGGATTTCGTTGAACAGCGAGCCGGAAAAAGCTATGGACAGTCTGTTCCAGGTTAATGATTCTCCTGTAATTGTTCCAAGTTCTTTAAAAACGTTGGATTATGCAACAAGTAGTTACGAAAAGGATAGTTTGCATTCAAAACATGAACACAGGCTTGGTATTTATCCTGAACTTGCTGGGAATGGAATGCTCTTTTCAGGAAATTTAGAATACACCTTCTTATTTAAGGATAGGACACGAGGTGTTTACATACGAGGTGGAAAAGGGGGTCATGATTTACAAGGTAGTACTACATTGATAGAATCTGGATTTCTGATAGGTAAGGGCAATAAGTATTTTGATGTAGGATTTGGGTATACTCGATTTGACTACAATAGCTATGAGTATGAAGTATACGCTTACGCATTAAGGTTAGGATACAGATACCAGGGTAAGAAAGGATTTTTATTTAGGTTAGCACCCTTGATTACAAGGAAATTTGAACCTGATGGTGATGAATACTACTTTTGGTTTGGAATTGGCTTAGGCTATTCTTTTCAACTAAATAAATAACGATGACTGATTTTAGGTAAGGCCAGTTGAAAGTGGAGAATTATCACATTGGTATTTTGAAGGTGTGTCCGATATGAGGCGTTTGAGTTAGTTGCTAGAAGGATTAGGCTCGCATATCGGTTGATTATTAAGGGTACAAAAAAACATTCAAAATTAATAGACTTAATAACCAAAACTATGAAAAAGAGACTGTTACCTTTATTAATCATAGCCATGGCGGTAAGTAGGCTGCAAGCACAAGACGCTGCCAGCAAGATCGAAATCAACAGAACCTGGATTTCGTTGAACAGCGGGTTGTATAAGATTAAAGATAGTTTGTACCAGATTAGCGATTTTCCAGTGTTTGTTTCAAACTCTTTAAAAAGGCAGAATTACTATACAAACAGCTATTAAATAGCAGAACTTCATATTAATACTATAAAGAAAATCAAAATCAATTGACAAAAACGCCCCTGACAGCAATGAATTTACCTATCTTTGGCAGAAAGCCGCAACGGATGCTTCGCACACTGATCATTGATGATGAGCCACATGTGAGGGAAACGCTCCACAGCCTGCTGCAGAAATTCTGTCCGCAGGTGAAAGTCGTGGGCGAGGCCGGTAGTGTGGCTTCCGGTGTCAGAGAAATAAAGGAAAAGCTTCCCGACCTGGTGCTGCTCGACATCAAAATGGATGATGGCACAGGCTTCGACCTGCTGAACCGCTTCGAGCACATTGGTTTCAAAATTATCTTTGTAACGGCATGGGAAAAATATGCCATTCAGGCTTTCGGCTTCAGCGCAGTGGATTATCTGCTTAAGCCTGTGAATCCCGAAAAACTGGCCGAAGCTGTAAAACGTGCCGATCAGCAGGTGCAGGGCACATTCAACATCCAATTGAATACACTCAAAGAAAACCTTGCATCGCCCGACAATCCCAACCACAAAATTATTCTGAAAACCTCCGACAATGTTTATCTTGTCAATGTGCAGGATATCATCCACTGCGCCTCCGACAGCAATTACACTTTATTTGCTTTAACAGATGGTGAAAAGGTGATGGTATCCAGGTTGCTCAAAGACTATGACGAAATGCTTTCGCGTTCTGGATTTTTTCGTGTACACCGATCCCATCTGATCAACCTGAATCATATCAAACGCTTTGAAAAGCAGGATGGGGGGTCTGTAGTCATGAGTAATGGCGACAAAATACCAGCCTCTTCACGTGGCAGAGAGCGGCTGATGGAATTGTTTGATGAACTGGCTAGTCCCTGACCTATATCTCACTAATATGAATCGGACAACGAACTTATTTGTTTTTATAATTTTGTTACTCGATTATGCTAATCTAAACGGTCAGTTGCGTAGTGATGTACCACAAGTCCAAATAGATAGCTTAATTATGATTATTCCAGATTTTCAGGGAACTGAATTGGTTGACCATCTGAATTTAATTGCCACATCGCTTTCCCAACGTTGTCCCGACAGTTGTTTATTTTATGCAACACTTGCAGAAGAACATGCGAAAAAACTTGAATACATTATGGGTAGAGCAGAGGCGGATTTTAACAAAGGCAATGGGTATTATTTTAAAAACGATATTGCAAACGCGCTAATATTTTACTTTAAATCATTGGCCTTAATGGAACAATACCCGGCTACTAAACTGCTGGGTAATTTATACACACAGATCGGGCTTGTTTATTATTACCATTTTAGTTTTGAGAGCTCAAGGGATTACCTAATGAAAGCCGAACAGGTATATAAATCGGTGGATGATATCCACTCAAAGTTTTATGCTCAAAGAATGATATTTCATACTTTTCTTACAGACTCATTGAATGAGGGGGTATTGCCATTCATAGTTGAAAGGTTGAATTTCTATAAATATTCAGATAAAAAGAATTATAACCGTGCATTGAACGAGATGGGATTGGTTTATCTCTCAATGAGGGATTCATCGGCATTGAGTTATTTCATTGAAGGCATTGAAGTAGCAAAAGGATCGGAAATTAACTCCGATATTTCAGTACATGCCACAAACACAGGTTGTTTTTATACGGAAAAACCAATTGATCCACAAAATTTTAAAACTGCTGAACACTATTTTGAAATAGCCATAGAAACCGAAAGAAAAACCACCAGGTATGCCTTGTTAGCTGAAACATACATGGAGTATGGGATATTGTGCGTCAAATACAATTTGTACGTAAAAGCTGATTCCATTTTCAAAAATGCCCTGATTCTTCTTCAGAAGTTTGATTCCTCCTTACTGAACCTTACTTTTGATGATCCGAGTGTAAAAATGAGGGATCAGGTGGTCAGCCGGAGTGTTTTACTTAAAATATACCAAAGCTATGTCAATATTTATCATGCACAGGGCGATTACAAAAATGCTTTTGAGTATGAGGTTTTAAGGAACAATTTGAACGAATGGATTCAGCTTAATAAGGTCAGAAAGGAGTCGGAACTAATCAATGCAGCATACGAAGCTGAAAAGATCAACAAGCAAATAGCCTATTTATCAACCGAAAAAGAGTTGCAGCATATCAAAGCACTGAGATCAAGGCAAATATTGGTTGGTGCGATCGTTGTGATCTTGATTTCTGGTTTGCTAATAATAATGGTTTTAAGAAATAAAAGGTTTAAAGCCGAACATGAGCAAACCCAATTAAGGCAACGCCTCCTCCGCTCGCAGATGAACCCCCACTTCATCTTCAATTCATTGGCCAGCGTGCAGAACTTTATCGTTAAGCAGGATGCCATTAAAGCGAGCATTTATCTTTCCCGCTTTTCTGAACTTGTGCGCAGCATCCTCAAAAATTCCCTTGACGAACAGATCACATTGGAGCATGAACTCAGCACCATCGAAAACTACCTGGAGCTGCAAAAAGTTCGCTTCCCCGAAAAGTTTGACTACCACATCCATGTGGACGACAAGCTTGATCCTGAAAACATCTTTGTTCCGCCCATGCTCGCCCAGCCCTTTATCGAAAATGCCATCGAGCACGGCATCAAACACAAATCAACAAAAGGCAACATCAACATCAGCTACACCCGCAACGGTCATAGGATGACCTTCGCCATCAAAGACGACGGAATCGGTCGCGAAAAGGCCAACGAACTTCGCCAAAAATTTGACAAAGACCATAAATCACTGGCTACCTCCATCACCAAAGAGCGCATCAAAGTCCTCAACCGCAAACTCCGCCATAAAATCACCATGGAAATCATCGACCTGAAAGATGAGCAGGGTGAAGCGAGAGGAACACGGGTGGTGTTTGAAGTGCCTATGTAAATTAATTATTGATCTATGTAATGTTTCACGGCATGAAATTGTCATCAAAAATAGAATTACCAAGCATCACAATGCTTTTTATCTTATGCCGGCTATCCGCTATCGCATATAGCGAAATGGAATATTTCAGGGCACGCGACAGCCTGCTGAACAATATTGAACATAGCATTGATAAAGAAAAGGCTGATGCAATTTTTGAATTTACCCGTTTTATTTTGCCATTTGAACCTGTAATTGCCGACAGCCTGATTAATGAACAATTCATATTAAGCCGTGAACTCAGCTATAACAGCGGAATTGCCGGCGCTTTTCAGAATCGTGGAATGTTGCTTTATTTTGAGGATGATCTTACCGGCTCACTTGAAAATTTGATGAGTGCCCTCAAGCTCTACAAAGACGATGGAAATCATACCGAAGTTGGCAGAACTTATCAGAGGTTACTTGTCATTTTTCATTTTACCGGTAATATGGACAAGGTGAACGATTACTATCCCCGTATCATCAGCGCATTTGAAAAAGGAAATAACTTGCTTGAACTCGCAGTCGCATATTACTGGATGGGATACCACCATAATAATTATGATATCCAACCTGAAAAAGCAAAACAGTACCTGCTGAAATCCATAGATATATGTAAAAAAGAGGATGTCTCTTCAATTTTACTTGCCGGACTTTATGGCTCACTTGCGCTTGCATACAGACAGGCAAAAGAAATTGACACTGCAATTGTGCTGCTCAGGCTGTCAAACAGTTACCTTGATGGGAATTCTGATGATGAAAGGCTTACCAGGGTTATAAATTATAAAGAAATGGGAATTTATTTTTTACAAGCAGGCCAGGCAGACTCGGCCAGGTTTTACTTCTTGCGTTCTATCAGCAAAGCACACGAAATATCCTATCAGTTTACTTTATCTTCCTGCGGAATTGGTTTAAGTCATATATCAAAAATGGAGGGCAATACTGATCAGGCATTATATTACCTTGACATGGCTTACCAGACAGCCCTGGAAATTAACCGGACCGGAATGTTCTATTCTGATTCGGGAAAACGTTTTGGATCAGAGTGGGTAAGCGATGCATGGCCGAATATTCCCAAGTACTTCAATAAAAGCGGAAAAAAATTATGGGCAAAAGATTTTCTCAGAAGAGCCAGTTTTCAACTGTCTGATCTTTATAAAAGCACTGGCAATCTGAACAAAGCCCTGGAGTATTATGCATATTATCATGTCTGGTCGGATTCATTGAATAAAATCAGCAATAACCTCGAGTTGTTAGGCCTGCAGTTGGATTATGAAACTGCACTTAAAGACCGGCAAATAGCAGTCCTCTCACAATCAAATGAACTCAAGGAGCTGAGGATGCGACAATATACTACAATTCTAATCGGTTCAGGGGCATTCATTGTTCTGATCACAGTCGTTTTGCTGTTACTGCTTCGGCAGCGTCATTTCAAAGCGAAACAAGAAAAAACGGTACTCGAACAACGCCTCCTCCGCTCGCAGATGAACCCGCACTTTATCTTCAACTCGCTGGCCAGTGTGCAGAACTTCATCGTTAAACAGGATGCTACTAAAGCAAGCATCTACCTCTCCCGCTTTTCTGAACTTGTGCGCAGCCTCCTCAAAAATTCCCTTGATGAACAGATCACATTGGAGCATGAACTCAGCACAATCGAAAACTACCTCGAGCTGCAAAAAGTTCGCTTCCCCGAAAAGTTTGACTACCACATCCATGTGGAGAACGATCTGGATCAGGAAAATATTTTTATACCACCCATGCTCGCCCAACCCTTTATCGAAAACGCCATCGAGCACGGCATCAAGCACAAATCAACAAAAGGCAACATCAGCATCAGCTATACGCGCAAAGATCAGATGCTGAATTTTATGATTGAAGACGACGGCATTGGTCGCGAAAAAGCCGGCGAGCTTCGTCAAAAGTTCGACAAAGACCATAAATCACTGGCTACCTCCATCACCAAAGAGCGCATCAAAGTGCTCAACCGCAAGCTCCGCCAAAAGATCACCATGGAAATCATCGACCTGAAAGATGAGCAAGGTGAAGCGAGAGGAACGCGGGTGGTGTTTGGAGTGCCTATATAAGAATTTGGAAAGATCTTAAAGTTAGACAGCTGGAAAAATTTTGAGTTCAGAATATTGGAATACGCAAGGAATTTCTGATTTCTGACCACTGACCTCCGACCTCTGATCTCTGATTTGTCTGAATGGTATAGCCACAATCATTTTCCCAGCATCCATTTCCATGCAGGAACGAACGCTATGTTACGTTGTACGCCGAACCAGGAAAATTCTTCTTTTTTCTCCTCTTCCATGGTAATAATCAATAATCTGTCACACTTTAGTTTACTGGAAGCTTTCAATAACGACCTGACCTCCCTGTCAAGGGTTTTGGGTTGGGTTACATCCCAACATACCTGAATAAGTTCGCTTACCTGTGTGCCGGCCTGAACAACAAAATCTACCTCCTGCTGATCTCTGTCCTTCCAGTAAAACAATTTTAAACCTTCATAGCGGCATCTTTTAAAAAGTTCGGCAGCCACAGCATTCTCGAGCAGTTTGCCCCAATCGTTACTGAACTGAAATCCTTTTGCCTGACGAAATCCGTTGTCGAAACAGTAAATCTTCTTATTTCCCCGCTGCTGTTCACCAACCTTAAATGAAAACAGTGAAAGCGTAAAAAGCACAAAAGATTCTTCGAGGTAATGCAGGTACTTTTTTACCGTATGCACACTCGATAATTGCACCTGATCACAGATTGAGTTGAGCGAAAATTCAGTGGCAATATTTGAAATCAGCCACAAAGCAAGATTTTCAAGGGAATCGGGCTGACGAATTTTGTATCTTTTTACGATGTCTTTGTAAAGAATCGAATCAAACAACACCTGCAGATATTGCTTTACATTCAGCCCTTTCATCAGTGGCTCGGGATATCCCCCGTTGATAAGCCAATCGTTGAACTTCTCTTTTTTTTCCGGCGCTGTCAATTCGTTTGTGATTGGTCTAAGATATTCGCTGAATGTGAACGTAAAAATGTAAACAGGCAAATGCCTACCAGTAAGATGGGTTGCCAATTCACTACTCAGCAGGTTTGAGTTACTTCCTGTAATAATCAGCCGGAATCCCTGTCTTTGCAAGCGATTTACAATCAACTCCCAATCCTGAATATTTTGGATTTCATCCAGTAAAAGGAGATTGGGATTGTCATAAATAACCATTATGGCTTCGAGTATTTCATCAAAATTCTGAACCTTGGTAAGGCGTTCATCATCCAGATTAAGGAAGCCAAACTTCTCACCCTGAACGAGTTGGTGCATTCCGAAAAATGATTTTCCGGCTCTTCGTGGGCCAATGATCACATGAATCATGTCGGATGAACCTTTGGTAAAACCTGAGTCTCTTACAATGTATTTTTCCTGCAGCCGTTGCTCCAGTTCACGTTTCTGAATTAAAACAATATCTCGTATCATAATTGAAATAGGATAATTATAATGCACAAATTTACGTAAATTATTGAATTAAGAAAAATTATCATTGAAGCGGAAGCTACAACATCCCACAACCGAAATTACATATGAACGCATCAAAGTGATCAACCACAAGCTCCGCCAAAAGATCACCATGGAAATCATCGACCTGAAAGATGAGCAGGGTGAAGAGAGAGGAACGCGGGTGGTGTTTGGAGTGCCTATGTAAGAATTTGGAAAGTTTTTAAAGTTAGACAGGTGGAAAAATTTTGAGTTCACTGAAACTAAAATCTCTTTTCGATTTCCAGATATCATTTTCACCGATTTCAATGCGTTTTGTATCTTTAAGTAGGAAACAGAAAAATTAATCATAGCTCCATCTTACATAATCAGGTTTCTGACCAGAAAATATTCGAAAAACCTTCAAATTAAAAAGAGAATAAAGTGAAGCAAAGAAAAAAAAACTGAAATGAATGCAAGGTAAAATTGATGCTTTAGAGCATTCATTTCCAATTTTTTAGCTTGAATTTACAGCCCAGACCATCTCATCGGATCGATAAGAAAAGACAGATTTTTATTCAGGTTTTACGTAAATGATCTTCCATTGGTTTTCTTGCATATGGAAAGTGTTCCACCAGGTTTTTTTATTGACGACTGTGCTTGTACCGGTTTGATAGAAGGAGTAGCTGGTTTCACCGCTTTCTTCAGCGGCCATTTTTACGCAGGCTTCTCTCAAAGTCGGAAAGTCATCATACATTGGATGTGTTAAAACATTGATGCCGATTTCTTCTTCGTCCTGATCGTAGAGCGTAAGACCTGTTTTTTCCATTACCCAAACCTCAAATGGCTGGTTAGCAACTACAGGTTCAATTATACGTGACAATAAAACAGATGGCACTATTACTGCACTTATTGCGCCAATAAGCTGATTGTTGTGAATTATTGGACGGATGGTTACAGCGGCCTGATAACCTTCCACAACAATGAAACCATTACTGAGCACTGGCTTTTTGGTTTGAAACGCTTTGATTACATGTGGCTGAGCACTGATGTCTGACCCCTCATAACTGTAATATGCCGAAGGTTCAATGATAGTCATAATTCCTTCGGGAGATGTGTATACAAATTCAGTAGCAAAAGTTGATTCATTGTACAATTCAAGCAGCTTGGCACGCATGGCAACGGAATCAAAACCTGATGCTGCAAAGATATTCACTGCCGCACTCATGGAATTGTTCAAACTGTCGAAGGAAGAATTTACCTGACTCTTTAATAGCGTAAGCTCTTCCGGAAAGAATGGGTTCTCATCTTTTTCTTTTTTGCATCCTGCAAGAAAGACAACAATCAACAGAAAAAAGAAATATTTATTGGTTTTCATGATGTAAAAATTTTGGTAATAAATTCAAAATTAGTCTATTTAAAGATGTATTTCAAGTAATACCAAAGTGAATTATAGATGAATCCAAAAGCTGCAATGGTAGAATGCCGATGAATAGAAATGTTAGGCCAATTGAGGGAGCGATAATTGGACTATAAAATTTCTCCGATCGGTATAATATTAAAATTTGCAAGGCATTTGAACCATGATTTGATAGTTCACATAGTTTTGCAGACAAGGCCTTAAAGTTCATCATTTATGCTACGCGAAGTTGAAACACCAACTCCTCACTGGGTTCCGGATATCATGACCAAGCTGCTCAGCGTACTATTAATTGGTGACAATTATTATTCTGTCACCAAGAAATACTTTCCTCATGTCAACTTTTACATTCGTCAGCAACCACAATCAGGTATGCAGAAAAAATTACGTAGCTTTCGATATCTTTTTTAAACAGCTATTTTTCCACCACGTGCCGTTGACCCAATAACCAAAGCGGCACTTATGATTACAACGTTTTTTATAATGTATTGTCCTTCAATTGTTAATGCATAAGGCACAGCAGTAAATACCAATTCAGGAAACAATACAACGGGCATTAAGGTGCCACCCATTTGAAAAAACAGCAAAGCCACAGTCAGCCGAATCCATGATCCAGACAACAACAAAATTCCAATGCCCACCTCAAGCGTGGCCAAAAACCACAAGCTAACATGCATGGGGATGAGTCCGAATGTCAGTAAATCAATCGTTGATGTTGCCAGTTCCTGAGCGGGACTTAAATCAGGAAAATATTTCAGGGCGCCAAACCATATAAAAATGAAGCCAATACTGTATCGCAATAAGCGAATTCCATGTATTGCCATCCAGCGGGTTATCTTTTGGTCAATCGAATCGAATGATGGTATCATAATGAGCTCTTTATAGTTATGTTATTGAAAAAACGCGTTTTCGTAAAGTGCAATCCTTAAAGAGAATTTTCTGTCAGTCAGAAAACTACTTCCTGTTTTCATTTTACTCAAATTTTGCCCCGCTAAAGTAGCAAATACTTCCGATGTGAGGAAGCTGATTCCACAGTCCTTTTTTTTGTATGATCGTTTTGCGCGCAATAAATTGGTTGCAATAAAGCTAAAAAAAGAATGATTTTAATATCTTAATCATTCATTTTCAATGACATTCAGAATTCTTTAAGGATGGAATGTGGGGAATATCAGGTCCACCGGCTTGGGAGTTCTTTATTGGGTTCACTATCTGCCTCAACAGATCGCTTAGACTCCCTTTTATTGCCAGGTTTTCTATTATTTCAATCTCATTACCTCCTCCAATAATGGTGCTAATCCGCTCGGATTAATTCTATCGTTATTCCAAAAACTCATAACACAACTTATGTAATTATCTCTTACAGGTGCTGATATGAAATATATCGTCAGTGCTTTTCCTCCGGTCATGCCAACAAGTGCTGAAGTGATACCAGTAAAATCATACACGACTTTTCGTGCCTTTGTATCTACCTCCTCAAAAATAACATCAACAATTTCTTCTGAAACTACCTTGCCATGACTACGCGCTAAATTAACTTTTAGTTGGGTTTCCAAAGTTCTTTCCGATGTCTCTTTATCTTTACAAACACTCCAATTTATTTGCCCATAACCTGAACACTGAATATTATTGATGTTCATCCATCTGCACCTCCCTCCCAAATACAATTTTCGACCACCAAAATTTACACTATCTGTTGTGATTGAAGAATATATATCATCGGGAATCATTGCATCTAAAACAAGACGCACAAATTGTCTTTGGAAGTCAATATCTACTTCGTTGTAGGAATTAAAAGTAACAGCAGAAATTTCGTTCTCTTGCGTTTTAAGAAAGTAGTAGGAAGAATGATGGACAATATCATCCTGAACGTTTTCCGATTTATGAACGTAGTAGTTCTGCAGGTCAATTGAACTGTCGGAATGTATTAGTTCATTTTCTTTGACCTTTAATTTTTTGTACTTTTTAGAAATATTCTTTGCCGTAAACTTTCCGCTCATTTTCAGACTACTAATCTCATATCCGTCAATATTATAAAAACAAAATTCCTGGTTCTTAATTCCATTCAATCGTTTAAATAAATCTTCATTCTTTTGTTGTCCAAAAACTCCATAGTTTATTGAAGAAAAAATAAAAAAGAGGACTACTAATTGAAAAATTGATTTCATATTATCTGTTTTAAATGGTTTCATTTGATTTATGGCAGGCTTCAAAGGATATTTCTTCCTGTCCGTTCTGAATAATATTTACAACTATAATGCTCACTTTCAGACTAATATTCGTCATAATGCATTAAACATTGTTAGCTTTCACTTGATCTAATTATCTTGTATTTCTCTTTAAAATCGATTTTCATTTTTTCCCATTTTTTTGCTGCAAAATTTGTTCGCTTGACAAATGGTAATAAAATCTCAGCTATTTGATAAGGTTTATCCTTGCTCGGATTATGCTGAATTGTTAATATCCATTTCGAAAACTCATCATCGATTCCAGTCTTAAAACAATTCAAATATTCTACTGTTGCATTTCTATATTGAAGAGTTGAATCGAACTCACGAAATGCATTAATCATTTCAATTGAATAACTCAACTCATATTGAAGGGTATTTATAGATTCTGCCAGTTTAATAATTTGCTCAGTAGAAACCCTATCTCGAGTAAGATCAGATTGGTTAATATCACCAATTTCATCAATAACATGTTGTAGATCAATAGATTTGTAATAATAATTTATTGTGTCATAGAAAACAGCAGCATTAGCGACAAATGATTTACCTTTTTTTGTCGTTGTTAGAAAATTTTGAAATTCCGTATTTTCACCATTTGTCCATTCTCCTTGATAAATACTTGACCAAAGGGAATTTGTTCCAAAGAAAACTGTACAAAATCCATCCGGTTTGCCGTTTTTCCATTTACCCATAAGTTTAGCGTCATATTTTGAAAAATAATAAACTCCTTTGCCATTATATTCCCCATGTACAAATTCACCCTCAAATATATCACCTTCAAATTCGCCAGACCCCATAATATGTGTTCCAAATCCATGCATAAAGCCATTTTTCCAGGTTCCTGTATAGGTACTTCCATTCGAGAATCTCATAACTCCAAACCCATCCAGGCAATTACCAGAAATGCAACCTTTATGTTCATATACATCAGGATTAAGTTGCAATTTAATATATATTGCAAATAGTAAACTTGAAACAATAATTATTATAAGACCAGCTTTATATTTCATTCTCATGTCTTTTTATTCAAATAACTGCCATCGATTGGCGTTTAATTCTCCATCGCGTATTAGAGGCACTTTCCTGTCTGTTCAGCACAGAATTTATTAATTGTTCAAACAACCCATACACCATGGCATCCGCTTTTGCTGCATTCACCCATTTGCTGTCTGATACTCCTGTCAGTCTGTTTAATTTTTCCATATCGGAATTTTGATAAAACTATCATTATGCCATGCTATAACTAACGGCTCGATTGCATCTTTAATTGTTTCGTCAGCCGGCTCTTTACCCGAGCCATAATTGATTATTTCAAACGGATGCTTGTTGATGTTGAGCAGGATCACAAGTCTACTGCCTTTATTTATTTGTTTGCTCACAAATCTGGTATTACTAAATGCAATACGCTCTTTTCTATCGGGTTGCAATAGTTGTCGTTTAGAATTGTCTTTTGCATAACTCGCCCTGCCGACATACCGGGTAAGAAAAAAATACTTTCCGTCAGGCATAAGTTCATACAATGCCAACGAAACATCCAAATCCTTTTTGTTGATGGTTGCAAAGAGGTTTCCGGTAAAGGAACCGTTTATAGAAAAGTCTTTTTCAAAGGGTTCTGAGGTAAATATCAGACCGTTACCTGCATCCAATGTGTCAAAAATTATTTCGGGTGTGAAATAACTATTTTGGTTTTCTCTATCCTTAAAGTCTACCATTTGTTTTTCATATCTTTCTATTTCCGGTTTTTGTGCAATCAGCGATTTATTATCCAAATAAAAGGTCAATGTATCATTGCTGATTTTTTGCAAATCAGGGACATGTCGCCATTCATTTGTTCCCATAACCTGATAATTTACTTTGTCTTTCAGCAATTCCGGTTTTGGTTTTCCTTTCAAAACATAGTCAAGCCATTGATACGCCAAATCTATCATACTGATGTTGGCAACGCTGTCAATTTCATAGCTCATTAGATTTTTTGCAGCCTTTCGTTGTCCGCCCCAATGGTCGTATGGTCCGATAACAAAATAGTGGTTTGCATTTAAGTTGTACTTATTGTGAAGCTTGAAGTATTGGATAGCACTGAGTTGAGCACCGTCATAGTAACCTGTGGTTGTCAAAACAGGGATATTAATTCTTGAATACTCGTCTGCTGTCGGCACCATTGCTTGCCAATAACTATCATAAGCCGGATGAGATAACCATTTCTGAAAAACAGGATTTCTATAGCCGGCCAGACTATCCATATTTCTAAAGGAGATGCCATTTTCGAACCATTCAAAAGGTAAACTTCTTTTTAAAGGTTCCATTTTGTAAATGTTGTTGTGGGGCCAGTACAAAGCTAAATTCATTTGCACATTGTTTTCCATCGGCACATCATAGCCTGGCATAACGGCCACTTGCGGAACAATTGTTTTCAATGCAGGATGAATGTTTTTTACTGTTGCCCATTGAGAAAAACCTGTATAACTCCCGCCATACATTCCTACTTTTCCGTTGCACCAGGATTGTTTGCTAATCCAATCTATGATGTCATAAATGTCAGCTTGTTCATTTTCGTAAGGCGTATAATGCTTTAAATCAGTCCTGATGCCACGAGCATAGGCTACAACACCGACATAATCTCTGTCTGCCGATATTTTGCCGAAAAAACTATCACCTTCTCCCTGATAGTAGGTTGTATAGAAAAGTACGACTGGCAAAGGTGCTGTATTGATATGTTTACGAACAATGATTGCAGAAATGTCAATACCACTTTTCGTAGGGATAAGTACACTGTCCTTTATGTGGCAGATGCTCTCAGACGATTTTATTTCTTGCGCAAAAGAGAAAACTGCGATTGTCATTAAAATACAGAAGGTTGTAAGAATTTGCTTCACTTTGTTTGATTTTTCGTCAATCAATTGTTTTTCTGAATTTAGAAATCGTTTCGTCAACGTGATTTAATTCGACTATCCATTCAAGTAAATCCTCATTTAGCCACTCAATCCCTTGAATAATTTCATCCTTATACGAATCCAAAACTTTCAAATTCCAGGTAATTGCTTCGTGATGAAAGATTCTATTTCTTAATTTTCTAATCCCGTTGAATTTGGCGCTCATAGTCTTTCTTTTTCTGATGTTTTTCGGGCAATTAGGAAATGCTAATCTCAAGTTTTTCCATAAAGTCATTTCAAATTTCGTGTCAAATAATGATGTCCAAAACCCAAATGATAGTTCTGAAATTATTCTTCCTGGTGTTATTTCTTTTTTTTCAGAGTAGATATTTGTTCTGGCTTGGGATATTCTGTCAATCTGAAATCTGGTCGCAATTTTTACAAAATCCCTATTATCATACCATTCTTTATCGTTAAATCTTTTTGTCAACTGATAATCAATAGAATTTCTTAAACCAATTTCTAATACAGCGAGTAAAGGGTAAAAAGATTCAGATATAAGAATGTTGCTTTTATAATGAGCAATTGCTTTTGAAAGGTCATTCTTATGGTAATTCAAGTAGGGTTCAAGTCTTTCTCTCGAAATTATTCTATCACTTATTGCATTATTGTTCATAAATGTATTATCTTTGCGCTCTAGTCCCGGTGGTTCCTCTCCCAGTTTTCATGCTGGTGATGAAGCCGGGTTTTTTTGTTTTATACTGCCAAAAATAGTTTTTCCTATTCATATTCATTTGCCTTTTTCTCTATCAATAAGTATTTTAGAGGGTGTAGAGACTTGTCATACTGTGCAAGAATGCTAATCCACCTAAAAAACTCTTCCAATTTTCATTCTACTCAAATTTTGCACTGCTAAATTAGCAAATACTTCCTTTGAAAGAAAGCTGATTTTTAGAAGCAACTCTGGGATTGAGTTTTTTAGCTTTCGACAACATAGTTATAAAGAAACCGAAAAAAGAATTACTGCAATGTTTAAGTCCTTATTTTTTCAATGATATTCAGAATTTGGTAAAGGTAAAATGCTGTGAATTCAATAGCCGTAAATGCGGCAGGTCATCACTGAACAGCGAACAGACCAAAAAGCCCATATACCTCTTTCTTTTAGGGCTTTTTAGCTATTTTTCTTCACTTTATTGGATTCTATTCCCATCCCATGAATTCCGGTTGTAAACACCCGGTATTGCGTGGTCTCCTTCTTTAAAGTCAAAAGAAACGTATTTTATTCCTTTTAATTCAGTAAAGGAAAATGTTGTTGTAACCATAAAACTTTCAGCTCCGGCTGTTCCCATTTGTTGGGTCAATACTTCACTGTCCGGAATGGATATAAATGCTGTATCAACTGAAGTTCCGACAAATTTAACCTGCACTTTCGGCCAGGATTTATTTATTATTTTCTCTAAACTCTCACCCGTTAATGTGTCATTGTCAACAGGTCTTAGTTGTGTTACTTCAAATTTTTCTGTCTGTTGGTTAAAGTCGTAGTTCCAAATTGCCCCTGAAGGATCGTAAACTACTGAACGCTCTGTGTCGACTTCAGTCTTCTCAGTATTATCATCTGACGATGTGTCTTCCTGTCGTGTCGGACTACAGCTGAATATGAGTATAATCAGACCGAATGAAATAAGTTTAGTTTTCATAAAAATGCTTTTATCTGGCGCCTTAATATAGCAGTCAATAGAGTGCTTACCCGCAATTCTGCATCAATTTTCACCATGCGTTTATGTCCCATTTTTGGGTTTTAATTTTTTCAAGACATAAAGGTAGTAAACATCACCCCCCACATCAAAGTCTTTCGGATTTTTTATGGCATTAACTTTGAAATTCAAGAAAGTCCGTTCAACTTTTCATTAAAAACTACCAAAAGCCATCGAGAAGTAGAAATCACCTGTCCGGCTTTGGCTTGTATGTACAGCATCGGGCTTGTCGGGATGAATCAAGCAGGATATAGGCGATTCGTCAGCACCACCACTGATATACGAAACAGCGGGAATAATCACTTGAAAACCCATTCGAACTGCTATGTCTTAAGACTGCTTGCAACTGAGGTGGCTTATTTGCTTAGGCGCTGGTATTATTCGATTTTAACAAATAATATCTTTTAGTTTATATATTCACCAAAAGTTATATTTTTACGTGAATGATGACTTTTTTGCTTGCTACATTTTTTGTCACCAAGAAATAATTCTTTAGGTCATCTTATACCAAAGTGAATTATAATGAATCCAAAAGCTCTCATAGTATAATGCCGATGGATAGAAATGTTAGGCCAATTGAGTGGGCGAAAATTGGACTAATACATTTCTCCTTTCGGAACAAAATGCTCATTCCATCGCTAAATGTCCGTTCAATGCAACGCGCGAGCCCGCCCAAACGCGGTGCCGTTGAGCCTGTGAATTTGAAAACACTTAGAAATCCGGCAATAACAACCCCGGTGACTGAGCGAAGTCGAAGCCACTTTTTTGCCAGGATTTCTTGTGTTTTCAAAGAGTGCGGGAGCAATCGTTTGGGCAGATAGTTTTGTGCCGTAAGCTTTCGGCATTGCCAAAACAAAAGGACAATAAAACCAAGCCCGTTCTTCACAAGGAAATTCACAATAGATTTTGGAGCAATCTTCAAATCCTCAAATAAACCATTCCGGAAATTATTTATCCGTCCCTGCGTTGTTATTGGATGTTCCTCTTGTTATTGTTCCAAGCAACTGCCAGTTAATGGAGCCATCAGGTTTACGGCCATAGGATTGTGTTTCGGTCATAGCCGGAAAAATGACATTGTCTATCACTGTGCCATCTGCCTTTTCAAGCCATACCTCTTCTCCCCCGCTCGACAGGCCAAAGGCGCTGGAAGAATTATCATCTGTCACGATAACAAAAAAGCCCTTCGAAGGAATGATGGTTCCGGCAGGAAACTCCTTTTTTGGCTTGGTTCCTGACTGTCCTCCGGAATCATAGATTTTATAGCCGGTGAGATTGACAGCCACGTCGGAGTCATTATAGATTTCAATCCAGTCGGGATCTTCAGCTGTGCCACGGGAGTAAATTTCATTCATCAAAATGATGTAACTTGTTGATCCACCTGAAACATTTGCAGCTCCGGGAGTGAGCGTTTCCAACAGTTGCAGATTGGCCGAACCGTCGGGAAAACGGCCATACGACTGTGTTTCTGACATAGCAGGAAAAACAATATTATCGATTAATGTTCCATCAGCATTCTCGAGCCAAACCTCTTCTCCCCCACTCGAAAGTCCAAAACCGCTGGGATCATCGTCATCAGTTACTATTACAAAAAAACCTTTTGAAGGAATGATGGTTCCGGCAGGAAACTCCTTTTTTGGCTTGCTCCCGGATTGTCCTCCCGAGTCATAAATTTTATAACCGCTGAGATTAACAGCCACGTCGGAGTCGTTATAGATTTCAATCCAGTCGGGATTTTCAGCAGTTCCGCGCGAATAGATTTCATTCATTAAAATGAAACTGTCTACCGGGCCATCATCAGCAAATGTAATGCTGTCGATACTGTTGAGCGGCACATTAATAATTGAACCGTCTGATTTATAAATTTTTAGATTTTGCGCTGTGAGGCCTGTAACCATCAGAGCTGCAATAAAAAGTGTAAAAGCTATTTTTTTCATGATCGTAATTTTACTTTTTAACAATAATTTTTTCACTGACAATTTGGTTGTTTTGCTGTATCCGGCAAATATAGGTGCCTGAAGATAAATGCAGCGTATTCCAGCGGTATTGGTAATCGCCTTCCTGCTGCAAACCCAGATCGAGACTTTGTTGCCGTATGCCACTGATATTGAATATTTCTATCAGCACTTTACCCTGCTCCGGCAGACTGTAATCAAAGGTGACAAAATCTTTGGCCGGATTTGGATAGGCTTTGAGTTTGAGCAACTGTTTCAACAGTTCCGGACGTTGATCCAGCGCTGTTGTAAGGTCGAAGGTAAGCTTTTGAATTTCATTAAGTGGAATTTCAATAACCGTCCCATCATCAAGATTGATGCGCAGGTTTTCTTGCGCTTTCAGTGCCGGAAATGCCATAAATGCCATCACAGTCAGCATTATGAGCCATTTCATTGATTTTTTCTTCATGGTATTATTTGTTTTAAAAATTGGAATTTGATGCGATTTATTCAGTTTATATGCCTGTTTCTATAAATAATGCATGGAGCTACCAAAAGTTTTAGCCTGCATATGAAGTGCAATTTTGAAACCTGAAAAAAGGAATACCAACATAAGTATGATTTCATCTGTAACGCTTCCAATTGCTTTCAATTATTGATGCTGTAAAGATAACCAATCATCGTGTTATAGGCATGACATTGATCGAAAATTTCTATGATAGCATGTTTTTATAAAACTTTCAATCTGTGTTTAGCATCATTGCTGCTATCTCCCTGATGCTTTGGGTGGGTGCATTGAACTTTAAAAAAATGATGAAATGAATCTTGTAACTAATAATTGATCTTCAATTATTCAAATAAGAGAGATTGACAAGAATGCTGGAGCTTAGTCATTGAGTATTTATGCTTCATTTTAATGCATGCACTATCAATCGGCTTAGGGCCTGGTCTATAAAAAAACACAACAAATAATCAGAAATGGGTGATTGTAGCAGTTCTTTAAAATCTAAAACTTACGGAAACAAGAATACGGTTGGGATTCAGCAAATAAGTGGATTCCACCATTGAATTGGAGAAAACCTGGTAGGTGGTATAAAAAGTTGAATTAAAGATATTCAACCATTTCAATTCTAAATCTACTTTGCTTTTTGTCAGCGTATAACGATAAACAAAATCCATAAAGTAATCCTTTTTGTTTTTGTATTCATAATATTCAAATGACAAACTCAGCATTTGGTTTGATTTTGGATAAAAATACAGATTCAGGTTTTGCTTGATCATATCCGTATGAACAATTTTATTTGCAGCAATATAGTTTTGGAAATACTGAAATTCAATTCCGTAATCAATATTCAGCCAATGCTTAAAACGATACAAAAAATAAGGGTTCAGGTTATAAAAACGATTTCGGGTATCAAAAGTTTTATCATTTACCCTCATGATGCCACTTTGCTGACTTGCTTCTGCCTTTATACTAAAAGTGGAGTGTAAGACAGGAATGTATTTGCTTGAATTTATGTGCAATCTGGCATACTGATTATGATTTGGCATGGAAACAGCTGTTATAATTGAAGCACCATTGCCATCAAGCAAATTGTTGTACAACAAATTGCTACTGGCATTAACGTATTGAAAAGCAAGCGAATTGAAAAAGGAAGTTATGGCATTTGAATGTTTTAGCTGAAAACCAAATATATTCCTTGAATTAACATCAACTGCTGCATTATTCTGACTCAAGTTTCGGTACGACTTAAGAATATATGCATAATTAATACCATCAATATTGCCAAAATTGTTTGAATGACTCCATGTAGCAGATGCTTCCCAAAAACCCTTGAATTTGTATTGGACAAACAGCCGAGGTCTGAAAAAAAGACGATTCAAAGATTGTCCTTGATCAGATATCCTGTCCTCAATTCGAAGATTCTGATAAACTATTGGCATATTAAGCTTTAATGTAAAAGACTTTTTTTTGTACTGAGCTTCTGTTTGTAAATATGTTTGAGCATTGAAAGTGTTTTGGTTGTTTTCGAAATCTGTGGAAGCTGCTCTGCCATCAATTTCGATAGACGAAAATAAATTTTGATTGTGAATAGCAAATCCTGTCCTCTGGGTGATGACAAAGCCTTTGAATTCATAAAACAAACCGATTGAGTTTTCTGTAAAAAATCCTTGCGTTTTTAAGGATTGAAGAAGTGTTTCATAGCCTTGTCCATCATTCAATAGTGAAGGAAATACTCCGGGATTGATCAATAGTTGGTGCGGGCTATTGTTGAATGCAATGTGCGAAGAAACATCAAGTAGTTTTTTACCCATTGGTATTATCGATTGAAACTCGTTAGAAATACTTTTTATTGGTTTTTCAAGCGTTTGCTCAATCTGTTCTGTATTTCTTATCAATTGTCCTAAGCCAGTACTTTGATTTGTTTTTACGCTCAGTTTATTTTCAAAATAACTCGTTTTCACATTTTTGCTAAGGGTAACGAAAGCCTGTAAATAGTTGTTTAAAAAGGTATTATTAATTTTTTCATGAAAAACTACTGTATCCTCAGATGTGTAGATTGCATGTGAGGCATTTGCTTCTTGTCTTTGAAAATCATTGATATAGAACACATTGGCTCGAAGCTGAAAACTGTTGTTCAATTTTGCAAGTGCATTAATATTGGCAAGATGAACTGCGTTGTTCAAATAACGAGAAGGAGCAAAACCTGGTGGAGGGCTAACTGTTTGAACATTTAAAATACCTGGCATGTCGTTCGGTTGCATTGATTTTCGTGGATCATATATAGCATGGCTGTTTAGCTGAGCAGAAATATCTTTTCCGATATTATTGGTCTGATAGGAAGCAAGGAATTGCAGATTCCTGGTAAATGTCATTGGTGTGATATTCGCATCCCATAAAACTGGCGACATGCCCGCTCCTAGATGCGCTTTACCTGTTGATGTTATATTGTTCTTAAGTTTCAAGTTTAGAGATGCTTGATGCGAGATCACTTTTTCTTCAAGGATACGAATAGGCTGATGGTTTTCAAACACTTCAACTGTTGCAACTGATTGGTGAGGCATATTATTGCTAACCATCGCATATCTACTGTCCATCAGATCAAGTCCTTCAACATAAAATTTCTGTATTGGCAGACCCTGATAAAGAATCTGACCGCTTGATTCAACCTCTATACCTGGCATTCTACGCAGTACATCTGCAATTGAACGATCGCTTTTTTCGGTAAATGAGCCCACGAGATAACTTAATGTATCGCCTCTTCTTTCGATGGGAGATGCTCTCACTGTGAATGTTTCGAGTGCTTTTACATCATTTTCTAAAACGAACTGTATTTCCTGAGATCGGTTAGCAATTACTCTTATTTCCTTTTTGTAGTGTATTGCACTTGTTTCGATACGTAAACTATCTTCCAAATGTTGAACTTTTACAGAGAATTTTCCTTCCAGATCGGAAATACTGTAAGCAATGATTGCCGAAGCATCAACAGGATAGATTAAAATATTAATATACGGTAAAGGCTTTAAACTGTCGTTTAAAATTATACCACTCAAAACAAATTGTCCAAAAGTCACTTTCAAACAAAATAACCCAAAGAGAAGCAGTACGGCAAATCTCATGTGTTAAGGATTTCGATCCAACTCAATGGGATTGTTTCGTTTAGCCATATTTCTTGCGGCTGTTTGTTGTGCAGCACTTGAAAGTCCTGCTTTTTTGGCATTGCTGATAATATTCTCACGAAAACCATCTTCTGCTTTAAGAAAATTCTCTCTGCTTGTGGTTACCCATCCTCTTTCAGATAATTCTATTGGCGTTTCCTTTTCCGGTTTTCCGATAAATACAAGCTCAAATTCGTAGTGTTTTTTTGTATCGTAAAGTTTTACAATCAAACCTGGTAAACCCCTGAATTTGTAGGGGCCATCGCTAAATGGCAAGTCAGTGCAGTACCAGGCAATCCAATTTCTGCCTCCATAACTTACACTGGCTTTTTGTACTTTATAGTCTGATATAGTTGATGTTTCATTGCTTATTACCCAGTTGAATGCATTTAAATCTTCCTCATATTGCAAAAAATTATCCATCACCTTATCTTGAAAAAGTATTTTTCCAACCGGAAAATTTTTATAAATCGTATAGGAGAATCTGGTTCGGTATCTTTTGTCGTAGGGTAGGCTTAAATATTCCTTTAACCGTCCCTCTTGCTCATATTTTCTTCCTTCCTGATTACCTTTATAAAAATTCAAACTCAAGAACATGCTCATATTATTGCCTAGGATTAAAAGCATATCTTCTTGCCTGGGAAAATTAAGGTTCAATGAATCTTCACGCCATTTGAAAGAATAAGTAGCAATCAATTCAGCTTTTCCCAGTGTTTTTCCAGGTAAATCAAAATACTGGCCAACAACAGGCACTGAAAAAATTAGCATAGAAGCTAATAGTATCTGAGAAATTTTGGTTTTATAGGTTGTCATATCGAAGCCATCCAACAAATTAATAAAAAACATCAATCCAGCCTTCAATAGCTTTATGAAGGTAACTTTTTTGGGGAGGGGTATAAAAGGTTGTTTCATAATCAGTTGTTTGTCTGGCAATAATAAAACAATTCTCTTAAAAAAGCAAGAAATAATATTTTCTTATTTAGTCAAATGTTGATTGCTTAGTCAGGATTCCTTTTTACATTCACTATCTTATCCTGTCAAAACCTTGACCATACACACCCATAACGGTTGAAAGGGAAACAAAAGCATCCGGGTCTTCTTCCTTTACGATGCGAAACACCTGCGGATATTCCATTCTTTTGACGATAATCATCAAAATATCATTTTCGGTTTTGGTATACCAGCCTACACCTTTAATAAAGGTTACGCCACGCCCCATTTCGTTTCCAATGCGGTCTGCTATTGTGTCAGCATGTCGGGAAAAGATAAAAAGCTGCACCGACTGCTTGTTGCCTGTGATGATAAGATCAATGGTATAGCTCACAACAACCATCACCACAAAGCCATAAACGAGTGGTTCAATGCTTTTAAAGATGAGGTATGAACTTAAAATGATGAAAACATCCAGAAACAAAATGATTTTTCCAGGACTGATATTCCGGTATTTGTTAACGATGAGTGCAACGATGTCTGTTCCTCCGGTGCTGCTCCCCTGCGTGAAGATGAAACCCATGGCAGAGCCTGACATCACAGCGCCCACAATACTCGCCAGAAATTTGTCTGTCACAAAAGGCTCTCTGATATAATATTGAAGCCCTGCAAAAAAGGCAGAAAGCACAATAATAGAATAAATAGTTTTTACGCCAAAACCCGAACCCAGAATCCGCATTGCAAAAACAATCAGCACAGCATTGATCGCTAAAACTGAAACACCAACAGGCAATCCAAACGACCAAAAGATCAAGGTCGCGATACCACTTACTCCTCCTCCCAGAATTTCATTTGGAATTAAAAAGGCAGTCCAACCCAATGCCATCACAAACAATCCAAATGTGATGATGGCATATGATTGCAACTCTTTGAAAAAACTTTTCTTTTTGGCCATAGATTTTTGCTTAAAAATTCATGTAAAAGTAATTCATTTCATTCGTTGAATTTTCAAAATGCCTCAATGATTCAATAAAGCCAATCGCAATCCGTTGTTGTCATAATATTTGAGTTACGCAGCCGGAAAAGAAGCTGAAAAAATTGAATTATGTTAAAAAAACTCAAATCTGAACCTTAAATTTGGATAATCGTATTTATTGGCAATAATTTTGATGCGTAATTACACTGATAAAATTAACACCATAAAAAACTATGACAATTTGGATCATTTTTGGATTCTTCATGCTTTTAAGCTGGCTCGTTGGTAGCCAATTGAAGTCCAAGTTTAAACAATTCAGTAAAATACCTGTCAACTACGGCATGAGTGGCCGCGACATCGCTCTAAAAATGCTGGCAGATAACGGCATACGCGATGTAAAGGTCGAATCTGTTCCTGGTGAACTGAGCGACCACTACAATCCATTGAATAAAACAGTCAACCTGAGCCCTGATGTCTATAATGGCATTTCCGTTGCTGCGGCTGCGGTTGCCGCGCACGAATGCGGACATGCCGTTCAGCATGCCACAGCCTACCATTGGCTGCAGATGCGGAGCCAACTTGTTCCGGTAGTCAGTTTCAGCTCAAAATATGTACAATGGGTTTTGCTGGCAGGAATACTGTTAATCAACACATTTCCACAGCTTCTGCTTGCCGGAATAGTGATGTTTGCATTGACTACAATATTCAGTCTTGTAACATTGCCAGTCGAAATAGATGCCAGTCGCAGAGCGCTTGCATGGCTCAACATCAGCGGTGTCACAACTCAATCAACCCATCCAAAGGCTCAGGAAGCTTTGCGTTGGGCGGCATACACCTATGTTGTAGCAGCTTTATCTTCCCTTGCAACCCTTTTGTACTATTTAGCCATCTATATGGGGCGAAGAGATTAATTAAATCTGAACTTTTATTAAAACCATAAATTTATAACCATGAAAAAAATCAGCTTTTATCTGATTGCGCTATTGATTGGCGTATCCACAGTATTCACATCATGTTCAAAAGATGATGATATACTCGACCCAAACCCAACCATCGACTTCAAAGGTGGTGGTGAATATGTAGCAAACGATGTAACGATCAAAGCAGGCGAAAGCATTAAAGTTGGTGTAAATGCTGCTTACAATTCACAAACAAAAAAGAAGCTTACAAAATTTAACATTATTCTGACAGCTAACAATACACCGACAACATTGATTGATGAAACGCTTACAAGCAATCAGGAATCTGTTTACTCGCAAGACTTTATGATTACTTTTCCAAATGTGGGTGTTGTAAAACTTGTTGCCAGAATCACTGACAGTGACAACAAAACTGATGAAGTTGAATTCACTGTAACTGTAGAGCAGGCAGGTGTTGAGGTCAAAAAGAAAACCAACGTTGAATTTGGCTCTTTCAACGACCCAATCGGTAGCTTCTATGCCTCCTCCACTGAAGAGGTTTTTACCGTATCACAGGCAGCTGCCAATCAGGCCAAAGTTGATCTTGTTTTCTTCAAAGGAGTTACCAATGGAAACACGATAGCAGCTCCAGATGACACCGATGCAAACGGTATCACAGACTTCAACCTCAATACCTGGACAACAAAAAATCAGACAAGGTTTATCAAAACAACTATGACTGCAGCAGAGTTTGATGCAATCGGCACTGTGTATAATTTCCCTGAATTCGTTGCTGCCAATGGCTTGACTAAAGCCAACCAATTGGCAAACGGCAATGTAATTTACTTTAGAACACAAGCCGGAAAACGTGGTTACGCAAAAGTTGTTGACCTCTATACCAAAGGCGATAAAGCTAAATTTGATTTTATCATCGAAAAATAGGCTTGAATAAATTTCAAAAAAAGGCTGTCTTGAAAAAGACGGCCTTTTTTTTTTGTTTATCTAACAAAATGAATGCAAAACGCCTGTGTTTACATAGGAAAAACAAAAAAAAATCATTTATTTTCATAATTCTGGTAATGAAGTAACGAATTAAGAATATTTTAATTTTCTATTCCGATGGATTTTATATTTTTGCGCCCACTATGAAATTTTGCAATTTTACAATCAATCCTTTTTATTAACCCTAAACCATTTTAACCATCATTATGGAACAAATCGTATGGTATATTCCCTTGGCAGGTCTTTTGGGAATTGTATTTATTTTGCTTAAAACAAGATGGATAGACAAGCAAGATGCCGGAAATGAAAAAATGCAGCGTATAGCAGGCTATATTGCCCGTGGCGCAATGGCATTTTTGAGAGCAGAGTACCGCATCCTTGCCATTTTTGTGGCATCCGTTTCGGTCTTGTTATTTATCAAAGGTTCCTACGAACCCGGCTCAAACGGCTTTGTCGTAATTTCATTTGTAGCGGGCGCGGTACTATCCGGTTTTGCCGGCTTCATCGGAATGCGTGTAGCCACCAAAGCCAATGTGCGTACCACACAAGCAGCGCGCACCTCACTCAATGCTGCACTAAAAGTCGCATTTACTGGTGGAAGCGTCATGGGAATCAGCGTTGTAACACTTGGTCTGCTTGGATTGAGCCTGCTGTTTTTATTGTTCCGTAATATCATTGGTGTTGACTGGTCTCTTGAAGTTGTCCTCAATGTGTTGTCGGCATTTTCACTTGGAGCCTCATCTATTGCGCTGTTTGCCCGCGTGGGTGGTGGCATCTACACAAAAGCAGCCGATGTTGGTGCCGACCTCGTCGGAAAAGTAGAAGCCGGCATTCCGGAGGATCATTATCTCAATCCTGCCACTATTGCCGACAATGTTGGTGATAATGTAGGAGATGTTGCTGGTATGGGCGCCGACCTTTTTGAATCTTTTGTAGGCTCGATTTTAGCAGCAATGGTTTTGGGTGTTGCTTACGTAAATATGCCTCAGGTGGCATCCTATTTTGATCTCGGACCGGTTTTGCTGCCACTTGCACTTGCTGCTTTTGGAATTCTCACAAGCATCATCGGAACCTTTTTCGTCAAAATTACCGGCGATGCGAATCCACAAAAAGCCCTCAACCGTGGTGAATTTGTTTCAACAGCAATCATGGTTTTCATTTCCTATTTCCTGATCAATTTCTTTTTACCTGAATCATGGACATTTATTCAAGCAGATGGCAGCATGACAGAATTCACCTCTCTTGGTGTATTTTACGCAACACTTATTGGCTTAGGCATCGGAATCGGGATTGGAAAAGTGACAGAATATTATACCGCAAGTGGTAAAAAATCTGTTCAGTCCATCGTGGATCAGTCGCACACCGGCGCTGCAACCAACATTATAGCTGGACTTGAACTTGGGATGAAGTCAACAGCAATACCTGTGCTGGGATTGGCTGCAGCCATCATTTTCTCTTATCATTTTGCCGGACTATACGGCATTGCCATCGCAGCTGTAGCTATGCTTGCAAACACAGGCATTCAGCTTGCTGTGGATGCATACGGACCTATTGCCGATAATGCGGGTGGTATTGCAGAAATGAGCGAACTACCCAAAGAAGTCCGTCAGCGCACAGATAAACTCGATGCTGTTGGAAACACAACCGCTGCCATTGGCAAAGGTTTTGCAATCGCATCCGCAACTTTGACTGCTTTGGCTCTTTTTGCCGCTTTTATGTCACAGGCAAGAATTACTGTCATTGACGTTTCTCAACCACTCATCATGGCCGGACTGCTTGTTGGCGGGATGCTGCCTTATCTTTTTTCCTCTATGGCAATGGGTGCTGTAGGACGTGCTGCACAAAAAATGATCACAGAAGTGCGTCGTCAGTTTCTGGAGATTCCTGAGCTAACAAATGCATTGAAAATAATGAAAAAATACGATGGAGATATGAGCAAAATCTCTGCCGATGAACAAATTGTAATGCAAAAAGCTGAACATGCTGCCGAATATGAAAAATGTGTTGAGATTTCTACCGAAGCCTCTCTCAAGGAAATGATACTTCCGGGCTTGCTCGCTGTAATTGCACCTGCCGTAGTTGGATTTTTGGGTGGCGCTCAGATGTTGGGCGGATTGCTTGCCGGTGTAATGGCATCAGGAGTATTGCTTGCAATTTATCAATCGAATGCAGGTGGTGCATGGGACAATGCCAAGAAAATGATGGAAGAAGGCGTCATGCATGATGATGTTATGCAAGGCAAAGGCAGCGCATCGCACAAAGCAACAGTAGTGGGCGATACCGTTGGCGATCCTTTTAAAGATACAAGCGGGCCATCACTGAATATTCTTATAAAATTGATGTCGGTGGTTGCTTTGGTAATCGCTCCAAGCATCGCCGAAGATGCTGTAAGCCTTAATGACAAACCACTTCAGCTGAATCCTAAGTCGCAGTTGATTGAAGAAACCAAAACAGATGACAAGGCAACCGTTTTGTACGAAACCGCCAAAGAAGAGATGGAACTATTGAATTAGGGGATATTTATTTCATGTAAAGCCTGACTGAAAATTTTTTAGTCAGGCTTTTTTTGTCCGACTGATTAGAATAACTGAAAATCGAATTGAACCATCATCCAAAGAAAAGGATTTTGTATTGAAACTATTTTTCTTCAACTACAACAAGCTTCCCTTGAATGCGCAATCTTTCTATGATTTTTCCGATAATTTTATGGCGGTTGAGCAGCCCCTGCTGACGGAATTCGATGCTTCCCTCATTCAGATTTTCAGCTTTACCAAGCCATATATTCACTTTATCTGCCATTTTCAGAAAATAGGCCATTTCAGATGCCGGTGATCCTTCGGGATAATTCTCAGGATTTTCATCAAGTAAGTGGTACACCTGATTCAGCGTAATCATTCCTTCTGTAACAAGTTCAAAATCATCAAGATGATATGATGGAGGCGTGATTGTGCTTTCAGTGTTCATGACCTCCAGTTTTTTATTCAGGTTTCTGGCTGCAATCATAGCGGTTGAGCCTCCGCTGATTATATGTATTCCTTCTGATTCGGCAAAGCTTTTAACCCATCCGGCATCTTCACTTTTATGCAGCGGAGGTCCGCTCATGAGGTTGACAATGACACCGCGCCTGTTGAGGGCAAAAAGCACAGAGCAATCGTCACCTGTACCTTCCGGCCAGTAGCCCCGCCCCTGATCATGCACTTCCTTTGCGATTGTTTTGCCATCGAGGCGTTCTACAGGCAATTTTGTCTGCAAAAACTTTCTGACACCTTCAGCTTCCCAGCCGTTAGGAAAATATTTCCCGATACCTGCCTGAGTGATTCCGTCTGAAAGCAACAACAGCCCTTCCCCTTTGTCGATGATGCAGTTTGATTCATGAACAATGGCCTTTTCCTGTGTATAAACACGGTCGCGGAGCACCTGCGCATAGCTTTTATTGATAAGTATCGGAGGCGGCATTTCGTAGCTGAGAACCGTTGTCTGACCATTGTTCAGAATGCGGGCAATGGTAAATACAGCAAAGGGTTCACCTGTTCCCCAAACTCTGTCCATGGTTGATGACACTGCTGCAAAAGCCTCCCTCACTGTCATGCCACTGCTGATAAGACCAATGATGCGCGACACACACATTGTGGCTGCAATATGTGCTTTTACACCTGAACCCAAACCGTCTGAAAGCACTATCGTTGTTGCCTGTTCATCACGAAAGATACCCCATGCATCGCCGCAAGGCTGACCAGGTTTTTTTGGCGTTTGAACAGCAAATATGTCAGAGTGAATATACATTATCTCGGTTATCAGGTTAATTGACTGGTGGAATATTCAGTCGTTATTTTTTGATGGAATCGATAAGTTTTTTCATGAGAATTTCTCCGCGTGCAGTATTTTCTCCCAGAAAACGCGCCAGCTCTTGTGCCATACTAATTTGATGTTCAATAAGTTCCTGTGCTTTAATGACCGTTTCAGATTTCACCTCCGTCAGTTTGTCTTTACTCGACTGACTATCAGTAATATCAACAAAAACACCAACATAGTTTTGTTCTTCCGGCATGGTATAGGCTACAAGATGACAAATCAGGTTATAGCTGTTGTAGTGAACTACTTTGCGAATGACTTCCTCCTTGCCTGTTGCAAGTTTTTCAAACACATCCGGATCAAGCAGATAGCTGACTTTCTTACCGATTAAAGCATCAGAACAGGAAAACATTTTTTTAAAGGCAGGGTTCATGTGAAGAATGCTCAGATCCTTACTCAATAAAATAATTCCGTTCGGATCACGTGAGATCATGGTATCGAACTTTTGTTCGGCAAAACGGCGCATATAGGGCATACACATTTCAGGTTCTGCAAGGCCTTCGAGTACAGCAACAGCTTTATCACGGCACGAAGGATAGCCGCAGGCAGTGCAGTTAAGCTCGTCAGAAAGCTGGTGTTTTCCGGTCATCCGCAACACTTCTCTGATTTGTTCTTCTGTCCAGTTCTTTTTTTGTGTCGGTTTCACATTGGGAAAACCTGCATCCAAAGTGTCATAAGCTTCTTCTGTATCTTTTGAAAGACCAGGATGCGTTTTTGAATAATTCAACAACTGCGACCTGCTGACAAAACTATTATTATGCTTGTTGGCATAAGGTCCGTTGATACAGCCGTTTTTACAAAAAAGCGGCTCAATGATGGTTGTTGTTGTTTTACTGTCAGAAAGCGTTTGAATAGCATCTTTTACTTCACGGTATCCACTCACAGCAATCACTTGTGCATCAAGCATATCGGTAGACATACCTGCAGTACGGAGCAATCCGCCTTCAAGCGGAAAGAGGCGGGCATCACCAGGAACCTGTTCGTTAAATGAACTTTCTTCACAGTTGCCAAAATTGATGTTCTTTAGTCTGAAAAGCTCTTCAAGCTCTTCAAACGTGATAACTGCATCGATAAAAACATCATTTTTATTCCATTGTGCCTCATCCTTTTTTGCCACACAAGGCCCTGCAAAAACGACCTTGCGGCCGGGTACTTTTGATTTTAACATCCTTGCGTGCGCAAGCATGGGCGAAGCAACAGGAACAAGATAAGCGGCCATTGCCGGGGCTTCGTGCATGACATAACTAACTACGGCAGGACAAGCAGTGCATATATGATGCTTTCCCGGATTTTCCCTGATGTGCTTTTCAGTAGCCAAAGCCGAATGCCATGCACCAATAGCCGTTTCGGCGACATAACTGAAGCCAAGCATACGGAGGGCTGAGGGAAGCCGTTTTTGTTCAGATTCGCTGTAATATGCTACAAAAGATGGCGCAAGGCTAAGCGCCAGTTGCTCACCATCTTCAATCATCTGGAGAACTTTCCCGTAATCGGTGCGGTATTCCTTGGCATTTTGCGGGCAAGCCAGAATGCAGGTACCACAAGCAATGCAACGTTCAGCAATAACCTGTGCCTGCCCATCATGCATTTTAATAGCATTTACAGGACAAACGCGCACGCAACGATAACAATCGCGGCACTTGGCTTTTGATGTATAAACAACTGGAAGCCTTTCCTTTGGACGAACAGGAGCTTTAAGTGCCATAGTTAAGATATTTTTAAGTTTTGTATCTGTTGGTCAATCAAAATTTTATTTGTGTTGCCACTGTCCGAATCACCGTAAAAAGAGTGATCTCATTACTGATGAACCAGACAGCTCAGTGGCAACAACTTCCAAAATTCAACCAAATTAACCAATATTCAATCTGAATCAAGATTCATTTCATATAGAAGTGAGATTTCAAACAATCTGAAATTTCATTTCTATTTTCTGATCAACACACCAATTTTCTGTATTTCACTGTCCAGAAGCGCTTTGGCCTTCTCAAAAGTAGCATGCTCGATGATGGTATCATTTACACGAAGTACAGGGCCGCGGTCGCAACGCTCGAAGCAGAAAGTCGCTTTCACGTCAACCATATCTTCCTGGCCTTCAAAGCCTACGATATCTTCGAGTCTGTTTTCGGTGACATACTTAGTCATTTTCTGGAGCAATTCCTGCGCGCCCCTCAGGTAACAGTTTGTGCCGACGCAAACATACACCTCAATTTTCGGATGCTCTGTATCGCGGATTGTTATCACCTGATCATTGATTCGCTTGCGTCCGTGATAATGCGTATGCAACAGTTCGTGTGCTTTATGGCCGCCGATTTCTCCAAGGGTCATTTTGTACAACTCCTTTACATAAGGATTGTCCTGAGATTTATGCAATTCGAGTTGCTTATCTGCAT
>Ga0208244_100471_pt1 | contig 38888 bp, 35 predicted proteins | sample SubbioCR12Aug_5A_FD_184828 | JGI IMG/M metagenome (GOLD analysis project Ga0208244, IMG submission 184828) | Serpentinite rock and fluid subsurface biosphere microbial communities from McLaughlin Reserve, California, USA - CR12Aug_5A (SPAdes) | ecosystem: Environmental > Terrestrial > Deep...
GATTCAATGGTAGCCCGGATTCGGTCACAAATTTCGTCGCTAAACTCCTGGCCGCATATCCGCACGGCCTATCTATAACACAGTTCTCCCCTTGTGTCCAGCCCCCCAACTTATGGGACACGATCAGCATCGAAAGGGGGAGGGGATTTAAGACAGATTTCAAATATATTTAATAGGGGTTCGAAAAGAAACCATCGAAGATGTCGGCCAGGGCCTGGTTGACCATCATTTCCACCCTTTCCGGTGTCAATCTGGCCAGTGTCGCCTCCTTCTCCACCTCGACATTTCTCGTAAAGACCTTCCCCTCTTTTTTCACTCCTAAATGGATGACGAAGTGGACCGAAGTCTTCGCATTCGTTCGAAATGTGCCGGCCTTCCCTTCTGTCCAGAACCTCTTGATCTCGATCATCAGGACAGAATCGGCCTCGATATTCTTCAGAGACTCGGGGTTCCCATCCCAATTGGATATCGGAATCGTCTTCACTCCAAAACGGGAAAGGGTATTGGATATCGAATTCATCATCGCCTGATTCAGAGGAAAGGGGTCACTTTTGAAATAACTTAAGGGCCCCTCATGGGGAGTATGGCGACCAATGTAGAGTTGATCCGGGCGCTCGTCTTTAAAAGAGACGAGGCCAAGCGTGGGGCCGACCTTCCCTGAGAGTGAAGGAAATTCTTTGACGGGTTGATATTGAACGCGAACGAGATAAGTCCCTCCCTTTGCACAACCGAACACGAAAAAGAGAATCAAAATGATTGAGAGCCAACGGTATGATTTCATGGGGCCTCCTTCCTTTCTTCGGAAAAGATTAAGACCTAAATTGAGCGATTTTGTAGGGCCACCCTCAAAGGGTTGCTTTTGTTCCGTCGGTTAAATCTGGATTTAAGCCTTGCCCTACATGATCACCTATTGGGTGCAGGTCAGGAGACCTGCACCCTACCCTTTGGGTTGTTTAATAAGAGGGTAGATTCGGGTCTCCTGACCCGAATCATCTTGCATTGGAAAAAGAATCGCTCGATTTGGGTAATATATAGTTCAATTTATCAGTTAACCCCCGAAAAGTCAAAAATTCCTTTTGTAGACTTTTACCATAAAATGTAGTAAAAATAGTTGTAACTATTCATTTTTAATGCAATTTCAATCCGCCATCGAGATTGAAAAAGGAGGGCAAATGCGGTTTCCACAATACAGGCCGAGAAGATTGCGAAAGGATGGATTGCTCCGGGAGATGATACGGGAGACCCACTTAAGGCCGGATGACTTTGTCCTTCCCCTCTTCGTCCGTCCCGGCAAGGGAGTGAAAAAACTGATCTCATCCATGCCAGGCCATTTTCAGTTATCCATCGACCTCCTGATCAAGGAGGTGAAGGAAGCCAGGGCCCTGGGAATTCTCGGTGTGATCCTTTTTGGCATCCCCGAAAAAAAGGATGAACTGGGTTCGGAAGCCTACTCGAAGGATGGAATTATCCAGAGGGCAGTGAGCCAGATCAAAAAGAAGGTGGACGGAATTCTGGTCATCACCGATGTCTGCCTCTGCGAATATACCAGCCATGGACATTGCGGAGTGGTCAGGGATGGCCGGATTCTCAACGATGAAACGCTCGAACTTCTCAGCCGTCAGGCCCTCTCTCATGCTGAGGCGGGCGCAGACATCGTTGGCCCTTCGGATATGATGGATGGAAGAGTGGGAGCCATTCGAAAGACCCTTGATGAGAATCAATTTGAAGAGACTCCCATCCTCTCTTATGCGGCCAAGTATGCCTCCGGTTTTTATGGGCCTTTCCGTGTGGCTGCAGAATCAAAACCCCAGTTCGGCGACCGAAAATCCTATCAGATGGATCCCGCCAATGGAGATGAGGCTCTGAGAGAGGTTGAACTCGACATCGAGGAAGGGGCGGATATGGTCATGGTCAAACCCGCCCTTCCTTACCTCGATATCATCTACCGGGTGAAGCAGACTTTCAACATTCCGGTTGCCGCTTACAATGTGAGCGGAGAATTTTCAATGGTCAAGGCGGCCTCGAAATTAGGCTGGATCGACGGAGATCAGGTGATGATGGAATCCCTCATCGCCATCAAAAGGGCGGGAGCGGATATCATTTTGACCTATTTTGCGAAAGAAGCAGCCAAAAAATTAGTTTAGAGTTATGAGTTATGAATAATGAATGATCCATTGAAAGTTAAGAATCAAAAATTAAAAACTCCGAACTCCGAACTCCGAACTCCGAACTTTCAATTGAGAATGGTAGCCTGGGAACTGATCCGGAGCTGTAACCTCGCCTGTGTCCACTGCCGCGCCTCTTCAGAGCGGGGGCCCTACCCGGGTGAATTAACCACACAGGAATGCTTCCGTGTGATGGACGAGATCGCCACCATCGGCAAACCCGTCATCATCCTCACCGGTGGAGAACCCCTACTCCGGGCCGATATCTTCGATCTGGCCGAGTATGGAACGAAGAAAGGGTTCCGGATGGTGATGGCCACCAATGGCACCCTGATCACCGAAGAGAATGTCAAAGCAATGAAGGCCTCCGGGATCCAGAGGATCAGCGTCAGCCTCGATGGCCCTGATGCGGAGACGCATGACGCCTTCCGAAGAGTGAAGGGGGCCCTTGAGGGATCGCTCCGGGGCATTGAGATCGCAAAAAAATATGACCTTCCCTTCCAGATCAATACAACGATCACCAGGGCCAACCTCCATCTGATTGAAAAGATCCTTCGTCTATCCATTGACCTCGGCGCCGTGGCCCATCATATCTTTCTGCTCGTCCCCACAGGGAGGGGAAAGGAACTTCAGGAACAGGAGATCTCCGCGCTCGATTATGAAAAAACCCTCAACTGGTTTTACGAACAGAACGATCAGGTGGACCTCCAGCTCAAGGCCACCTGTGCTCCCCATTATTATCGCATCCTCCGTCAGCGGGCGAAAAAAGAGGGAAAGAAGATCACTCCTCAAACACATGGACTCGATGCCATGACCCGTGGTTGCCTCGGAGGCATCTCCTTCTGCTTTATCTCCCATATGGGTCAGGTTCAACCCTGCGGCTATCTCGAATTGGACTGCGGAAATGTCAGGGAAAAACCCTTCCGGGAGATCTGGGAGGAGTCCCGCATCTTCCGGGATCTTCGAAATTTCGATGGTTATAAGGGGAAATGTGGCCCCTGTGAATTTAGAAAGGTCTGCGGAGGTTGCCGGGCCCGTGCCTACGAAATCTCCGGAGACTACATGGCAGAGGAACCTTACTGCATCTATGAGCCGGCTTAAAATAGGGACACTCCCCAATTTTTATCATTGGGAAGTTATCTTATGGGAAAAATTGGGAAGTGTCCCTTGTGATTGGATATGAAATCATTTCTTAAATCCTTTTTCCGCTTCCGAATCAGTCTGACCATCAAATTTCTCATGGCCATGATCTTTCTGGTCGTCATCACCTCCGGCGCCTTCGGATGGTTCTTCCTTGGAAGAGAGGCTTCCCAACTTCATAGCCAATTAGATGCTTATGGAAAATCCATCATCAACAATTTTCTTTCCAATCGTTCCATCAACCTTCTCTTCGAACAGGGAACCGGCCTGACCAATCGCCCTGTCTTACAGGGAATCGCCGAAAGGATGGCGATGGAAAAAGATGTCATCTTCTTTACCGTTATAAACAGTCATGGCGAATGGGTGGCCCATGCCATTCGAAAATCCATCGATCCCCGAAACGCCTACCTCATCACTCATCCCATCCAATCCAAGGATGGTCAGAGCCTCGGAACTCTCCATCTCGGCCTCTCTTTTAGCCAGGTGGAAGAACGAATGTTCGACCTGAAGAGGGATATCCTCTTCGTCGCCATGGGAGTCATTGGAATTGGATTTCTGCTCACCCTCATCTTCACCCGCATTCTCCTGAAGCCCATCGAAGAGCTGGCTTTAGCCACGGAGAAGATCGCGGGGGGTAATCTGTCGCAGACCGTTCAAATTCGCTCCAGAGATGAGATCGGAGATCTTGCCCGAGCCTTCAATCAGATGACCCTTCAGTTGAAAGACTCCAGGAATGGCCTGGAGGAAAAAGTGGAGGAACGGACCCATCGACTGGAGGAGAACATCGCTGAGATCAACAATGCCAGGACAGTGACACTGAAAATGCTTGAAAGCCTCCAGTCTGCCAAAATCGAGCTGGAGAGGGTCAACCTCGAGTTAAAGGAAGCGGATGAGACCCGAATGAAATTCATCGGGATGGCCTCCCATGAACTAAAGACCCCGCTTACCGCCGTTAAAGCCAATATTGATTTCATCCTTTCAGGGAAAGGAGGGAATGTGCCTGATGACTTGAGGTCCCATCTTCTTACGATCCAGAGAAACACGAACCGGATCCAGGCAACCATGGATCATATGCTGGACCTCACCCGGATCAAATCAGGCCGCCTCCTCATCGATCAAGAGCCGATCCTCCTCTCTGAAGTAGTGGAGGGATATATCCATGAGGTGAAACCGGTGGATAAAAACCTCACCATCCGGGTTGATATTCCCGAAGATCTCCTTGTGTATGCTGACCGAAACCGGCTTCACGATATCTTTATCAATCTCCTTTCCAACGCCTTCAAATTTACTCCGGAGGGAGAAAAGGTTTCGATCATTGCCAGTCATAAGGGTGACGATATCTTTCACGAAATCCGGGATACCGGGATAGGCATCCCGGAGGATAAACTCCAGAAGATCTTCGAGGAATTTTACCAGGTCGAAGGGGGAAAATACGGCGGCACGGGCCTGGGCCTTTCCATTGCCAAACGGGTGATCGAAGAACATGGGGGAAGGATCTGGGTTGAATCCCAGCCGGGGAAAGGTTCCGTTTTCTATTTCACTCTCCCGGCCTTTAAGGAGAAGGAAGATGGAAGATCAGTCCGTTTATAAAGAGACAAAAGGCAGGGCATTGATCGTCGACGATGCACCGGATACACGGGAGATCATCCGGAAACTTCTTGTCTATGAAGGATACGAAGTCATCACGGCATCTACCGGAGAAGAAGGAGTGGAAAAAACAGAGGCAGAGAAGCCGGATGTCATCTTGATGGACATTAACCTTCCCGGTATCGATGGGGCCGAAGCCCTGCGAAGGATCAGGGGGATCAATCCCATTCAATGTGTTATCATGCTGACCGCCTATGCCACGCTGGACAACGCCATTCAGGCCCTCAAGGAAGGCGCTTCGGACTTCATCAAGAAGCCCTTTGAAAATGAACATCTGGTCCATATCGTCAACCAGACGCTTGAAAAATACCTCATCCTGAAAGAGAAGGAAAAATTGGAGGAGGAGGTGCGGCGGCTATCCATTACGGATGACCTGACCAGCCTTTATAACCACCGCCATTTTTTCAAAACGCTGGAATCCGAACTGGTCCGGAGGAAACGCCAGAAAACCTCCCTCTCGCTGATCATGTTCGACCTCGACAATTTCAAAAATTATAATGATCACTTCGGACATATTGAAGGGGATCGGGTTTTGAAAAAGATTGGTGAGATTGTTAGGCAATCCATCCGTAGCAATGTTGATTCCGGATATCGCTACGGAGGGGATGAATTTGCCGCCCTTCTTATCGGCGCTACACGCGATCAGGCCCTCCACATTGCCGAACGAATCCGTTCAACGATCGAAGAGGCTGGATTCGAGAAGATCACGGTGAGCATCGGTCTGGCTGAATTCAAAGAACATATGGATATGGAGAGGTTTGTCAAATCGGCAGACGATGCCATGTACATGGCCAAACATTCGGGCGGAAACCGGGTTCAAACATCTACTCGCTGAGTGGCTGCGTACAAATGACTTGAACAAGTGCATTTGCCAATGACCCTTCGTGGTGAGTTTTTCCTTCGACTTTGCTCAGGACATTCGGAAAAAAACCGTTCGTCCTGAGGCTCTCGAAGGGTGAACGGGCTGGTTGTTCATGTTATTCATGCGCAGACCCTAAGATGCAAAAGTATAGGGAGTCGCATAGTCTTTTAGTCTCTCAGTCATTAGTCACATCGTCTTTAAGACGACTATAAGACGATGTGACCATTCGACCATTCGACGACAACGCTTATGTCCAATCGCCCTCAACTCTTTCTGATTGACGGTTCTTCCTACATCTACCGGGCCTTCTACGCCATCCGCCACCTCTCCAATTCAAAAGGTTTTCCGACGAATGCCATTTACGGCTTCACCCAGATGCTCCTCAAGGTGCTTAAAGATCACCGGCCCGACTATCTTGCCGTGGTCTTTGACTCGAAGGCGCCCACCCTCCGAAGCAAGACCTATCAGGAATATAAAGCCAACCGGCCCGCCATGCCGGAAGGACTCATCCCCCAGATCCCCTATATCAAGAGGATCACCGAAGGTTATCGCATTGCCACATTGGAGATGGAGGGATACGAAGCAGATGATCTCATCGGAACCGTAGCAAAAGGGTTGGAATCGGAACTCGATGTGGTGATCATTACCGGAGACAAGGACCTCCTACAACTGGTGAACGATCAAATCCAGATTTATGATACGATGAAGGAAAAAAGATTTGGGGCGGAGGAGGTGAGGCAGCGCTTCGGGGTGGGGCCTGAACAGGTGGTGGAGGTGATGGGCCTGGCAGGAGATGCCATTGACAACATTCCGGGTGTCCCTGGAATCGGAGAGAAAACAGCAATCGAATTGATCAAAGCCTTCGGATCGATCGAGAACCTCCTCGATCATTTAGACCAGGTCCCCCAGAAAAAATTGAAGGAGAAATTGGAAAATCACTGCGAACTCGCGCGACTCAGCCGCAAGTTAGCCACGATTCAGACCGATGTCCCCGTCACCTTTCGGAAAGAGGATTTCGTTATCTTTCCTCCGGACCCGGGAAGCCTCAAGGGTCTCTTTAAAGAATTGGAGTTCCATAAACTTCTCAGGGAATTTTCTGAAGAAGCTCCGGAAGGAAAGCCGGACCGGGATTATCGTCTGATCACGGATCAGGATGGATTCCTTTCATTGTTACAAGACCTGAAGGAATCGAAATGCTTTGCCATCGATATCGAGACCACTTCGCTCTATCCAATGTGGGCTAAACCCGTTGGAATCAGTCTCTCCCATACGCTCCATCAGGCCTTCTATATTCCCCTTGGCCATCGGCAGGCCGGGCAACTTCCTCTTCCTTGGGTGCTGGAAAAGTTGCAACCGCTCCTCGAGGATGAGGAGGTGAAGAAGGTGGGACAAAACATCAAATATGACTGGATTGTCCTGAAACACCATGGCATCGCCATGCGAGGGATTCTCTGCGACACGATGATTGCCTCCTACCTTCTCAATCCCACGAAACACAATCACAACCTCGGTGAGATCAGCCGTGAATATCTGGACCGTAGCGTCACCGACTACAAGGAAGTGGTTGGAGGAAAGGGGATGACCTTTGATCAGGTCGATCTTGAAAAGGCCAGGGATTATAGCTGTGAGGATGCGGATGTGACCTTCCAGCTCTCCCATCTCCTCGTTCCGAAACTGAAGGAGGGAGGATTTGAAGAACTCTTCGACAGGCTGGAGATGCCGCTTGCCATTGTCCTGGCAAAGATGGAGATGAACGGGGTAAAGATCGATATCGATCAACTCGGGGATTTTTCGAAAGAGATCGAAAGCCAGCTTCTCCGGAAGAGGGATCAGATCTACGGGCTGGCCGGTGAAGTCTTCAACATCAACTCCTCCCAGCAGTTAGGAAAGATCCTCTTTGATAAACTGAAACTGCCCGTGATCAAAAAGACGAAAACAGGAGTCTCCACCAATGTCGAGGTTCTGGAAAAACTCTCCCTCCATCATGATCTCCCTCTCGAGATACTCGGGTATCGAAATCTTACCAAACTGAAATCGACCTATATCGATGCCCTGCCCAAACTGCTTCATCCGGAAACAGGCCGCGTCCACACCTCCTACAATCAAACGGTCACCGCTACGGGAAGGCTCTCCTCAAGCGATCCCAACCTTCAGAATATCCCCATCCGCACGGATGAGGGAAACCGTATCCGTCAGGCCTTCATCCCTGAGAAGGGGTATGTCATTGTCTCTGCGGACTACTCCCAGATTGAATTGCGGATTCTGGCCCATCTCTCCCACGATGAGGTGCTGATCGAAGCCTTCCAAAGGGATGAAGACATCCATAACCGAACCGCCTCCGAGATCTTCGGCGTTCCCCTGGAACAGGTGACGCCGGCCATGAGAAGGGAGGCCAAGGTGATCAATTTCGGCATCATCTATGGAATGAGCGCCTATGGCTTATCACAGCAGTTAAAGATAGAACCTAAAATTGCCCAAACCTACATCGATGAATATTTTAAAAAATATACCGGAGTCCAAACCTATACCCGAGGAATTGTGGACGAGGCCAGGAAGAAGGGCTTTGTCACCACCCTTCTTAACCGGCGGCGTTACCTGCCGGAGATAAACTCCCCAACGGTCGCCATCCGGCAGGCCTCTGAGAGAATGGCCATCAACACACCCTTACAGGGAACAGCCGCAGACATCATCAAGGTAGCGATGATCCGGATCCAGAACCGTTTGGAGGAGCTCCATTTTTCAACTAAGATGATCATGCAGGTCCACGACGAACTGGTTTTTGAGGTCCCTGAAGAAGAGATCGAAAAGACACTCCCGATGATCCGGACTGAAATGGAGACGGTCATGGAACTCTCCGTTCCCCTCAAGGTCTCGATCCATTCCGGAAAAAATTGGGCAGAAGCCCATTGAACCGCCCCTCACCCTTCCCCTCTCCCCTCCGAGGGGAGAGGGAGGGGGTGAGGGGCATTCGGAGTAATGAGTTCGTAGTTCGGAGATTTCAGTTTCCTACTCCGAACTCCCGACTACGAACTCCGAACTGTAAAAGGGGAAATCCTATGAGAAGAACACTACTTTTAATATTGATGGTGTTGGTATCGTCATCATGGATGGCCTTCGGCCAGGAGATCTATCGATGGGTGGATGAGAAGGGCACCGTCCACTTCGCCGATGATTTCACACTCGTTCCCGAGAAGTACCGGGATCAGATCCAGAGAAGAACTCCTTCCGAGAAGCCCTCTCCTCCACCTGTCAGACCACCCATAGGACCGGAGGCCACAAGGCCAACGGCCGAACCCACGCCTGAAAAAAAAGACCTTCTGGGCAGGGGAGAGGAGTGGTGGAGGGCTAAGATGAAGGAGTGGAACGATAAACTTCAAAACGCCCAGAAGAATTATGATCTCGTCTATTCCGATTTGAAGCAGAAGGAGAAGGAACTGGCGGATGCGAAATTTAAACCTGACAGTCTCAAACGGAAGCTGAAAGCTGAGATCAAAGAGTTGGAAGTTAAGGTCAAGGAGCGGGAAAGAGAGAGGGACGAAGTGAAGAATATGGTGGAGAAGGTCTTGCCAAAACAGGCCGAAAATGATCGTGCCGATCCCGCCTGGCTCAAACCCAAAGAATAAAGCATCCTTTGCAAATCCATTCTGAAAATGCTAAAATCTGACCAGAAGGACTAGAAGAGGAAGTTCTCATGAGCATGTGGCAGCTTCAGGAGGCAAAGGCCCGCTTGAGCGAAGTGATCAAGAAGGCAGCAAAAGAAGGCCCGCAGAAAATCACTGTTCACGGGGAACCGACCGCTGTCGTGATTTCAAGCAAGGAGTACGAACGTCTCAAACGCCCAAAAAGTAGTTTCGTCGAATTCATGCGCTGCTCACCACTTTACGGCCTGGAGCTTGACCTGAGGCGTGAGCAAACCCTCACACGCGAGGCCGGAATTTCATGAGTTATCTGCTCGATACCAATATTGTATCAGAGACAATCCGCCGTAACCCGAACAAGGCGGTCATCTCATGGCTCGATCAGATCCCTGCTGAGGCGCTCTTTGTGAGCGTTCTGACACTTGGTGAAATCCGCAAGGGCATTGAGGCCCTCCCCGATAGAAGGCGGCGGGAGAAGTTACGTCTCTGGTTGGAGCACGAGCTTCCGGCTTGGTTCGAGGGTCGGGTGCTTACGGTTGACCTTGCTGTAGCTAACCGCTGGGGCCGGCTCCTCGTAGAGGCAGGACGGCCAGTCCCCACCATCGACAGTCTTCTTGCTGCCACAGCATTGCACCACGAGTTACGGCTGGTGACGCGGAATGCCAATGATTTCGATTATCCTGGTCTTGAAGTAATTAATCCCTTCGGCTAAGCGCTGAAAGGAAGGCACCGGATGGCTGTGTGTGTGGGTGCCACCGTTCGCCCTGAGGCCCTCGAAGGGTATCTGGACGTCACTCCATTCTGGAAAACAATGAAAATACCGGGGATCATAAGAAATATCTCCTTGTCCTTTTTGGTTCAACCGCCAAGTTGTTTTAGAACCAGCGTTCCCTCAATTTTCCGTTTTCCAATGATCCAATCACCAACCAAATCTTAATTGTTAGCGTCATTTTCTACTCTCTTGCCCTAAATCTTCTGCAATTTCCCTGAATTGTTCGAGAGCGGCTTCAAGATCCTCTAAGATTTCTTGGGCGAGAACTCCAGGGTCTGGCAGCTTGTCAGATTCCTCCAGACTTTCGTCTCTGAGCCAGAAAATATCGAGGCTGGCTTTGTCGCGGCTGATTAGTTCCTCATAATCGTAGGAGTGCCAGCGACCATCAGGGTTCTTTTCTGACCAGGTGGGTTTACGATCATGGCGACTGGATGGATTGTAACACTGCACAAACTCGTCTAAGTCTTTTCGCTGCAAAGGATCGGTCTTCAGAGTGAAGTGTTTATTGGTGCGGAGGTCATATATCCAGAGCTTTTTAGTCCAAGGGGTTTCGCTGGCTGGTTTGCGATCAAAGAAGAGGACATTTGCTTTGACACCTTGGGCATAAAACAGACCGGTGGGAAGTCTCAGCAGGGTGTGAACGTCACATTCGTGAAGCAATTTTCGACGCACAGTCTCGCCGGCCCCGCCTTCAAACAGCACGTTATCAGGAACAACAATTCCCGCTCGGCCATTGGGTTTGAGTAATGTCTTTACGTGCTGAAGGAAGTTAAGTTGTTTGTTGGATGTCGTCGCCCAGAAATCGTCGCGCTCCACAATCTCTTTTTCTTTGGAAACCTTGCCGTTTTCCCCGACTATCGTGACGCTGCTCTTTTTCCCAAATGGAGGATTCGTAAGGACGATATCAAAGCGTTCCCCAGGGTCGCCGGCCAGAGAATCACTCACTATGATTGGCATTTTCTTGTCTCCACCTATCCCGTGGAGAAGCAAGTTCATCGCGCAGACTCTGGCTGTCCCTTGGACGATTTCCCAGCCTTTGAAAGTATCTTCCTTCAACCTCCGCTTCTCTTCTTTAGTCATATTGGGGTAGTGTTCAATGATGTATTTATGAGATAAGAAGAGAAAGCCTCCCGTTCCGCACGCTGGATCACAGATCTTGTCTCCAGGCTCCGGAGCAATAACATCGACCATGGTTCGGATCAGTTCTCGGGGAGTAAAGTACTGTCCCGCTCCGGACTTAAGGTCTTGTGCATTTTTCTCTAGAAGCCCCTCGTAGGCGTCCCCTTTGACATCAGAACTCATCATTGACCAGTTTTCTTTGTCAATGAGATCGACGATAAGACGTCTCAGCTTTGCCGGATCTTGGATTTTGTTCTGGGATTTACCGAAAATAAGGCCAAGTAGTCCTTTCTTGCCTCCCAGTTCTTCCAAAACTTTTCTGTAGTGTTCAAAAAGCTCACTACCATCCTTGCTAATAAGCGCGGGCCAGCTATATTCCGCCGGCACTATGCTGGGTTGACTGTATGGCGGCTTTGTCCTCTCATCGGTCATTTTGAGGAACAACAGATAAGTGAGCTGTTCGACATAGTCGCCATAACTCATCCCATCATCACGAAGGACGTTGCAATAATTCCAGAGTTTTTGAACAATGGCCGAGTTAGCCATGGTTTCTCCTAATATTTTGTGGTTGTGTATATCCCAGTTCTACCGGGGCAAGGATATCCTTGCTTGTTCTTATGTTTGTTCAGAGAGGACTCGTTCGATTTATGTGAGAACTGTTTTCCGCACAGAGGACATTTGAAAATATATTTAGGTCCATAGCTTGGTGTTCTTTTTTTCTGGGAAGACCTAATTGAGATACCCCTTGTCGGCTTTGATATGGCCGTACGGAGTGTGGGCGGCGCTGAAATCGGACCAGAGGCAGTTAGCTCAACGACATATCGAGGCTTGAATGGTATCTTTGTAACTTCCGCGCGTTGAATACGATCAGTCCGGTATGACCTATCCTCTCCGGTATTATGTTTTACTGCATACAGCAACAGGTCCCCTTCACGCGTCTGACGCAACGAATATGGCTCTATTAATCGACGGGTACCGCCGTACGTCAAATCCACGCACAGTCGATTTGCAGCGGCGAAACGTATGACCTCGAGCGGTGTCGTCGAATGCCAGGCGCGAGGCATGGCAGGTGCACGCCATGATTTATCGACCGCCATCCCCATGAGTGGCATCGGAGGCGGTAGTGTTTTTTCTATAGAACGATACATCCACTCAAAAACCTTTGGGAGCTCCGTCCAGAATTGTTCGAAAGGTACCAGAACAGGCAATTGATGTCCCAGCATGTTTTCCCACTCAGCTTCTAATTCGATTCTTCCCGGTTTTTCCTCAAGAATGGCCATTGTCGGGACCGAAACGTCTTTGAATCTACATTTCTCTTCGAGCGTGCGCATCAGCAAAGCTCGATCTGGTCTTATACCCTCATGCCGATATAAATGGATAACATCGTAAAGGTCTCGTGGTCTCAATCGCTCTCCCAAAGCCCTGATTTTTTCTGCGAAGAGCTCTTCGAAGCAATAGCAAAGAATATGGAAACCTTCTTCTGGCCTATCAGAATAAGGATGATGTACCTCCCGGTTCGCAGGATCAAGGACTAAAATCTCGTCATTGGTTAGATCCAATTTTACACGGGGTAAATCGCCACCTCGTTGCAACGGGCCACGATAGCTGATCCTGCCCTGTGCCGATAATTTTCCACGTGGATTTCTATAAATCTCGAAATGAATTAACTCTCTCGGAATCTCAATGCCGGCTTTCTCATAAACCCAATCGGCAACTTCTTTGAACGCATCTGTCAAGAACTCTTGATTGCAATGATCAGGGTTTTTAATTGTAAAATCTAAGTCCTCTGAAAAGCGGTAGGTTTCAAAATAACACTTTTTCAGGCAGGTCCCGCCTTTGAAAACCCATTCGGAACCTAATTCGCTGTGCTGTGAGATACCACCTAATATCCATCCAAGTAAATAATCTTTTTCAATAATATTTGAAGTGAGTCCAAACTCCCTGGAAAAATCCAATATTTCCAGACGGCTAATCAAATCAGCGCTCCTTTGCCCAATTCTTAGGAGTCCACAGTCTCCATCGCGTGACCAATTTGTCGCCAGGCAGTTTTGGATCTAACTTGGAATTTCCCTTTGTGAGTCTGGTTTGACAGAGCTTGATCATGTTCTGTTCATCCTGAGCAAATTGCTCCAACAGAAAACCGAGCCGTTTAAATATAGAACCATTTCCCAATCGATCCGCATACTCGATCAACAAATCTATCTTCTTATTCTCTGACCTCAGGTAATCTCTAAATACATCGACAGTGGAACGGATTCCACCCCCAAGCTGGGGATTACTCAGCATATCAAGTATGGTGCGGGTTGGATCTGAGACTGATATCTTTACCTGTCCTCTCCAGATAGGTTTCAGTCCGAACATACTTTTCTCTGATACTGTCCGTAGGAGGAATCCTGTTCCTTTGATGACCGGCTTTCGATTTCTTGGTTTCTGCGTTGTCATTACGACAACAGTGCGAAAGATTTGCTCTGTCAGGCCCCAATACTCTGCTGCGCTCCAGCCTCCGATATAACAAGGAGAATACAAGCGGTCCGCTATGACCCAGGGGTCTTCTAAGGGAACATCAATGGTTCGAGATTCGATTGAGACGGGAATATAAAGCCCTTGCCGCACGCGAGAAAGCCAGCCCTTGCTCGCCCACTTTGACAACATCTTGGAAGCTTCGGAAGGCGAAACCTTCAAGATACCGGCCGCCTCTGGAACCGAAACGGTTCCTTTCGTACCCCGAATAAGCGCCGCTAACCTTTCTCTCTCAATTTTCCCTAAACCGGATATGGTCTGCATAGTATATCCAGAGCGTAAAATTTCATCTATTAGATAAATTATAGCACTTCTGATATACTTATTCCAACCCCAAAGTATATCAGGAGTGATGTAGTTCACTTAAAAGATGAATTGCTGCGCATTTGGTGAACCGCAAGTCCCTCAGCCAGGTCAGAAAAGGTTTCTCCGGGCTATGGGCTTATTGACTATATGGCGGCTCAGTCGTCTCTTCCGCCATCTTGAAGAAATAATGAAAAGGTGAGCTGCCCGACACAGTCGCCTTAACTCATCCTATCCTTTTAAAAATAGGGTCTGAATCCTAACTTTCTATTCAAAAATTAAATCTCTCCATCTTGAGTTGTACTACATATACCAAAAATTTGATTTTATGGCAATTTTATGATTAGGAAGGCAGGGGAAAATCAACACCATGAAGGAAAAGAGAAGAGGAGCAGATCTCAACCATCAACGTCTGGCTCAAACTGAAGGATTAAAACAGTTCGGAGTAATTGGTTCGTAGTTCGGAGACTTTGGTTTTGGAATCTACTCCGAACTCCCGACTCCCTGCCTTCGCCGAAACGCTTCGTGCAGGCAGGCGAACTCCGAACTATTTTGTAACCGTCCACTTCCCTTTCAGTTGATGGAGAGGAAATTGATGGGTGTAGGGGACAAAGGCCAAACTGACCTCCCCCTGTTCTAAAATCTTCGTCAATATCTCTTCGATCTCTTTCTGCGGAGCCAGATCAAGACCCACGGCTTCATTGCTTTTCCAGTCAAGGATCCAGATTTTCATCATCACTCGAGAGGGATCGCCCACGGACTTGACCGCCCTCTGTGCGGCTTCGGCCATCAAATCAATCGACTCTTTCAGTTCGATATTCCTGCCTTTCATCGCCTGCCGATGATAGGCCATGATGGCATAGTAGTCGAACTCCTTCTTAAGGGCCTCCTCCAAAGTCTGTGAGAACCAGGCGACGCCATTGGTATCGTTCAGTACGGCTTCAAAATAGAGATTGATCGCAAATTGCAATTTCGGATTGGACTCCCTGGCCGCCCCGACCAGCCGCTTGGCCACATCCATCAGATACCGGTTTTTCCAATTGGCCCAGGTCCAGAACTGCTCTGTATATCCTTTGACATAATACTTTCCGGACTCCGATTTATAAGGGTCGATATAAAAGATATCCGGGTTGGGAGAATAACCAAAATCTTTTAAGAAGGCCTTGTTAGCTTCGAGGCTGAAGTCCTCATTGTGCCGGAGGATCAGGTCATCCTGAAACAGGATCCCGTCGATCGGATAACGGCCGAGGTCACGAAAGAGTCCCTCGAGCCGCTTCAGGACATCGGTATGAAACAGGTTAAACCCCCTTCCGATCTCCATCTTCTTCGTTTCGAAATTGTAGATTCTGGATCGATAACCCGCATGTTTGTCGACACCGTAGGTCGCATAACGCGTTGTCATCCAGGCAAAGAGCTCAAGCCCATGGCGATGGACAATCTCCGCTATCTTCCCTAAAACATCATCGATGACCAGTCCATGTTCAGTCTTGAAGAAGACCCCTTCCTCATGACGAGCCTTCACAAACTTATACATCCGGTCCCCTTTATTCTGAAACACCCTGAAGATGAGCGTGTCCACACCCGCATCCTTCAACTCCTTGATCCTCTTTTCCACTTCAACGAGGTTCTTTCCGTCTATATACGAAATCTGAGCGCAGACCCGCCTCTTCACCTTTTTTGCCTCTTGAACGACACCTGTCACGGCTCTCTCTGGGGGGGGCTTCACTTCCTCCTTGATGGGAACCTTTACTTCTTCCTTCTTCGTCTCCTCCGGAACCTTCGCCACCTCTATCTTCTTGGGCTCCTCAATAACTTTCCTGACTTCTTCTTTTTTGGGTTCTTCAATGACTCTCGGAACCCCTGCCTTTTTCGGTTCTTCCGGAGCAGGTTTCACTTCCACCACTGTTCCGCCGATCTCCTTCTTCGGTCTGATCTTCTCCCTGGCCACTCTCAACCCCTGCTCCGATTCTCTCGTGCGGTCTCCCTCCGGATAGGCATTGAGATAGTATTCGAACTTCTGAATGGCTTCTTCAAACCTTTCCGTCCTCAGAAAGGACTGTCCCATCATATAGTGGGAATAGGAGACTAAGCGACTGGTAGGAAAGGACTGGATCAGTTTTGAAAACCCCTCAATGGCCTCCTGATATTTGCCTTTATGAAAGAGCTCCATTGCGGAATCATAAACCTCTCCTGGGCCAGCAGGCTTCTCCTGCGCCTGGACCGAAGAGAAAGACAGAACAATAGAGACGATCAAAAGATACCCGATGATTCGCTTCTTCATAAAACCTCCTTCATAAGAATAAATTCGAAATCCGAATGTCGGGCGAAGCGTCCGTCTCGGACCAATTCGAAACAATGGTTAGCGGCTATCAGAATATCAGGTGATCAGGTTGTAGATATCAGGATATCCGGGTATCAGGTTAAACAATTTTCGTCTTTTTCTTCCTGATAACCTGATCCTCTGATACTCTGCCTCCTGATTTCCTGGTAACCTGATTCCCTTTTAAAATCCATTTCGTGCTTCGAATTTAAAATAGCCTTTCGACTGCTTCTTTAACGCTCCTCACGCCAATCAATTCGATCTCTTTGACCCCTTTTACCTTCTCCTGATTCGGTTTGGGCAGAAGGATTCGTTTAAACCCCATTCTCGCTGCTTCCTTCACCCTCACCTCCGGTTGGCTCACTCCCCTCACCTCGCCCCCCAGTCCCACTTCTCCAAAAACGGCTATTTCAGGATCAATCACTTTGTCTCGGAAACTTGACGATATGGCAGCGAACACACCTAAATCCGCGCCGGGTTCCTCCACCTTTATCCCCCCAGCGATATTAAGAAAGATGTCTTGATTGTTAAGGTGGACCCCCAGCCTCTTTTCCATCACCGCCACGAGAAGCGAAACCCGGTTGGCATCTACTCCCTGAGCGGTTCTCCGGGGAACGCCGAAGTTCGTTGGAACGACCAGGGCTTGAAGTTCGATGAGAATAGGCCTTGAGCCTTCGATGCTGGGCATCACCACCGAACCGGAAGCGTGTTGGGTCCTCCCGGATAGAAAGAACTCGGAAGGACTGTTCACCTCCACCAGCCCTGAATCTTTCATCTCAAAAACCCCGATTTCATTGGTGGAACCGAAACGGTTTTTAACAGCCCTCAGGATCCGGAAGGCGTAATTGGCTTCCCCTTCAATATAGAGAACGGTGTCCACCATGTGCTCCAGAACTTTTGGCCCTGCAATAAAACCCTCCTTAGTCACATGGCCGATGAGAAAGATGGGGATCGAGAGATGCTTTGCCAGATAGAGCAACCGGCTGGATGCTTCCCTGACTTGAGTGATCGATCCGGGTGGCGAAGGAAGTTCAGAGGAATAAATGGTTTGAATCGAATCAACCACCACGGTCAAAGGTCTGAGCGCCTGGATATCCTGGAGAATTTTTTCTAAGGAGGTCTCAGAAACCACAAAGAGGTGTTCTGATGAAACTCCCAATCGTTCAGCCCTCATCTTTGACTGCTGAAGCGACTCCTCTCCGGAGATGTAAAGAACTTTTTTCCCCTTCGATGCCAAACAATGCATCATCTGAAGAAGAAGGGTTGACTTACCAATCCCCGGGTCGCCTCCGACCAGGATCACGGATCCGAAAACAATCCCTCCTCCCAGGACGCGGTCGAATTCACTGATACCGATCTGAAATCTCCCTTTTTCTTCAGCAACAATCTCAGTGATGGCTGTTGGAACAGCTTCGTTCTCAAAACCAAGAAGGTTTCGTTCAGGTACCTTCTCCTCAACGATCCGTTCCTCTACAAAGGTGTTCCACTCCTGACATCCCGGGCACCTCCCCAACCATTTCGGAGCCTGATATCCGCAGGACTGGCAGACAAATTGGGTTTTGGCTTTAGCCATAAGATGATCAATTAAAATGAACGTTTATCGTTGTTGAAGCTCGTATCGAGGCTCGCATATCGAAACTTGAAGCTCGAACTTCTCATTTCCAGCTTCCCGTGGTCGGGCCTTCTCGATTTACTTCGATACGAGCATCGTCACCGTTAAACAATTTTTCTTTGGTCCTTGAGAAAAGATGGGGGCATTGTAGCAGAAAGGATTCTTGAGGTCAAAAAATAATGGAAGGAGGAACGTATCAATATCTGAAGAGAGCGGCCCCCCAGGTCAAACCGGCCCCGAAAGAACTGACCAGGACGAGATCGCCTTTCCGGATCTGACCGCTTCGGACCGCCTCATCAAAGGCAACCGGTATGGTGGCGGCTGACGTGTTGCCATACTTGTGGACGGTGACAATCACCTTTTCGGTGGGAATCCCCAACTTTTCCGCCACGACATCCATAATCCGGATATTGGCCTGGTGGGGGATGAACCAGTCTATTTCCTCACTCGTAATTCCCTGTTGTGCCATGATCTTACGGGCCGAATCGACCAGAGTGCGGACCGCGTGTTTGAAGACCTCATTGCCATTCATCTTCAAATACTGAAGACCCTCATTCAGCATTTCATGGGAAGGAGGGATTCGCGACCCTCCTCCGGGCACATGGATCAGATGCCAGAGATCTCCGTCGGACTCGATGTCCATGGCCAGGATCTCTCCGTTATCCTTTCCATTGGAATGTTCGAGGACGACCGCGCCTGCTCCGTCACCGAAAAGGACGCAGGTGGATCGGTCTTTATAATCGAGCCGGTTCGAAACGATCTCGCCGCCTACCACCAGGGCCTTGCTATAGGACCCATCCTGCATAAACTTCTGGGCGACTGCCAGTCCATAAATAAATCCCGGACAGGCAGCATTCACATCGAAGGCCACGGCCTTCTTCGCACCCAACCGGTACTGGACCATACAGGCTGCTGAGGGGCTGAGCATGTCAGCCGTCGAGGTCCCGATAATGATCAGGTCCAGTTCATCGGCGGAGATGCCCGCCATTTGGAGGGCAGATGCAGAGGCGAGAGTAGCAAGGTCAGACATGGCCTGACCTTTCTCAATCATTCTCCGTTCCTTTATTCCCGTCCTGGTCGTAATCCATTCATCGCTCGTGTCGATGATCTTTTCAAAATAAGAATTTGGAACAACCCGCTCCGGTGAAAAAGACCCTGTCCCTTTAATGGCAATCTTTTTCAAGAGATATCCACCCTTCTGAATGATTATTTCCCCACCCCCATGGAGAGGTTTTCTTATATCCTATTTTTTAAGAATTTTCCAGCCTTTTAGAAAGACTCTCACCGCAGGGCATGTTTTTTGAAGAAATTCCATATCACTTCATTGGCGTCGATATCCCTGCTCGTTCTTCCGATGATCCCCGCCGGCAGATATTGATCTCCGCCGGGCCAGGTGTGTCCTCCACCTTCAACGGCATAAAGAACGACTTCGGCCCCCTCGCCGCATGGAACATAGGCTTCACGTCGAACCCGTGTGCCATCCTTTGGATCTCGATCCGGTTCATAGCTGACCACAGACGATCCAAGACACTGGTTTTGTTTCGCCCAGAACCTCATTGATTCAGGAACGGATAGAACCCTTCCGAATTTCCGGCCCCTCCTGAATCCGATCTCTCCGCCCTCCCAGGGCACGAGGGGATCCTCTGTCCCGGGCATCATCAATACGGAAACAGGCCTCTTCGGAGCACAAGATGAGGGAAGGTTCTCTGGTAACTGGATGGCCACTACCCCGATCGCCGCAATTCGATCGGAGAGTTCACAGGCTAAGCGCTGGGAAAACTGTCCGCCATTGGAAATGCCCGCCACATAGATACGATTCGGATCAACATTCAGAGTCCTAATGAGGTGTTCGATCAGGGCAGAGATAAAGCCGACATCATCAATATTTTCCCGGTGCGCACGATAGGCCTGAAGACCCCGTCCATCGTTCCAGTGTTTCTCAATGCCATCCGGATAGACGATGATAAAGCCCTCTCTGTCCGCCAGACGATTAAATCCACCCTGGGTCAGCTTTTCCATTCCCTGGCCCGTTCCACCGCCTCCGTGGAAGAGGAATACAAGAGGCGCAATCTTTGTTCGGTCATGTTCGGAAGGGAGGTGGATCCGATAGGTCCGTTCCAGCCCTCCAAGCGAGATTGAACTATTGAGGGTGTCTTTAGCAATGGAGTCTTGTGGATTGCCCACCGAGGAGAAAACGATTAAACCAAGACAGAACAAAATTGCGGAAACGGTTCCTATCTTTCTTCGATTCACTGGTCCCTTGTTTCCTTAAATCTTTTTGATCAAGACATTTCCGGGCGCTTTTTCGACGACTTCGGAAATATTTTTTAAATAGTTGGAGATATTCTCTTCCTTATCCGATTGAGAAACGGTGTCATAAGGGATTCCACGCCGCTCGTAGGCATCGAGTACCTCTTTTACGGTAAGGTTTTCTATCGTCCGGCCGGGTTGAAAAGTGACTTGATGTTTAGTTCCGCTTGTTGTTTCAACGACGAGCCCAACATCGATCAATTCTTCAAGGAGTTGCCGCACAAAGCGAACCGGAATTTCCAACAGCTCTGCAATCTGTATGGCGTCTAATGCTTTTTCTCCTTGAGAAAACTTCTTGGTCAGCAGGTGAAATATCTTAAGGGTGAGAAGCCTTTTCGATGAGAAGCTGGCCCGGGAATAATCCGGTTGAAATCCGAACGTTTCATAATGTTCATTGGCATGAGAAATTTCAGCTCCGAAAAGGACAATCATCCAGCTCATTTGAAGCATCGCCAGGAAAAGGGGCAGGGCCGCAAAACTGCCGTAAATGGCGCCGTAACTTGCGGCTCCAATCTGAAATTTTATATAGAACCACTGAACAATCTGGGCAATCGTCCCTGCCGAGACCCCTCCTATTATGGCTGACCTGAGTGGAATTCGGGTATTGGGCATAACCAGGTAGAGCATGGTGAACAAAGCCCAGATCGAAACATAAGGCAATAGGTTCAAGAGGACAAGGATCGCTGAACTAAAAATTCCGAGAAAGGCAATTTTATTGACGATCACCTTCATCTGGCTGGCTAAAAGGACGGTGGCACTGCTGGAAATAATCAGGAGAACAGGAGCGAAGACCATGAGGGCAATGTAGTCGCTAAATTTTCTTACAATGGTCCTTGATCTTTTAACCTCCCATATATCATTGAGGGACTCCTCAATTTTTCCCAATATGGATATCACCGTCCAAAGGAGCAATACAACGCCAACCCCTGCGATGATCCCCCCTTTGGCTTGATCAAGGAGTCTATTAGAAAACAGGAGAATTTGGCTTGTGATATCCGCCTGCAAGTTTGCCTTTTCTGCCATTTGCAGAATCTGTTTTTCGATCAGTTTTTCAAGACCGAAACCTTTAGAAATGGCAAAGGCCACGGCGATCACCGGAACGACATTGAGCAAAGAATAATAGGTCAAAACTGCAGCCGTTTTTTGACGGTGATTTCTCAAAAAGCTTTGAGAGGCCAGGATGATGATGCGCAGATATTTAATGAAAAAGGCCTTGATAGGCGGAAGATCCTTTAATCGGATTTCCCAGATGCCCGTCTTGAAGAAATTGATGATGCGTGACATCATAACAGTTCTCCTTTTCCGTCCCCTGTTGTTCAACCTGCCTTCAGTTCAGAAGTGCATTGTGGACAACGGGTTGCTTTGATCGGAATCGCGGAGAAACAATACGCACATTCTTTGGTCGTTGGCACAGGAGGAGGGGTGTCCTCTTGACGTCTCAATCGATTAATCGTTCGGACAAGGAGAAATACCGCAAAGGCAACGATGACAAAACTGATGATGGTATTCACAAACACTCCGAAGTTGATCGTCACGGCCCCTGCGGACTTTGCTGCAGCCACGGAGGCATAAGGTCCGGCCACCTTGCCTTCCTTGAGGACAACAAAAATATTGGAAAAATCAACATTCCCGAGAAGCAGACCAATGGGCGGCATGATCACATCTTGAACGAGTGAATTCACAATGGTGCCGAAGGCTGCTCCAATGATGATACCGACCGCCATATCCAGAACATTTCCCCGCATAGCAAATTCTTTAAATTCTTTTAGCATTTTTGACCTCCTCATGAAATTTAATTAGATTTTTCCGTCATGCCGGACTTGATCCGGCATCCAGTCGTGGTCCCGACGAAAATCGGGCGTCCTGGATTCCGGCTTTCGCCGGAATGACGATCTTTTTGTAAACCGTTAGTTTATAGACAAACACTAATTATTTCAGCTTAAAATCCACACGACTATCCTTGATCTTCTCCTTCTTTTCCGGGGTAAGAGATTTTGGTTCAAGGATAAATATTCTTTCCGGTTCAACCGGACCGGATTTGACGATAGCTTCTTTTACTTTCATGGCCCGCTGAGAAGCAAGGTTTCTCAGATCCCCATCCTTGATCTCTAAATGAGTCAGGATCAATTTTTCCATTTCAGGTACTGGGATGTCCTTGGCCATGCCCAGAACATTTCTCGGTTTCGGGAACTTCTCTTCTTTGTAGGCCATTTTCAGATATTTGTCGTATTCCGCTTTTTCGATTTTCACTTCATCCAAAGGAATGGCAGGTTGTCTTTTCTTGACCATCTCATTCAGTTTCTGCGCCTTTAGCTTTCTGTTGAACATATACTGCTTCAACCCCTCTCTGTCTTTCTCCATATCCACACGCCCCTCGATATCCATTTTAAGGGAGGGCCGATCATTCAGAGCCTTCGCAATGGCGCTCAGTTTCTTCGCACTGGGTTCGGCAACCATGGAGCTTCCGTATTCAAACTCGACGAAACTGAGTTCTTCTCCCCCTCCAATCATGGCCCCGAGAAGTGAAAAAGGTGAGGTGGCAGCCTTTGCAATCAGGTTGACAATGATCTTCAGGATAATTCCCCAAACACTGAATTTAGGATCATCGAGACTCCCTGTGACAGGGATGTCCAGTTTGATCTCTCCCTTTCGATCCTTTAGGAGGGCAATGGCAAGCTTGACAGGCAATTTGGTTGCCTGGGGACTTTCAACTTTGTCTCCCAGGGTGAATTGATCCAGGAAAACACGGTTCTGAGAATCGAGTTTCTTCTTGGCGATGAGATATTGCAGGTCAAAAGAAAGTTTGCCCTTCTCAATGGTATATCCGACATATTTCCCGGAATAAGGAGTCATCGGACTGAGATCCATATCCTTAAACCGGACTTTTAAATCGACGTGCAGGTCTTCTTTCAAAGGATTGATCTTCCCCGTGATCTCAAGGGGAGCATAATCGTTCAGCTTCCCACGAAGTTCCATATCGGCCAGGGTCGTCTCTTCGGAAGAAAGCCCGGACACCCTTCCTCCGATCTCAGTCAGTTTTACCGAATATTCCGGTTTGAGGGATTGATCCGAGAAGTCAACTCTCCCTTCCTGCAGGGTAACTGTTCCGATTTTGATATTTTTAACCGACTCCTTTTCTTTCTGCGAAGAAGCCGCCTTCTCCTGTGTCACAGGAGGAGAGGCTTCTTTCTCTTTCTTTGGCTCGTCCTTTACCATAATCTCCTGAAGATTCAGTGATCCATTCGGTTGGATAACCAGGCGAGTATAGAAATTGGTAAGGGAGATTCCTTTGACATCGATCAAGAGAGGATTCAGCCCCACATTAAAATCATCGAAAGAGAGAGACTCCCACTTCAGGAAGTCTTCGGCATTCTGCTTATCAATGGATGCAAAATGGGTTAAAGAGGCTTCGCCCCGGTAGTTCATTTTAAATTCCTTGTTGTCCGGCATCCCTAAGGAAAGGGTACCAGCCGATGAAAAGGCGCCGCCTGTTAAAGTGATTTTTACTTTATCTGTGAAATAAGACTGGAAGGGCCCGATTTCTAAGCCTTTTAAATTCATCTTTAAATCTGCTGCGACAGGATCGATGCCAACCATCCCTGTCATGGAAAAGGTTCCCTTCTTGTTCAAAAGAAGGTCAAGAGTAAGTTTGCCCTTGCTATTTTTTGCGGTCGAGATATTTTCTCCTGTCAGTTTAAAATCTTCTACAACCACCATCACGGGTTCAATGGGTGTTTGATCCTCCACTCGAATCGTATAACCATCAACCGACAAATTTTTCAGTAAGACGGCCCAGGGTTTTTCAGGAACCTTTGTTTTGTCCTCCACGGGTTTTTCTTGGGATGCCGATGGGGATACTGATGGAGGAGGAAAGAGCTTGAGGAGATTCAAATCGCCATTTTTAAAACGTTTAATGGAGAGGTCCCCTTTCTGTATGGAGACCTTCCCAATGTTGAGTTGCCTCTTTGCAAGATCAACATCGGTCTCTCGGATTGAAAAGTTGGGGATCTTAAGAAAGTCTTCATTCTCTTCAGCTTTCTTAAGACGAAGGGAATTGAGGACGAGGGTGAGTCCTGAAAGGAAGACCTCTGGTTCCTTTTCGCCTTTACCATATTTGTAACGTGTAGAAAAGTCGAGGCGTCCCTCTTCAATGTCAAAGAGGATGTTATCCCGATAGTAAGGTGCATATTTCTTTAACGGAATAGATTTGATTTCCAAAGCCCCTCCTGCTCCCAGGGGGTCCATCGAAAATTCACCCTCAAGCTTGATGTTTTCTTTGGCCTCGGTTTGAAGGGAAAGTGTGTACGCTGATTTCTTGTCCTTACCATTGCTGAAATGATCAACCTTTAAGGCGATCGGATTAAAGATCGTTTTAAAGGTTGGATTTCTGGAAAGATCGGAGAAAGAGACTTTTCCGCCCGTAAGTTGTATCTCATCAATATCTAAAACCAAAGGGGCTGACTCTTCATCCTTCTTGGGAGCAGATTTCGCCTCGCTTTTTTCGGGCAGGAGGGTTTGAAGGTTGACGACTCCTTGATCATCACGCCGTACTTCCAGTTCAGGAGACTGGATGGAAATCTTTGACAGGTGAATGATCTGTCGGAGAGGTTCTGTCGGCGCAATTCCGATTTCAAGAAGTGGAAGTCTGAATAAAGTATTTTTCTTGTTATCGTCGAGCGCCACTTTTTTTAAGGCCACATCCCCCGTCACTGTCAAGGAGGGCGATTTATCCCGGGGCTGAAGAAACGAGATCTTTGCTTGAACATCGAGAAAAGCGGAGACGATCTTAAAATTTAATTTAATAGGGAGATAGGCAAGATAATAGGGAATGTCCAGGTCGTTGATATTGATGTCAAAAACGGTTTCAAGGGTGTCTCCAAATGGTTTGGTATTTCCTTGAACCTTATAGGGTGTCTCATTAATTTTAGCGGAGAAAGCAGGTTGGACAAAGATATCAATCTGAGAGGGGATGTTCGATATGAAGGGAACGCCGATGTTCAGTTCATTAACCGAATGCTTGGTCTGCTTAGGTCCATCCCAGAAGTCAATGCTTCCATTGATGAGCTGAATGTTATTTAAAGAAAACCTTAATGGTTTTCCTTTTTCCGCAGGTGGGGCCGTCCTCTTTTCAATCAAATCAGAGAAATTAAAGGTCATGTCTGAAAGACGGTTGATTTTAACATAAGGATTCGTCAACCGGATCTCTTTTAGAACCAGGGCAAATTTCAGAACAGAGAGACTCTGGAGGTTTACGAAAAGCTCATCAAAGGATAAAAACCTTTCTGAACTTCCGCGATCCTTCACCTGAAACCCTCTTACCGTTAAAGAGAGCGCATAGGGGTTCACCTTGATTTGGGTGATCGCCACTTCACGATGAAGGTTCTCCGAAAGTTTCTTGATCAAAATAGATTTTAAGATAGGAGGGATAACAAAAAAACCAACCAGGGTAAAGACGACAAAGAAAATGACAAGACCGATGAGTATCTTCTTAAGACGGGGCTTTAGTTTATTTTTATAAATCTGAATTATTTTCCAAATCACATGACCACCCCCTTTTATATAGATGTCGGGGATATCAGGGACGTTGTTTTCTATTTCACTTTTTCGCTCCAGGTCTTATGTTAGCAAAATAGAAAACAACGTCCCCGCCTCCCCTACTTCTTTTTCTGAAACAGTCTTTTTTCTATCTCTCTGGTCAAATCCGGAACGATCTGCTTTACCACCCTTTCCATATCAAGGCTTACATTCGGTTTTTCGTTTGTGCCTTTTATTTTAAGAGGGAGAACCACCCATCCCTGGTCATCCGTCATGAACTTCATCTTGGTCAACTCTTTGGAAAGGCTTTTACTAAGCTCGGGAGAGAGCTTAAGTTCGGTGGGGATATCCAATTTCTGGTCTAAACCCATCGTTCCTTTTGGGGAAAGCCTGAAAAGGGCCGAGCTGATAAACCCGTCTATCAATACCTTCTCCTCCTTGATGTCAAAATGGAATGAACCCTGATCAACAATGGGGTCCTTCAGAGCCTGAATGCCGGTGAGAGATGAAATGGCATCGAAAACCTGCGAGCCTTTAATCACCCCTTTGCCGAGTTTGAGATTCGCATCTCCTTTCAGGGTCTCCTGAATCCGGGCGCTGTTAAAATAAAATTTCCCTCCCAAATTTCCTTCGGTATTGTAAACATCTCCTCCCGAAAACTGGAGTCCAAGAGGGTCTATCTTTACCACTCCATTGACATACTGATAATTCATGCTCAGGCCTTTGATGGTATAACCCTGATATTTCGCCACATCGACCTTCACCTGTCCGGAGGCTTTCAGTTTCTGGTCCGTCCCGCTTTCGGCCTGTCGGGTACTCTTTCCTTTTGGGCCCTCCGGTTCTTTTGAAACGTCCTTTTTAGTAGATTTCTCCTCACCACCGATGCCCATCCACTTCTGAATATCCAGTTCTTTTGCATAGAGATTGGCTGTCACCTCAGGCGCCTTGAGATAATCTTTGACCGTTGCCGTGAGATCAATGCTGTCCTTTCCGAGTGCTGTCTTCAGATTGGCCCGAAGGGTCTGTTCATCCATGTCGATCTTCCCTGTAGTGATGATCTCAGCTCCCTTGAGAACAGCTTTAATTTCTTTTACCGAAATCTGGCCAGATTTCATCCGGGGGGTTCCATCCTGCCCGACTGACCCCACAAATTCCATATCAAAGACACCCGAGACATCCGGCAACACTTTCTCCTCATCAACAAATTTCAACTGACCGTTCTGGACAAACAATCGATCGGCACTGATTGAGATCGGAAGCCCTTGCTCTCCGGGTTCAGCGGGTTTCGAGGGTTTCTGGGAACCCCTCTCCGTAATGCTGCTGAAGTTATACTTTCCTTGTCGATCTTTTACGATCGTCACGGATGGGGAGAGAATCTCTATCTTGCTGATGACGAGCTGTTTTTTCAGGAGGGGTAAAAGCCGATAGGAGAGGACAAACTCCTTCATCTTAAAGAAATCCTTTTGTCCATCCATCTCCTTCACACTTAACCCTGTTGCGACTACCCCCTTAAAGAGAGAGACACGGATATCCTCCAAGGAAACCTTTCTGCCGGTCAAAGATTCCGCCCTCGGAAGGATCATCGCCTTCAATCTTTCCCCGGAGAGATAGCTTTTAATCAAAATATTAAGGCCAATGAACAGCAAAACAAATATGCCGAGGACAATGATTCCTATTTTGATCCATTTTTTCATGACATCCCTCCTTTTTTGAGACACCATTCTGACAGGATAAATCTGGATTCCGGTTTGCACCGGAATGACAGCCTAAAAATGAAAAACTTTTCTCTATTTTCCAAAGACCTCTTTGAGCAGGTCGGTGGTTCGAGCTGCGGGATTTGTGCGAATCTTCTTCTCTTCCTCGCCCAGCACATGGAACAATCCATCGAGCGCCTTGGTGACAACATACTGATCAATATCAAAGGTCTCCTTTTTCACAAAGGGGATAGATTCATATCGTCCCACCAGATCTTTATATTGACGGGTGACACCGACTTCGTTCATCACTTTGTCAACGATCGGCTTGAATATGACAGTGAGCTTATCTGAAGTCTTGCCTTTAAAATACTCTGTGGCTGAGGTCTCATGCCCTGAAAAGATCTTTCTCACATCTTCAAAGGTCATCTCTCCGATCGCATTCCAGAAGATCTGCTTGGCAAAGGGCGCCGCTTTCTCGGCTGAACGGTTCATGCTCAGGACAAACTCATCCACCTGCGGACCATAGCCCACTGCCCTCAGCCCTTTTTCTACGGTCCGGAGTTTCTCTGGCATCAGGATCTTGATCGCCTGGTTCAGAAAGAACCCGTCTGTTTTACCGGTAAAAGTCACGGTGTTTTCTGTCCCTACCTTCAATGCCTCTTTTAATCCTTCACCGATTTTTGCATCACTGAGCCCTTTCTGTCCACCCAGCCCAATCCCTTTCAATAACCGGTCAAGCTGGGCCGAGGCAGGTTGTGCGATCAGCAGTGCAACCAACACGATTAAAAATATTCGAACGATCATCACTGGACTCCTTTCAAAATGGGCCTTTTACTTCTGAAATTCTACTTCTCCTGGATAAAGAGTGCAATAAATATTTTGAAAAGGAAAAAGCCCTACGGATAGCCAAAAAAGCGCTTCTATGATATATGTTTATCAATGGAGACCGACAACAGAAGACTCTTTATGGAAGGGACCAAAGCCTTTGGAATCAATTTAAGTGAAAGGACAGTGGAGGCCTTCGACCTCTACCTCCGGGAACTCCTCAAATGGAATACGAAGATCAACCTCACGGCCATCCGGTCGGAAAAGGGGATTGTCCTTAAACATTTCCTCGATTCCCTGTCGGTCTTTCTCCATCTCCCCAACATCTCCTCTCTCCTCGACATCGGCTCAGGTGCGGGCTTTCCAGGAATTCCCTTAAAAATGATCCAACCCTCCTTGGAGGTGACCCTGATTGATTCGGTCCGCAAGAAGGTCGACTTTCAGAGACATATCATCAGAACGCTGGGGCTAAAAGGAATTGAGGCGATACACGGCCGCGTTCAAGACAAGCAGATTCTCCAGGCCCTGGGAGGCCGGTTCGATGGGACGATTGCAAGAGCCTTCTCCGATCTCGACACCCTCCTCCTGCTCAGCTTTCCTTTCTTGAAGAAGGGAGGAATCCTTCTGGCGATGAAAGGTGAAGGTGGAGGTGAGGAATTGAAACGACTTCCCCTGTCCACAAGAAACCGGTATCGATGGATCAAGACCGCCACCTTCTCCCTCCCTTTCAGTTCTATCAAACGGTCGATCCTTCTCTTCGAGAAGTTGTAACTTTAGTCTTTCCCTCTCTCCCCCTTTTGTGCTATAAAGAGTCAGATTTGGAATACTGGAAGAATGGAACAGTGGAATAATGGGTTAAAAGATTTAAAAAACCAATATTCCATTATTCCAATATTCCGCCATTCCAAAGGATTCATCATGGCGAAAGTGATCTGCATTGCCAACCAGAAGGGAGGCGTGGGAAAGACGACGACCGCCGTCAACCTCTCCGCCTCCATTGCCGTGGCAGAGAAGAGGGTTCTGCTCATTGACATCGATCCCCAGGGAAACTCAACAAGCGGAATCGGTCTCAGCAAAGAGCAGTCCAATGGGACGATCTATCAAGCCCTGCTCAAAGGTTCGGGGCTCCGGGAGACGATTCAGAAAACTTCCCTTGCCCATCTCGATCTGGTTACCTCGAATACCGACCTGATCGGCGCAGAGGTGGAACTCATTCAGGAGAAGGATCGCGAGAGAAGACTGACCCATCTGATCAAGGAGGTCGAGGAGGATTATGACTATATCTTTATCGACTGTCCTCCCTCCCTGGGGCTTCTGACCATCAATTCTTTGACGGCAGCGAATTCCGTTATCATCCCTCTCCAGTGCGAATACTATGCCCTCGAAGGCCTGGGACAATTGATTAAGACGATCCGTCTGATCAAACAGTCCCTTAATCCGAGACTGGAGATCGAAGGGATTCTCCTCACCATGTTCGACATCCGAAATAACCTCTCCCACCAGGTGGTCGAGGAGGTCAGGAGCCATTTCAAAGAGAAGGTGTTTCAAACTGTCATCCCGAGAAATGTCCGGCTGAGCGAGGCTCCAAGCCACGGGAAGCCTGTCATCCTATATGATATCCATTCTAAGGGAGCGGAAAGTTATCTCAATCTGGCCAGTGAGATCATGGCCGACGGAAAGAAAAATGGCAACTAAAAGAATGGCATTGGGAAAGGGTCTGGGAGCCCTTATCCCGGAAGTTGAAGGAGCGGAGGAAAGGAGACTTTTTTACTGCGGGATTGAAGAGATCCGTCCCCATCGTTCTCAACCCCGGAAGCATTTTGACGAATCGAAACTCCTGGAACTGGCTGAGACCATCAAAGAGAAGGGAATCCTCGATCCACTGATGGTGAGGAGGATCGACGGAGGTTATGAACTGATCGCAGGAGAGCGCCGCTGGCGGGCCGCCCAGAAGGCCGGATTGAAGGAAGTCCCTGTGATCGTAAGAGAGGCAGACGACAGGGAAGTCCTTGAAATCTCCCTCATTGAGAACCTCCAGAGGGAGGACCTCAACCCCGTTGAAGAGGCTGAAGGCTTCAGGGATCTGATAGAAAAATCCGATATCAGCCATGAAGAAGCGAGCAGGCGGGTCGGAAAGGACCGGACGACGATCACCAATGCCCTCCGCCTTCTCAAACTATCCTCTGAAATTAAAAACCACCTCATCCAGAACCGGATCACGGCCGGTCATGCAAGAGCGCTCCTCAGTCTGGAGAGCAGAGAGAAACAGAAAGAGCTCTGTGGCCTGATCATCCGGAAAGGCCTCTCGGTGAGAGAGGCGGAGGCGTGGGCAAAACGATGGTCGGAAAGGCCGAAGAAAAAAGTCGCCATTGAAAAGAAAAAAGGCGATTTAGAAAATCAACTCAACAGTCTCCAGGACTCCCTGAGGCAGCACCTGGGAACAAAAGTCCGGATCCAGGCGAGAGGGAAAAGGGGAAAGATCGAAATCGAATACTATTCCCCTGAGGACCTGGAAAGGATCGTGGAAACGATCCTTGGGAAATGAAAGAACATAGGGAATTTCAAATTTCAAAATCCAAATTTCAAATGAATGTCAAATACCAAATGTTGAAAATTCGGGCTTTCTATATTTGACATTTTGTCGTTTAGATTTCATTTGAACTTTGAACTTTGTCATTTGAAATTATCCGTTAAGGGTTGAAAGGAGTCGCCCATGTCAGGGAAATCCATCTTCACTAAAAGCACCACAACCCCTTCCTCGGCACCAGAAGAGATCAGCGCCTTTCTTGGAAAAGAGACCCTGTTTGAAGGGAAGATGACCTTTCGGGGGGTCTTCCGCCTGGATGGAAGATTTGAGGGAGAAATCTTCGAAAGCGGCACTCTGATTGTGGGCGAATCCGCCCTCATTAAGGGAAAGGTAGGGGTAAACATCATCATCATCAACGGCTGTGTTGAGGGAGATCTCCATTCGGAAGAACGGGTTGAGATTCATTCGACGGGCAAATTCTCTGGAACCCTCATCACCCCTGTGCTTATCATCAATGAGGGAGGAACTCTTAATGGTCATTGCGAGATGGAGGCGAAGGTTGCCCGGGAAGAAGACCTTCATCCCCGCCCCCTCAATGTGGACCATCCCATTTCCGTTTCATAACAATTTCAAATGGTTAACATGCTTCGCTCTCCTTTTGCGAAGGAAGTATTCACGGATTCAGGCTCTTAACAAAAATTGATTGACAACTTTTTTGAGGTATGTTAAGAAATTCACATTTTGTAATTCCCCGATGCCCCAGAATCGAAAACCAGAAAAATTTATGAAAGATTGGTTCAGGTACGGTGGCATCGGTGTGGAAATGCTGGCTTCGGTTCTGATCGGCGCTCTCGGAGGGTACGGTTTAGATTACCTCCTCAACACCCGTCCCTGGTTGATGATTGTGGGGTTCATCTTTGGGTCGGCAGCCGGTTTTCGAAGCATCTTCCGGCTTATCAAAGAAGATAAAGAGAAAAAGGATTGAGATGAATCCGTTTCTTTCTGGAACAATGGTGGGGTTTACGTTGGCTCTCCTCAATTTCTTAGCCTCCACCTTCATCTCTTCGAAAGTCATCTACCGTTCCAAGTTGACTTCTGTCGTCGTTGCCCTGGGTGGGTTTATAGCAAGACTCACAGCGCTCGGCCTCATCTTCTACGGGTTGACTAAAGTGAAGGAGATCCATTTTCAAACAGCCCTTCTCTCCTTCGCCATCTGCTTCACCCTTTTTCTGATTATTAAAACGATGCGGTTTTATCGAAAGCTGGGATCGATCCCATGGAAGCAAATCGGGAGGTAAGGATTCGAATATGGAAAAGATAGACTTAATGGAACACCTCCAGCCCCATGTCTATATTCCCCTTAAGATCGGAAACATCGACCTCTCCATTACCAATGCGGTCATCATGATGTGGATTGCGTGTGTGCTGGTCTTTCTCACCCTCTTCATCGCAGGAAGGGCGGGAAGGTTGGTTCCAAAGGGGTTGCAGAATCTGATGGAAGCGGTCGTGGACTATCTGAGGACAAACCTCATTTATGAAACCATCGGTGAGAAAGGGATGGCCTGGTTTCCTTTCATCGCCACCCTCTTCTTCTTCATCCTTTTCTGTAATCTCCTCGGCCTGATTCCGAAGGGATTCACGGCCACCTCCAACATCAATGTGACCGCTTCTCTGGCCATTGTGGTCTTTCTTTGCACCCAGGGAGCAGGCATTTATAAGCATGGCCCTTTCGGCTACCTCAAAAAGTTTATTCCCAAGGGGGTTCCCCTCTGGATTATTCCCCTCATGCTCCCCATTGAAATCATCAGCCAGTTTGCCAAGCCATTCTCTCTCGCTGTCCGGCTCTTTGCCAATATGACTGCCGGCCACCTGGTCATCCTGGTCTTTCTCTCAATGATCATCATGTTCAAGAGCATCATCGTCACGCCCCTTCCTCTTGCGATGGCCGTGGTGATGATGGCCTTTGAGATCTTTGTCTCACTGATTCAGGCGTTTATTTTTTCGATTCTGGCCTCCATGTATATTGCCGAGGCCGTTCATGCGGAACATTAAATAATGCCCCCTCACCCTACCCTCTCTGGTGGCCACAGGCGTCACGCCTGTGCCACTGGGGAGAGGGATTTCTCTGTTTTGGGGAGGGTGAACTAAATATTATTTCAAAAGGAGGTTACAAATGGATCCTGTCGGTTTTGCTTATTTAGGCGGAGGTTTGAGTATTGGCTTGGGAGCCCTCGGAACAGGGGTCGGCATGGGGATCATGGTCGGGAAAACAGTTGAAGGAATGGCCCGTCAGCCGGAGGTCTCAGGATTGCTTCGAACGACTATGATCATCGGCATTGCCTTTATCGAGGCGCTCGCCCTGTATGCTCTGGTCATCAGCTTCTTGCTGATCTTTAAATAAAACATAAACCTCATTCATCATAAGGGAGCTGACTCCTTATGGTCACGGACACGGTCACGTGAATAATCCACAAAGAGGGAGCGGAATATGTTTAAAGCAGAACCAGGATTGATCATCTGGACTCTGGTCTCTTTCTTTATCCTCCTCATCCTTTTGGCGAAGCTGGTCTATCCTCTTATCCTGAAGGGATTGAAGAAGAGGGAGGAGACGATTCAACAGCAATTAGAAGAAGCCAGGAAGACGAAGCAGGAGGCTGCTGCTCTCCTGGAAGATTACAAACGCCAGCTCGCCGAGGCCCGTTCCGAGGCGCAGAAGATTATTAACGAAGGAAAAGGATTGGGCGAAAACATGCGGAAGGAGATCGTCCAGAAGGCCCAGCAGGAATCGAATCAGATCGTGAAGAGGGCCCAGGAGGAGATCGAACTCCAGAAGCAAAAGGCTCTCCTCGAACTCCAGGAGAAGATTGCCGACCTCTCCATCATGGCCGCATCGAAGGTCATCAACAAGTCGCTCAATACCGAAGACCACCGCCGCCTTGTGGAGGAGTATGTCTCAAAGGTAGGTGAACTCTATGGCAAGTGATCCGGTGGTGAGAGGCTATGCGGAGGCCCTCTTTCAGGTGGCCCGGGCAGAGGAGTCGCTCGACCGGGTTGAAGAGGAATTGACCCGGCTTAAAAACGGTCTCGAATCGAATGCGGAAGTGAAAGAGTTTATGAGCAATCTCCAGATCTCTCCCGAGGGGAAGAAGAGCGCCCTCTTTCAGATATTCGGTGAGAAGATCTCCACGATCACCCTCAACTGGATCAATCTGGTCATCGACCAGGGCCGGCAGAGGAGACTTCCCAACATCATCGAGGCTTTTTTTACTCTTGCTCAGGAATCCCGCGAAAAGGTGACGGCAGAAGTGGTCACGTCAGTTCCTCTTTCCGAGGATCTGATCCAGCGCCTCGAAAAAGAACTTTCCCGCGCATCGAAGAAGCAGGTCTTTCTCAAACCGATGGTCGATGAGTCGATTCTAGGAGGGGTGATCGTCAAGATCGAGAACAAAATCATTGATGGAAGCGTCAAACATCGTCTCGAAGAGATGAAGCAGGAGATGGTGAAAACCTACTAACTTATTTCATATTTCCCCTTACCCTTGATGCCTGCCTGCCGGTAGGCAGGGGGGAGGGTGAGCCTGCCCGCCGAACAAGTTCTTTGGCAGGCGGGGGTGGGGGTGAAAAAGGGGTGAAAAAGTGGAACTGAAGATCAAGCCAGAAGAAATATCAGCCATCCTGAAACGGCATATTGAACAATACCAGGTCAAGACAGAGGCCGAGGAGATCGGAGAGGTTATCGAGGCCGGAGATGGAATCGCCCGGATCAAAGGCCTTCCCAGCTGTATGGCCTCTGAGATGCTCGAATTTCCGGGAGGAATATACGGAATGGCTCTCAACCTCGAAGAGGACCAGATCGGAGCCATGATTCTTGGCGATATTGCCCATATTGAACAGGGAAACCAGGTCAGGCGCACGGGCAAGGTCCTCTCCGTCCCGGTAGGGGATGCTCTGGTCGGAAGAATTGTCAATGCCGTGGGACAGCCCATTGATGGCAGAGGTCCCATCCATACAGAAAAGCTCCGTTTGATCGAGGGGACCACACCCAATGTGGTCGAAAGGCAACCGGTGAAAGAACCCCTTCAAACCGGACTGAAGTGCATTGACTCCATGATCCCCATCGGAAGAGGACAACGGGAGTTGATCATCGGAGACCGGCAGACCGGAAAGACAGCCATTGCCGTGGATACGATCCTCAATCAGAAAGGCGGCAATGTGATCTGTATCTATGTTGCCATCGGGCAGAAGCAGTCCACCGTGGCTTCGGTCGTCAATACCCTTCAGGAATACGGAGCCATGGAATATACCATCGTGGTCTCGGCCACAGCTTCCGACCCCGCACCCATGCAATATGTGGCCCCCTATGCAGGCGCTGCCATGGGCGAAGAGTTCCGTGACACAGGACGCCATGCACTGATCATCTACGATGATCTCTGGAAACATGCCGTGGCCTATCGGCAGGTCTCTCTTCTGTTGAGGAGACCGCCCGGCCGCGAGGCCTTCCCTGGCGACATCTTCAACATCCATTCAAGGCTCCTCGAAAGGGCCGCCAAACTGAATGATGAACTCGGTGGCGGGTCTCTTACGGCGCTTCCTATTGTGGAGACACAGGCTGGCGATTATTCCGCTTACATCCCGACCAATGTCATTTCGATCACCGACGGCCAGATCTATCTGGAGGGCGACCTTTTCTATGCCGGTGTCCGGCCTGCCGTCTCGGTCGGCCTTTCCGTTTCACGTGTGGGTGGAAATGCCCAGATCAAGGCTATGAAGAAGGTGGCGGGAATGCTCAGGCTCGACCTTGCCCAGTACCGGGAACTGGTGACCTTCGCCAAATTCGGTTCAGAACTGGACAAGGCGACTCAGGCCCAGATCACTCGTGGAGAACGTCTGGTGGAAATCCTGAAACAGCCCCAGTATAACCCGATGCCGGTCGAAAATCAGATCATGATTATTTTCGTTGCCGAAAACGGTTATCTCGATGACCTTCCGGTGGATAGGGTTAAAGATTTTGAGGCAGGATTCTACCCGTTTGTCCGGGAGAAGTTCCCTCAGATTCCCAAAGAGATTCGAGAGACAAAACAGCTCTCTGATGAGATGTCGAAATTTCTCCATCAGGCAGCCCAGGATTATAAGAAGAATTTTGTAACAACATAAAATGATATCACCCCCACCCTATCCCTCCCCCATCAAGGGTGAGGGTAGTTAAAGGGAACCCCCTTCAGCGAGAAAAATTTTTCCCTCTCCCCTGGTGGGAGAGGGCAGGGGTGAGGGGGAATTAAGAAAAATGCCCGGAACCAAAGATATCAAAAGAAGAATTCGAAGCGTGATCAGCATCCAGCAGATCACCCGCGCCATGGAGATGATCGCAGTCTCACGCCTCAAGCGGGCTGAAGATCGCCTCCGCTCAGCCAGGCCTTATGCCGAGAAGATCCAGGAACTGATGGAAAGCCTGGCCCCTTCCCTTCCCCGTATCGACCACCCCCTTCTCGTCAAGCGGGAGGTCAAACACATTGGCCTCGTCCTCATCACGTCGGACAAGGGTCTCTGTGGCGGTTACAACGCCAATGTTATTTCTCAGGCCACACGATTTATCAATGAGCATTCTGACAAAGAGGTCCGGCTCATTCTCATCGGAAGGAAGGGTTATGACCTTTTCCGGAGAAAGACCTGTCCCATCGATCACACCCTCCTCCAGATCTCAAAAGAGATCTCGCTTCAGGAGGTAAAAGAAATCTCAGGGGTGATCGTCAAAGGGTTTCAGGAAACACGCTACGATGAAGTGGATTTGATCTATACCCGCTTTCAATCAGCCGTTGCCACACAGCCAACTGTGATGAAACTATTGCCCCTCGAGAGTTCGGAGGTTTTAAAGAAGGGAAGCGAGATCAAGGGAGAACCCATTTTTGAACCCACAGCCGAAGAGATCATGGCCTATCTTCTTCCGAAATATCTTGAAGCTCAGATTTACAAAGGCATGGTCGAGTCAGTTGCAAGCGAACAGGGCGCCCGGATGGTCTCTATGAAATCGGCTTCAGAGAACGCTGAAGAGATGATTTCAAACCTCACCCTGAGTTTCAATAAGGCCAGACAGGCCTCGATTACCAAAGAACTCTTAGAGGTGACGACAGGCGCCGAAGCCTTACGGTTTGCCCAAGGGAAGAAATGATTAGAAAGTGGACGGTAGAAGGTAGAAGGTGGAATTAAAAAATTCATTTTCAACTATCCACTTTCTACGATCTACATTCCAATTGAGGAGGTACGACATTGAAGGTTGGAAAAGTGTTGAGGGTGATTGGTCCGGTAGTGGATGTGGAATTTTTCGCTGAAGAATTACCTGCCTTATACAATGCGATCCGAATTGACAGACCGGATGGGACAAAATTGATCATCGAAGTGTCCCAATATCTCGGTGAGAACGTGGTGCGTTGTGTGGCCATGTCCACAACCGATGGATTGATCCGTGGGATGGATGCAGTGGATACTGGAGAATCGATCACCATGCCCGTGGGAAGGGAGACACTGGGAAGGATCTTCAACCTTCTTGGGGAACCCATTGATAAATTAGGCGACTGCCCGGCAAAGAAACGATATCCCATTCACCGTTCTCCTCCGCCTTTTGAAGAACAGGTCCCTTCGAATCAGGTCTTTGAAACAGGCCTCAAGGTAATTGATCTCCTCGAACCCTACGCCAAAGGCGGAAAGGTCGGCCTCTTCGGCGGCGCCGGAGTAGGAAAGACCGTTTTGATCATGGAACTGATTCGAAACATTGCCACGGAGCACGGAGGGTTTTCTGTTTTTGGTGGTGTGGGCGAAAGAACCAGGGAAGGAAACGACCTCTGGCTCGAGATGAAGGCATCGGGTGTTATTGAAAAGACCGTCCTTGTCTTCGGCCAGATGAACGAACCGCCGGGAGCAAGGCTTCGGATTGGTCTCTCCGCCCTTACCCAGGCAGAATATTTCCGGGATGAGGAAGGCCAGGATGTGCTCCTTTTCATCGATAACATCTTCCGTTTTGTCCAGGCAGGTTCTGAGGTTTCGGCTCTGCTGGGCCGAATGCCTTCCGCCGTGGGATACCAGCCTACCCTCGCAACCGAAATGGGCGAGCTTCAGGAGCGAATCACCTCCACCAAGAGAGGATCGATCACATCGGTCCAGGCCATCTATGTGCCTGCGGATGACCTCACTGACCCGGCGCCGGCTACGACATTTTCCCATCTCGATGCGACGACCGTTCTCTCCAGGCAACTAGCAGAACTGGGAATTTATCCGGCTGTCGATCCTCTCGACTCCACTTCAAGAATTCTCGACCCCCGCATCGTAGGGGAGGAACATTACCGTGTCGCCCGTGGTGTCCAGCAGGTCCTTCAACGTTATAAAGAGCTCCAGGACATCATCGCCATTCTCGGAATGGAGGAACTTTCAGAGGAGGACAAACTGATCGTCCACAGGGCACGGAGGATTCAACGATTCCTTTCTCAGCCCTTCTTTGTGGCAGAGCAGTTCACCGGCTCTTCAGGAAGATACGTCCCCCTGCCGGATACCATCCGGGGATTTAAGGAGATCCTCGAAGGAAAACATGACGACCTGCCGGAGCAGGCCTTCTATATGATAGGAAAGATCGAAGAGGCTGCTGAAAAGGCGAAGAGGTTAAGAGAAGGAGCGCATTAAAACAAAAATTCTAAATCCGAAGCACGAAATTCGAAACAATTTTCAAATGACCGAAATACCAAATTCAAAGTTAATCCCCTCACTTTTCTTCTCTCCCTATAGAGACTGTGTCACAATGGGGAGGGTGAGGGGTAACAATTTTTAGCATAACGAATGAAAAAACTCTACCTGTCTCCATATCGATATGATACAATGCAGCCCAACAGAGGAGGAATCCCAATGGCCTAT